>WBZT01003202.1_pt1 | contig 10502 bp, 13 predicted proteins | sample 5204241 | NCBI WGS metagenome assembly WBZT01 (sample SAMN12344358, study PRJNA552823) | activated sludge metagenome | biome: Activated sludge suspended growth; feature: Nitrification reactor; material: Wastewater; isolation source: activated sludge from nitrification reactor of wastewater...
TATGGTAAATTTATATTTGCCAAACGATTATCCCGTGGTGATTTTGTGATCTATTATTCGTCTAAAATAACCATGGAAGAGTCTGATCTCTATCAAAAATTTACTGCAATTGGCGAGGTCATTGATGATGCACCTTACCAAGTAGATATGGGAGATGGATTCAAACCATTTAGGCGTAATATCAATTATTTTGAAGCCAAGCATATTGATATCAAACCGCTTGTGCCGTTGCTGCCCTTTATCAAAAATAAAAATTCATGGGGCTACGTTTTTCGCTATGGTTTTTTAGAAATCGACCAAGAATCATTTGAGATTATTGCAGGTGGCATGCTTGATTTTAATCCATTATTAAAGGAGAAAGATGATGCCAATAAAACCAAATCTTAAAGATAAAAAATCAATGCCTGAATTTCGGTCGCACGATTTCCTGGAATCGTTATAGTAACCCTATAGCGATAAGTGATAACGCTTCTAGCTCAAGCGACATTAATGTAGGATATAAATGATAACAGACATGCAAAAACAAGAATTCTATCAAGCCCTCCTTGATAAAAATATGCACTATGAAGGTGTATTTTTTGTGGGCGTTCAAACAACAGGCGTGTTTTGTCGTCCAACATGCCCGGCACGCAAGCCAAAATTTGAGAATTGTGAATTCTATAAAACAGCGCAAGAGGCACTGTTGGCATCGTTTAGGCCATGTATGCGCTGCCGCCCCCTTTCTCATCCAAACCAGGTGTCGGATTTAGTTCGTGCGCTCGTTGACGCCGTTGAAGCTGATCCATCAAGGCGCTGGAAAGATAGTGATTTTGAAAAGTTATCAGTAGATGCATCAACAGCCCGTCGTCAGTTCAAAAAAAGATTTGGAATGACCTTTGTTGAATATGCGCGCGCAAGGCGCATGGGGCTTGCATTCAAACAAATACGCGCGGGAGATGCTGTCATTGATGCCCAACTGAATACAGGATATGAATCCAGCAGCGGATTTCGAGATGCTTTTTGTAAAATTATGGGGGCTGCACCTACAAAATTTGAGCAACACAATAAAATACTCAAGGCATCTTGGCTTGATACAAAGCTCGGGCCTATGATTGCAATTGCCGATGAGACTGGTCTTTACCTTTTAGAATTTGTTGATAGACGTGGTTTAGAGCGTGAGGTTGAAAGGCTTCGACTTAGAACAAAGGCGGCGATTATTCCAGGGACAACCGATCCGATTAAATCCATCACACTTGAACTGGAGTCTTATTTCGAAGGAAAACTCAAAGAGTTCAAAACGCCTCTAAATCTTCTGGGCAGCCCATTTCAAAAGCTTGTTTGGGATGAGCTCATGCGTATTCCTTATGGGACCACACGAAGTTATATGGCTCAAGCAACATCTATCGGTAAAAATAAAGCTTACCGCGCTGTTGCAAATGCTAATGGTGCCAATCAACTGGCGATTATCATCCCCTGTCATCGCATCATCAATAGCAATGGTGACCTTGGTGGATACGGCGGTGGTATTGCGCGCAAACAATGGTTGCTTGAACATGAGGCAAGCCATGTTTGATACCATTCAACATTTACGAGAAATTCTAGGGTACTCGGTTGATTCAACACCGGAAAGAGTATCCATTTACTTTAAAACCAGTCCGGGTGATTATGCTGAGCATGATCGCTTTATGGGCATTACGGTTCCCGTTTTGCGAAAAATTGCGAAGAGATTTATTACCATAAGTCTTGGAGAATTAGGCTTTTTGATACAATCACAAATCAATGAAGAACGATTACTAACGCTTATCATTTTAGCTGCGCAATACAAGGCTGGAGCCCTAGCCCAAAAAGAAGAAATCTATCAATTTTATAGAACCAATATGCGCCATATCAATAATTGGAATTTGGTTGATTCTTCTGCGCATCTTATTATAGGGGCTCATCTTTTTGAGAGGGATCGTAATGAGCTTAAAGAATTAGCAGCCTCTCAAAACTTATGGGAACGCAGAATAGCAATTGTTTCAACCTGGTACTTTATTCGTAAGTCAGACTTAGAGTGGACGTTTAAGATAGCCAAATTATTGCTAAATGATTCCCACGATCTGATTCATAAAGCTGTTGGTTGGATGCTGCGTGAAGCTGGCAAAAAAGATGAGGTTAGACTAATATCGTTCCTTTACGAATATGCACATCAAATGCCTAAAACCATGGTAAGATACGCTATGGAGCGGTTATCTAAGGAGCAGAAGATTGTTATAAAAAAATCAGCCGCAGCAGGCTAATCTACATCCCCACTACTGCAAATTATTAAAACACTCAAGCAGCAGCCTTTCAAGAAGCACCTGATGCTCTGAACTTACTGTAGCTAGCATACGTGCTTCAACAGCGCGAATCATATCGTGCGCTTGAGTCACAACTTTGTGACCTTGATTCGTTAATTCTGTGCACAAAATCCTACCATGGGAAACATCACTTTTACGCTGAATTAAACCCCGTTTTTCTAAATTAGAGACAATACCGTGCATGGTTTGAGCTGTGATAAAGGCTGATCTTGCAAGTGCAGCATTAGACGCTCCCGGCTTTAACTCGATTTGCGCAAGAACTGCATATTGCGGCGTGGTAAGATCAAGAGCTCTTAAAGCTTCATCCATATGAAGACGCAAAGCATGCTGGGTCTTTTTCAGTTTGTACCCAAGCAAACTTTTAACACCTAGCTCTTTATCTATTGACATATCAGCGTCCTTATAATACATTATCAGCATGCTTATACTATAATAGGAGTTTAATATGAACACAACTGATAATTTGAGCCTTGCTGAAAGCTATTACAATGCTATGCTTGCCAAGGATTTTGATAAGATGGCGGGCTACCTGCATGATAATGCGCATTTCATCGGGCCACTTGCAGAAATGCACGGAAAAGAACCGATCGTTGCAGCCGCAAAAAACTTTGGTGGAATATTGCAGGACATCCAAATCAGGTCACGTTTTGTAGCCGGAGATCAGATCATGTTCGCCTATGATATGGTCGTTCCAGCCCCTATTGGTAAGTTCAGAGCAGCGGTGCTGATGGAATTCACGAATCGGCTCATCTCTAAAATCGAGTTGTTTTATGACGCAAGTCCCTTTCAGGAGAAGAAAAGTGAGATTTTTGATGTTAATAGCGAGTCATAAAAACATAAACTCTTATCAATCCTTCCAGCTTAGACTTCTAGTTTTGAAATGCCGGATATAAATCAAGTGGTCTGGCGTCGTCCCATTTGTCATAAACTTTCGCGAGCATTTCTTCTGCAGCTAAACGCAAATGCGGCAAGTAATCATACGCCTTTGACACGTGGATAAATGCTTGCAACCTTGAGATGAAACGTGGCCTAGCCAAGTTTGCTTCTGGATTCCATAAGGAGGAAGCAGGTACTGGACCGGATGACCAACACTCGTCTTTATCCATGATGCGCAAGGCAAATGGCATTGAGCTGAGTAGCCAAAACCCGCAGGCTGCAACATAGCTTTCATTATATTTGCTATCATCAAGGGTTGCCTCTATTTTGCTTGCAACGGTCTTTCTATACAATGATTCAAGCTCTAATATCACTTCTTCTGGCAGAGCTTTTGCGCACCAACAAGTTGGGAAATTCATCCTAAAATAAGTTGCATCCAGCAAGCTACTGCCAGGTCTGACCCACTCAAAATCAATAAGCTGTAGCTCGTCTTTATCTTCATGGTCAAATACGTTATCAGGGCAAATATCGCCATGGGTTAGCACATAAAAATCCCCAGGGCTTAAGGTTTTTTCGATCACGCCAGATGCTTCTTGTTTCAAATCGTTTGTACAAGAAATACCAAGGAGTTCACAAACAGATTCTAATTTAGGAAGCAGGTCCTCTTGATTCCATTTTATGCGGTCTTCTAGCATTTCCCTCTTCGGATGGGCGGACGCCAATAGTTCATCATATTCCCCAAGACACCCATAACTTGCCATATGAAAATGTGCAAGAGATTTGGTAAACCGTTTAAGCGCTGCTATTGCTTTATCAGGATCAGATTTAGTCAAGCTATCCACCAGACTGATATGCGTATCACCTAAATCTTCAAGGAGGATAAATCTAAAATTCTGGTTAGCGCCTAAAAATTTAGGAATGCTGTGGTTAATGTCAGACCCGTTCAAGAATTTAAGCCCGGCAAAATCTCTAGCAAATCTCGCTAGAATGTCATCATCCGTGGTTTCTTGGCCCTTATCAGAGAGTGATTGTTTGAAGATAACGGATCGCATTTCGTTATTGCCTAAGGATAAAAACAGACGGGCAATCCTATTTCTTCGATCAGGCTCACTTAACAATTTGACATCGCTGATTGTAATTTCCACGCCAAAATAATCTTCCAAAGATTGAGTGACGGCTTTGAGTAACTCCGGTTCCATGATCATGTCTTGCTTCCCAAAAACCAATCTAATGCAGCATAAACTTTCTTCTTAAGAGGTTCAGTTATTTCGCCATCGATATAACTTGCGTGAAGAGCACCCATTGGCTTGATAACTGTTAAATCAAGATTTGCACGCATGAAATTATTTTCTTGGATTGGCTCAGCGATAACGCCAACATCTGTTGTTGTATCATCTGCTTCAAACATGAGTACAGAAAGATGTGATGAAGGCCTTAATCTTGCTCTTCTTGCATCAAATAAAATCACAGAACGAACTAACTCTGGATGTTATTTTGCAATATCGCCGCCATTTGAATGGCCGCTAAGTATTAAATTATCTAAACGAAGAGGTAAATTTTGCTGCTCTAATTGTGCTAATGCAAATAGAATATTGGCTTCCCCGCGGATGTATAAATGCCGCCTAGCTTCATCTTGAATCGCATTTGGATCAACCTTCTCAAGACCATCAACATCACCGAAAACATCGTGTTGTATGCTTACAAATGCATATCCTTTTTCGGTAAAATATTCTGCTAGATAGGTGTATTGCTTGCATTTATAGCTCTTGAGCAATTCTTCTTCCGTGAGACCTTCTAAGCCCTGATATCCTGGTCCAAACACTATTGGTGGCAATGGATTGCTAGCTTTCTCAGGGAGGTAAACGCTAACCGGGACCAGCCTTTTGCGTGATTCATCGTAAAAATCAAAATGAAGTGTTTTCATAAATTACCATTAATTTTACTATCTAGCCACCTCATCAACTCTTCGTCGAAATTATGAGGCTCTTCGAGTTGTGGGGTATGGCCACTTTTTTCAAAAATGCGAATTGTGATATCTGATACATGCTCGCGATATTTTTCCCATAAATGCGGAGGATTAAAGTAATCATACCTTCCAAGCGCAAGAAAAATTGGACACTTAATCCCTTTTAGCGCTGAAGATAGGTCATAATCTGCAAACATAGAACCCCATATAATTCCAGCACCGACTGAATTAATTTCTACGCCTTCCCAAAGTTTGGAGGCATCGAAATTTTCGTCATACCAAATTCTTGGGCCAAACGATAGCAGACGCGCTACAAAAGATTGATCGCCACTTTCAAGAAATTTTTGCATACTTGTTGCAAATGCAGCTTTCCTCTCCGGACAAACTGATTCCTCAAAATATCGATCTGCTTCTTTGTAAATCTCTGACCCTGCTGTAGGACTGGAGGCGATCAATACGAGATGGCTTACTTTGTCTGGAAACTGGCGCGCATATTCAAGCGCCATAAAAGCATGGATTGAGTGTCCGATAAGGATAATTTTATCAGCACCCAAAGATAGGCGTAGAGCTTCAATATCCTGAAGGATTTTGGCAATGGTGAAATCACTTTCGCTATGATTTGATAATGCAGGGACAAAGCCACGTGTATCAGCGCAAACAAGTTGCAGTTTTGTTTTGAGGTTTTCAGAGAAGGTGCGCGGATAATATTTATGGCTACCAATAACAATAGCAACTGGTCCACTGCTAGAGCTTGCTGCCTTTAGACAAAAATTATCTCTGTTTAATTCAATTATCTTTTCAGTCGACACTTATGTTACCTATATTTTAATCTCAGCACTGTCTATAGCATATCCAACTACTATATTATACGCACAAAGTGTTTTGGAGTCAAAACAAATCATACAACCTCACAGCCAAATAATTCGCCCTGTTCATGCCAGAGGCTTGGGATATTTTGCATAAGATCGGCGAGTTTCATATGGCGAGGTTGGTGACCTAAAAGGATAGCTTCTTTAAGTTTTGGAGCAAGGAAATTGAGTCTGAGGATCAGCTGCACATATTTGGCTGTGACATTACCCGCATCGCATAGGTCCTGCATGGTTTGGTATTTGCCGGATTTTAGCTGGCGTTGCCATAGGTGGGCACGAACTAAGGCTTTGACCAATGTGGTGTCTATAGATGCATTCTGAGCAAACAATTGCGCTTTGCCTTCCGGGACCAGCACCATCTTTCTACCGCCTCGTTTTTTCAGCCGCATGGGCATGAATACCGATAATTCCCCTTTGCTCATAGGCATGACTCCATGCCAGCGTGTAAGAGTAAACTCTGCAGTCCATCTGTATGAATGCGCACGTCAATGCCATCTTCTCGCACCAACACTGCTTTGATTAGCAAGCAGATAATGCGATATTGCTCAATGGGAAAAAGCGAATCCCAAATCACATCAATTTGCTGTAGCATCGCAAAAGCCTCATCCGTGGAAATTTGCCCTTCCAGAGATTTCAGGGTTTTAGCGGTAATTTCAGGGCATTTAAGAAGCTCACGCACTTGCTGTACCACGAAGCGCTCAACTTCATTAGACGCAATAGTTTTATGGTGAGATGTGCAGCTTTTGCCGCGTAAATGATTACTGCAGGCATAATAACGATAACGCTTGTCTTTCTTTTTTGTGTAGGTCGGTGTCATCGCTACATCACACACTTGGCAACGAATGAGATTTTTTAATAACGCCTGGTCCTTAGCCATAGATTCTCTGCCCCGAACATGCGGGCACTTTTCAAAAACGCGCTGTACTTCATCAAAGAATTCAGGCTCTAAGATACCTTCATGCTCACCCTCATAAACAACATCTTTATGGGAAACAAACCCCTTATAAACCGGGTTAACTAGAGTTCTGCGCAAATTGGCTTTTGTGAACAACTGCGCGCCATATTCTTTGCCTGTTTTGCTTATGATACGTTTAGTGCGATGGCCTTGCTGATTAAGCTCACGGGCCAGATTGGTGGTAGAACGCAAAACCAAGAACCGGCTAAAGATATGCCGAATCAGCTTTGCTTCTTCTTGATTGATCACAAGTTTACGATCACAAATGTCATAACCAAGCGGTGGATTTCCGCCCATCCACATGCCTTTTTTCTTGGAAGCTGCAAACTTATCGCGGATACGTTCGCCTGTAAGTTCACGCTCATACTGGGCAAAGCTCAAAAGCACATTGAGCATTAACCTGCCCATAGAGCTTGAAGTGTTGAAGGATTGGGTTACCGCAACAAACGTCACTTGATGCTTATCAAATAGTTCGACAATCTTGGAAAAATCAATGAGCGATCTGGACAGCCTATCTATTTTATAAACCACCACACAATCAACCAAACCATTCTCAATATCTTGAAATAACTCTTGTAAGGCCGGACGATTTAACGTGCCACCTGAATAACCACCATCATCATAAGATTTGCTTAAAGCGACCCATCCTTCATGTTGTTGGCTGGCGATATAGCTTTCAGCAGCAAGTCTTTGGGCATCAAGGCTGTTAAAGGCTTGTTCTAATCCTTCCTCATGGGATTTTCTGGTATAAATGGCGCAGCGTATCTTTTTATTCATCAGCCCTCCTTGTTACTACGCAGGCCAAAGAAAGCCGGTCCATTCCAACGAGTGCCGGTGATTTTGCGGGCAATGGCAGACAAGGATTTATAGTTTTGCCCTTGGTAGATGAAGCCATTTTCTGAAACCAGCGCCTCATGCAAGTCACCTTGGAATTCACGAATAAGCTTGGTGCCTGCTAAAGGCTTAGCAGCCATATAGTGATTGGTGAATTTCTTACCTTTCTCCATTTGATCGGCTAAATTATCCAGCTGCTTTGCTGACTTTTCTGCCATCGGCCCGTAAGCGAGCTCTTGCAGACGATAGGCAAGCCTTGGGATGAGATATGTTTTAGAATGGGGTGGCGCATCCGTATCAAAAATACTGCGCCATAATTCTTTAAGTTCTGCGGTGCTTTTACTTTGCAAAGCCAGCACTTGTTTAATAACAGATTCTTTCATGTTCTTGACCATAATTAGTTTTCTCTAACAAACTTGCTCTAGAAGCGCTTCCTTTTGAAGAGAAGTCAAGAGAAAGTTTCTCTGAAAGCCTTGATTTACCAAGGTTTTTACTAGATTGCGCGCGCACAATTGCTGTAGCGATAATATGTGCGGCTTCTTTTAGGCGATCATAGTTTTGGGCTGTGGTGAACTGCATAAGGAACCTCATCTGATTGGCATGTGGTTTATGTACAGCTTCCAGAGAGATTTCGTTCACAAGAACTTCATATGTTACAAATAGCTCTTGACTAACCTAACACATGTTAGGTATGATAAATTTAAGTTAAATTTTAGGATATGAGGTTCAACTACAAAGCAATGAAAAACCTTAAGAAAACCAAACCAGGGCCCGTCAAGTCCGTAGGGCTGACCAAGGCTCAAGAGGACACGTTTTCTGTTATTTGCCGTCTTAAAGAGCAGCATGGCGTTGCTCCTACGTTACGGGAAATTGCAGCTGAGCGTGGTGTTTCTGCCGTATCGGCGCTGGAGATTATTCAGCAACTGGAGGCTAAAGGTTATTTGCGTCGTGGTCATGGAAAAGCTCGGGCCATTGAGATCTTGGATCAACCCCTAAAGTCAGATCAAATTCCGCATATTGTGCCTATCCAAGTGATAGGACGCGTGGCTGCAGGATATCCGATTTTAGCGATTCAGGATGATTTGGGTGAGTTTTGCGTGGATGCAGCTCTTGCACGCGGTGAGTGTTTTGCGTTGCAAATTTGCGGCGATAGCATGGTTGGTATCGGGATTCATGACAAAGACTATGTCGTGGTTAGCTCTCAGCCGACTGCGATGAACGGTGAGGTTGTAGTGGCTTTGATCGAGACGTGCGCAACCTGCAAAACCTTTTATCAAACTTTAACCGGCGTGGAACTTCGGCCTGAAAACACAGCGCATGAAGTCATCCATGTCAAAAAGGGCCAAGATTTAAGGATTCTTGGGAAAGTGATTGCAATTAGAAAAACAGTGGAGGTTAAAACGAATGCTGCAAATGGTGTTAACTAATTCCGTGCTGATGGCCAAGATCCATCCGAATCGTGAATTTTGAGAGAGTCATCTGGAAATGCCCCTTGATAGGCTGATCCAGGATTACCAAGAAGCTAAGATTCGTAAAGATTGGCTCGATTCCCTATCAGGACGCCAGCTTGGCCTGTTATTTGACCTATCCATGCAAAAACCTCCCCATGAACTTTCTGTGCAGCAAATGCGCAAAACCTTAACTGACTTTCCCGAAGAATTGCTCAATTATTTCCTGGTTCACCATTTTAACCACGCCAAACTTGAAGCTGCCATCACTGAAATTGCAAAACCCGTCCTTTCCGCTGAAACCATGGCCAAGCTACTGGTCAAAGACGATAAATATGACAAGAAAGGCATGCTGTTTGCCCTCTTTAAGGCTGACCCTGAGTTGCTCAAGCATGTGTATCATTTTGATAAGGTGCAAAAGAAAGGGTTTGGCTCCTTTGTGCTAAAAAATCCTCCACGCCAGCCTGCTGTTTCTTTCAAGGAATTTGCAAGCGAAGATGTGGTTCGCTCTGTTCTTAAAGCACATGATGAAGAGCAAAATGATAGTTTTGAGACCCATTTACAGGGTTTGTTTTATCATGAAGATCGCCTGTATCTCTTTATCCGCAGAGCCAGTGATGCAGATTTGCTGTTAAGCTCTAACCGTATTGTCCATGGCCACAAGCCGGATTGGATTATCCTGGATTTTGCTGTCAATGCCAATCAAGTGAATCTTTGTGCCAAATGTTCCAACCAAGGATTGAAAATCGCTGATCGTTTGGTAAGTTCTTACTTCGATAAAGACTGCTCCTTCATCAATATGCAGGATTACAACTTTACTGCTCAAGTGAAGACTTTCTTACGGTCGTGCGCAAGTGAAAGCGATAAAGAACTCAAGCTCTTTGAACTTAAATTCAGATCTGCTCACCTTAAAAACAACACCCATCTGATTTTAACAACCCATCCGACTGACCCGATTGCAGAAGAGCTTGAAGCACTGCATCAGGCCGTTGGCGATATTTTGGATGATATCGCCATGATCGATTCAGTAAGAGTGGTGTTTCAAGGGAAAAAGGTCACCCTCTTTTTCAGGGTGGATGCAGCTGATCCAGGTCATATTATGATTTGCTATTCAGAATATGTTTTGGATAAAAAAGGACGCTCAGCTTTTAAAACATGGATGAAGGATTGCTATGGCCTTACGATCTTGCCTAAAGCAAAATGCTGCGCATGAAGATGCTTTGCAAGCTTTGCTTG
>WBZT01003375.1_pt1 | contig 10496 bp, 7 predicted proteins | sample 5204241 | NCBI WGS metagenome assembly WBZT01 (sample SAMN12344358, study PRJNA552823) | activated sludge metagenome | biome: Activated sludge suspended growth; feature: Nitrification reactor; material: Wastewater; isolation source: activated sludge from nitrification reactor of wastewater treatment...
TCTTGCCCCACCTGCGGGCCAGCAATGAGTTGAAGACGAAGCCTACCCAGCACAGCGTGGCCGAACTGCGCAGTACGGGCATCCAGCCCGATGTCATCATCGCCCGCGCCGATCATCCCATTCCGGAAGAGCACCTGAACAAGATCTCGCTCTTTTGCGACGTGCCGCGCGAAGCGGTCATCCCCGCCGTTACGGCCGACATTCTCTACAACATCCCGCTTCTGCTTGAAGAGACGAAGCTGGCCGATTTCGTCCTGCGCCGGTTGGGCCTGACGCCGGCCATAGCGCCCGACCTGCGCGAGTGGCAAACGATGATCGACCACATCCGGCGGCCGAAGCCGAGCATCAAGATCGCCATCGTCGGCAAGTACGTTGAACTCCATGATGCTTACATGAGCGTGCGCGAGGCGCTCTACCACGCCGGCGCGGTCAACCGGCAGGTCGAGATCGAGTGGGTTCACTCGGGTGATCTGGAGCGCGGCAAGGGCTGGGAGATGCTCGACGGCGTAAGCGGCATTGTGGTTCCCGGGGGCTTTGGCGAGCGGGGCATCGAGGGCAAGATCATGGCCGCGCGCTGGGCGCGGGAGAACAAGGTGCCGTATCTCGGGCTGTGCCTGGGAATGCAGGTGATGTGCATCGAGCTGGCGCGCAGTGTGCTGGGCACGGATGAGGCCAACAGCACCGAGTTCGACCGCAACTGCGAACACCCGGTCATCAGCCTGATGGCTGACCAGCACGAACTGACCGACATGGGCGGCACCATGCGGTTGGGCGCATACCCGGCGCGACTGCTGCCTGGCTCCAAGGCGCGCGCGGCCTATGGCACAGACAGCATCACCGAGCGCCATCGCCACCGCTGGGAGTTCAACAACGCCTACCGGGAAATGCTGGGCGAGGCGGGAATGGTCTTTAGCGGCCTATCGCCCAACGGTCGCCTGGTGGAGATCGCCGAAATGCGCGACCATCCGTTCATGCTGGGCAGCCAGTTTCATCCTGAGTTCAAGAGCCGTCCCAACCGGCCGCACCCGCTGTTCGCGGCCTTCATGGCGGCGGCGGTGGCATATCAGGAAGCAGGGCAGGGCGGCAACGGGTTGGTCAGCGAGCGTATGGACGAACTGGCCCCTGAGGGTCACAGTGCCTAGACTGCCCGAAGCGGGCCGCCACGCACATGAGTCAAGAGTTAAGGGTGGCTGCTCCGCGGTAGCATACCTGACGCAACCATTATAATGCCGGTGGAGCAAATACTGCTGGAGGTGGAAGACATGAGTAACACCATCACCGTGACCTTCACCGATCCCACTTATGCCGACAAGGCCCTTGAACGCCTCGAGAGCCTGCACAACACCCAACGCATCAACTTGATAGGCGCAATCGTCGTTCTGAAGGACGCGTCCGGTAACGTGACCATCAGCAAGGCTCGCCGCTTTGCGGCCGAAAGCGGCGCGGCAGATGAGGATGGCGTAAGCGGCCCCGTGATCAACACCATGATCAGCGGCCATTTTGGCGGCAGTCTCATGGGCAATCAGGCTGGCGCATTAGCCGGCATGAGCCCCGATCTGCGCATTAGTCAGGAACAGGCCGAAGTGGTTGCCGACCGGATGGGCTCGAACACGTCAGCGCTGCTCTTCGAGTACACTGACGGCCAGAGCGCCTTCATCGCGGCCATCATCCGCGACCTTGCGGGCCGGCCCTATGCGGTGGACATCACCGACGAGACGAAGAGCGACCTGGAGACGGCCCTGCGCGGCGTAAACCCTACCTAGGCGGCCGACCCACTCCTTGGGTGCTCCGCCAATCGCCCACCGGCGGGCTTGCGTCTGCGTGGCGACGCTACTCGCGCTTGGTGAGGGCGGCAACGTCGGTCGCCGGGGTGGCGCGCCGCTGCGGCTCGGCGGTTTCCAATCGCCGCCAGGCCTCATGGATCGCCGCCAGTTCTTCGCGCGTCTCCGGCACTTCGCCATAGCGGACACGGATGAACGCCTCGGTGATCTGCCGAACCTCAGGCGCGTGATTGGGCCAAACCCTGCTCACGGTCGGCAGGTACTCGTAGGGCGTTTCCGCCTCCAGGCGTGGATAACCGGCTGTGGTCGCCGCGCGACACATCAGCCGGTAAATGCGCCGGATGGATGCCGCCGCGCGCCACTGCCGCAACAGCCCCAGCCGTTCCAATACCCGCCGGCCCAGCCCCGGCTCCTCTTCGTCCGCGGCAAGCGTCCGGCTGGCCTCGCTGGTGCGCGCGGCAAAGGTTGCGCGCTGGTAGACGCGGGCCAGCGCCAGCCCGACCAGCACAATCAACCCCAGCATGACAACGACCGTTACCGCCTGCCCCGTGAAGACTCGCGCGGCTCCCGCGGCCGTGGCGGTGGGAGTAGGTACGACGGGCGTCTCCAGGGGAGACAGGATACTGGCTTCGCGTAGTTGCGCGGCTACCTGTCCAAGAAGCAGCGCCAAGAAGCGGCCGAGATAGCCGACCAACACGGCAAGCAGTTCGAATGCAGGGTAGACCAGCTCAAAGAGGACGGCAAACGCAACGGTCGCGCCGAATTGCATGGCCCGCCATAGGGGCGAGAGCCAGGCCAGCACGGTATAGAGTGAATCGCCGCTGACAAAAGCGGCCACAACGCCACCGAGCAGGGTAATGGTTGCGGCGGCTCCGGCGACGACCGCGAACCAGCGGGCGTTGAGCGTGGCTGCCGTGCCGCGCTGCTCTTGCTCCACATTTTCAGCCCTGACCAGCGCCACGGCCATCAGGGCCGCTAGGAAGAACATGAGGACGAAGGGGACGACGCTCGTATTGAGAAAACTGGAGGCGAACCAGACAACGAGGGGCGCGAAGATTAGCCCGCCAAGGCGCAGGCGCAGGCCGACGTTATTGATTTCCGGCGCGCGCCCCGCCAGGCGGATGCCCCGCCACCAGACCAGCAGCGTGACCAGAAACACTGACAGGTCGCGGGCCCAGATGAGATTGCCGCTGTCGCCCAGGCTGGCGGCGAACTGGCGCAGCCAGTCGAAGTCCAAGGGGCCGGCTGGTGTGTAGAGGAGTTGGCGCCAGCTAACCAACACAATCAGCAAGAGCGCGCCCATTAGCGCGCGCCGCTGGCCCCGGATGCTGACGTGGAGAAGGCTCATCAGACGGACGAGGTTTAGCGGGAGGAGCATCATTAGCAGCAGCCAGAGCGTGACAGCCGCGGGCGACCAATAGCGCGCCCAGCCGAGGATGACCAGCACCAGCGGCGTCAGTAGACCGATCTCCATGACCGCGAAGCAGAGGAAGAGGAGTTCGTGACGGATGTAGCCCCAGGCGGTGGCTGCGGGGGCCACAAGTCCACGGCGGGCGCTTCGCGCGCCGCTTGTGGCGCTCACTTGACTGCCTCCAGCTCCAGTTGCACCGGCTCCGGCGTCGGAATGCGACTGAGGGCGGCTTCGGTCGCCGTTGTGCTCCGGTGACCGGCCTGGAAGGCGGGCGCGCTGGCCGGGATGTGATAAGTGACGATGCCCCCGGCGCGCTGTCCGGTCAGGAGAGGCGGCGGCTCGTCGCCCAGCGCGAGCAGCACCACACGGCGGCCCGCCTCGTGCAGCCGGACGAGCGCCGCCAGGATTTCGTCAGTGACGACAGCCGTCACCAGCACAATGGTTGAGACCCACGGCAGGTTGGGGCTTTCGCGCAGCAGCATCATGTCAATGGCCCCTGTGGCGAACTCGGTCACGGCCGCCAGCGCCTCCAGTACATTGCCAAGTTGGTTTTGGGACCGACCGGGCGGCACGCGAATGGGCTGGTCGGAATTAGGCACGGCCCCATTGGCGTAGACGCCGATTCCCCAGCCTTGCTGCGCCCCATAGTTGCAGATGGAGGCCGCGACGCTGATCGCTCGCTCCAGCAGGTCGGGGTCGAAGCCCATCCAGTGCCGGGCGAAGGTGGCGACGTTCAGAAAGACGGCCATGGTCATGCCCGTCGACGGATCGTAGACCTTGGTCTGCAGGTGGCCGCGGCGGGCCGTTGCCTTCCAATGGACGTCGCGGAAGCGGTCTTGCGGCTGGTAGTCGCGGATGCCCCGCGTGCGGATGGGGTCGGTAAAGAGACTTTGACGAACGCGCAGCTCGCCAAACGGCTCCTTGGGTGGCAGGCCCAATTCTTCCAGGGGCCAGATTTGCGGGTAGACGATCAGCGTGTCGATGTACTTGTGCTCGCGCTCCAACGTGAACAGAGTGAAGATGTCGCCTGACTCGTAGGCGACCGGACCGACCTTGTAGTAGCCGCGCACCGGGAAGCGCAGCACGGCCGTCCGCTCCATCCGCTCGTGGCTTTGCATGGAGAAGACGCTGGTCAGGCTGAAGTTGCCCACCAGCTCGCCGGAAAGTGACGGCAGCACGTCGCCCGTGTCGGGCGGAACGGGCAAGCTGTCGCGGAAACGCAGCCACGTCAGGGGTAGGCGCTTGTCGTTTTGCACCGTCACTGTCAGGGTGATCGGCTCGCCGGGGAAGACGCGGGTCTGGTCAAACAGGCGTTCATAGCTGACCCCGAGCAGGGAAAGATTCTTCCAGAGCGTGCTGACGCCGACGATGAGCAGGAGCACCAGGCCGAGAGCGATGAAGCCGGCATTGCGCCCGGCCAGCAGGCCGACAATGACGAAAAAGCCGGCCAGCGGAATCCAGGCGTCGCTAAAGATGCTGTTTTCGCGTTCGCGCAGCACGAGGCCGCGCGCTCGGGCGATGTCGCCCACGTCCACGGTCTTGCCGGTCATGGCCGACAGCATCAGATTCTGGCGGGCGCGCCGCAGCGCCTCGCGCTGGTTGTCGCGGGCGACGAGCTGAACGTCCTGTAAGCTCTCGGGCATCGCGCTAGACGCTTTCGACCGGCACAGAGACCGTGTTGACCACCTCGCGCACCACATCCTCAGGCGCGCGGCCGCGCAAGCGGGTCTGCGGGTTGACGACCAGCCGGTGGGTCAGCACGTGGGGGGCCATCTGCTTCACGTCATCGGGAATGACAAATTCGCGGCCGGCGATTGCCGCCCGCGCCTGGCAGGTGCGATAGAGGGCCATCGTCGCCCGCGGGCTGGCCCCCAGGAGGATGTCGTCGTGGAGTCGCGTGGCCCGGCAGACGCTGACGACGTACTGGCGCACGGAGTTCTCCACGCGCACATCGCGCACCTGCGCCTGCATGCCCAGAATGTCCTCCGGGCCGACAACGCTCTCCAGGGTCGCCAGCGGGTCGCTGCGCTCGAAGCGAACGAGCATGTCGTTCTCACTGCTCTCGTCGGGGTAACCCAGGGCGACTTTCATGAGGAAGCGGTCGAGTTGCGCTTCTGGAAGAGGGAAGGTGCCCTCCAGTTCAATAGGGTTTTGGGTCGCCATGACCAGGAACGGCCGCGGCAGGGGGTGGGTGGCGATGTCGACGGTCACCTGACGCTCCTGCATCGCCTCCAGCAGCGCTGACTGCGTGCGCGGGGTGGCGCGGTTGATCTCGTCCGCCAGCAGAATCTGGGCCATGAGCGGGCCCGCCCGAAACTCGAACTCCTGCGTTCGCTGATTAAAGTAGTAGATACCGGTCAGGTCTGATGGCAGCAAGTCGGGCGTGAACTGGACGCGCCGAAAGGTGCAACCGAGCGAGGCGGCGATGGTCTTGGCAAGGGTGGTCTTGCCCGTGCCCGGTACGTCCTCCAGCAGCAAGTGACCCTCGCACAGCATGGCGATTAGGGCCAGGTCGATGATCTCCGCCTTGCCGACGATGACTTTCTGGATGTTCTCGCGCAGCCGCGCGGCCGTTTCTGCAATCATGTGCTCAGCCTTCTGGAAAAAAGAAGCCATAGATTACACAGATTTCACAGATTGGGACTCTTGAATCTGTGAAATCTGTAGTTTCTATCTGATCTGTGAAGAGAGGTAGTCGAGGATGTCGATTTTGGTCAGGATACCCTCGACGCGGTCGTTGTTGACGATGACTACCGCCTGCCGATCGCTGATAAGCGACATGAGTGTCTCCAGCCGCGCCTGCGGTCCGACTACAGGCACCTCGGCATTGATCATTGCTTCAATCGTCTCATCCGGTTGGTGAACGTGGTCGGCCTGGAGCATATGGTTTAGGAGGTCGATCTCGCTGACGAGGCCGCGCAGGCGGCCGTCCTCGTCCACTACCGGCAATTGTGAGACGTTATGCTCCTTCATGAGCGTCACGACATCACGAATACGGTCGCGAGTGAAGGCCGTGTAGACCTGGACGCTCGGCTTGCGCGACTGGATGTCACCCGCCCTGATGTCACTCCAGACCTGGTCGAGAAAACCGTTCTCGCGCATCCAGTCGTCGTCGAACACCTTGCTCAGGTAGCGCGAGCCGGAGTCGGGCAGCAGCACGACGATAACCGCGTCCGGCCCCAGGCGATGCTGCTGAATGTAGCGCACTGCGCCGACAACGGCCGAGCCGCAGGAACCGCCACAGAAAATCCCTTCTTCACGCACAAGGCGGCGCGTCATGAGCAAGCTTTCGCGGTCGCCGACCTGCACGATCTCGTCAATCACGCTCAGGTCAGTCGTGCCCGGCAGGAAGTCCTCGCCGATCCCCTCGACCTTGTAGCTTTCGGCTTCGGTATAGGCGCCGGAACGGTGTAGCTCATAAAGAATGGAACCAACGGGATCGACGCCGACGATCTGCACGTCGGGGTTGCGCTCTTTCAGATAGCGGCCGACGCCCGTGATCGTGCCGCCCGTGCCCATGCCGGCGATAAAGTGGGTGACGCGGCCGCCCGTTTGCTGCCAGATTTCCGGGCCGGTTGTCTCGTAGTGGGCTTGGGGGTTAACCGGGTTATGATACTGGTTGGCCAGGATGGCGTTGGGCGTCTCTTCGACGAGCCGGCGGGCGACCGAGTAGTAGCTGCGCGGATCGTCCGGCTCGACAGCCGTCGGGGTTACGACTACCCGCGCCCCGAAAGCGCGCAGCAACAGTATCTTCTCCTGCGACATCTTATCGGGCATCACGAAAATGCAGCGGTAACCCTTGATGGCGGCGGCAATGGCCAGCCCGACGCCCGTATTGCCGCTGGTAGCCTCGACGATAGTTCCGCCCGGCCGCAACCGGCCCTCGCGCTCGGCGTCCTCGATGATCGGCCAGCCGATGCGGTCCTTCACCGAGCCGCCGGGGTTGAATGACTCTACTTTCGCCAGCACCAGCGGATCGAGACCGCTGGTGACAGCGTTGAGCCGCACCAAAGGGGTGCGGCCGATTGTGGTCAGGATACTGTCGTGATAGTCGAGGTCGCCGAGGCCCGTTTGCCGGACGGCCGAAAAATCCGAAATCGTCATCTCGCCTCACCATAGCCAGATTTCACGCGCGGTTCATGCTATGCTATCAGGAAATCTGGCATGATGCATGTGGCGCGCGCTTCGCAGCCCGGGGCCCGTGCGTATGTGAAAAATACTTGCGGTCGCCTCATATTATGTCTATAATGCCCATAGAGGTAGTTGACATATAACGAAGGAGAGAAGTCATGAGAAGGTCGCGGTGGACCGCCACCATCACGGTCATCGTTCTGCTGCTGGTTACGGTTGCGGTTGTTTCGGCCGCTACCTACGTCGTGCAGCCGGGCGATACGCTGTGGCGCATTTCGCGCCAGTTTGGCACCTCGGTCGATGCCATTGTGCAGACTAACCGGATCCCGAACCCCAACTTGATTTACGTCGGACAGGTGCTCGAGATCCCCGGCGCGCCGGCGCAGCCGACTGTCGCGCCTCCCGGGCCGACGCCCACGCCGCAAACGCCGCCGCCCACCCCTCCCCCGCCAAGTAACCAAACCTACGTCGTGCAGCCCGGCGACACGCTAACCCGGATCGCCGCGCGCTTCCAGACGACCGTTCAGGCACTGGCCCAGGCTAACAACATCGTCAATCCCAACCTGATTTACGTTGGCCAAGTGCTGCTCATCCCTGGCGCGGGCCCGGTTGGCCCGACTCCGGTGCCGCCGCCGGTCACGCCGGTGCCGCCGCCCGCTGGCGGGTTCGGCCTCGGCGGGCAGACGCAGACCTTCGCCAACAAGCAGCCGATGAAAGACGCGGGCATGACGTGGGTCAAGTTGCAGGCCAAGTGGGCGCCCGGCGATACGACTGACGCCCTGGCGGGACAGATTCAGGACGCCAAGGCCAACGGCTTCAAAGTGCTGGTCACGGTGACGGGCAAGACGCCCTACCCGACGGCCAACAGCATCGACTTCGCCGGCTTCGTCAATTACGTGCGCGCCGTGGCGGGGCTAGGCCCCGATGCCATTGAAATCTGGAACGAGCAAAATATCGACTTCGAGTGGCCGGCGGGCCAGATTGACCCGTCGTCTTACGTCAATAGCATGCTCGCGCCCGCCTATCAGGCTATCAAGGCCGTTAGCCCGAACATCCTTGTCGTCACCGGCGCGCCGGCCCCGACCGGCTTCGACAACGGTACGAACGCCTGGGCCGACAACCGGTACCTGGCCGGCATGCGCGCCGCCGGAGCGGCCAACTATGCCGACTGCATCGGCATCCATTACAATGCCGGCGCGACCTCGCCGACCGTCTCGACCGGACACCCCGGCGGCTCGCACTATAGCTGGTATTACCAGCCGATGGTCGACCTGTACTACAACACCTTCGGCGGCGCGCGCAAGCTGTGCTTCACCGAACTGGGCTACCTGTCGGGCGAGGGGTTCAGCGCCCTGCCGCCGAACTTCGCCTGGGCCGCTGGCACGTCGGTGCAGGAGCACGCTCAGTGGCTGGGCGAGGCGCGCGATCTGTCGGAGGCGAGTGGACGGGTCCTGCTGATGATCGTCTACAACGTGGACTTCACCGGCTACGACCCGACCGGCGATCCGCAGGCGGGTTACGCCATCGTTCGGCCCGACGGCAGTTGCCCGGCCTGCACGACGCTCAAATAAGGACGTCCGCGACGACGACTGACCAAGGCGCAAAGGTTACCCCTTTGCGCCTTTTCGTTTATACTAGCCTTGTGCGGCGGGCGTGCGCTGAGCCATCCCTGACCGCCCATCCCCGAAATCGCCGGAGAGGAGAACGCATGAAAGTCCGTAACATCCTGGCAACCAAAAGAGGCCATGTCATTACGATTGCCCCGGACGAGCCCGTGCGGCGCGCGGTCGCGCTGCTGGTGGAGAATCGCATCGGCGCGCTGGTCGTCCTGGACGACGATCGGCTGGTCGGCATCCTCAGCGAGCGCGACGTGATGCGCCACGCGGCAAGCGACGAGGGAGTATTCGGCCGGTCGGTCGAGAGCATTATGACACGCGAAGTTGTCGTGGGGATGCCGCAGGACGACGTCCTGGCCGTCGCCCACACCATGCTGGAGAAGCGTTTCCGCCACCTGCCCATCGTCGATGATGGGCGACTCATCGGCATTATCTCCATCGGCGACGTGCTGAAGACGCAGCGCGACGCTTACAAAGGCGAGATCGAAACGCTGGAAACCCGCATCATTGCCGAAGGAGAGTAACAAACCCATGTCCCAACCCGGATCGGCCGCGCAACCACTGCGCGTAGCCATCATCGGCGCCGGCCCGGCCGGTTTCTATGCCGCCGAGCGCCTGTTCAAAGAGGCTAACCTTGTCGTAGAGGTTGATCTTTTCGACCGCTTGCCGACGCCGTTCGGCCTGGTTCGCAACGGCGTGGCTCCAGATCACCAGAAGATCAAGTCGGTTACCGCTGCCTTTGATCGCATCGCTTCGAACCCGCACTTCCGATTCTTCGGTCATGTTGAACTTGGCCGCGACGTTTCGGTGGATGACCTGAAGGCGTATTACCACCAGATTCTCTATTCAACCGGAGCGCAGACGGATCGGCCGCTCGGTATTCCCGGCGACGACCTGATCGGCAGCCATCCGGCAACCGAATTCGTCGCCTGGTATAACGGCCATCCTGACTACCGCGACTGCGAGTTTGACCTGTCGCAGGAGCGCGTAGCGGTGGTCGGCGTGGGTAACGTCGCCATCGACGTGGCTCGCATCCTTTGCCGCACGCCCGAAGAGCTGATGAAAACCGACATTGCCGATTATGCTCTGGAGGCGCTGCGCAACAGTAAGGTCAAGGAGGTCTACATACTCGGCCGGCGTGGCCCGGCCCAGGCGGCCTTCACCGCGCCCGAGGCCAAGGAACTGGGCGAACTGGCCGATTGCGACACGCTCGTTCCCGCGGAGGAAGCCGAGCTCGACCCGCTCAGCGAGGCGAGCCTGGTGGGGGCCGACCGGGCCGACGTGCGCAAGGTGGAGATCATCCAGGAGCTGGCGCGCCGCCAGCCAACGGGCAAGAGCAAGCGTCTTGTCCTGCGCTTTCTCGTCTCGCCGGTCGAGTTGATCGGCGACGAGCAGGGCCGCGTGAAGCAGATGCGCCTGGTCCACAATGTGCTGTACGCCACCGACGCCGGTTCGCTGCGTCCGAAGGCGACCGACCGCTTCGAGACGCTTGATGTCGGTCTCGTCTTCCGCTCCATCGGCTACAAGGGCGTACCGCTGCCGGGCGTGCCCTTTCAC
>WBZT01003377.1_pt1 | contig 10491 bp, 8 predicted proteins | sample 5204241 | NCBI WGS metagenome assembly WBZT01 (sample SAMN12344358, study PRJNA552823) | activated sludge metagenome | biome: Activated sludge suspended growth; feature: Nitrification reactor; material: Wastewater; isolation source: activated sludge from nitrification reactor of wastewater treatment...
TCGTCGGCAACATCGTGGCGCCGGCCGCCGACCGGATCGTGCTGGGCCGCCAACTCGGCCTGATTGCCGGATCGATGATCGCCACGTCGTTGATCGCGGCATTCGTCCGCGACCGGTTGCTCGATGCCGAGCGACGGCGCGCCTCGTTGGCCGGCCGTCTCGACCGTTTGGCCGAAACGAACGACCTGCTGACCATGCTCAACTCGGTGGCTCGCACGCTGCCGACCAGCCTGAATCAGCGCGAGGCGATCGAAGGTGTCCGCCAGCAGATCGTCACCACGTTCAAGGCGAATGTGATCTGCCTCCTCGAACTCGACGAAACACATGAGGAGTGGGTTCCGAAGCTCGCCGAGGGGTGCGTGCTCAAGCCGACCTCGTCCACGAGCGAATTGTCGGATCACTTGCAGACTGCGCTCGACGCCGACAAACCGGTCGTGTCGAGCAAGCTTCGGCAGGGCACGAGCGGCATCGCGCCCGGGTCGGGTAGTGGCATGTACACGCGGCTGGTAGCCCGCGGTCGAACCGTGGGCGTGCTCGGCATCGAGCATCCGGCCGAGGAGCAGTTCGGCGATCGCGACCGCACGGTGCTCAATGGGCTCGCCGATGTGCTCGCGCTCACGCTCGACAACGCCCGCTGGTTCGGGCGGCTTCGTTCGCTCGGCGCCGAGGAGGAGCGCGTGCGCATCGCCCGCGATCTCCACGATCGACTCGGCCAGTGGCTCACGTACATCAGCTTCGAGCTCGAGCGCATCATCAGCACCGATGACACGCCGGTCCCCGAGCTCGACCAGTTGTACCAGGATGTGCAAACGGCGCTCGACGAACTCCGCGAGACCCTGCGCCAGCTTCGATCGGGCGTGACCGAGCAGCGTTCACTCGGCATGGTCGGCCGCGAGCTGGCCGATCGGTTCGCCGAACGCACCGATATCGATGTGACGTTCTCGGTCACGCACCCCGACCAGCGCCTTCCGGTGCCCGTCGAGAACGAATTGCTCCGAATCATGCAAGAGGCATTGAACAACATCGATAAGCACGCAAAGGCGTCGCGTGTCGATGTCAAGTGGGATGTTGATGCAGGGCGCGGCGTGCTCACGATTCACGACAATGGCCGCGGGTTCGATGCTGCCCAGGGGGTGCGTGACAGCGCCTATGGTCTAGTTGGAATGCGGGAGCGCGCCGATGTGATCGGCGGACGGCTCTCCATCACCTCTGCGCTGGGAGAAGGCACGACGATCACCGTCTCGGCGGGGTCGATGTCGACCAAGGAAGACTGATAATGCTCCGAATCCTGTTGGCAGATGACCACAAGATCCTCCGAGAGGGGATCCGCCGTGGCCTGGAAGGCGCCGGTGAAACCGTCGTCGGTGAGGCGTCGAACGGCGAAGAGGCGGTGGAACTCGCCCGCACGACCCAACCCGACGTGGTCCTCATGGACCTGTCGATGCCGGTGGTCGACGGCATCGCCGCCACCAAGCGCATCACCGACGAGATGCCCGAGACGAAGGTCGTCGTGCTCACGATGCACGACGATGCGTCGCGTACCCGGGCGGCGATCGCCGCGGGCGCCGTCGGGTATCTCACCAAGGGCACGTCGTTCACCGAGGTGCTCGAGACGATCCGGGCCGTCGCCAACGGCGAGACGGTGTTGAGCCCGCAACTCGCGATCTCGATGCTGCGGGCGGCGCAGGAGGCCGTCGAGCACGCCGACCTGCTGAGCGACCGCCAGGTCGAGATCCTGCAGAAGATCGCGAATGGCTACGGCACCAAGCAGGTCGCCCGCGAGCTCGGCATCACGCAGAAGACGGTGCACAACCACCTGAACGCGATCTACCGCCGTCTCGACACGCAGAGCCTCACGCAGGCGGTGCTCAGCGCTGTGCGGCTCGGGATCATCGATCTGGACCAGGCCGAGTCGTGATGGGTGCCCCACACGCGACTCCACCAATTGCCCATCTCGCTCCGTCCGGCAGTCGCCCATACTTGGTTGGTGGACGGTAACGAGTGAGTTCGGGCGCGCTGACGACGAAAGCATGGCTGGCGGCCAAGGCCGCTCTGTCGTTTCGCGTGCTGATTGCGTTCGGGACGTCCACCGCCGTCACGGGTGCAGTGGCCGGGCCGATGGCCTACCAGGCCGAACGGGCACAGGAGAAGCTCGAAGCCGCGTCGACCAACGAGCCGACCGATGGCACGCAGGGAAGCGATTCCGGCGGCGACTCGAAGGCTGGCGGCAAGCCCGGCAACAAGCCCGGCGGCAGGGGATCGACCACCACGACGCCCGGCACCACGTCGTCCACGTCCACGACCTCGATCGTGCTGAACGGTCCCGACATCTCCACGCCGACCACGAGCACCACGCTGCCGCCGAGCGCTTCGGGTCTGTACGCGACCACCGATCCCGATCGACGCACCGTGTACCCGCTCGACCAGGGGCTCGAGGTGTACCGGCGGGTGATGATCTTCTTCGAGGCGCCCAACACGGCGTCGGTGAAGCTCTGGATCGGCGATCCCAGCGGAAGCGGACCGCCCACTGCGGTGCTCAGCGCCGCGCCGTTCCAATACGTGCAGGACTTCGCGCTCCTGCCTCCGGGCCGCACGACGATCCTTGCCGAGGTGACCGACACCTCGGGCAACGTCACGCGGCGCGACGCGACGATCCGCGTCGGTCGCGGCTGATCGGTCGCCATCCCACCGGCCTTCGCCGGCGCTCGCCGGTCGGCGGCTCTCCGAACCGCTCGTTTACGATGCGGCGTCCAACCACGTAGGGAGAAGGCGATGCCAGAGGTCTCAGGGTTCGTCGCGGACGGCTTCGAGCCGGTTCGAGCGGCGTTCGAGGCGAACTTCCGCGATCACGGCGATCTGGGCGCAGGCGTCTGTGTATACCGCGACGGCGCGCCGGTCGTCGATCTCGTGGGCGGTGTCACCGCGCACGGCAGCGACGACCTCTACCGCGCCGACCACCTCCAGATGGTGTTCTCCACCACCAAGGGCGCCGCGGCGATCTGCGCGCATCTGTTGGCCGAGCGGGGTCAGCTCGATCTGGATGCTCCCGTGGCCTCGTACTGGCCCGAATTCGCCGCCAACGGGAAGGCCGACATCCCGGTGTCGTGGCTGTTGTGCCACAAGTCGGGCCTGGTGGATGTCGACAGGCCTCTGACGCTGGACGACGCGCTCGACTGGGACCGCGTGACCGCTGCGCTCGCGGCCGCACCGCCGATCTGGGAGCCGGGCACCCAGCACGGCTACCACGCGGTCACCTACGGCTGGCTGGTGGGCGAGATCGTGCGTCGTGTCAGCGGCCGGACCCTCGGCCGGTTCTTCGCCGACGAGATCGCCGGGCCGCTGGGCCTGGAGTTCTGGATCGGCCTGCCCGACGAGCAGATCCCCCGCGTAGTCGATCTGGTGCCGCCGGGTCCGCCGCCCGGTGTGCACTTCGGCTCGCCCGACGATCCTCAGCCGGGGATGATCGAGATGCTGCAACTGCTGATGGGCCCCGACTCGCTGATCGCACGGGCCCTCACCGCTCCCGGTGGCGCATTCGCGAGCGAGACGGTGTGGAACGAACCGGCGGTGTGGCAGGCCGAGATTCCGGCGGCGAACGGCATCACCAACGCCGGTTCGCTTGCCCGGATGTACGCCGCGACGGTCGGAGAGGTCGACGGCGTACGGCTGCTGAGCCCAGCGACCGTGGCGCGGGCGATCGAGCCGCAAACCGAGGGTGCCGACGCTGTGCTGATCTTCGAGATCCCGTTCGGCCTGGGCTTCATGCGCGACGCGCCGTTCGCCAAGTTCGGCAGCCCGACCGCCTTTGGTCACTACGGCGCGGGCGGCTCGGTCGGCTTCGCCGATCACGAGGCGGGGATCGGGTTCGGCTACGTGATGAACAAGATGGACCTCGGCATCGCGGGCGACCCGCGAACGTCGGCCCTGATCGACGCGCTCTACGGGTGCCTGTGAGCCGGCATGAGTGATGTCACTGAACAGGCCGAGCGCCGGCGCACGTTCGCGATCATCAGCCATCCCGATGCGGGCAAGACCACGCTGACCGAGAAGTTCCTGCTGTACGGCGGCGCGCTGTCACGCGAGGCGGGCGCGGTGAAGGCGCGCCAGGACCGCCGCTCGGCCACGTCGGACTGGATGGCGTTGGAGCAGCAGCGCGGCATCTCGATCACGTCGACCGTGTTGCAGTTCCCGTATCGCGACTCGGTGGTGAACCTGCTCGACACGCCCGGTCACCGCGACTTCTCGGAGGACACGTACCGCGTGTTGACCGCTGCCGACGGGGCGGTCATGGTGCTCGACGCCGCCAAGGGCATCGAGCCGCAGACGCTCAAGCTGTTCGAGGTGTGTCGCGATCGAGGGCTGCCCCTGCTCACCTTCGTGAACAAGTGGGACCGCCCCGGCAAGGATGGGCTCGAACTCCTCGACGAGATCACCGACAAGATCGGTCTGGTGCCGACACCGGTCACGTGGCCGGTGGGGATCGCGGGCGATTTCCGCGGTGTGGTCGACCGCCGCACCGGTGAGTACACGCGCTACACCCGGGTTGCCCGCGGGTCGACGATCGCGCCGGAGGAGATCATCGACCCCGACCGCGCCGCCGCCGAGGAGGGCGCCGCGTGGGTGCAGGCGAGCGAGGAGCTCGAGCTCTTCGACCTGTCCGATCAGACACTCGATGTGTCGAGCTTCCGGGCGGGCACGACCACGCCATTGTTCGTGGGTTCCGCCGTCACCAACTTCGGCGTCGGCAAGCTGCTCGACGCGGTGATCGACCTGATTCCGCCACCGGCGCCTCGGCCCGAGATCGACGATCGACTTCGCCCGCTCGACGCGCCGTTCAGCGGATTCGTGTTCAAGGTGCAGGCCAACATGGACCCGTCCCACCGCGACCGGATCGCGTTCTTCCGGGTGTGTTCGGGACGGTTCGAGCGGGGGATGGTGGTCACGCACGACCGCACCGGAAAGCCGTTCGCCACGAAGTACGCACACCAGGTGTTCGGCCAGGACCGCGAGACGGTCGAGGAGGCGTTCCCCGGCGACATCGTCGGCTTGGTGAACGCCGGCGACGTGCGGGTCGGCGACACGTTGTTCGTGGGTGACGCGGTGAGGTTCCCGCGGATCCCGACGTTTGCGCCGGAGCACTTTGCCGTTGCGCGGGTGAAGGACACGGGGCGCTACAAGCAGTTCCGAAAGGGCATCGCGCAGCTCGACGAGGAGGGCGTGGTGCAGGTGCTGCGCGACGCCGATTCGGGCGATCAGGCGCCGGTGCTCGCAGCGGTCGGTCCGATGCAGTTCGAGGTGGTGAGCTACCGACTCGAGAGCGAGTTCGGCGCGGCGATCGAGCTGACCCCCACGTCGTATCGGGCCGCCCGGCGGACCGACGAGGAGAGCAGCCCGGCGCTGCGGGGCATGCGCGGCGTCGATGTGCTCCGACGATCCGACGGTACGTTGCTCGCGTTGTTCGAAAGCACCTACTGGCTCGACCGCGTGGTCGCCGAGAACCCCGAGCTGCGGCTCGACAAGCTCGTCGCCGAGGGCGACCTGCACCTCTGACCGGCCCGAGGTCGGGCAGGGAGTTCGTCGCGGGAACCAGGACTGAGGTCGCCCAGTGCGGATCTGCGGGATCGGCGAGATCGGTCGGCAGGCAACCGCCCACCAGCGGTCGGGCGCGGTTACCCTTCTTGCGGACGCAGGGAGGCGAGCCGATGGTGGGAACCACCGAGCCCACAATGCCGAACCGCGACCGGTTCCGCGAGCAGCGGTCCCGCCGCGCCGAGCGACGCCGTCGCCTCATGGGAATCCCCGTGGTGCTCGTCGGGTTGGCGCTGATCGGCCTCGGTGCGTGGATGTGGGATCGCGAACACCAGCCGACGGATTCGCCCCGGCCGACGGTCGCGGGCACGTCGGTGGTGGCGCCGACATCGACCAGGCCCACCACGCCCACCACGCTGTTGCCGGTCGAGAGCTTCGACGGGTCGACCGTGCCGGTCGCACCGCCGGTCGGCTCGGCGGGCGGCTGAGCCGCGCGCACCACGTGGGAGCGTTCCGAGGTCGCGGCGACCGGTATCCGGTCGCGGCATGGGGCGCCATGACCGCCGCCGCGCTCGTGCTCCAGCACCTGGTGTCGCGCGTGTTCACCGCCGGGGACTACTCCTGGCGCGACGCCGACGGCCCGCGGTTCTTCCTCGACGGATGGACCCAGTTCGACAGCTTCGAGTACCTCGATATCGCGGCGCGAGGGTACTGGCACGCGCCTGGAGCACGGTCGACGGTCGTGTTCTTCCCGCTGTATGCCGTGCTGATTCGTGCCGGGTCGGCGGTGGTCGACCAACCGGTGCTGGTCGGGGTTGTGATCTCGGGGATCGGCGGGGTGTGCGCCGCTGTCGGCCTGTGGCGCTGGTATGCCGTGGTGCGACCGGGCGAAGCTGCCGAGCCCGATCGTCGCCGGATCGTGTTGTGGGTGATGCTTCTGTACCCGTTCGGCTGGTTCCAGTTCGCCGTCGTGTATTCCGATGCGGTGTTCGTGGCGTTTGTGATCGCCGCGTTCCTGGCGGTTGAGCGCGACCGTCCGTTGCTCGCCGGGGTGCTGGGCGCATGCGCATCGGCGACGCGCCCCACCGGCGTCGTGGTGGTGGCGGCGTTGTGGGTTCGCCAACTGGAACGCGATGGGGTGGTCGCCGTGTCGTGGGAGCGGTGGAGCGATCGCACGCGCGGTCGGCTGTGGCGGCCGACCCTGGGCCTCGACCGAGCGGCGGTGCGTCAACATTCGTGGTCGCCGCTGCTATCGGTCGTCGGGGTCGGGGCGTTCAGCGCGTATCTGTGGGCTCGGTTCGGCAATCCGTTGCTGTGGATGACCTCGCAGACGACCTACCACGGGACCGGATTCCACACGTGGTTCAAGGCGGGGCTGGTGGCGAGATGGCTCGACTGGAGCGAGCCCGCCGCGTCGTTGTCGGTGACCGGGCAGTTCGCGGTGGTGGTCGCGGCGGTCGCGTCCGCACCAACGGTCGGGCGGCGGTTCGGATGGGGCTATGCCGTGCTGGTGGCGGGACTCGTCGCGATTCCGACGGTTGCGACGGAGGATTTCAATGGCGCGGGGCGGTACATGCTCGCGGCCTTTCCGTGCGCAGCGCTCGCCGGTGAATGGTTGGCCGGCAACCGTCGCCGCCGACTGGTGTGGTTCGGCGTGAGCGCGGTGCTGTTGCCGATCATGATCTTCGGGTTCTCGCGTTCGGTGATGCTCACGTGAGCGCACCCGAGCGTCGTGCCGCTGCGAGTTCCGGCTTGCGGGCGACCTCCGGCGCGGTGGAGCGGCGCTGCCGCTGGGCCGTGCGGGCGCTCGCTGTCGCAGCGACGGCGGTGCGCCTGGCGGTGCTGGCTTCCGGGTCGGGCGACGGGCGACTCCTGACCGCCGATTCGGAGTCGTATCGGACGGTCGTTCGCGGCCTTCCGTCTGCGTTGTGGTCGCCGGTGGCGCGCACCGTCACGGATGCATCATTCCAGCGCACGCCTGGGTACCCCCTGTTCCTGTGGCTGGTGGGTGGGTTCGGGTCACCGTCGGCGACGGCGACGGCGGTTGCACAGTCGGTGGTTGGGGGCGCCGTCCTCGTGCTCGCAGTCGCTGCGTGGGCGCGCCGGATCGGCGGCATGGGCGCTGCTGTCGTCGCTGCCGCGATTGTCGCCTTCGACCCGGCGTCGATCGGGTCGGCGTCGATCGTCGGTTCCGAGACGCTGTTCACCACGCTGATCACGGTCGCGGCGGTCGCGTTGTGGCAGGTGCGAGAGGACAACCGACGACGCAGCACGGTGGTGGCGACCGTCGCCGGAGCGTGCGTCGGAGCGGCGGCGCTCGTTCGACCCCAGGGTGTCGTGCTGATCGCCGCGTTCGCCGTGGTTGCGTGGTTGGTTGGTTCGGTGGCGCGACGACAGGTCACGTTGGCGTGCGTCGCGACCGCTGCGTTGGTCGTGACGCCGTGGGTCCTTCGCAATGGCGTGGTGATGGACCGCTGGGTCGTGTCGAGCGCCGACGGACAGAACCTGTTCGATCTTGGCGCGTCTGCAGTGGCTGCCGAACGCAACGGGGTGATGTGGATGCCGGATTCGGCGGTCGACGCCGACCGCCGGTTGGACGCGGCGAGAGATGCGTTGGCGGCGCAACACCCTGGCGAGATCGAGATGGGCAACGTGATCGAACGCGACCGGGCGTGGACGAGCATCGGTGTGCGCACCATCGCGTCGCATCCGCGTGGCGTGGTTGTGAGTTGGGCCGCCGGGGTGGTGCGCATTCTGGGAGGGCCGGCCGACTCGGTCCTCTCGGGTGTGGCGAGCGACTCGGGGACGCAGCCGCTGACGCCCTCGGCCGATCGGGCGCCGCCGGCCGGGGTGTCGGTCACGCCGCCGGTGTCGCCGACATGGCTTCGTGCCTGCGCGTTCGTGTGGCTCGGCGCGTTGCTCGTGGGTGCTGCGGTCGGCGCTGCGGTCTGCGCGGCGCGGCGAGACTGGCGCACGCTGGTCGCCGTGGCCGCTCCGGCCGGCCTGTATCTCGCGACGTCGGGGGGTCCCCAGGCCTCAGCCCGCTTCCGCGTGCCGATCACGCCGACGCTCGCCGTGTTCGCGGCGGTTGCCGTTGTGTCGCTGGTTCACTCCCGTCGAAGCCGATGAGCCCGCGGCAGCGCGGGTGGCGGTAGAGTGACGCCTCGCCCGTTCGGGGATGTAGCTCAGTTGGCTAGAGCACCTGCTTTGCAAGCAGGGGGTCGTGGGTTCGATTCCCATCATCTCCACCGCAACATTCAGGGGTCTACAGCCCTCCGGCGAGCCCCCAGCGGCCTCCGGTCCCCGCTTTTTCGTCACGGTTCTGTCACGGTTCTCGGCAGCTGCGGCCATCGCGAGGTCGTCCAAGCGGTTCGCCAGCTCGACCGCGCGAGACTGCGCCGCATGTTGGGACTTCCCCAATTCACGGTCTTGCGCGCGAAATTCGGAATTGCCGAGATGCAATCCACTCGCGTCGCCAAAGCGGGGCCGTCTACACGGCCTGGATCTCACTCAGTCAGACCAGCGTCGACGATGCCCACGAGCCGTGGACCAATCCTGCGTAGGGAGAGGAGCTCCCGTCCTTGGCGTGGCCGTCGAGCGTCCTGCCGGGCTACCGTCAACGATGAACCGTACGACGAACGCCTGGTGGCAGTCCCCGGGCATGCGACCTCTCGTGGAGTTTGGGCCCGCCGCGATTTAGATCGCGGGGTTTGGGGTGATCGTGTAGTTCCAGTCGGGATGCCAGTCGTGGCTTGTGACGGGTAGCGCGTTCATCTGGTCGTCGGTGATTTTGACGCCTTTGGGATACCAGTTGGAGTCGTAGGCACAGCGGACGGTGAGCCCGCCGGTGTGGGTGGTCGCGGCGATCAGGTTGATGATGGTGGCGATGTCTGTGAGGGGCTGGCCACGCCAGTTCATCGAGATGAAGCTGAACAAGCGGTGTTCGATCTTGTTCCACTTCGACGTGCCGGGCGGGTAGTGGCACACGGTGATCTCCAACCCGGATTCTGTCGCGAGTTGGGCGAGGTGCCATTTCCACGCTCGGACCCGGTAGCCGTTGGATCCGCCACAATCGGCGGTGACCATCAACCGGGTCGCGTTCGGGAACCGGGCACGACCCATCTCGTTCCACCATCGCCGGATCGACTCGACCGCGAACTCGGCGGTATCAGCGCTGTCACCGACCGACACCCACCCTTCGTCGTTGACAGTGTCGTACACCCCATAAGGGATCGCCTTCGCGAACTCGCCCAGCGCCGGGTCAGCGAAGTCATGGACACCGACCCGTGTCGGTTCGCCGTGGGGGTGCCATTCCCGGCCACGGTTGCTGTAGTTCCCGATCAGTTCCTTCTTCTTGGCGTCCACCGAGATCACCGGTTCCCCGCTGTCGACAACGAGCACCGACAGGGCGTGGAGGTACTCGAACTGGGCGTTGCGGTCAGGGTGGCTGGTGCCCTCGTTCTGCTTCGATGGTGCCTGCAACGAGTAGCCCATCTGATGCAACAACCGGCGCACCAGTTCAGCCGAGACATCGAATCCGCGGGCCTGCAGATCAGACGCGAGCCGGTAGGTCGACTTCAACGTCCACCGCAACAACGACATCGGTGTGCCCCGAGTGTCGGGATGCACCAGTTCGTCAAGCGCTTCCAACAAGCCCGGTTGCTTCAGGATCGCTGGCCGGTCCCCGCCACCCTCGACACGCTGACGATCCGACACCTCAACGCCACGACGAACCTGCTGGGTTGCTGTGTTCACCGTCGACGAACTCAACCCTGACGCCTCGATCACGCGCGCTTGTCCACCACGTCCCAACGCAGCCACCATCGCACCAGCTGTGACACGCCGCTGCTTTTCGTTCAGGTGCGGAAACACCGTCACGAAAAACCCGTTCAACGCCTCAGATGTCAAGACAATGTCCACGCCCGAACACTATACCCCGCGAGTTATCCTGTGGCGGACCCT
>WBZT01002856.1_pt1 | contig 10489 bp, 6 predicted proteins | sample 5204241 | NCBI WGS metagenome assembly WBZT01 (sample SAMN12344358, study PRJNA552823) | activated sludge metagenome | biome: Activated sludge suspended growth; feature: Nitrification reactor; material: Wastewater; isolation source: activated sludge from nitrification reactor of wastewater treatment...
CCCGTGGCGCCTATACGCCGATCACGCAATGGCTCCATTACGCCGGTCACAGCCTGGCTCCAATATGCCGATCTTGAACTGGCTCCAATACGGCGGCCACTGACAGGGGGGAACATCGACCGGCGATGCAGTTCTTGTTCCGCAAACAAAAAACCAATTAATTGGATTCTCCCGGTCGGTGATCGGGAGCACTATTCAGCCGGTTGGACCTGTTACCCTTCGCGTCCGCGCTTCTCCGCCGGGGAACTCCTCTTGACCACCCCTGGCGATGATTCGAGAGATGCAAGTATCTAAGTTCTTAAGCAATTTATCGATACTGCAGGCGAGGGCGGGCAGTATTGTCGAGTGGCCGACCGGACCAGCTTCCGCAAACGGGAAAACGTTTACCTGGCTTAGTAGTATAAGCAAAAATTATGCCTTGATATAAACCGGGTTTATTCATCAAGGGCTTAGAAGCGACTGTTGTGAGTGGGTCGAGGTCGTTCGCCCGTTTCTGTAAAGAATCCTGACAGTCGCTGGCAGTCGTTCTGCGGCCGATCGTGCTGGCGTTTCCGACATTTCGAAGCCGAACCGGGTCGGTTCTCTCAACGGCTTCGGACGGGGTTGGGCAAAGGGGAATTCAGGTCGTGGCCCCCTTTGCCCACGGCCGGCGATCCATTGCTGACGCGTCTGTGGCAGGCCGGGCCGGGCCGGCGGACACCGGGATTGCCCGCGTTCGCAACGGTACGTGCGGTTCCGGACGACCTCTGCCGTGTCAGCCCGTCAGATCTTCCGGGATGTCGAGCAAGGCCTCAAGCTGCGGCGAGTCGATCTGCTCCGCTTGCAGGAAGCGCTGGGCGTACTCCATGTAAACCCTCGAGCGCAGGAAAAGCGCGAACAGATCAGGGTCGATGTGCTGTTCCCTTTGCATCCGGGACATGATGGCGAGTGCTTCCGACAAGGTCTTGCCCTTCTTGTACGGGCGATCGACTGCGGTCAGCGCCTCGAAGATGTCGGCAATCGCCATCATCCGGGCCAGCGGACTCATCTCCTCGCGCCTCAGCCTGCGCGGATAACCGCTGCCATCCATTTTTTCATGGTGACCCCCGGCGATTTCGGGGACTTGCCGGAGGTGCTTCGGGAACGGCAACTGGGAGAGCATTACCACCGTCTGCACGATGTGCTCATTGATCTTGTAGCGTTCCTCATCGGACAGGGTGCCGCGGGCCACGGTCAGATTGTAGAGTTCGCCACGGTTGTAGAGCAGCGCCGGGACAGGCATGCGAAATCCCCAGCGATTGTCCTTCGGCATCTGATCCTGCGGCCGGCGAGCGAGGAGATGTTCCGGCTTGTCGGCCAGCAGAAGCTCGCTGACCGGCAGCGGCAGCGCCGGGGTGCGTGCCTTGCGCAATTTCTCTTCCTGCGATATGCCCATGCGGTCATCGAGCGTGCGCAACCACGTCCGGCCAGCAATCGCGTGCAGGCGGTCGACTCGTTCCTGCGCCATGAACTCGCCGCCTTCGTTGCACTCGGCGACAAAGGCAAAGTCGTCGTCGATTGCTCGGAGTTCGGCCGTGAGCCGTGCGCGGGCCGCCGCTTCGTCGCCACCTGCGGCAATCGATCGCAGGCAGTTGATCTCTGCGTCGCGCTTGAGCACCTCGAAGCGCATGCGTACTTCGTGGATGCGGTCGTGAATGGTTTCCAGCTTGGTGGCCTTGTCCACCACGTATTCGGGCGTCGTCACCTTGCCGCAATCGTGCAGCCAGGCGGCCACATGCACCGCTTCCCAGTCGTCTTCGCTCAGCTGGAAATCCTTGTAGGGACCACTGCTGGCGGCGCAGGCGGCGCGCGCCAGCATCTTGGTCAGCTCCGGGACGCGCGCGCAATGTCCACCAGTGTAGGGGCTCTTGGCGTCGATCGCTCCGGCAATCAACTGGATGAACGCCGCGAACAGCTCCTTCTGCGCCCTGATCAACGCCATGCTTTCGAGCGACACAGCCGCCGAGCCGGAAAACGCCTGGACAAAACTCAGGCGGCTGCTGTCGGTCGCGCCGTGGCCGAGCAGGAGCATCGCTCCGACCAGCTCCTTCTTGCGGTTGAGCAGAGGTACGGCAATTGCGTGGCTTGCCCCGGCCAGGCCGGCTCGCGCCAGACCCAGGTGCTCGCGATCCCCGGCTTGCAGCGGCGCGGCACGCGCCAAACCGTCGGCAAGCGCAGTTCCCAGCAAGTGGCCGGCGTCCGCGGTGTCCAGCGCGGGCAATTCGCCGGGCAGTGCTGATCCGCTGTCGTCGAGCGCCGCTGCGGGTTGGAGCCGAGTTCCTTCGGCCAGATAAAGCGCCCCGGCATACGCGCCGGCGGCCGACAGCGTGTCGGCGAGCAGGCGTGGCAACAACCGGTCGAAGTTCCGTTCGGCGGCGATCGCCTGGCTGACTTCCAGAAAGCGGTGAATCGTCCGCTTCATCGCGTCCATCGTCACCGCCAGTTCGGTGACTTCCTCGATCGACGAATCCAGCGCGATCGGTCGTGAGAACTCGAAGTGGCGGATTGCCTCGGCATCGCCGACCAGGCCGCTCAGCGAGCGCGAAATGCTGCGCGCGAGTAGCCAGGTTAGCGGAATCGTCAGCAGCAGGACGAGTAGCGTGCTGATCGCCGAATGATGGATCAGGCGCAGCGCGCCAGCCATCAACTCGCTTTCGGGAATCGCGATGACGAGGTATAGCGGGGGCACGCCCTCGACCTCAATCCGTCGGATCGAAGCGCGCCACTCGTCCTTTCCGACCTGCACGCGGAGCGCCCGCTGCGGTTCGTCCCGCATGTCCCTGACGGCGTGCAGCAACGGTACCAGCGCGGCCACGCCCAAATCGTCGATCCTGGGTAGCGTCGGCTTGCTTTCGCTGGCATCCCTCGTCAGGAGCACACGAGAAAGGTCTTCATGGGCCAGTGCGTAGCCTTCGGAGTTGGCCAGAACAACCTGGCTGCCCGGTGTGACTTTCTGTCTGCCCAGCATCTCGCCGAGCGTGTGCAGCAGGATGTCCGCTCCGACCACGGCCCGCCCGTCGGCCGCACGACTGGCCAGTGTCGTTCCGACCAGGCGGCTGGAGAAAAAGAGGTAGGGAGCGGTCTTGATTTGCGTCGGCGAAGCCAGTCCTTCAGTGAACCAGACCCGGTTCCTTGGATCGTAAGTGGCGGCGTAGTCGGGACGATCATCGGTGCGCAGCCGCTGCAGCCTTGCGTCGAAATACAGGAACTGGCCACGCGGCAGCGGGCCGCCACGTTCGATGCTCTGCACGACATAGGCGCTGCCTGTCGGTGCCCGTTCAGCTTCGGCCGCACTGCCCTGGCCAATCCGCCCGAAGAGAAAGTAGTCGCCGTTGTCATATCCGATGTAGAGCGAAGAGAGTGCCGGCGAGCTGTCGAGGGCCTGCCGCAGGAACGGAAGGCTCGTAAGACGCTCGCCGAGCGAGCGCGCCGCCGTCACTCGCTGCACGCTCAACAGCCGCGTGACGGCTTCCGCCGGTTCGATGATGCGACGCAGTTCGAGCAGCGCTTCGCGGCCGAAACCCTCGGTCAGACTGGTTGCCGAGGTCTCCAGCAAAGCGCTGCTGAGCTGGTAGCCGACGCCGCCAAGAACGCCGCAGACGAGCAGGATCAGCGCCAGAAAAAGCGTAGTGATATGGACGTGTAACGGATAACGGCGGCGCATGTACCTGGCTCCCGGTGGCCTGAGGGTGGCTAACGATACCGAAAAAACGTTGCCCCGTCTGTCCACCGTCCACCGTCCGCGGTCGGGATCGACCTGCCCGAGTCCTCACGGGAAGCAAACCGATGGCAGGTCAATGTCTGCACACCAGGCGCCTCCGAGAGTGTCGTCGTGACACGCGGATGTCTCCCTCCGTGTCGAAAATTCTTACACTCAGGATAAAAAAGCACGATCAAAGTTTTCACATAGAAAGCCTGTATGTTTATTTAATGTCGAAAAGATCGGCGGATTGCGGATCCCTTGGAGTCTGGCACGAATAGTGCTCTCAGCTCGTTGAGGCTCTCCCATTGACCTCCAGGGTTTCCATGAACGATGCAAAGAAATTCTTCGAATCAATGGAATAAAAATTCAATGGGCGACCGTCGTGCGTACGAGCTGATTCGTTTCCTGCTCATCCCTTGCATCGTACCGAGCGGTCGACCCGGGCCGGCCGGTGTTGCCCCGAACCTTCTTAAGCTATCGAGAAAGATTATGCATAAATTCCGTTTTGCTTCTATCCTTGCGGGCCTGTTGCTGACGAGCAGTGCGAACGCAGTGATCATCAGCAATGCCACTCCCATCCCCGATGCAAACGTGTTGATCAACTTCAACAGCTCCGGCCTCGACTGGGTATACGCCGGTCCGATCGGTCCAGACGAGTGGGGTCCAGGCAATATCGAGCCGGCATCGTATCGTGCCGCCGAGGGGTGGCGCACTGCTACTGCCAGCGAATGGGCTGCGCATCCGCTGTGGTCCGACTTCATCGCCCCGGGCAATCCGGGAGGCATCGTTTCGCCGCTCAACGGTTACACCAACCACGCGAACTACCTTTTCGCATCCGAGTACTGGAGCGACTTTTCTCATGTCGACATGGGCGATTTCGCGGCAGGCATCGTTACCGATGGTGTCAATAATCCCAGCGTCATTGGAGACGTTCCGGAAACGATTTACGTCCGCAACAGTCGCAGCGCGGTTCCGGAGCCGTTATCCCTGGCTATGGTCGCGATTGGATTGGCCGGTCTCGGCGCCACGCGCCGGCGCAAGGTTGGCTGATCCGGGTGAAATGCCGGTCGAGACGGCGAGCAACAAGTCGCCGCTCGTCCGCGCACTGCGTGTCGGGCATCGAGGCGGACAATACCTGTAAGATGGAGAGCCTTTGTCGAGTGCGTGTTCCGACCCCATGGCTGAACCACCGAGGAGACCACCCGTTTTCGAAGACAAGATCGTCTCACCAGACGAGCTGCCCGTGCGGATCGCCTCCGTACCTCGCCCGCTGGTGTTTACCAATGGCTGCTTCGACATCCTGCACCGAGGCCACGTCACCCTGCTTGCGCAGGCCCGCGCGTTGGGCGGCGCGCTGGTCGTTGCGCTGAATACGGACGCCTCGGTGAGACGTCTCGGCAAAGGTGACGACCGTCCGGTCAATACCCTGCGCGATCGGCTGGCGGTGATTGCCGCGCTGGAATCGGTCACTCTGGCGACGTGGTTCGACGAGGATACTCCCTTGCAACGAATTCTCGATTGCCGGCCCGATGTCCTCGTCAAGGGTGGTGACTGGCCCGTCGACCGTATTGTCGGCAACGAGCAGGTCAGCGGCTGGGGCGGTCGCGTGCTGTCGCTGCCGTTCATTCACCAGACATCGACCACGCTCCTGCTCGAAAAGATCCGGCGTTTGTAGTGCCGGCGGTCGGCGAACCGTCGCGACAGGCAGGCGAAGAAATCAGCTGCGCGGCGCCGGTGAAGCCGGATTCGGGCGACGATCGGGCGCCGCGGAATCAGCGGCCCTTCAGGAGTTCCTGCAGAATCGCAAATGGTTGCGCTGTCGCGGGCGCTTTGGCGCTCGCAGCAAGCGAGGGCAGTCCGCCTTGCCGTGCGGTTTCGGCGTCCAGCTACCGGGCGGGTTTGTTGTCCGGGCAACGGTGAATTTGACATCTGTGGACATCAGAAATACGCTACAGATTGGTCAGACTTACGGGATGGCGAATGTCCATGGATTGTCTCAGGAAACCCCCTGATTCGGCGCCTATGTCCATAGCCAGTCAGCTGCCAACCAGGTCAGTGTTGGTAAGGCTTTTCGTGTGGTTCAAGGGATAGTGCGGAGAACGGGCTGGTCCGGAATCCATTGACTACCTTGCCAGCATCTTCCTGTTGATGACCGGTCTTAGGCAGCAGGCTTAGGGTAGTGGTATCGTCTCAGTTCGGCCAGGAGCCGCCAGTTGCTGCGTCCCCGAAGCGGACGTTCAAATGGCCGCTTCACTCCAATTCTGCCAAACCTGCTACCTGTGCAATCGGCCAAAGTAGCGGTATACAAATGCCTATTCCAAGCGGTAGCTTAAGCATAAATGGGGAATGAGTAGTTTATAGTCCGGGCGTTCCGGAGCGTTACTTGATGCTTGCTCGAAGCTTTTCCGCCTCCTCGTGCATACCGATAATGTAATTTCTTTCTAACGTTCCCAAGATGCGGAATGCATTAGCGCGAGATTTTGGATCTTCAGCATCAAGGTTTGCTCTGACTCGTTCAAGCTCTTGATTTGTCGTTTCAGCAAAGCTTTCGATAATTGTTGGCATCGTCAATAACATTCCGGCATCGTATTCTTGCAGTGCCAAGCTGGTAAAGTATGCGCGAATTGCATGAGCGCGATCAGATACACATGAACTCCAGAGCAATTGTGTCATGGATGCTCCATCCTCCATGCCGCCCAGCAGTAGTTCGATGAACTGAATTAGTCCTATGTGGCTGATCATTAAGTTAGAAACCGCGGAATGCTTGCTCTGCGAAACAGAATTTTGAAGCTTCCGATCAGCTGTTACGAACAGAGATTTTTCACCTCTATGCAGATCAAACTCTAAGTGGGAAAGTTGAATCGCATCATGTTCGATGAGAATAGGACCTTTGCCATTCGACAAAGAATTAGCGTAGCAATTTTCCAATATTGAATAAAAGTCAGAATATTTTTGACCCTTGGTTGCATGAAATATATCAAAACCCTGTCCAGTTAGCCAAACCTTCAACTCCTGTTCAGTACCATAAGGGGCGACACGTGAAAGGAATTGCTTAAACGTCAATGGCGGGTTTGTTTCATTCCAATTGGCATAGGCACCAATGAAAACGTTAACGTTCGCGGTACCGTGAAATAGGGCGTCCCTTTTAGCAATGACTGGGAATTCATCCTGAAATTGGGCGCTGTAGCTTAATGCGTTATTTCTGTGGCTAATAATTTCGTTCAGATATGCTGAACTAACTTTTAGCTTCAGCTTGATGGCTGCTTTGTTAGATGCTTTCTTTAGTTGAGATATGGCGTCCGAATAAACTTTACAGAATGGGTGTCCAGTAACCAAAGCCGGAAGCAAAACGCTAGCGTCGAAGTAGATCACTCTTGGCAATACTGCCTCATGAAACAATACAGATCGCGGCGACTGAAACGCCATCTCCAAGGCAAAGCTGACTCTGCCAAGCTCATTTAACACAGCAGACTCTTCTTCCGAAGGATTCTGAAGCGTGCTTTCGCATACTCTAGCGAGTCGCTCAAGATCAAATGCCGACAAACCAACCGCGCAGTATCGAAGTAAGGCACTAACCGACACTGGATCTGGTGCCCGATGAGCAGCAAAAGCGGCACCAAGATCCCATCCCCGTTTTCGCACGAGATGGTTGAAAAACGAAGTCATAGTGTCTTTAACTTCTTGGCCTGTCTTCCAACCCTCTTGAAGGTAAGCGCGCTTAGCTACGCAATCAACTAGAAATTCGATAGCCGCATCGAGTGAGTCGGAGCGTTGCGGTTCGCCTATCCAAGTGACACTGACACCACGTTGACCTTCGACCCTTATTTTTTTACATAAGCTAGCATCGGAAAGCGCCTCTAATGCGGTATCAATGATCTTATCGGCCTCATTTCCCTTAATTCCCAAAGATTGGCGAACTTTTTCCAATAGGCTTTTACGTGTGACTAATTTTGGTGCAGCCTCTTGAATTATTGCGGACACGATTCCTTCAGTAACAGATTCTCTTAATGCGACAGAAGTGCCATACGACTTAGCTCTGGCATAGCATGCGGCCAAATATCGTTTTGTAACATCAAATGGCGCGCCAATATTTTCACAAGCGGCAGTTGCATTTCTTTTGTTATTAGCCACGTAGAAACTAATGCTATCCCATAGTTCAGCGTGATTGTCGTTAGGAGAATATTGCACGACCTTGATGTTCAGGCGATTGGCTTTCCTAAGAAAATCTGAACTCAGATCTGAAGGAAGTAGTGCTAAATGCCGACCGGAAGACGCTGCTCCAAAGCGCTTATCCAACTCTTCAAAAACACTACGGATTGCAGGGTCGTAGAACGAGAATCCCAAGAACAGGACGTTTCTTTGGGTAAAGAGGGCGCCAAGGAAGTCTGCATATGCATCGTCATTTAGAAGATTTTTAAATTGAAGTCCAGAAAGAATTATCGAACTAGGAAGTTCGATTGCTCCGTGGATTCGGGCAACAAAAAAATTTTCATCCCATTGCGCTTGTCTAAATGAAAAATCACCATATTTGTAGTCTCGCGGTGCTTGTTCACGGGTCTTTGCAAAAGCGTCGATAATACTTCGGTCAAAGTTGGTTGTAAGACAGCATTTAACAGGGAGTTGTGCTACCGGAAGGATTGCATTCGCATCATATCTTTCGAAAATATTTTGAAGAAGTTTCTGTTTATCGCCTTCGAGCATCTTTTGGCTTAAATTGAAATGGTCAATCGCCTTTGTGTAATCCCCATCGGTGATGCACTCATACATGACTTGTGTCATCAAGGGATGGCTGCTGCGCAATCCCTCTGCTAATTGCTCAATTAGGCTCTTCCATGTGGGGAGTCCTGCGCGGACCGAGACGCCAGCACCAGTGAAAAGTACAGGGCGTTTCGCCTCTGCAAAAAACTGTCGGAACACTTCTGTTATGGAATTACTCATTCTCAGGCGACCTATCTCATTAGAAATAAAATGCATGTATGTGCCATATGATACCTGCGTGAGACATTTGGTTAGCGGTGGATGCTTAACTATCTTTGCTGAACCAAACTTTTTTGAAGTTCCATGGGGACTGAAAATCCGTACTTCGACGCCGGACGACCAAGGGGAAGTTCTTCTCCTGAAGCGGCCGTTGACACAACTAGGGGCCAAATGGCTCCATTGGGTCGAACCCAGGCATTCCACCAACTTCGTAAGCAGACATTCTCCACCGGTTTGCGACAGCTCCCGTGGTCATCCTTGACCGGACCGCTGGTGCTGGGAACGCCACATCCACAGGAATGGCAAGAATCCACTCACTTCCGACCTTTGAGAAGACTTTCGAGGGCCGCAAACGGATGATGTGTGGCGCCACCGAGTTTCGATTGTGCATTGGTCGGGCCGCGGTCGGCTTCAATCTGACGCTGGTGCTCGTTGTCGTGGCAGTACAGGCACAGCAGCTCCCAGTTGCTGCCGTCGCTCGGGTTGTCTTCGTGATTGTGGTTGCGGTGATGAACCGTGAGTTCGCGCAGATTCCGGTGAGTGAATTCGCGGCCACACCGTCCGCAAATCCACGGGTAGATCTTGAGCGCCCGTTCGCGATAGCCTGCTTCGCGGGCAAGGCGGTCGCGCGCGGCGTCGGCGATCACGCGGTCGGTGCGGGCGGTCTTGTCGTTGGTCATTGCTCTGCTCCTGACGAAAGGGATCCGGTCCTCGAAGCGGCGGCGGTCGCTAGACCAGCATGCCGACCAGCGGCACACGCATTTCGCTGGCGCTGACTCCCCCGTGCACGCCGAGCATGGCAAACTGCTTCTCTCCAGGCAACCAGTCCTTGATCGTCCAGTTGTCCTTCATCACCAGAGTGTAGTCGCCAATCCGGGACGCCAGACGCGGATGGTACGGCGGCGGCCCGAACCACCCGGCGGCGATCAGTTTTTGGCTGGCGTAGAGGTGCGCGGCGCGCGCCAGGTGGCGGCGCACGTAGTGCTCGAAGGCCGGCCGATTTTCCGCTGCGACATAGCAATAGGCGAGGCGGCGTTCGCCGCAAAGCGGGCGCATGAGCAGCGCGGCAAGTTGCGGGTGGTCATCGAGCTGAATCACCCGCCGGTTTGGCGAATCGATGAAACCGTGGTCGGCGGTGAGCAGGATCCAGGTGTTGCTGCCCCGCAGGTCGCGCAGCAGGCCGCCGACCAAGGTATCGATGGCGGTCAGCGTCTGCCGCGCCTGCTGGCTGTCGGTGCCGTAGCGGTGCGACAGGCTGTCGAGATCCGGATAATAGGCATAGACGTAGCGCGACGTCGTCCGATCCTGCAGCAGCTCGTCGAGGCAGGCGAACATCTCGGGCAGCGTGCGGTAGGCGCGAGTCTGTGCAGCACGGGAGTGCCAGGCGTTGAAAGCGCTATCGACGATGCTCCGCGGCGCGACCACCCAGGATTCGCGATCCAGATTCTGGAAGAGGGATCCGTGGTCGAACAGACGTGGCGGCAGGTCGCCCGGCAGGAATTTCGGCGGACCCATGCGCGGCGTCAAGGGCAGGATCGACAGGGTCTGGTCGATTTCTTCCATGTGCATGTGCCAGCCGGTGAGGCCGTGTTGCGCCGGTGCGAGTCCGGTGAGGAAGGCGGTGATGGCGCTGGCAGTGGTCGATGGAAACACCGAGGTCATGCTGCCGAGCAGGTGACGTCGCAGATGCGGGCTGGCGGTGTGTCTGGCGAGCGTTCGCTGACCGAGGCCGTCGATCACCAGCAGGACGATATGACGCGCCCTGGCGAGCTGGGTTGCGGAAAGGGCAGC
>WBZT01003381.1_pt1 | contig 10482 bp, 14 predicted proteins | sample 5204241 | NCBI WGS metagenome assembly WBZT01 (sample SAMN12344358, study PRJNA552823) | activated sludge metagenome | biome: Activated sludge suspended growth; feature: Nitrification reactor; material: Wastewater; isolation source: activated sludge from nitrification reactor of wastewater...
GCTCCTCCGCGATCTCGTTGACGCCCGCCTTCGGCTGCACGACGAGGGTGAGCGAAAGCGCGTATGCCGCATCGGGCACCGGGTCGAGAGCCACCTGGCCCTCGGGAACGTAGGCGTACAAGCGCGGCCGCCCCTGCTGCGCGCCGGGATCCCAGCTGCCCGTGTCCCCCACGTGCAGCGGCCAGGCCTTGGTGTCGCCGGTCAGGCGCGCCGCGCTCGCCGCGCGCAGGCCGATGACCTCCATGTAGGTGTCGGAGCCCAGGCTGTAGAGCCGCGTGCCGGCGACGGTCTCGCCGGTGAGCGCAACGCGATGCCAGCGCGACTCGCGGCAGAACTTGCGCGCCGCGCGGACGTAGGCGCCGATCAGCGTCGTGTTGGGCGCGTTGCGCACCAGCTGCGCGACGTCGGCGATGCGGTCGAGGATGGCGACGTTGGCCATGATGCTCCGGCTGCCTTCAGCCCTTGTCCGCGATGCGCGGCGCCACCGCGGCCTGCGCCTGGCTCTTGATGCCCAGCGCCTGCTTGTACTGGGCCATGTACGACTCGGCCTTGCCCAGGTCCTGCCGCTGCGCGTTCTTCGCGTACGCCTTGGCCAGCACGAAGCACTTGGCCGCGTGCTCGTAGCTGTCGGGGTAGGCGATCGGATCGTTCAGCGTGATCTGGGCCGGCACCGCGCCGTAGAGGCACTGCACCGAGCCGTAGCCGTTGTTTGGGGGGGTCACCTCGAAGCGCCGCGGGTCACGCGGGTCGTGCGACCAGTGCTGCACGTCGAGCTCGTAGGTCGCGGCCGGCCAGAACCGGTTGGCGTGCGTCATGAGCTCGGCGTTGATCTGCGTGGCCACGCGGCCGCTGCCCTCGTTCTCGCCGATCTCCAGCACAGCCACGCCGTCGTCGGGCAGCTCCTGGCTCGTACCAGCCACGAGCGGGATGAAGGCGCGCGTCGTGTGCGCGTCGGGCTTGAGGAAGACCGTCTGGCGCTGGAACTCGTTGAGGTAGCCCACGAGCTCGTCGTCCGACCAGGAGCGCTTCTGCGCATCGAGCAGCGTGCTGCGCACGCCGCCGGCGCCGTTGATGATGTCGGACGCCAGGAGCATCGCGGTCTACCGGCGCCCTCTCAGGCCGCCTCGCGGTCGCCGGCGTTGGAGGCCGGCTCGCGGCTGTTGCCGACGCCGGCCAGGCGGGCCACGTCGGCGCGCATGCGGTTGAGGTGCAGCGCCGGGTCGAGCGTCACGCCGAACTGTTCTTCCGCGAACTGGATCAGGTCGTCCTTGCTCGCCTTGGCGATGTCGAACGGCGCATCCTCGTCGGCCTTGACCGCGGTATTGATCACGCGCCGGCGCGCGGGCAGGCCCTTGAGGTACTGCATCCGCTCCTCGAGCGGGGCGTCCACCGGGCCGTGGTACGGCCGGAAGTTCTGCTTCTTGGCGATCAGCGGCACGTTGGGGAAGAGCACGCCGTCGTCGCGGATCAGGAACGGGATGGCCCGGTCCTGGCGGGTGCGGGCGCGATGCTCGGCAACGCGGTCTTGGAAGGCTTCGTCGAGGGCCATGTGGTGCTCCGGTTCGACTGCGGTTCAGCGATGGGCGCGAGTGCTTGGGTGAATGCGGGGCCCGGATGAGCCCGGGCCCCGCCTGGCCGTCACGACCCGGTCGGGCTCGTGTTGGGCGTCATGGCGCGCTTGAAGCCGCCACCGGTGCCGCCACCGCCGCCGGGCTGGTTGCCCTGCGGCTTGCTGGGATAGCGCGCGGCGGGCTTGCCGCCGTTCTTGTCGCGCTCGCCGCCGATGATGGCCGGCGTCTGCTTCACGGTCATGTTCGCACCGTAGGGGTTCTTGGTCGATTGCATTGCAGCTTCTCCTGATGGATGGAGGGGGCGAGGCCTTGCGGCCCCGCCGGGTTCGTCAGCCGGCCGAGATCACGGCCGTGCCGATGTAGCTCGGCTCCACCGCCTCGTAGCCGAAGACCATGAGGCCCTGCACGAGGTAGCCGAAGTCGCTCGGGTTGTCGATCATCCGCAGCTCGGTGATCTGCGAGGCGAACGTCAGGCCGGCCGAGTGGCCGAACATGGCGTACGTCGCGGTGGCCGACGGCGAGTTCTGGCGCAGCAGGCTGCGGCTCTGGTAGATCGTGAACCGATCCACCTCGCCCACCTTGCCGTTGCGCAGGATGGACACCCCGTCGCCGGCCAGGCTCGCGATCTTGAGGTCGCTGCGCTTGATGCGCGAGATCATCCACGGCGGCAGCACCATCCAGCGGCCCTCGTCGGACACGCTCTGCTCGTCGAGCACCTGGCCGCAGTCGACGATGAAGTCGATCACGTTGGAGGTCGACACCGAGCGCGGCGACGCGGCGCTGCCCATGTTGAGGTTGGCCGAGTCGGCGCCCGCCGTGGTGCCGGCGTTGCTGGACGAGACGTCCGCCGGGATGGTCTCGAGCATGTCCGCGTCCGCCGCGATGCGCAGCTTGATGCTGCCGTCGTTGGCGAAAATGTCGGCCATGTCCAGATCGCTCTGGCGCGCGTCGACCGTGTTGACCGCGACCGCGAAGCTCTTGGCCTGGTCGATCGCCAGCGTGACCGCGTTGCGGCTCGGGTACTGGTTGGTCAGGCCCTGGCCGATCACGTAGTCGCTGACCGTCACGTCGGGGACGGTGCGGATGATGACGTTGGCGCCGAAGCCGGCGATGTCGCCCTCGTAGTCGGTCGAGGCGATCTCGCCGAAGACGGTGGTCTTGTAGAACTTCTCGACGAGCTTGCCCGAGTAGACCTCGGGGTCGTACTTGATCGCCCCCGAAGGGCCATAGTCCGGGATGCCGGATGCACGAGTGACGCCCATGGCGCTCTCCTGATGAGGTGGGGATCGCCGCGCTCAACCCGCCAGCGGGTCAGGCGGCAGCCTTCGACCGCAGCCGCGCCTCGAACTCAACCCGCTCCTCGTCCGACACCTTCCCGATCGCCGAGCGCTTATAGAACTCCCGGATCTCGTCGCGAGTCGGGTAGCCCTTGACGGCCGCCTGGGGCGGCGGCGGCGTGCCGCCGTTGCCCGCGTTGCTCCGCGGCGCCACGGGCGGCACAGGGCGCTTGGACCCCGCCTCGAAGGCCTTGAACAGCTTGGCCACGCCGATCGCGTTCTGCGTCGCGACGTGGCTGTCCAAGATGTCCTGCCGCACCAGCCCCGTCGCCTCGTCCTGGTCCATGAGCCACGCGAGCCAGTCCTGGCGCGCATTGATCTCCTGGTAGTTGGGCTGCAGCTCGGCGAGCTTCTCCCAGAACGCGGTCTCGCGATCGGCCTGCGACTGCTTGGCCTGCTGCTTCTCGCGTTCCCGGATGGGCTTGACCTCGGTCTCGATCAGCTTCTGGGCTTCCTGGCTGGCCGCCGTGAGGGCGGTCCGCGCCATGGCCTCGCACTGCTCTTCGCCGAAGCGCTCGATCTGCTCGGGTGAGAAGAACGCCTTGAGGTCGATCTTCTCGGGCGCACGGTTGGCCTCGAGGCTGCGGACCTTGTCCTGCAGCTCGGTGATCTGTCGATCCCGCTTCTCGAGCTCTGCGCCCTGGCGCTCCTGGAACGTCCGCAGCATGCCTTGCGTGACCTGGAAGCGCTGCCTCCAGTAGCCGGGGTCGTTCTCCCGCGGGTCGGCAGCAGCCGGTGCGGTGGGCGCCGGCGGCGTTTCGCCTCCGGTCGGGGGGTCGGTCGGTGTGTCGGCCTGGCGGTCGGCGCTCTCCGGTGACTGCGGAGGCGGCGCGGACTCGCCGGCGGCCCTGCTCTCGAGCATCGCGTTGATGCGCTGCATGCGCTCACGCACCGCTCGCGGCAGGGGGGTCTCGTTCGACTTGCCTGAATCGGTCGTCATGGATGGGTCTCGATCCGACAGCGCCCCGGGTCTCGGGGCTTCATCGCGGGATTCGCAACGGGTGTCGGAATGCGCGCTGGCGGCGCGCGATTTCCATGCGGCGACGGCAGATCAGCCTTGGTTCCAGACCCGCGGTGAGGATCCGGATGAGGCCTGCCGCTTGAGGGCCTGGTCCGCCTCGCTCAGCTCGCGGATCAGCTCGTCGAGCTGCTGCGCGCGCCCCTGCTTGCGGTATAGGTCCTCGCCGGTCGCAGTGCGGAGCTTCTCGTCCGCCTCGGCCAGCTTCTTCTCCAGCATCGCGACGTAGAGCCGGCCTTCAGGTGTGCGGAAGAACGCCCGCAGCGACTGCAGTTCGGATCCCGTCAATGCCACGGGTGGGGATTCTTAAACCCACCCCGGAACCCGTCAAACGGGGTCCAGCAGTTCCTGGGCAAGCAGCGCCGCCCGGCGCTGGTTCTCGACGGCGATGCGCAGCGCCTTCTGCTGCCGGCGCAGGTCCTCGACCGCGCGATCGAGCTCGGCCACGCGCGTCTCGTAGTCGGCCTGCAGCCGCTGCGCAAGGCGCTGCACGTCGGATATCTCGAGGTCGTGGCGCACGACGTCGTCGCGCAGCTGCGGGTCGACGACGACCGGCGGCGTCCGGGCGGGCGCGGGGTCGACCTTCGGCAGCTTGGCGCGGGCGGCCTCGCTTGCCGCCTTGGCGTCGTCTGCGATCGGCGCCAGCGCGGCAGGCGTGCGCGCCGGGATGGCGCGCTCGAGCAGCGCGCGCAGGATCGGCGTGATCTTGATGGCTGGCGCGTCTTCGTGCTCGACGAGGGAGGCGTGCTCCGGCGCCGTTCTGGAGCGCAGGCCGGCGCCCAGCACCTCCGGCGGCCGAGGCAGGCCGTCCAGCGCCTCCCGCGCCGTCACGCCGACCGCCAGGCCGGGCTCGTCGTCGCCCTGCCGCTTCTTCCGCCGCCGAGGCCGCACGAACTCCAGATTCGTGTATCGGCTCGGCCCGCTCGAGCCGGCGGCGCCGTCGGTCCGGAACGACTTACGGCTGAACACCGACGCCCCTCCACGGATCGCTCTCGGACCCGTCCCCGATGATCGCGGCTCCGTTCATGCGCTTGGCGTCGACCGGGATCTGCGTGGCCTGCAGCGCAGCCACGAGCGCATTGGCGATGTCCACCGCCGTCGGCCCGCTGCCGGTGGCCACCGTGATGAGGCCCGCCGAGTTGCCGACGATCAGGGAGACGTTGTTGACGTTCTTGACGTCGCCGAGGTTGTGGTTCGCGCCGACGCACTTGACCGTGTACGGCGTGCCGGTGTCCTGGAAGGTCACCGTGTAGCCGTTGATGATCTCGACGAAGCGAGAGTAGGTCACGCCGGACAGCGTCACCTCGGTGTTGTGGCGGTGCGTGTCCGGGAAGCCCATGCCATCCTCGGAGTCCTCGATGTCCTTGAGCGCGAGCCGGAAGGCGTCCACGTCGAGCTGGTACAGCCCGGCCGAGATCAGGCTCAGGTCCGCCTGCGGGACCGTGATGACCTTCGTCGCCCAGTTGATCGACAGCGCCACGCGGGCCTCCGATCAGGCGTCGCTGGTGCGAATGGCGGTCACCGAGCCGCCGGTCGAGGTGAGCTGCGCCAGCGTCTCGAACGACTTGATCGGCGAGGAGCCTCCATTGCGTACGCGCACGAAGAGGTCGCGCGTCGAGGAGAAGATTGTCGTGAAGCCCTCGGTGCTCGCGGCCGCCACCTTGTCGATGTAGGTGAGGTAGGCGCCCGCGCCGTTGGCCGCATTGTTCGACGAGAAATTGTGCGACGTGATGGTGAAGGTCTTGGTGCCCGCGTTGTATGCCGAGTAGGCGTGCTTGGAGTGCGCGCCGTTGGCCCGAACGATCCGCAGGGTGCCGCTCGACGGCGTGTCGGCGGGGATCGCCTCGTTGACCACCACCGAGGTCACTGCGGCGCCGGTAAGCGCGCCGTTGAGCGTGAACTGCGTTGTGTCGAGCGCTCCGCCACCGTCGGCCGGGCCGACCAGGACACTGTCGGCCTCGCCGGCCGAGATGAGCCCGTTGACGTTGAACGTCACCTGGTTCGGCGGGCTGATGAGCGTGTTGGTGAGGTCGAAGACCTTGTCGCTCACCGAGAGGTCGGACGCCTCGATGCCCAGACCGTAGGCGCCGATGATGGCCGAGCCGGTGGACAGGCCGCAGAACGGGAACGACAGCGTGCGCTCGACGGGCGAGCCGCTGCAGGTCGTCGTCGCGCCGGACGTGCCGCCGGTGATCGTCTGGCCATTCGTCGGCGCGACGCCGGTGAGCAACTGCAGCCACAGCTTCGTGCCGGCGGCTGCGCTGTTGATCGCCAGCATCTGGCCCGTGCCGCCGGCCCAGCTCACGGCCTCGTAGGCCGAGAACGTGCCCGCGCGCGGCGTGGTCAGGTTGACCTCGTGCGTGATGCCGCGGAAGAGTTCGCCGTTCAGGCCGTAGAGCGTCTCGCTCGTGCCGCGGCGCGTGAGGTACTTGAGCCGCTCGTAGAGCTGGCCGATCGTGCGCGAGCCCTTGTCCCACTTCGAGTAGTAGTACTCGCTCGTGGAGTCGGCGTTCGCGTCGATGCCGTTGTAGCCCTCGCTCAGGTTGGTGACGTCGGACCACCCAGCCACCGTGCCGCTCGCGGTGTCGTTGTTCAGGTCGTCGGCGTAGACCAGGGCGGCCACGTTCACGCCCCGGCTCGTGCCGTTGATCTTGAACTCGGAGTACGTGTAGCCGAACTCTCGCGTCTGCAGGAGCAGGCGCCGGCCGTCGATGTCGGCGCCTCCGGTGCGGACCAGGAAGATGAAGCGCTGGCTGATGCCGTTGGCCGTGTCGGGGTTCAGGCCCTTGGCGCTGGCGCCGAAGGGCGTCGAGTTCCAGAAGTCATTGGCGACCAGCGCGCCGTTCTGGATCACCTCGACGTGCGCGCCGGCGCCCGCGATGACCTGCACGCCGTCGTAGACCTCGTCGCCGCCGTCCTGAATGATCGAGCCGCCGTAGAGGTGCTCGGCCGCGGTCGCGTCGATGTTGTAGCCGTTCTGCAGCGTGATGATCGTGTCGTAGGCGCGCTCGGAGGGCGTGTCCTTCGACATGTCCATGAGGTCGTCGCCGCTGCTGCTGGCGTCGTCGGCCAGGCTCTGCAGCCAGCGGTGCAGCTCCAGCACGCTGTAGTAGCCCGCGCCGCTCGCGCCGTGGGCCGCGCCGATGTAGCGGATGTCCTTGTCGGACTGGATCTCGAAGTCGGTGCCGATGCTCATGTGTTGCTCACTCGTCGGGGATCTGCGCGATGTAGACGGACTGGTCGTCGGGGCCGATCACCGCCTGCGTCTCCAAGGGTTTGTAGAGCGGTGCCGAGGTGCCCTTGCGGACCTTGATCCGCGCGGTGCGGTTGGGGATGAAGTACGACAGCGGCACGTCCACCGACGACGACGCCGCGGTGCCTTGCGCCAGCAGCGATCCGTCGCTCGCGTTCTCGATGCGGTACGCGCTGCCGACGACGATGCCGCTCAAGGTGAGGGTCATCGACCCGGCGGCCTCGCTGGGCAGGCGCTCGATCGACACCGTCGAGTTCAGGTAGCCGGCGTTGTAGTCCGGCACCTCGATCGCCCGCGACGAGAGCCACCTCGCGGAGAACGCAAGCACGAGCGACGTCATGCCAGCCCCAGCTCCGGGGAGACATAGACCACCAGCGACGGCGACCTGGCCTTGCACAAGGCCAGAGAGACGGTCACCTCCGAGTTCTCCTTCACCTCGTATGCGGTCGTCAGCTCGAGCTTCTTCGCGCTGAAGCTGGCGACGCCGTTCGCCGTCCATGACGCGGAGCTGGAGGCGAGCGGCGAGCGCGTGGAGGAGAACTGCAGGGCGACGAGGCCGCCGGCCTGCTCAATACGCGGGACGTCTGTGGAGTCGATGTACGCGACAACCATCTGCAGCTCGTCGTCGTAGATCGTGGTCGCGTCCGGCACGTATAGCTCCATCGTCAGCGTGCGCTGGGCCGCCGCCGATCGGTGGAACCGCGACAACTTCAACGCCGTGACCGCCATCGAATGCAGCGGCGCTGCCGTCCACGTCACTCGGTGCGACCATCCAACCCCACGCAGATCGGCCGCGGCGCCACAGTAGGGGAAGGTGCCGTCCCCTCGCCAATCGACCGTGTACTGCGGCGTCTCGATGCGGAACGCCTTGTTGGGCCCTTCGGCCGAAACCCACCGCAGGCGCGCCGTGTTGCCGTACGAAGCCGTCCAACCGACGCTTGCATCGGTGATGCCGATGACGGAGTCGATGGTGATCTGCGTCGTTCCTTGCGACACATTCAACTGCAACGGAGTGACGCAGCGGTAGACGCCGAGGGAGTCTCTCACTTCGCCGCAAACCCACTCCAGGTCGAGCACGCTGCTGGCGTTGATCATGCTGATGCACGGGCCGAGGGGGCCGGTGGCCGCGTTGACCTCGGCCACAAAGCCGTGCATCACGACGCGCGCGATCGTGTTGCTGGCCGCAAACAAGAGAGCCCCCTTCATCGTCGCGCGGTGCACGGTCATCGAGCCCGACAGATCGACGAGCATGTAGAGCGACGTCCCGTTGTCGCCGACCAGGGCGACCGGCCGGCCGGTCACGTTGTCCGCAGTCTCGACGTGGCGACAGTTGCGGAAGGAGATCCTCGACCACGTCCCCGCCCCGGCAAACAGGATGTGCGACGGGTGCTGCCGGTCTGGAACTCCAGGTTGTACTGCCCCCTCGAAGCGAACGAGATAAACCCGGCGCTGGCGACGTAGAAGGCGTGCGTCGTCGAGCTGGAGTTCACGTTCTTGAAGGTGAACGTGATCTTGCCGTTGTCGCCCGACCAGACGGTGCCGTTGTCGGCGAGGTAACTGCGCTGCTTCCAGGTTCCGGAAGCGGTGGCGCTGTTCGACCATGACGCCGACAGATCGACGCCGGACCTGCGCGACCTGATGTGGACGACGTCCGACGCGCCAGGGTCAGAGGGCCCTGGCGCGGCCGCGAAGAACACGCCATACGCCGGCAGCGCAGATGCCGCGGTGTTGGCGCTCTTGCCGAAGATCGTGGCCGAAGAGTTGAACGCGTAGCCGAACGGACCGTCGGCGCCGCCGGCGAACTGCGTGATCGTCGGTGGAGTGCCCCAGCCGCTCGAGGTGATCGCAACGTTGCTGTTGGCGGCGTGGTTGAGGTCGCTGCCCGCGATACGGGTTGCGATCTGCAGCGTGTCAGTGGTGCCCGGCTTGACGCGAGCGTATTGCCAGTATGGAAGCGCCAGGACCAGGGCGCACACCGACGACGAAACCGCTGCATCGCACTGCGATGCGCTCGTGCCGTAGGTGTTGAGAAGGCTGACGAGGTTGGAGACGCAGGTCGCAATGCTTGCGCCGATGGTCCACTGGTTCTTGGCCGCCGCCGTGGTCTTCGCGGTCAGCGTCGCTCCAGCGATGGCCAGCGTGTTGCCGTCGGCCGGCAGGGCGGTGAGCTGGATCTCTGCGATGGACACCGCTGCGGAGTGGCCGGGGCCGGCCTTGCCGTTGCCGTCCTGCGGAGCAGGCTTGTCTGTCGCCAGGGCGCCCCATGTGGGCGCGGCGGCATAGGCCTGGTACTCGTTGCCGACGGCACTGATGTCGAGGTAGAAGTCAGCCATTCCACACCTCAGTCGCCGCCGGCGGCGTGTCGAGGATCTCGGCTGCGCGGCCCGCGGCCAGGAGGCCCACGGCCTCCAGCATCTGCACGCCGGCGCGCGTGTCGGCGCGCGTCAGGTCGATGAACTGCGCCACCGCGACGTCCTGCTGGCTCGCGCGCAGCGCGGCCGCCTGGGCGCGCTGCGGCATCCCGGCGGCCGGGTTGTCGAGGGACGCGATCTCGATGGCCACCTTCTCGGCTTGCGTGAAGCGGTTGCGGAACGCGAGCTTGGTGATCCGCACCGGCTCGACAGGCGGGGCCGGCGGTGGCGGTGGCGCGGCGGCCTCGACGTGGTCGTGCGTGGCGAACTCCATGCCGTGCCACTCGACGGGCGCCGGCGCCTCGTACTCGTAGACCTGGACGAGGTCGGCCTTGCGGATGACGCGGTAGACGGGCATGTTCAGGCTGCGAAGTAGGACTGGTTGGGAGACACGCCGTGCATGCCGGGGCGCCAGCGGTGGCGGCCGCCGGCGGCCAGCGTCGCCTCGACGTGCTCGGAGCAATACCAGCGATCGGGGCGCTGCCAGTCGCGCTCGCGCAAGGCGAAGCCGAAGAGCCCGCTCCAGTCATACGGCTTGCCGACCGTGCTGCGTGCGAAGGCGAGCGCCGCGTCAGGATCCCAGCACCCCACCTCGACGATCTCGCAGGCGCTTGCGCGCTCGATCGCCTCGTGCAGGGGCGTCTCGACGACGCGGCCGCGCCGGCCCAGCGCCTCGATGACGATGACGCCGTCGATGACCGCGCAGTGCGACCAGGGGCCCCACCACGAAGCGGCCCGCACCGCCAGCGAGAAGGGGCTCCGGATTCGGGAGTAGAGGATGCGGATGTGCTGCTGTCGCACGGACGCGCTCTGCTGCTCAGTCGGCGAGCTCGCCGGACTCGATCAGGCCGTCGGGGCCTGCGTTGAACTTGATGCGCTTCTTTCTGGCCTG
>WBZT01003382.1_pt1 | contig 10482 bp, 11 predicted proteins | sample 5204241 | NCBI WGS metagenome assembly WBZT01 (sample SAMN12344358, study PRJNA552823) | activated sludge metagenome | biome: Activated sludge suspended growth; feature: Nitrification reactor; material: Wastewater; isolation source: activated sludge from nitrification reactor of wastewater...
ACATGTCCCGAGTTCACATCATTACCGATAGCACCGCGCATTTCACCGATGCCACCTTGCCGGAACGACTGGGTGTCACCATCGTGCCTCAGACTATCCAGTTCGATCGCCAACTCTATCGCGAGGGTGTCGATTTGTCGGCGGAAGAGTTCTTCCGCAAACTGCCGCACTACAGCGCCCTGCCCACGCTGCATGCGCCGTCAACGGATCTATTTCGCGAACTGTATGCGGAGAAAATCAGGCAAAACAAGCAGATTTTATCGATCCACATCTCCAGCAAGATGAGCAAGACTGTGGCGATGGCCCGGCAAGCGGCCGATGAATTTTTGGGCGGCAACAAGATCGTCGTGATCGATTCGCTCACCACCTCGATCGGGTTGGGGCTGCTCGTCGAAGCCGCGGCAGAAGCCGCCGAAAACAACGCACCCCTGGATGAGATCGTCCGCATCGTGCGCGGCATGATCACACATATGTACGCCGTGTTCTTCGTGGAGAATCTGAATTATCTGGAACGCAACAATCGCCTCAGCAAATCGCAAGCCGTGCTGGGCACAATGTTGGGCATCAAGCCGTTTCTCACCATCGAAGACGGCGAGATCATTCCCATGGAAAAAGTCCGCACGCGCGAGAAGGCCATCGACAAGTTGGTTGAGTTTGTCTCCGAATTTTCCAACATCGAACGTGTCGCCATCATGCAAAGCGGCCAGCAGCCCACGGAAGATACGCGCCTGTTGCTCGATCGCTTGGAGCAAACCTTCCCCGGCCAATACTTCCCGGTGATGACGTATGGTCCGGGCCTCGCCTGTCAAATTGGGCCGGACAGCGTAGGCGTGTTCATTTACGAAGGGTTTGGCAAGGAAATTTGATGAGTAACCAGTGACGAGTGAACTTCACTCAATCACTCATCGCTCGTCACTCATCACTATGGTTCACATCGTTACCGACAGCACGTCTGACATTCCCGCCAACTTCGTGCGCGAGTTCGACATTACCGTCGTGCCCGCGCACGTTATCTTTGGCAACGAGTCGTATGACGACGGCGTGACCATCACGCGCGAAGAGTTTTATCAGCGCCTCATCACCAGCGCGGAACTGCCCACCACCGCTTCACCCAGCGCCGGCGAATTTGCCGAAGTGTATCAACGGCTGGGCGGCGAGGTCATTTCGATTCATCTCGCCTCTAAACTCAGTGGCGTGTTTAACACCGCGCACTCGGCCACACAGCTCGTGCCTGACCTCAACGTGACGCTGTTCGATTCCACCAGCCTGGCGATGGGCTTAGGCTGGCAAGTCATCGCCGCCGCGCGCGCCGCACAGGCCGGCCAATCGGTGGCGCAGATCAGGCAACTGCTGGAAGACACACGACCGCGCGTGCGCGTATATGCGGGTCTAGATACGCTGGAATACGTACGCCGCAGCGGCCGGGTCAGTTGGGCCAGAGCCATGGTCAGCCAACTCTTGCACATCAAACCCATCCTCGAAGTGCGCGACGGCGTCGTAACTCAACTCGAACGCATTCGCACGCGCCGCAACCTGGTGGAACGCCTGAAGCAGCTGGCGCACGAACTTGGCCCGCTGGACACGCTGGCCGTTCAACATACGCGCGCCTACGACGATGCCTGCCTCATGGCCGATGAACTGGCCGCCGTGCTCCCCGTTCGGCACCCCATTGTCGTGTGCGAAGCCACCACCACCATCGGCACGCACATTGGCCCTAACGGCCTGGGCATTATCGCAGTCAAAGCCGCATCATAATTCATCATCCACAGTGTACGGACTTATCCGACATCGGTTATAATGGCTGCGGTTGTTTTACATTGCCAGTGTTCATTGTTCATTGAGAATTGATATGACTCGTCCACCTGCGTTTGAAAAGCTCTATAAAATCCTGAAACTGGAAGCCGATACCGGTTACCGCGACAAGGCCATGATCGGCGGCCTGTCGCAATTTGCCGTGCGCTGGCAGCAAGAGGCCGGCACCGATGACACCGCTCAGCGTGTTGCCGCGTTGTTGCGCACCTACAGCGATCTGAAACCGGTCGATCCGCGCCGCATTGCCATCAACCAGATGGTGCAGTTGATGGGCTTCACCACAATGATCAAGCCCGATCCCAACGCGGGCACACAAACGCCGATCGCGCCGGATGCCGCCCCCCAACCCGATCGACCCACGCGGCCCGAGCGAGCCGAGAAAGCTGATCGGGCCGAGAAAAGCGATCGGGCCGAGAAGGCCGCACCGGTCCAATCGAGTACACCTACGGTCGCCGCACCGATCGAACCTAAGAAAATCGAGCAGCCTGCGCCTGCGATCGAAGCGAAATCAACACCGGTTGAACCCGCGCCCGCTGAAGTCAAGCCCGCGCCCAAACCCGTGACCGCACCGTTGCCCCGGCCTGCGCCGCGACCGACACCACCGCGCCCGCCAGAGCCGGAACGCCGCCCTCAGCCGCAACCCAAGCCTGAACCTGAGCCACGCGACGATCAAGGCAACAAGTTGGGCCTGTCTTCGCCCGTCACGGCGATGAACGGCATTGGCGCGGCGTATGGTGAAAAGTTGGCGCGCTTGGGCGTGACCACCATCAACGATCTGCTGCATCTGCTGCCGCGCCGCTACGACGATTTTAGTAACCTCAAGCCGATCAACCGGCTGGAATTTGGCGAAGAAGTCACGGTTATGGCTTCGGTTTGGGACGCCACGGAGAAACGCATTCGGGGCGGTTCGATCATTTTCACGGCCACCTTGAGTGATGGCTCGGGCTTGATTCAATGCACGTGGTTCAACAATCCGTATGTGCGCGACAAACTCAAGCGCGGCATGCAAATTGTGGTCAGTGGCAAAGTAACCGAGTACAACGGCCAGCGCACCTTTCAAGTGCCCGAATGGGAACCCGTCGATACGGAACTGCTGAACACAGCGCGTATCGTGCCGGTGTATCCCCTGACCGAAGGGCTGGGCAATCGCTGGCTGCGCAAGATGACCAAACGCGCCGTCGATTACTGGGCGTCTCGATTGGAAGACACACTGCCCGTCGCGGTGCGCAATTCGGCAGGCGTGATGAACCTCTCGTCGGCGATTGCGCAGGCTCACTTCCCCGACTCGATGAGCAGCCTGGAAGCGGCGCGCAAACGCCTGGCCTTTGATGAGTTATTCCTCTTGCAGCTGGGGTTGCTCAAGCAAAAGCAGCAATGGCGCGGCGAAACCGGTCAAGCCATCAGCATCGATCCGGTTTTGTTTGCGGCCTTCGTGCAATCGCTGCCATTTGAGTTGACCGACGCGCAGCGGCGCGTGATTACAGACATCGTGCAAGACATCCGCACCGAGCGGCCCATGAGTCGCTTGTTGCAAGGCGATGTGGGTTCGGGCAAAACGGCTGTGGCCGCCAGCGCGATGTTTTTGACGGTTCAAGCGGGCTGTCAAGCGGCCATCATGGCGCCCACGGAAATCCTGGCCGAGCAGCATTTCAAGAATCTTAGCCGAATGTTCGCGCCCATCAACGAACGCGAGATTCCGTTCAAACTGAATGTGCGCTTATTAACGGGCAGCACGTCCGCAAGTGAGCGCGAAACTATTCTGGCCGAAGTCGCTAATGGCACCGCCAACATCGTTGTGGGCACGCACGCGCTGATTCAAAGCACGGTCGCCTTCAAAAACCTCGCGTTAGCCATCGTGGACGAGCAGCATCGCTTTGGGGTGGCGCAGCGCGCCGCACTGCGGCAGAAGGGCTACAATCCGCATGTTTTAGTCATGACGGCCACGCCCATCCCGCGCACGCTGGCACTGACGTTGTTTGGCGATCTCGATCTGTCCGTGATCGATCAATTGCCGCCCGGCCGCCAACCGATCGATACGCGCATCACGTTGCCCACCGAGCGCGAACGCGCCTATGCCTTCATCCGCGCGCAAATTGAACAAGGGCGACAAGCCTTCATCATTTGCCCGCTCGTCGAAGAGTCGGACAAGATCGAAGCGAAGGCCGCCGTGGAAGAACATGCGCGTCTGCAAAAGCACGTCTTCCCCAAATTCAAACTCGGTCTGATGCACGGTCGTATGAAGCCCGATGAGAAAGACGCGGCGATGCGGGCCTTCGCCGCCAATGAGACGCAGATTCTCGTATCGACGTCGGTGGTGGAAGTCGGCATCGATGTGCCCAATGCCAGCGTGATCATGATCGAAGGCGCCGAGCGTTTTGGTTTGGCGCAGTTGCATCAGTTCCGGGGACGCGTGGGGCGCGGGCAACATCAATCATATTGTTTGCTGCAAGCGGATACGATCGCGTCGGAAGTGAGCGCGCGCCTCAAGGCCGTGGAAGCCTCCACCGATGGTTTTGTGCTGGCCGAAAAAGACCTGGAATTGCGCGGTCCCGGCCAATTCTTCGGCACACGGCAGAGCGGCCTGCCCGATATGCACATGGGCAACATCGCCGATGCGCGGCTGATCGATCTGGCGCGGCGCGAAGCCGAAAGATTGTTGCTTAATGATCCAGAGTTGAGCCAAAGCGAGAATCAGTTGTTGGTGCAGCGCCTGACGGAGTTCTGGCAAACCGGCGCGGGCGATTTAAGCTAATCGATAAAACGTGGCCTGGTTGTCACCAATCAGGCCTGATCACATTTCCATTTCAAGGAGAGCAATGGCACTGGCACAAGCAGGCGATACTGTTCGCGTTCACTATACTGGCAAACTGGATGATGGCACCGTGTTCGATTCATCAGCGGGCAGCGATCCGATCGAGTTTGTAATCGGCGATCATCAAGTGATTCCCGGTTTTGAAGATGGCGTCACGGGTATGGCCGTGGGCGAAACCAAAACGATCACCATTCCGTTTGATCAAGCGTATGGCGCATATGATGATGAATTGGTGCTGGACGTGCCGCGCGATCAATTTCCCGATCACATCACGCCCGAAATAGGTGAAGCCCTGCAATTACAGCAACCCGATGGCAACGTCATCACCGTCATCATCAGCGAAGTCAGCGACGAGAGCGTCACACTCGACGCCAATCATCCGCTCGCGGGTGAAGACCTGACCTTCGACTTGGAACTGGCCGAGATTGTCTAGTCGACAAGATGGTCGCGGCGGGCCTGCACGGTTTTGTCCCGCCGCCAGATTATTTGAGCGAGGCTTGAACTTTGATCAAAGCGATTTACCCTGCCACCTTCGATCCCATTCACTATGGGCACATCGACATTGCCAAGCGCGCCGCAGCGATCTTCGATCACCTGGTCGTCGCCGTGTACGATCGGCCCATGAAAAACCTGCTGTTTTCGATCGACGAACGCATGGCCTTAGCTGAGCGCGCGTTGCGCGGCCTGCCCAATGTCTCACTCGTGCGGTATGGCGGCCTGACGGTGGAATATACCCGGCAGATCGGCGCACAGGTGATGGTGCGCGGCCTGCGCGTGGTTAGCGACTTTGAGTTGGAATGGCACATGGCGTTGACCAACAAACAACTCGCGCCCGACATCGAAGTGGTGTGCCTGATGACCAGCCAGGCCTATGCCTTTCTCAGTTCCAGCACCGTGCGCGAAGTGGCCCTGCTGGGCGGCGATGTGACCAGCATGGTGCCGTCGTTTGTAGCCGAGGCGCTGTATCAAAAAGCGCACGAACGGGCGCAGGACCCGATCGGGCAACCCGTGCCCATCACTTCGCTGCGGGATTGATATTGCACTGTCAAGTCCATTTGCAAAAATCGTTAAAGTGTTAGACACTGTATTAGACGTTCTAACCTGCTGAGGGGTAGCCATGGACATCCTGCATCTGATCGATCGGCTTGAAGCGCTGCTCAATGAAGGCTCGCATCCGCCGCTGACCAAGAAGGTCATGATCGAAGAACAACGCGCCTGGGAAATCATCGACCAGATGCGCATCGCCATTCCTGAAGAAGTTAAAAAGGCCAAGCGCATCAACCAAGAGCGCGATCGCATCGTGGCGCAAGCCAACGAAGAAGGCGCGCGCATCATCGAACTGGCCAAGGAAGAAGCCGATCGGTTGGTGGGCGAGAACGAAATCACCAAGGCGGCCCAGACGCGCGCCAACACCATCGTGGAACGTGCCCAGCGCGAAGCCGAGGCGCTAAAAATGGACGCCGACGACTACACCCTGCAAGTGCTGGGCAAATTGGATGAGGACCTGACGAAGGCGTTGGGAATTGTCCGCAACGGCCTGCTGAAGATGGACGCCGAACGCGCCAGTCCAGGTGCCGCGCGAGTGTCTTGACACCTATCCCGCTTCTGTTATAATCGCCGTCCGATTCCAAAAAAGGATTAAGTAACGCATCATGACACCACTGCCAAAACGCAAAGTCTCTAAAGGGCGAAAAAATCGCCGCCGTGCGCACTACAACTTGAAGCCGACCACGCTGGAAGTTTGCTCCCAGTGCAAAGAACTGAAGATGCCCCATCGGGTATGCCCCAACTGCGGCACCTACAATGGTGCTCTGGTCGTAGACGTTCAAGCGCGCGCCGATCGCAAGAACCGTAAAGACCAAGAATAGTTCACTCCTCCACGAGGCCGAAGACCATCTCGGCCTCGTGTTGTGTCTATGCGCGGCGCAGCCGGGCCGCGGCTTTAACAATATAGGGTACAGGAATGACTTCTACCAAGATCGCTTTCCTATTCCCCGGTCAAGGCTCTCAATTTGTGGGCATGGGCCGGGAATTGGTCGAATCCTATCCCGAAGCCCGAGACATCTTCGCCCAGGCCGACAACGTCCTGGGCTTTGCCTTGTCCCGATTATGCTTCGACGGCCCCGAGGCCGAGTTGACGGACACCGTCAACGCCCAGCCCGCGATTCTTACGCATAGCGTCGCCGTGTTGCGCGTCATTCAGGCGCGCGCGCCGCAGATTGTGCCGGTCTTCGTCGCCGGGCACAGCATGGGCGAGTTCGGCGCACTGGTGGCTGCTGGCGCATTGTCGTTTGAAGACGGCGTGCGGCTGGTGCGAGAACGTGGCCGCCTGATGAAGCAAGCAGGGCAGACTCAACCCGGCGGCATGGCGGCGATTATGAACCTGAGCCGCGATGTGCTGGACGAGGTCTGTCGCGAAGCCAGCGACACCATCGGCCAGCCGGTGCAAGTCGCCAACGACAACAGCCCCGGCCAGATCGTCCTCTCCGGCGATGTCGCCGCGCTGGACAAGGCGATGGAATTGGCGAAAGCGCGCGGCGCAAAACGTGCGATCAAACTCGCCGTCAGCATCGCGGCGCATTCACAATTGATGAAGCCCGCGGCCAACGCCTTCCGATCGGCCCTCGACGCGACCTCGTTCACAACGCCAATCGTCGCCGTGGTCGGCAATGTGTACGCCCGTCCCGTCGAATTGATCGACATCCGCGATGAACTGGAAGCCCAACTCACCTCGCCGGTACGTTGGACCGAGACCGTGCAATACCTCGCTCAACAAGGCGTGACGACCTGCATCGAAGTCGGGCCAAAGGACGTGCTGGCTGGACTCGTGCGCCGCATCGATACCACGTTGACAGCGATGAGCGTGGGTGATCCCAAGGGTTTTCAACTGTTGTTGGAGAACTAGCCCAAACCACGTGATGCGTGTTGCGTGGTGCGTGATCATTATCATGTTCACGCAGTACGCATCACACCCCACAAGGATGCCCGCATGGTGACTGAAATCCCTCGACTTCGCATTGGCTTCATCGGCCTGGGCCTGATGGGCAAACCCATGGCCGGACATCTGCTCAAGGCGGGTTATCCGCTGACGGTTCACAATCGCAGCCGCGCCGCAGTGGATGAGCTGGTCACCCTTGGCGCACAGGCCGCTGATACGCCGCGCGAAGTCGCCGCCAACAGCGATGTCGTGATCACCATGCTGCCCGACTCGCCCGATGTCGAAGCGGTCGTCATCGGCCCCGATGGCCTCCTCGCGGGCGCGCGGCCCGGCCTGATCCACATCGACATGAGCACCATCGCGACCACCACCACGCGCCGTCTGGCTGAACTTGAAGCCGAATACGAAGTGAAACACATCGATGCGCCGGTCAGCGGCGGTGATATTGGGGCACGAAATGCCACGCTCTCAATCATGGTGGGCGGTGATGAGTATGCCTTTGTGGCCTGTCAACCCATCTTCGAGAAATTAGGCAAGCGCATTATCCACATCGGCCCCACGGGTTGCGGCCAGATTGCCAAAGCGTGCAATCAAATCATGGTGGCGGCGCAGATGGTGGCGATGGGCGAGCTGCTGGTGATGGCGCAGAAAGCAGGCGCAGATCCCGAAAAGGTCATCGACGCGATCAAGGGCGGCGCGGCGCAATGCTGGACGCTGGACAACAAGCCGCAGCGCTTATTTAAAGGCGTACGCACGCCGGGCTTCAAAGCGTCGATGCAGTATAAAGATTTGAACATCGTCATGGATATGGCCAAAGCCTACCAAGTCCCCCTGCCCGCCACCGCCGTCAATACGCAGCTCTTCAACGCAATGATTGTGGACGGTCTGGGCGACTTCGATAATTCAGCCATCATCAGCGTGCTGGAACGGCTGGCGCAGATTCAACTCAAAACCAATGAGCAATGAACAATTAACCATGACAAATGACCAATGCACGAATTGTGCATTCAACACGGGAGGTTGACATGCAATTAGCGGGGAAAGTGGCAGTGGTTACGGGTGGCGCGCGCGGCATTGGGCGCGGGATTGCGCTAGAATTAGCGCAGCGCGGCGCGAAGGTCGTGGTGAATTACAATTCGCGCCCGGACGCGGCCGATGAAGTGGTACAGATCATCAAGGCGAACGGCGGCGACGCCATCGCCGTGCAAGCCGACGTGAGCCAGTTGGACGCCGCGCAGAAACTTATCAAAGCGGCCACGGACTTTGGTGGACGATTGGATATTTTGGTCAACAACGCGGGCACCACGCGCGATATGCTGTTAGCGATGATGCCTGAAGGCGACTGGGATTTGGTCATCGCCACCAATCTGAAGAGCGCGTATAATTGCAGCAAGGCCGCGCTCAAGCCGATGATGCGCCAGAAGTACGGTCGGATGGTCAACATTACGTCGGTGGCGGGTTTATCGGGCAATGGCGGCCAAACCAATTATTCGGCCTCTAAAGCGGGCTTGATCGGCTTCACCAAATCTTTGGCCAAAGAAGTGGGTGGGCGCAATATCACGGTGAATGCGGTGGCGCCGGGCTTTATTCCGACCGATTTGACCAACGAGATTCTGGGTAAAATCCAGGAAGAGGCAATCAAGGCGACACCGTTGGGCCGCCTGGGCACGGTCGAGGATGTGGCAAAGGCCGTGGCCTTTCTCGCTTCCGACGACGCCGCCTTCATCACCGGCCAGGTGTTGAGCGTGGACGGCGGCATGGTGATGCAATAACGTGGAGTCAACAATGTACGAAGAATCGCACGGCACGATCACGATTGCGACGAATGTCCTGAGCACGATTGCGCGGCTGACCACGCTGAATGTCCCGGGCGTGGCTCGTTTGGGCACCAGCGGTCAACTGCTGCAGCCCGCCGGCGGCGTGAATGTGCGCGTGGCCGAAGGCCGCGTGAAAGCAGATATTTTCGTCATCGTCAAGCCGGAGACCAACTTCTATGAAGTGGGCCAAAAAATCCAGCACGATGTCGAACGCTCGATCAAAGAAATCGTCGGCATGGAAGTTGAAGCCGTCAACGTGCATATTCAAGATGTGGCGTATACCCCGGATGCGGCCCCGGCCAAGACCGCGTAAGCAGGCTGTGTGAAAAATCGTCGTCGCGCCCGCAGTGTGGCCCTAAAAGTTTTATACGAATTAGACTCGACCGCGCATCAGCCGGGCGACGTATTGACGCATCGGCTGGCCGACGAGAAGATGGTCGACGAAGCCGCCGCTTTTGTGCGCCAACTCGTGACCGGCGTGTGGCAGCATCGCGAACAACTCGATCAGTTGATTCACGACTTCGCGCCGGAATGGCCGATCGATCAGATGGCCGTGATCGATCGAAACGTGCTGCGCATCGCCATCTACGAGTTTGACATCGCCCGCATTACGCCGTTGAAAGTGGCCATCAACGAAGCCATCGAGATGGCCAAAGCCTACGGCGCAGACAGCGCGCCGCGCTTCATCAACGGCGTGCTGGGGGCGTTTACGCATTCGACTGACGGGCCGCACGCCAACTCAAACTGACACGCTATGGAAATCTTTGGGGTTGGGCCGTTTGAACTGGCGCTGGTCGCGTTGATTGCCTTTATCGTGCTTGGCCCGGAACGCATTCCAACCGCCATGCGCTGGCTGGGCCGCATGGCGCGGCAGTTGCGGCAAATGTCGCAACAGCTGACCAAGGATTACGGCGCCGACATTCAGCAAGTGACGAATGAGATTTCGGCGGTGCAGACCGAACTGCGCAACATTCAGCGTGATTTGTCCGATGTCACCCGCGGCCTGGTAACCGGCACCGAAATCATCCACCCGCCCAAGGCGCCCGCCTCGGCCCCGATTGCGCCGTCTGCGCCCGACGTTCCAGCCCCCGATTCGACGCCGT
>WBZT01003383.1_pt1 | contig 10478 bp, 8 predicted proteins | sample 5204241 | NCBI WGS metagenome assembly WBZT01 (sample SAMN12344358, study PRJNA552823) | activated sludge metagenome | biome: Activated sludge suspended growth; feature: Nitrification reactor; material: Wastewater; isolation source: activated sludge from nitrification reactor of wastewater treatment...
CACATGTCGAAACGCACCTCTCGGATCGTGGCCGCCGGAACCTTGTCCGCTCTCACCCTGACCGGCGTCGGAACGGCCCAGGCCGTCGAGGCGTCGTCCAACGCAATGGCCGTTCCGGCCGCCGACTCTCCGCAGCAGATGTCCACTGCTGCCCTGGTGAAGACCGGACCCTCCCGCTGGGAAGGAAAGAAGCTGCGCCACCCTGACGGCGGCCGGTTCGACCCCAACGTCGAGCGCTGGGCCAACCTGGTCCTTGTCGTCATGGCGGAGAAGAACATCCCGCGCAAGCGGCTCAAGGGGATCCTGGCCCAGATCCAGCAGGAGTCGTCGGGCAACCCCAAGGCTGTGAACCGGTGGGACAGCAACGCCAAGCGTGGCACTCCCAGCAAGGGCCTGTTGCAGGTCATCAAGCCGACCTACCGTTCCTATGCCAAGGACGGCTACCGCAAGCCCAAGTACATGACGGTGCCGTACACCAACCTCTTCGCGGCGCTCACGTACGTCAAGGACAACTACGGCATGAAGAAGTTCGCGTCGTGGAACCGCGGTCACAATCAGGGCTACTGATAGTCCCGCCCCTTCTGTGGGTTGAGTAGCGGCGTCAGCTGCTCAGAGGGCGGCGGCGACCTCTGTGCCCTGTTTGATCGCCCGCTTCGCATCGAGTTCGGCAGCCACATCGGCGCCGCCGATTACCTGCACCGGAATCCCCCCTTCGGCCAGACCCGCCAGCAATTCCCGTTGGGGTTCCTGGCCGGTACACAACACGATGGTGTCGACGTCGAGCACCCGCGGCTCGTCGGCGATGGTCACGTGCAGGCCGGCGTCATCGATGCGGTGGTAGCTGACGCCGGGGATCATCTGCACGCCGCGTTTCTTCAACTCCATGCGGTGGATCCAGCCGGTCGTCTTACCCAGCCCGGCGCCGACCTTCGTGTCCTTGCGCTGCAGCAGCGTGACCTGGCGGGCGGGTGTCTCGACCTCGGCTGCGACGACACCGCCGCGGGACGAATGGGAGGAGTCGATGCCCCATTCCGCGAAGAAGCGCTCGGGATTCAGGGCGGCACTCTCCCCCGACTGCGTCAGGTACTCGGCGACGTCGAACCCGATCCCGCCGGCACCCAGGATCGCCACCCGATCGCCGACCGGAACGTGGTCACGAAGCACCTGCAGATACGTGACGACCTTCGGATGATCGACGCCCGGGAGCTCCGGGATCCGCGGCGTCACCCCCGTCGCCAGGATCACCTCGTCGAAGTCACTCAGATCAGCCGCGGCCACCCGCCGGCCCGTCCGCACGGTGACGCCCGCATCCACCAGAGCGTTGGTGAAGTAGCGCAGCGTCTCGCTGAACTCCTCCTTGCCGGGGATCTGCGCGGCGAGATTGAACTGGCCGCCGATGCGATCGTCGGCTTCGAACAACGTCACGTCGTGGCCCCGTTGTCCCGCGGTCACGGCCGCCGCCAACCCGCCGGGCCCCGCACCGACGACGGCGATCCGACGCGGTTCGACGGTCGGTTCGATGACCAGCTCCGTCTCGTGACACGCCCGCGGATTCACCAGGCATGAGGTCAGTTGCAGTTGGAACGTGTGATCCAGACACGCCTGGTTACACGCGATACAGGTGTTGATCCGGTCGGCCTGTCCGGCAGCCGCCTTGGCCACGAACTCGGCGTCGGCGAGGAACGGCCGGGCCATCGACACCATGTCGGCCTGACCCGACGCCAGCACCTGCTCGGCCACCTCGGGGGTGTTGATCCGATTGCTGGTGACCAGCGGGATCCCGACCTTCCCCTTCAACTCCTCGGTCACCCAGGTGAAGGCAGCTCGGGGCACGCTGGTGGCGATCGTGGGGATGCGGGCCTCGTGCCAGCCGATGCCTGTGTTCAGGATCGTGACGCCGGCCTGTTCGAGCGCCTGGGCGAGCTCGATGACCTCGGCCAGCGTCGAGCCGCCTTCGACCAGATCGAGCATGGACAGCCGGAAGATGATGATGAAGTCCGGACCGACGGCTTCGCGGACCGCCCGCACGATCTCCAACGGGAACCGGATCCGGTTGTTGTAGGAGCCGCCCCACTCGTCGGTGCGGTGGTTGGTCCGCTCGGCGATGAACTCATTGATGAGGTACCCCTCGGAGCCCATGATCTCGACGCCGTCGTAGCCGGCCTCCTGTGCCAGGGCGGCGCAGCGGGCGAAGTCCGCGATGGTCTGTTCGACATCAGCGCCGGTCATCTCGTGGGGCGGGAACGGCGAGATGGGCGCCTGGATCGGGCTAGGGGCCACCAGTTCCGGGTGGTAGGCGTACCGGCCGAAGTGCAGGATCTGCATCGCGATGCGACCGCCCGCGTCGTGGACGGCATCGGTGACCAGGCGGTGCTTGTCCGCCTCGGCGGACGTGGTCAGGGACGCGCCCATCTGCCAGGGTCGCGCCTGTTCGTTGGGCGCGATCCCGCCGGTGACGATGAGTCCCACGCCGCCCGCGGCCCGCTCGGCGTAGAAGGCGGCCATCCGCTCGAAACCGTTCTCGGCTTCCTCGAGGCCCACGTGCATCGAACCCATGAGTACCCGGTTGGGCAAGGTCACAAAGCCCAGGTCGAGCGGTTCGAGCAGATGCGGGTACGCGGTGGCGACGGTGTCGGTCACGAAGGCCTCCTGGCGGCGGGACTCATCAGGATGTCACCTGGACCCGACAAACGGACGGCCCTCGCCGCCCAGTGCGACGAGGATCACGCTCGCACGCGTAACAGAACCTTCCCCGTCGCACGCCGCTCGTCCAACGACGCGACCGCGGCCGCAGCGTCGGCTAGTGGAAAGACCTGGCCGACGGGCAACGTGATCCGACCGTCGGCCACGAGCGGTTCCAGGTCGCGCCACTGCTCCGCCAGGTATCCGGGCCGACCCATCCAGAAAGCCCCCCAGCCCACGCCCACGACACTCACGTTGTTCAGCAGCAGCCGGTTCACCTTCACTGTCGGGATCTCGCCGCCGGTGAATCCGATGACCAGCAGCCGACCCTCCGGCGCCAACGAACGTAACGAATCGGTGAACCGCGACCCGCCGACCGGGTCCACCACGATGTCGACCCCCCGACCGGCGGTCAGATCGGCGACGGCCGTGCGGAAGTCGTCGCTGGTCACCACTTCGTCGGCGCCTGCTTCGCGCGCAGCGTCGGCTTTGGCGTCCGAGGACACGACCGCGATCACCCGTGCGCCGAGCGCGCGCGCCAGTTGGATTGCGGCGGTGCCGATCCCGCCGCCGGCCCCGTGGACCAGGACCGTCTCGCCGGCCTGCAGGTGGCCCCGCCGCCGCAGAGCGAAGTCCACGGTGAACAGATTCATGGGCAACGCTGCCCCTTGTTCCAGCGACACACTGTCCGGAAGCGGGAACACGGCCCACGGCGGCGACACCACCTGCTCGGCAAAACCACCGAAGCCGGGAAAGGCCGCCACCCGATCGCCGGCGGTCAGTCCGGATCCGTCCGGCGCCGCCGCCACGATGCCGCTGACCTCCGACCCGGGGATGAACGGCGGCTCCGGCTTCAGCTGGTACTCGCCACGACTCAGCAGGACCTCCGGGTAGGTGACACCGGCGAAGTGGACGTCGATCAGGACCTGATCCGGCCCGCACTCCGGAACCGGCACGGAACCCACCTCGATCGCAGCCGGTCCGGTCAACTGGGTGACGCGAGCGGCGTCCATGGTCGTCATGTCCTCAGGATAGGGACGCTGCGGGTGTCGGGGTGGGCGCCGACCGGGGTGATGAGGCACAGTTAGCGGAGCCCCGCCACCGCCTCGATCCCTCCGGGTCGCAGTGCGCCGCCGGCAGGCCACCCAGCGACAGAAGGAGTGCGACGGATGCGGTTGCGGGCATGGCAGGCGCGAGCCGTGGCCGAATACGACGCCCACACCGGCGACACCTTCATGGTGTGTGCGACCCCAGGGGCCGGCAAGACCAGTTACGCCCTCACGGTTGCTGCGCGGGATTTCGATAGGCGGCGGATCACCCAGGTCATCGTCGTGGCGCCCACCGACCATCTGCGGCGCCAGTGGGCCGACGCCGCCGCGGCGTTCGGGCTCAACCTCGACCCGCTGCGGTCCAACCAGTCCGGGGTCAGCCTCCCCGACGGCATGCACGGTTACGTGACCACGTACGCCCAGGTCGCGTCGCGGCCGATCCTGCACCGGCATCGCACCCAGCACCACCGCACGTTGGTGATCCTGGACGAGGTGCATCATTCCGGCGACGGCCTGAGCTGGGGCGATGCGGTCGTCGAAGCGTTCGACCCCGCCCTGCGACGTCTGCTGATGACCGGGACTCCGTTCCGCTCCGGGGCCGAGGCGATCCCCTATGTCAGTTACGACGACGGGTCCGAGGGCAAGGTGTCGCGCGCCGACATCTCCTACACCTACCGCGATGCCCTGGCCGACGGCGTGTGCCGTCCGGTGGTCTTCGCCGCCTACACCGGCGTCGCCCGGTGGCGGAACTCTGCCACCGGCGCTCTGTCGGATCTGGACGAGCAGGCGCACGAACTGGGTGCCGACGCCGCGCGGTCGGTCGAGGATCGGGCCTGGCGGGTGGCGTTGGATCCGGCCGGCCAGTGGATCCGTCACGTCATCGCGGCGGCGGACTCCCGGCTCACCGACCTGCGCAATGGCGGGCAGACTGACGCAGCCGCACTGTTGTTGGCCAGCGACCAGGACGCTGCCCGTGCCTACGCCGGGATCATCGAGGAGGTCACCGGGCGCCGCGCGGTGGTGGCGGTGTCCGACGACCCCGATTCGTCGTCGCACATCGAGGAGTTCCGCACGAGTACGGACCCCTGGATCGTGGCGGTGCGGCAGGTGTCGGAGGGCACCGACATCCCCCGCTTGGCGGTGTTGGTCTACGCCACCAACTACCGGACCCCGCTGTTCTGGCAGCAAGCGGTCGGCCGCGTGGTGCGTGCTCGTTCGACCGCCGAGACCGCCACGGTGTTCATCCCGGCGGTCCGCGGGTTGGTCGCGCTGGCCGCCGAACTGGAGTCCGAACGACATCATGTGATCCCCCCGCCCGCAGCCGGCGATCACGACCTGGAGTTGCCGGAACGGGAACCCGGCGTTGGCGACGGCGGGATCGAGTTCGTGGGCGCCGACGCCCAGTTCGCCCACGTCCTGCATTCCGGCCAGGCCTACGTCGCGGCGCCCGAACTGGGCACCGACGACGAGGACTTCCTGGGGTTGCCAGGGCTGCTGACGCCGGAACAGACCGCCGCCCTGCTGGCGAAGCGGGATGCCGAACTACGCAAGGGTGCGGTGGCCGTGGTCGACGAACCTGCCCCGCGACCGGCGCAGATGTGGCGCGATGCGGCGGCGTTGCGCAAGGACATCAGCGGGTTGGTGAGCCAGGTGGCCGCGCGTACCGGGAAGACCCACTCCGAGGTTCACGTGGAACTGCGGCGAGCAGTTCCGGGGCCAGGGTCGGCGCAGGCCGGGGTCACCGTCCTCGCGGACCGGCGCGACTGGCTACTGGGGCAGTTGCACTGACGGGAACGATCAGCGCCGCTTCGATACAGCCACTGGCTCGACGCCGCTCGACGTGCCGGCCAGCGTGGCCCGTTGAGCGGCGCGCTCTTCGCCGCGGTCGTCGGGCGGGGCCAATGACACTGTCTGGATCAACCCGAGTACTGCGACGAGCACCAGTAGGACCCATCCACCAGCACGCACGTGCCCTCCTTCTCTGCTCCTTCAGGCTGGCAGCCGATCCTCTCGGTTGACTCAATTCCCGATCAAGGTCGATCGGAGGTGAGGCACAGGACGGTAACGGCGACAATGAGGCCATGACCCCCGACGACTTCAGCCGTCTGGTGCGCGAGCGACGCAGTGTGCGCGACTTCCGCCCCGATCCCGTGCCGGCCGACATCCTCGACCAGTTGATCGCCGATGCCGCGTGGGCGCCCAGCTGGTCCAACACCCAGCCGTACCTGATCACCATCGCCACCGGCGCCGTGCGCGACCGGCTGGCGGGCGAACTGTGCGCCCGCTACGACGCCGCCGCTGCCGCACAGCGGGGAAACCTGTGGGACAAGCTGCGGTTGGTGGCGTCGCGGGGCCTGCCCTCGGGCGACTTCGACACCGCGCTGACCTACCCCGACGAGTTGCAGCCGTACCGGCGCAACACCGGGTACGGCCTGTACTCGGTGCTGGGGATCGAACGTTCCGACCGGGCGGCGCGAGACCGGCAGCTGCGCCGCAACTTCGAGTTCTTCGGTGCTCCGGTGGCCCTGTTCGTCTTCGTCCACGCGGGGCTCAAGGAGTTCTCCGTGCTGGATGCCGGTGGTCTGATCCAGACGCTGTTGCTGTCGGCGCGGGTGCACGGGTTGGGGTCGTGCGCCCAAGGTGCGCTGGCAACCTGGCCGCAGCCGGTGCGCGCCGAGTTCGATGTGCCTGACCACTACAAACTCATCTGCGGGGTCAGCCTCGGGTACGCGGCCGACGCACCGGTCAACGAGTACAACCCCGGCCGCCGGAAGATCGTGCACCCCCACCCCGCCCATCCTCCGGTGGGTGAGTAGGCGCCGTCAGCCGACGTATCGAAGCCACCCACCCGTTGCCCTCCCCCTTTTCCGACCACGGCGCCGATCATCGCCGGCCCTGCGCCGAACTACCCTGGACCGGAAGGAGCCATCCATGACTGCCACCCAGGATCGTTTCACCAGCCCGCTGGAACGGATGACCACGCTGCGAGCCGAGGCGCAGGAGCTCCGCCCCGAGCGACGATCAGATCTGGAGCGACCGCCCGGCCCCACCAAGGGCGAGATCTGGGGAAGTGTCCTGCGTAGCGAGATCCCGTCGCTGGAGTTCATCGAGTGGCTGGCCAGTTACGGCCCGCCGCTCACCTATGCGCCGATGCCGCGCGGCGACGTGTATCTGTTGAACGAGCCGGAACTCCTGTGGGACGCGTTCGTGACCGCTCCCGGCGTGAAGGGGTTCGGGGTCCAGACGTTGCGCCCCGTCGTCGGCGACGGAATCCTCACCAGCGAAGGGGCGCGCCATCGCCGACACCGCGCCATGGTGCAACCGGCGTTCACCGGGCGGCAGATCGTGGGTTACGGGGATGCCATGGTCGCCGCCATCGACCAGTTGGACCGGCGCTGGTCCCGCCAGTACGACTCTGGCAACGCCCGAGTCGAAATAGTCGACGAGATGTCGGGACTCACCCTGGACATCGTGGGTCGGACGTTGTTCGGAATGGACTTCGATCCGATCGCCGACGAGATCGGGCCCGCCCTGACCGAGACGCTGGACCTGTTCACCGACATGGTCCATCCGAAGTGGATGGCGCTCAGCCGGTATCCGAGCCGCGCTCGGCGCCGGCTCGTGCGGGCCGTCGGCCAGATGGATGCCGTTGTCGGCGATCTGATCGATCAGAAGCGGTCCCAACTGGCGGCGGGGGCGACCGGTGGGCGCGACATGATGACGTTGCTCATGACCGCAGTGGACCCCGAGACCGGTGCGCACCTGACCGACGACGAACTGCGCGACGAGATCCTGACCCTCATCCTCGCGGGTCACGAGACCACCGCGATGTTGCTCAGCTGGACCTGGCTGCTGCTGTTCCAGAACCCGGACATCAAGGAGTGGGTCGCGCAGGAGTGGGACGCGGCGCCCGCGTCCTTGGACGTGAACGCGGTCAAGAACCTGCCCCGGACCCGGGCCGTGCTGGCCGAGTCGCTGCGGCTGCGTCCGCCGGCCTGGCTGATCGATCGCGTCATGTTGGAGCAGCAGGAGTTCGCCGGCTACGTGGTGCCCCAGGGAGCGGTGGTCTTGGGCAGCCAGCACACCATGCACCGGGACCCGCGGTTCTGGCCCGATGCGCCGGCGTTCCGCCCCGACCGCTGGATCGACGAATCCGGTGAATACACCGAGAAGATCGTCCCGCGCGGCGCTTACTTCCCCTTCGGCTTCGCCCCCCGCCGGTGCATCGGCGATCGGTTCGCCCTGGCCGAGGCCGCCCTGACCCTGGCCCTGCTGGGACGTCGGTGGCACGTGGTCCCGCTCGATCCCGGTTCAGTGGTGTCCTCGCCCAGCGTGACCCAGCGACCGTCGACGGGCCTGCCGAGCCTCCTGCGCCGCCGCTCGCCCGGTGGGTGAGTAGCGCGGAGCGCGTATCGAAGCCACCTTTGCCTCCGGCACTCACCCCCCAGTGCCTGGTCGGCCCGCACTCACCCCGCGGTCGGCGGGATCCGTACCTGGTAGTTGCGCAACTCCGTACGCGGCCCATCGGCCTCGACTCGTCCTGAATCGATCAAGACCGCCAACCGGCTCGCCAGGTACCCATCGCTGACCCGGTTGCTCGGGCCGCACCGAGCCATCGTCATGCCGACGACCCGCGCCGCCGGTTGCCAGTCCGGCCCACACGCGGCAATCAGCCAGGGGTCGTAGATGGCCGCGGGCGCCGCCACGACCTCACCGAGCTCGAAGCGCCGCACCACGTCGGTCCCCGCCGCCAGCCGCTGGAACTCCTTGGCGCGGGCCTGACGCTCACCGTCGCTGACCGGGCGCAGCCGCTCGGGCCAGAGAGCCGCCAGGTCTTCGGGTCGGTACTCGGCCACGTAGTGCGGGCCGCCCCTCGCCACGGACACGTCGACATGCCAACGCACCGGGCCTTCGGCGCACAACGCGGCGAACAAGATGGTTTCGGATGGGTTCGCGCCACCCCAGACGACGACCTCCGACCCGTCGTTCAACGCCGTCCGGGCCGCCGCCCACCCGGCGGCCACGTCGGGCTCGTAGGCCTCGTCCTCGCCGAGGTACCCCTCGAGCAGGTCGCGCCAGAAGGCGTCGCGCGCCCCGTCGTCGCCCAAGGGACCGACGCTCAGGTCATCGCTCACGGGGACGACCCGACCGGGGAGCAGACCGTTCCGGATCGCGTCCTTCAGGCAGCCCGCGGCACTCTCTCCGGCGACGATGTGGACCGGGTCGAGCGGAGGGTTGGGGGTCACGGGGACATCATGGCGGTCGGCGTGGGTCGGCGCGCGGTGGATCAGTCGGGAATCCAGTTGAAGACGTCGGGATGTGGTCCCGTGCGCTCCCCCCGGTCGAGGGCTGTGATCGCGTCCATCTGATCGGGATCGAGCGAGAAGCCGAAGATGTCGAAGTTCTCGACCATCCGATCGCGGTGGCTGGACTTCGGGAACACGATGTCGCCCCGCTGGATGTGCCAGCGCAGGACCACCTGCGACGGTGCCTGACCGACCTCTTCGGCGACGCGGCGCACGGCAGGGTCATCGAGCACCTTGCCCCGCGCGATCGGGGACCACGCTTCGGTGGCGATGCCGTGTTGCTCGTTGAAGGCGCGCAGTTCTTGCTGGATCAGATACGGGTGGATCTCCACCTGGTTCACGGCCGGAACCACGTCGGCTCCGTCGAGCACCCGCTGCAGATGGTCCGGCTCGAAGTTCGAGACGCCGATGGCGCGGACCTTGCCCGAGGAGTAGATCGTCTCCATCGCGTGCCAGGTGTCCAGGAAGTCCCCGACCTTGGGCAGCGGCCAGTGGATGAGGAAGAGGTCCAGGTAACCGATGTCCAGAGTGGCGAGGCTCTGCTCGAAGGCGGTCAGGGCATCGTCCGGGTCGTGGTACCCGTTGTTGAGTTTGCTGGTCACGAAGAAGTCCTCGCGCGGCAGGCCGGACCCGCGCACGGCGGCGCCCACGCCGGCCTCGTTTCCGTACATCTGCGCCGTATCCAGGTGTCGATAGCCGACCTCGATGGCGGTGCGCGCGGTGTCGAACGCCTCGTCCGGGGGCACCTTGAACATGCCGAAGCCGAGTTGCGGGATCGTGACGCCGTTGTTGAGGGTGATGTCAGGGACCATCAGGCCAGCATGCAGCGCCTCAGCCGACCTCGCACAAGTGACTATCCGGTAGCAGGTCAGGGGCGGTGGATGAACCACCACCAGGCGGCGGTTCCCACTGCCGCGGCGATCCAGACGCCGATGACGATCAGCCACGGAAGGGGGATGCGCCCCACCCAGTCCTTGGCGAGGGTACCGGCCTGCTGCCCTTTCTCCATGATCCGCTCGGCCCACACGAATTCGCTGGACAGGATCGCGATACCGGCGATCACGAAGGGCAGGGTGAAGGGACCGGGCAGGACGATGAGAATCCCGCCCAGGGCCAGGAGGGTCGCGCCGATGGTCAGAACGACGGACTTACGGATCGGGCTGGGGACGGCACGCCAGCGGTCCCGCCAGGTCTGGCTCACCGTCGCCCGCCCTCCGTCAGGTCCTGCCGCCACCCGCTGCCGCTGCCGCTGCGCGGCGGCTCCCGTCGGCCTGACTGCCATTATGAAACCGCCCCCACGATTCCGCTGGCCGCGGTGGTCCGGTTTCGGTCGCCTGCGACCGAAACCGCCAGTTGCGACCACAACTTCCGGTCGCAACTGGATGAAACGGTCGCAGGCGACCGAAACCGTCCCCCCCCGGCGCAGCCGGGGGTTAGGGGG
>WBZT01003384.1_pt1 | contig 10478 bp, 9 predicted proteins | sample 5204241 | NCBI WGS metagenome assembly WBZT01 (sample SAMN12344358, study PRJNA552823) | activated sludge metagenome | biome: Activated sludge suspended growth; feature: Nitrification reactor; material: Wastewater; isolation source: activated sludge from nitrification reactor of wastewater treatment...
GGCGCACGACCTGCGCGTGGTGTTGATCAAGCTCGCCGACCGTCATCACAATCTGCAGACCATGTCGGCAGTCCGTCCGGACAAGCGGCGGCGCATCGCCCGCGAAACGCTGGAAATCTATGCGCCGATCGCCAATCGCCTTGGCCTGAACACACTCTTCCGCGAACTGCAGGATCTGTCGTTCGAACTGATCTATCCGCTGCGCGCCCGCGTGCTGGCACGGGCACTGAAAGCGGCGCGCGGCAATCGGCGGGAACTGCTGTCGCGCATTCTTGAAGGTCTCGAAACGCGCCTGAGCCGCGACGGGATCGACGCACAGGTCGTCGGACGTGAAAAGAGCCTGTATTCGATCTACCGGAAAATGCTCGACAAACACCTGTCTTTTTCGCAGGTTCTCGACATTTACGGCTTTCGTGTCCTGGTGCGCGACATACCGACCGCCTACTTGGCGCTTGGCTCGCTGCACGGGCTGTACAAACCGGTACCGGGCAAATTCAAGGATTACATCGCCATCCCCAAGCCCAACGGCTACCAATCGCTGCATACCACGCTGATCGGTCCGCACGGCACGCCGTTCGAACTGCAGATTCGCACCGAGAGCATGGACAACCTGGCGCAGGAAGGCATTGCTTCGCACTGGCTGTACAAGGACAGCGAAACGTTCAGCGCCGACCTGCAGGAGAAAACGACTTCCTGGTTCCATTCGCTGCTCGATCTGCAGAGTTCGGCAGGCAACACTTCCGAATTTTTCGAACACGTCAAGGTCGACCTTTTTCCGCACGAAATATACGTATTCACCCCGAAAGGGCGCATCATCGCCCTCCCGCGCGGGGCAACGCCGATCGACCTGGCCTACGCGGTGCACACCGACATCGGCAATCACTGTGCGGCAGCCAAAATCAATTTCAGTCTGGTGCCTCTGAATACCGAACTGACCAACGGCGACCGCGTCGAAATCGTCACCGCCGCCGATGTGCATCCTGAACTCGCTTGGTTGAGTCATGTCAAAACCGGTCGGGCACGCAGCAAAATACGCCATTTTCTGAAGACCTCTCCACACGACGAGTCAACGGCTCTCGGCGAAAAAATGCTCGACCAGGAATTGCGCGCGCTCGGCGTGGCCGCTTCCGAAGTGCCGGTTTCAAGCTGGAAGCATGTGCTGCGCGACTCGGGCAACAAGCTGATCAAGGAAGTGTATACCGACATCGGTCTCGGCTTTCGTCTGGCCGGCGTCGTCGCCCGCCGCCTGTTGGCGCGCGAAGAATCGGCGCCTGCCGCCGACAAACCCCCCGCATCGCTGGTCATCCGCGGCACCGAAGGGATGGCCGTCCAGTTTGCCCCTTGCTGCCAGCCGATCCCGGGCGACCAGATCATCGGCTCGATCTGGAAAGGCAAGGGGCTGGTGATTCACACCAACGATTGTCCGGCAATTCACAAGGCACGCAGCACCAAGCCTTCGAAATGGCTCGCTGTCGAGTGGGAACCGGAACCCGGCAAACTGTTCAGCGTCCGCCTGCGGATCATGGTGCACAACACGGTCGGCGCTCTCGGTCATATCGCGACCGAAATCTCGCTCTCAGGGACCAATATTCAGTACGTGAATATGGAAGAAAAACAGCCGAGCCTGTACACCACGCTGCACATCACCGTTCAGATTGCCAGCCGTACTTCGCTCGCTCGACTGATGCGCCAGTTACGGCGCATTCCCGAGGTGGTGCGCATCGCCCGTGACCAGGGACTGCCTGCTTGAAGATCGTCGTCCTCGGCGCCGGCGTCATCGGCGTCACCAGTGCCTGGTATCTGACGCAGGCCGGTCATCGGGTGACGGTCATCGACCGGCAAGCCGCGGCGGCACTCGAAACCAGCTTTGCCAACGGCGGACAGATTTCCGTTTCACATGCCGAACCCTGGGCCAACCCGCACGCACCGCTGCGCGCACTGGCCTGGATGCCGCGCGAAGACGCGCCGCTGCTCTTCCGCCTGCGCCGTGACGCCGCCTTGTTCGACTGGAGCTGGCGCTTTCTGCGCGAATGCACGCCACAGCGGACACGGCAGAATATTCGCCAGATTCTCGCTCTCGCCCTTTACAGCCGGCAATGTCTGCGCGCGCTGCGTACGGAAACCGACCTGCACTACGATCACCTGGAGCGCGGCATTCTGCACGTCTACACCGACCGCCGGGAATTCGCCTCGGCAATCAAGGCGGCGGCGGTGATGCGTGAATTCGGCTGCGAACGACGGACGCTGAGCGTTGACGAATGTCTGGCCATCGAACCAGCGTTGATTCCGGCACGAGCGCAGCTGGTCGGCGGCGACTTCAATCGAGAGGACGAATCCGGCGACGCACATTTGTTCACGCAGCGACTGGCCCGTTTATGCGAACGCCGCGGCGTCGAATTCCACTACGGAGTGAATATCGACCGGCTGCGCCTGAGCGGCGGAAAAATCGATGCCATCATCGCCGGCGACGTCGAATTCCGCGGCGATGTTTACGTGGCCGCTTTGGGCAGCTACACCCCGCTCATGCTTCGCCCGCTCGGTCTGCGCCTGCCGGTCTATCCGGCCAAAGGCTATTCGGCAACAATCGCTTTGACCGACAACAGCATCGCCCCGCAGGTCAGCCTGACCGACGACGGTCATAAGCTGGTCTTCTCACGCCTTGGGCAGCGCCTGCGCGTCGCCGGCACAGCGGAATTCAATGGTTACAACACCGAGTTGAACAGCGTGCGTTGTCAGGCACTGATCACCCGGGCGATACAACTGTTTCCCGAGTTGCGTCCGGCGTCTCCGCCGGCGTTCTGGTGCGGGCTGCGACCGGCGACCCCCTCCAACGTACCGTTGATCGGTCGCTCGGCGATCGACAATCTGTATCTCAATACCGGCCACGGCACGCTGGGCTGGACGATGGCCTGCGGCTCGAGCGCCGCCTTGGCCGACCTCATCAGCGGCCACCAGCCGGAACCGGCATTCAATTTCCTCAACCGTCCCGGATAAGCATGGAAACGCTCATCTATCAGGCGAATGCACCCGTCGCCACGCTGACTCTCAACCGCCCGCACGCCCTCAACGCCTTGAACCAGGCGATGGTCAGCGAACTCGGCGAGGCGACGGCGCTGGCGATGCACGATCCGGCAGTGCGCGTACTGCTCATCAACGCGGCCGGCGATCATTTCATGGCTGGCGGCGATCTGACCTGGTTCCGAGAGCAGTTGTTATTGACTCCGACGCAACGCCTGACTCGCTTCGATGCCATCATCGCCGCCGTACAAGCATCGATTTTGCGCCTGAAGACGATGCCGAAACCGGTCGTCTGTGCCGTGCACGGCGCGGTAGCCGGCTTCGGCATGTCCTTGATGCTGGCTTGCGACCTGGTCGTCGCCGCCGACAACGCCTACTTTACGCTCGCTTACTGCAACATCGGCCTGTCACCGGACGGCGGCTCGACCTGGTCCTTGCCACGCCAAGTCGGTTTGAAACAGGCTATGGAAATCGCCTTGCTCGGCGACCGTCTGACAGCCGAGCGCGCCTTGGCACTGGGTCTGGTCAATCGCCTGGTCTCTGCCGACGCACTGGCCGGCGAAGCGCAGATACTGGTCGAACGCTTGGCGAGCGGTCCGACGCAGGTGCTGGCGCGGACGAAACAACTGCTCAACCAATCATCGGAGACGGCTCTCGCCACCCAGTTACTCGCCGAGCAACACGCTTTCGCCAGCTGCGGTGCTGAAGCCGCTTTTGATGAAGGCTTGGCAGCATTCTTCGCGCGGCGCCCGCCGGATTTTTCGCGTGCTCCCGACGGCGATGCTGATTGACAGCCACTGCCATCTGGCCGCCGACGAATTCCAGCACGATCGCGACACGGTGGTCGCGGCAGCGCGGGCAAGCGGGGTACAGACGATGATCGTTCCGGCCGTCGACCGTGCCAATTTCGCCGCGGTGCGTCGCTGTTGCGCACACTACCCCGGCTGCTTCCCGGCCTACGGCATTCACCCGCTATTCGTCGCGGATGCCGAGTTGGCCGACCTGCAAGCGCTTGACGATTTGCTGCGCGACGGACCGCCCGTAGCGATCGGCGAGATCGGTCTCGATCTTTACCGCCACGCGGACGATTTTGCCCGTCAGGAACACTTTTTCGTCGAGCAGCTCAAAATCGCCCGTAAATTCGATCTTCCAGTGCTGCTGCATAGTCGGCGGGCCGTCGACCCGGTGCTCAAACAGCTGCGACGGCACCGCGTGCGCGGCGGCATCGCGCATGCCTTCAACGGCAGTTTCCAACAGGCCGAAGAATTCATCCGACTCGGCTTCAAACTGGGTTTTGGCGGTGCGCTGACCTTTGCCGGCTCGACGCGCATCCGCCAACTGGCCGCCTTGCTGCCTCTTGAAGCCATCGTTCTGGAAACCGACGCACCGGACATGCCCCCTGCCTGGCTGAACGGCGAGCGTAATACGCCATCCTCACTGGCACGCATCAATTTCATGCTATCGGAATTGCGCGGCATGGACGCCCCTGAGCTGGCAGAAGCCACTTGCGCCAACGTGGCTGTCGCTGTGCCACAGTTGCTTTCGGGTGGCTGATCGGTTAGGGTACGCCCTGACGGCAAGCTGTCACCCTCGAATATCGGACTCCAAGGCTTGATTCGTCGGTGACCCGCCGGTGACATCGTATCGTATGCCCGTGCCTACCTGACCGACACGAGAAGGCAGCGAGACCTGCTCATCGTCGAGTCGGCCACGGGCCATGATATGCGACGGGCTGGGCCAGCCGTCGGGCAAGCTCCGTACGGCCATAAGAATAATTCGCTGCACCGCGCCGTCATTCCAAATTCGATGGGCATATTGCCGAACGAACCACTTGGCTTCCACCAGATGAAAAACAGTTACGAACCGCCTGTTGCCGCTTGCGCAGTGGTCAGCAAAGGCAAACCCGAAGTCCCGCACTATCTGCAAGCGCATTATTGGTGGGCGTACGTTCATCCGCACGCCGTACAATTTTTTGAGCGGCAGTGGCTGGTCAATCTGATTCTGTGGGGCAACTATCGTCGCCTCTGCAATGCGCTGCTCGCCGACTACGATCACCACCTGCCGGGACGCACCCTGCAGATCGCCTGCGCCTACGGCGACCTGACAGCACGACTGGTCGATTGCGTTGCGCCGGGAGGCACGCTGGAAGTGATCGATATCCTGCCGATCCAGCTGGAAAATCTGTCCGGCAAGCTGCCGCAGAATGCGCCGATCAAGCTGCATTGCATGGATTCGGCGTCGCTGACCTTCGATGATGGCAGTTTCGACCGGGCGCTGCTGTTTTTTCTGCTGCACGAACAACCGCAGGCGGTACGTGAAAAAACGCTCGCCGAAGCCTTGCGTGTCGTACGGCCAGGCGGCACCTTGACGATTGTCGACTACGCACCGCCCAGCCGGCTCAACCCGCTGCGCTATTTCTGGAAGCCGGTCCTCGACCGTCTCGAACCGTTCGCCAACGATCTGTTCAGCGAAGAACTGCTCGCCTGGCTGCCCCGCAGCGGCGGCTTCGAGATCGTCGGCAAACAACGCTTTTTTGGTGGCATGTATCAAATGTTGACGCTGCGCATCGCCGACAAAAAGGCTTTGCAACACGCCGACGAGTAACAAGCAAAGGCAGGACAATACGGAATTCGTCACTCCAGCACAGGAAGAATTCATAAGAATCAAAAAGCTGCATCCGGTCTTCCGCCGGATTGACGAAACACCCCGAATTTCCGAAATTTTTCGGTAACCGCCGGTCAGTCTTTTTTGACCGGCGCTTGCCTGGATTCGATCGCCACCGGCAACGGCTGGTGCGAGAAAGGAGTGATAGTGGAGACTTATAAAGCTGACGTAGTGATCGTCGGCGGCGGCGGCGCCGGTCTGCGGGCAGCCATCGCGGTCGCCGAATTCGATCCGACCTTGCGGATCGCCCTGGTATCGAAGGTTTATCCGATGCGCAGCCACACAGTGGCCGCCGAAGGCGGTTCGGCCGGTGTCAAGCTGCCGACCGACAAATTCGATTACCACTTCAACGACACCGTTGCCGGCGGTGACTGGCTGTGCGAACAGGATGTCGTCGAATATTTCGTTTCCCAGTGCCCGGAAGAATTGACCCAGCTCGAACATTGGGGCTGTCCGTGGAGCCGTACGCCCGACGGCCACGTCAATGTACGCGCCTTTGGCGGGATGAAGATCGAACGCACCTGGTTTGCCGCGGACAAAACCGGCTTTCACATGTTGCACACCCTCTTCCAGACGTCGATCAAGTATCCGTCGATCAAGCGTTTCGACGAGCATTTCTGCGTCGACCTGATCGTCGCCGACGGCCGAGCGCAAGGCGTGGTGGCCATCGAAATCGCTTCCGGCGAACTGACGCTGGTCGAAGCGCGTTCGGTGATCATCGCTACCGGCGGTGCCGGTCGCGTCTTCCGTGAAAACACCAACGGCGGCGTCGTCACCGGTGACGGCATGGCGCTGGCGTATCGGCACGGCGTACCGCTGCGCGACATGGAATTCGTCCAGTATCACCCGACGTGCATGCCGGGCACCGGTCTGCTGTTTACCGAAGCCTGCCGCGGTGAAGGCGGCTTCCTGGTCAACAAGGACGGTTATCGTTATCTGCAGGATTACGGACTCGGCCCCGCCGAACCGACGCCGCGCAACAAGGCCATGGAACTCGGCCCGCGCGACCGCCTCAGCCAGGCCTTCTGGTACGAGCAGCAAAAAGGCCGCACCATCGAAGGTCAGCACGGTTCGGTAGTCCACCTCGACCTGCGTCATCTCGGCGAAGCGAAACTGCGCGAACGTCTACCGCAAATTTACGAACTGGCCGAACGCTTCCTCGGCGTCGATCCGGCCCGTGCGCCGATTCCGGTCCGTCCGGCCGTGCATTACACCATGGGTGGCATCCTGGTCGACGGCAAGTGCGCCGCTCCCTTGGCCGGTCTCTACGCCGCCGGCGAATGTTCCAGTGTCGGTATTCACGGCGCCAACCGGCTGGGGTCGAATTCGCTGTCGGAACTGTGCGTTTTCGGCAAGGTCGCCGGTGTCGAAGCCGCCCGTCACGCCAAATCGGTCGCGCCGGGCAACTCGGCCAGCCTGCTCAGACAGGCGCAGGCGGTCGAACAGCGTGTTCTCGCCATGGTGCGCAAGACGGGCGGCACGGAGCGCATCGCCACCCTGCGTCGCGAAATGGCGCAGACGATGGAAGAAGGCTGCGGCATCTATCGCCTCGCCGATACGATGCAGAAAACCTGCGACAAACTCGACGAGCTCAAACAGCGTTTCAAGAACGTCAACATCGAAGACAAATCGAGCGTCTGGAACACCGAATGGCTGCTGGCGATCGAACTCGAATACCAGCTTGACGTCGCGCAGGCGATGGCCTGTTCGGCGCTCAACCGTCGCGAATCGCGTGGCGCGCATCAGCGCCTCGACGGCTACGAAGCGCGCGACGACGTCAATTTCCTGAAACACAGCCAAGCCCATTATGTCGCCGACGGCGCGCCACGGATCGATTACGGTCCGGTGAAAATCACCAAATCGCAGCCAGGGACCCGAGCCTATGGCGCAGCGGGCGAACAAGCCGAGCGGGAAAGGAATGCCTCCCATGTCTGACAGCACCAAAATCATCGAAATCGAGGTTCTGCGCTACAACCCGGAGACCGACAAGGAACCTTCGCTGCAGGTCTTCGAAGTGCCTTTCACCGACGACATGTCGGTCTTGCAAGGCGTCCAGTACATCAAGGATCATCTCGACGGATCGCTGAGCTTCCGCTGGTCGTGCCGGATGGCGATATGCGGCAGTTGCGGCATGATGATCAACGGCGTGCCGCATCTGTCCTGCGAAACTTTCCTGCGCGACTACTACCCGGCGCGCGTGCGCGTCGAAGCGTTGAATCATTTCCCGATCGAACGCGATCTGGTAATCAACATGGAAGGTTTTATCAATAAGTTGGAGAGCATTCAGCCGTACATCATTCCCAAGGAGCCGCGCACGCTGGCGCAGGGTGAGTATCTGCAGACACCCGAAGAGCTGAATCGCTACGAGCAGTTTAGTTCGTGCATCAACTGCATGCTCTGTTACGCCGCCTGCCCGCAGTTCGGCCTCAACCCGGAGTTCATCGGCCCAGCCGCCACCGCGCTGCTGCACCGCTACAACGTCGACACCCGTGACGGTGCCAAAGAGGAGCGGATGGAACTGGTGCATTCCGAAGAAGGCGTCTTCCACTGCACCGCCGTCGGCTACTGTTCGGAAGTGTGCCCGAAGCATGTTGACCCGGCCAACGCCGTCAACCAGAACAAGACCAACAGCGCCATGGACTATTTCCTGCGCTTCATTTCCCCGAAGGGAGGTGCCAAGTGAACAAGCGTCGACCCTATGTTCGACCGATGGACGGTTGGTGGAAGAAAAACCCCTACTTCGTCGAATACATGATCCACGAAGGAACGGCCTTCTTCGTCGCCGCCTACGCCGCGGTATTGCTGCTCGGCGTGGTGAAGCTCTCCCAGGGTGAAGCGGCGTGGAACGCCTGGCTGCAAACACTCAGCAGTTCGTGGTTCATCCTCTTTCACTTGGTGGCCTTGGTGGCGCTCAGCTATCACACTTTTACCTGGTTCAAAATCATGCCGCGCACCATGCCGCCGGTGGTCGTCGGTGGTGAACGTCTGCCAGCCTGGGCGATCACCGGTACTGGACTGGTCGTCGCGGTCGGCTGCTGTTTCGGTCTCTTGGCTCTGGTTTGGGGGTTGGCACGATGAAACCGACTTTGAAACGTTCGAATGCACCGATCTTCTGGGCGCTGTTCGGTGCCGGCGGCATGCTCTCGGCGCTCTTCGGGCCGATGCTGGTGTTCATCACCGGTCTGGCCATTCCGCTGGGACTGCTGTTGCCGCCGGATACGCTGAGTTACGCCAAGGTCCTGGCCTTTGCGCAGCATTTCATCGGCAAGTCCTTCATCTTTGCCGTGATCATGCTCTTCCTCTGGCATGCTGCACACCGCATATTCCACACTCTGCACGATGTCGGCATCCACGCCGGCACAGGTGCCAAACTGCTGTGCTATGGCCTGGCGTTGATCGGCACGCTGGTCGCTGCCGTTTCGCTGCTCAAGATCGGCTTCTGAGTTCCTGAGCCAAGTCAGTCATCATTCGTCAGTGATCCAAAACCGCGCCTGCCAACAGGCTGCGTTGACGGGTCGCTGACGATCTGGCATTGGTATCGAAGCACGCCAAGCAACGCTCTTCCATCTCAATCTGAGTGCATGTAGCGACTGCGCTGTTGAACGATAACGATGCCGGTCTCGGGCCTACTAACTAGCGGCAATGCCTCGACGTAATCCGGCGGGTGACGGATTTTTCGTCCGCTATCCGCCCAAGCCGCTCAAACGCGCCTTGCGTTCGCGTTCGATACGCGTGATGTAACGCTGCACCATGCTCATCCTCGCCCCCGGCAGAGCGACGAATTCACAACCGACGCGCACATGCCGCGCACCGCTGCGCGTGGTGACGTCGAACTTATTGCGCACGCACAGATTGGCCGTCAGCACCCCCTCTTCCGGCAAGGTGATGCGGCACTCCTTGAGCAGCATGCCACGCGGCAGCATCTCGGCCAACGCAGGCGTGGCCATCAGACCGACGCCACCGCCGCTGATGTCGAGCAAGGAGGCCTCGACGTTCATTGCCGAACCGTCCGGCCGGCGGATGACTGCCGCGAACTTCACCGGTTTGACGATCGGCGTCGACAGTCGAAAGAATTCCCGGCGTTGCAGACGCAGCACCTTGTCGGGTAGCGACGCGCGGAAAGCCGGATTGCCGCCCTGGCGATAGTCGCTCAGTTTGTGCAGCAGAAACTGGACCTTGACGTTATCGACCACCGCCGTGAGGACAAAATTCTCGGTTCGCAGGACTTGCCGATTGATGTCGTCGTCGTTGCCCGAATCGAGAATGATGTCCCCGGTTTCGGCGGCGACATGCAATATGGAAGTCAGCAACAACGAGTGACCATGATTGAAATAGGCACTGATCAGGCTTTTTTTCTGCGCCAGCGAACGCATGATGGCAACCACTTCGACTTTGGCGTGTAAAAAATACTGCCCATATTCTTCGGGGTGATCGATTTCGAATTGCGGTGGCCCTGCTTCTTGCGCGTGTACGCCCGTTTCTTCCATCGTCATTCCTGGAATCGGCTTGAACTGAAAGTTTAACCTAGGAAAAAGCCCATTGCATGTCGTCAGGCGACCGGACGGAGAACAATCGCCTGATGCCATAGCCATGAACGCATTCCAAACTACCGTATGCTGTCATGCAGTTACGGAAATTTTGTGCACAGCCATCTGATTTTTATATTTTTCTGTCTTTTTGGATCGGCTCTTGGAGGCAGAAAGGCGGGTGCGGCTGATGAAATGTTTGGGTCGGCGTGCGGAGCCTCGGACAGATGAAGAAGGCTGAGCATGACTTGGTCGAGGTGCTGATCGTCG
>WBZT01003386.1_pt1 | contig 10476 bp, 10 predicted proteins | sample 5204241 | NCBI WGS metagenome assembly WBZT01 (sample SAMN12344358, study PRJNA552823) | activated sludge metagenome | biome: Activated sludge suspended growth; feature: Nitrification reactor; material: Wastewater; isolation source: activated sludge from nitrification reactor of wastewater...
AGTGCCGGACTCGGGGATGGACGAGCTCCCACGCAGGCTCGCCGTCGGCATGGATATCCGACGGAACACCGCCGTTGCCTCGGTTTCTCCCGGGCGAGTGTCCGCTGCCGACGCCGAATGGCAAGCCGAAGACGTGATCGTGGCCGTCGCCGATCCCGCGACCCTGATCCCAGGGGCCACCGCCACCTCCTGGCGATCCCTTACAACGTGGTATTTCGCGACACCCAGCACACCGCAGCGCCATCCGATGCTGTTGGTGTCACCAGATGCCCGGTTGGCCAACGTCGCCGTCATGAGCGATGTCGCGCCGCGCTACGCACCGCGCGGTAAGCGCCTGATCGCGGCGTCGGCAGTCGGTCACCACGACTCGACGCAGGCCGAGCTGTGGGCTCGCGCCGACGCCGCCCACATGTTGGCGGTGGCACCCGACGAACTCGAGCTGATCGCTCACTACCCGATCCGCCACGCGCTACCCGCACTGTCGGCTCGGCGTTCCCCCACCGTGTGTGCGGGACTGGTGCTGGCCGGCGACCATCGCCAGGCGCCGAGCATCAACGGAGCCCTGCGCAGCGGGCGTCTCGCCGCCGAACTGCTGGGCGCCTGACTCGCGGCCACCACTCTTTCCCGTAAGGCCTTCTCAATGGTCGCGAATACCGGGCTCAACCCTGCTGCACCGATGACCTCCTCACTCGAGTTGTGACGCATCGAGTGGGTCGGTGATATCGGTCAGGGTCAGTTCCGGCTGGAAGGCCTTGGCAGCGAACCAAAATGTGTCCACTGCAGTGACTTGGGTCAGCTGCTCACCCTGCAGCGGCCCGGCGACGGCTTCGCCGAGCAATGTCCACTTCGAGCCGGTGTCCGCATCACGAGCAACCACACGGCCGTCACCTTCGACGGTGGTGAAGGTGAGAGTCCGGTCGTTGACTCGGCGGCTGAAGACGCCGGTGGCCGGGATGGGCCGGCCCTCGGCGATGGCACGATCATCCAGCGCTGAGGCCAGCCCGTCAGCAGCGAACAACACCATGGGTTGCTCGTCGGCAGTAACGTTCGCGACTTGGCGCTCGACCAGCTCGGTGGCGCGGACCGCGACTCCGTGATCCAGCAGGTGGACCACGCGTTCCTTGGCCGGCAGCCGGTCATCGGTCGGCTGATCCAACAGCGTCCACTCGTCGGTGTCGTAGCCGACATAGGGGTTGGTGCCATAGGGACGGTCACTGTCGCGCGGTCGTTCCAGCACCGCGGCCTCCGGCAACTGTTCGCGGGCGGTCTGCCAGGGCAGCATCGACAGTGGCAGCGTCCCCATCTCGGTACCGGAGAGTTGTCCAGCGATGGCCCGGCGTTCAACTTGGGACCACAAGGACTCGGTCTGAGTGTCGTACATGACCAAGGCGGACTTGTACAAGCTGCCGCTGGTCCCGAAGGTGAGTACTTGGTCGTCCACCACGGGGTTGAAGGCGATGGCGGTATTGCACAAGGGACAGTAGGTGACCGTCACCGGATCACCGGCGATCTCGTCGTTGACGATCTCGTGCCAAGTCAGCACTTGAACGGGGTACAGCTTGGTCTGACCCTTATGGCGCAACACGATGACGGGCTCGCTGTCCTTGAGCCAGTCCACCTGCGGCACCGGGGAGAACGTGGGTTCGTGGATCGGTGGGATCCCATCTGGGGGTGGGCCGCCGGCAATGATCCGACCGACATCGACCTGAGGGGCCGGAAGGTCCGGGTGGTCGGCCCCGTCGCGTAAGGCGGATACCGCCGAAGCCCCCCGCAGGCTATCCGGCGCCTCGCGAGTGGGACTGGTGCAGGCTGTGAGAGCGATCGCCAATCCGCTGACGGCGACTAGCCATCGATACCATCGCATGATTCCTCCAACACGGTGACTCGATGATGCCCTCGGTCAGGACCCCACCCCGGCCGTCTATGAGCTCACCATTGCCTCGCACGAGGATCAAGGTCGGCTGGGCGGTGATAGCCATCGCCAGGGCTCGAATCCGGGGTGCAATCCCACAACATCTGCTCCCTCAGGTCTGCTTTCAGAATCCTCGGCGAGGGCTTGAGAGTCGGTGATCCCGCCCACACAAGGGGCCGATGCGCGCGAGTGTCGCGTCAGAGAGCCAGGTGGCCCGCGTCGGCAACTCCCGCGTGTCCGTCAACACTGAGCACTGCAGGGACCGATCCAGCGCAGGTCGGTGACAACGACACCATCGTTGCCACGCAAGGTGATCTCGCCTCCGCTGCGGGAGAACAACTGCCCGCCTCGATCAAACGTGTAGTCGGATCCATGGGGCCGGGCCCAGACACGTAAAGACTGTCCGGGAGCGAGGAGGTTGCCCTGCGGGATCTCGAATACCGAAGGCCCCGTCTGCAGCACCAGGAAGGAAGCGTCGACGGGTTCACTCGTCGGGTTGATGACCTCGACGTATTCGTCCCGGTTGTTCCAGTTGGCGAACAGCTGCAGTTTGCCGACCAACTGCTGAGTCGGGCAGTCGATGACACACGGCCAGAATGTCCACGCTCGGAAGTTCTGGACCGGGTCCTGGAGGAACATCGAGCCGGCTTCGAAGGTGGAGGTGGCGGGATCGGGGATGTCGATCTTGGTGCCCCAGTAGAAGTGGAAGTCGCCGTCCTTCATGTAACTGCGGCCCGGCCCGTTGTGCACGACGGCTGACTGCTGGGGAGCCAGCACCACGTTTCGGAACGTGTAGTACTTGCGGTTGGAGGGGCGCAGGCGCCACCCGTTCAAGTCCACCGTTTTGGCGCCGCGATTGACCACGCGAACCCATTTGCCCGCCATGTTCTGCTTGTCGTTCAGGTGCGCGTTGTAGTGCGCGAAGATCTGCAGAGTGGCTGCCGGGCCCACCCCGCACCTGTTGGGGCTGAACAGACCCACCCGAGCGGCCGCGGCTCGCTGCGCTGCCTGGACATACTCGAGTTCGCGGTCGTACTCCCCCACCGTGTTGTTGAAGACCCCCAACCCCTTCTCCAGCAGGGTCAAGGATGCGTCTCTCTTGGTCTTGACGTTGTCCACGTATCGCAGTGGTCGGCGGAAGCCGTTCCCGTAGGCGAAGGAGTTCTCGTCACGAGCACTCAGACGCACCCGGGTCTTGGGACCGGCGATCTGAGTAAGTGCCTTCTTGGCCGCGTCGTATCCGCAGGTCTCCTGCTCGGGGGTGTCCACACCGATCAGACGAATGGGCGCTCGAGCGCCCTTGACGTAGAGCGAGTCACCGTCGGCGACCTTGGCCACCACGGCGTCCTCGGTGTAGGCGCCGGCGGGTGGCGCGGCCAGGAAAGCGGACGCCGTCAGGATTGCTGCCAGCGGCATTGCCATTCGGCGAGTGGATGACACGACCAACGACCCCCTGACGGACCCTACGAGGATGTTCGCTCCGTGAGATGATCGTAACGCGGCGTCATCAATGCAGTGGTCACTCCAGACCGGGGGCACCCCAGACGGCGAACCAGCGGCCCAGATCCGGTTCGAACGACAGGTCGGATCCGACCGTGTCGCGGATCTGGATCTCGGCGATATTGTCGCGCTGCGGCTGCACAAGTGGGACGAACGGGTAGAACGTTCCCTGCTTGAAGAGGTAGACCATGCCGAGCACCTGACCGTCTGGACCCCCGGGACCCCCGGGACCCCGAAACGACACGAGCGAGCACAGCAGCGTCGGTCCGAACCCGGTGTCCTTCAACGTGGCGTTGATCGCGTGCAGGTCGGTGACCAGTCCGGCCACGTCGTTCGGGTCGTGACGCACCACCAGCCACGTGAAGCCGAAATCGTCGCGGATCGCCTCCACTCGCGGCCCGCCATCAGCATCGAGCAGGTCTTGGATCTCGCTCTGGACGTCCGCGAAGGCACGACCCTCCGGTGCCCGGAAGGCGACCGACCCAACGCCTGTCGCGACGAAGTCCAGTGAGGCCTGCAAGGTGATGGCCGCCGCCGGAAGGCGGAACAACTGGTCGAGATCGGGTTGAACGGCCTTACGCCGCCCCAGGACGTTGTCGAAGAAGCCCATCAGCGTCCCAGTTCGGTCGAGACCTGGGCGAGGTTCTCCAACCGCTTCTCCAGCGGTGGATGGGTCGAGAAGATCTTCGCCAGGTCGAACCCGCGCCCACTGCCCAGTGCGGGGATGAATGCCAACGACGACACGGCTTCCATCTGCCGCAGGTCCTGCGTGGGAATCTGGCCGACGTCGCCGCTGATCTTCTGCAGCGCCGACGCCAGACCACGGGGGTTCCCAGTCAGAAGTGCGCCCCCCCGATCAGCGGCGAGTTCCCGGTAGCGGGACAGGGCGGCCGTGAGGATGTACGAGAACACATAGACGAGGACTGACACCACCATCACGGCCAAGAACACCAGCGCACTGTTCTGGTCACGGCGATCGCGCATGATGCCGCCCCACATCGCCGTGCGGATGAGCAGTCCCGCGAGGATCGCCGCGAACGACGCGACAGTCATGACCGTCACATCCCGGTGAGCGACATGGGCGAGCTCGTGGGAGAGCACTCCTTCGAGTTCGTCGCGATCCAGCCGTCGTAGGAGGCCGGTGGTCACGCACACCACCGAGCGTTCCGGTGAGCGTCCCGTCGCGAAAGCATTGGGAATGTCCGTATCGGCGATCGCCACGCGGGGTTTCGGCATGTCGGCGAGCACGCACAGCCGGTCGACCAGACCGTGCAGTTGGGGGGCCTGCTCCGGCGTCACGACCTGGGCCCGCATCGAGTGCAGGGCCATCGAGTCCGAGAAGTACCACTGTCCCCACAGCAGACCCGCGGCGATCACCAGCACGAAGATGGCATTGAGCCCGACGGCGATGAGCACGCCGATGACGACGACGTAGAGCAGCCCCAGGCCACCCATCGTGCCCAGCATGCGACGGGTAAGGCCCTTGTCACTCGTGTAGCGGGTTCGTGCCACCCCTCAATGGTGCCGCACCACACGCGAACCGGCGCCGCAGCAGGGTCAGGTTCGAACGAAGCCCGAACATGGGCGCTCGAAGGTGGACGAGCCTCCGGGGGGAAGAACCTCGAAGAGAACGGACGTCGCACGGGAAATGCGCCCGCTGAGCTGTCAGCCCGGGATCAAACCGTCCGAGGCGAGCATCGCGCGCACGTCATCGGACGAGGAGTCTCCCGCAGGCAGGATGACGTCGCTTTCCACAAGTTCGGAATCGGCGAGTTCCTCACCGGAGTCACGGACGAGCGCCAGCAACGCCGCCAGCGCGGCCACGAACTCGGCTTCATCGGCATCGAGGGAACTCTCCAAGGCCGAGTCCAACTCGTTCAGCCGTGCCAGCGTGTCGTCGTCGACCCGGTACTGACCTTCGCCCGAAATACGGATGATCATGGTCGCCTCCTCACGCGCCGCCGGTGGCGGGCTTGTCCTCAGAAGCCGGAGCGGCACTCGGGGGCGCCGCCTCCACAGCCGGTGTTGCCGGTTTCTCGACGGCCGCGGGCGTCGGACCGCCGATCTCGGCCTTCAGGGCCGCCAGTTGGCTGTCGACATCGGTCTGGGAGGCCATGGCCTCGAGTTCCCGCGTGAGGTTGTCCTTGCTCAAACCGGTCGGGTCATCCAGCGCGCCCGACGCCAGCAACTCGTCGATAGCGCCCGCACGGGCCTGCATGGTCTGGGTCTTCTCTTCGGCGCGCTGAATGGCCAGACCAACATCGCTGAGTTCCTCCGACACACCGGAGAAGGCCTCGTTGATCTTCGTCTGCGCCTCGGCCGCCGAATACTGCGCCTTGATCGTCTCCTTCTTGGTGCGGAAGGCGTCGATCTTGGCCTGCAGTCGCTGCGAGGCATCCACCATCTTCTCTTCTTGGCCCTGCAGCTGGGTCAACTGCAGCTGCAGGTCGTTCAACTGACTCTGCAGCCCCGAGCGCCGGGTCAAGGCCTCGCGAGCCAGGTCTTCTCGACCACCGGCCAACGCGGCCTTGGCCTGCCCCTCCAACTTGTCGGACTGCTGCTGCAGCCCCTGCATCTGCAGTTCGACCCGCTTGCGGCTGGTCGCGACATCCGCAACGCCCCGGCGGACCTTCTGCAGCAACTCCAACTGCTTCTCGTAGGAGTAGTCGAGGGTCTCGCGCGGGTCCTCGGCCTTGTCCAGCATCTTGTTCGCCTTGGATTTGAACACCAGGGTGAATCGCTGCCAAAAGCCCATGGGTCGCCCTTCTCGAGGTTGTCAGACCTTCACGATGTGGTCAGGTGGAGCCCACGCTACCCATCCGGCGCTGATCATGCTGCCCTGCCCCGGCATTTCGGGGTTCCCGCGCGCGGCGGCGGTGGCGCGCGGAAGTGACATCTGCGACTCTCACCGGTGACACCTCTTATGCTGAGCAGGTGTTCCGCCGCCGCTCCCCCGACCAGACCGAGTCCTCTGCCACTGATGTGGCGGAGGACGCGTCGACCCCTCCCCCCGCGCAACAGCCGAAAGGGCGGCCCACCCCGTCGCGGAAAGAGGCCGAGACACGCCGCAAGCAGACTCTGAAGGTCCCGGCCGATCCCAAGGCGGCCCGCAAAGCGATGAAACAACGCGAGCGGGAGGCGCGCGCAGAAGCCCGCGCGGGTCTCATGGCGGGCGACACCCGGTACCTGCCTCCGCGCGACCAAGGCCCCGCCAAGGCCTTCACCCGCGACTACGTCGACGGCCGCCGCCGCATCGCCGAGTTCTTCATCTTCCTGGCCATCGGCATCCTGGTAGTCGGGTTCCTGCGCAACCCAACTCTCCAAAACGCCGTGTCCTTCATCTGGTTCGGTGTCGTCATCATCGTCGTCCTCGAAGTCGGCTGGATGCTGTTCTCCTTGAGCAAACAACTGAAACAGCGGTGGCCCGACGCCGTGGACCGCAAGGGCTGCATGATGTACGCCACCCTGCGCGTGTTGCAGATTCGGCGCCTGCGGATCCCACCGCCACGGATCCGGCCCGGCGGCGAACCGATCCAGAGGTCCTGAGTCCCGGCATGGAGTACCGACACCTCGGCGACAGCGGCCTCATGGTCAGCGAACTCGCCTACGGCAACTGGATCACCCACGCCGCTCAAATCGACGAAGACGTCGCCCGCTCCTGCGTGCATGCCGCCCTCGACGCCGGGATCACCACCTTCGACACCGCCGACGCGTACGCCGGGGGTCGGGCCGAAGAGGTACTCGGGCGAGCGATCTCCGGCCAACGTCGCGACGGCCTCGAGATCTCGACGAAAGTGTTCTGGCCCATGGGCCCGGGACGCAACGACCGAGGCCTGAGCCGCAAACACATCCTGCGTTCGTGCGACGCGTCGCTGCAGCGTCTGGGCACCGACTACCTCGACCTATACAACGCGCACCGGTTCGATGTCGAGACGCCGCTCGAGGAGACTCTGCGTGCCTTCGACGACCTCGTCCGGGCTGGCAAAGTCCTCTACATAGGGGTGTCGGAGTGGACGGCTGATCAGATCAGCGAGGCCGTGCGGATCGCCGACGACCTGGGACTCGACCGCATCGTGTCCAATCAACCCCAGTACTCATTGTTGTGGCGGGTCATCGAGGAGCGGGTGATCCCCACCTCGACACCACGCGGAATCGGGCAGATCGTGTGGTCTCCGCTCGCCCAAGGGGCACTCACGGGCAAATACGTACCGGGGCAGCCGATCCCACCCCGATCCCGGGCAGAGTCGAAAGAGGGCAGCCGCTTCGTCCAGCGTTGGCTGCGGGACGACGTATTGGAGCGCATCCAGCGGCTCCGGGTGGTCGCCGATCAGGCCGGGTTGACACTGCCACAGTTGTCGCTGGCCTGGGTGCTGCAGAACCCCGCCGTGTCGGCAGCGATCATCGGAGCCACTTCGCCCGACCAGATCCGCGAGAACCTGCGCGCTACGGGAGTGCGACTGGACAGCGACGTCATGGCAGCGGTCGATGACGTCGTCGGTGACGTCGTCGAACGGGATCCAGGGCGGACTCGCTCCCCCGACCAGCGGCCCTGACCTCTGCTCCCGGGGCCCCAGAGCGATCCTGGGCCCAAGTTTGGCCCGCGGCCCAGCGACCTTTGGGGTGTGCGGGATCGCCGTGCTACGGTCGACGAACCGAACACGCCCGATGTTCAGGGGAAGCCGGTGGGATTCCGGCACTGACCCGCAACCGTGATCTGTCCCTCGGGGCAGGCAGTCGGAGCACCTGACGGGCGAGGACGGCTCCACCGTCGTGGTCTGCGGATCTGGAGCCCGAGGTCCCTGACGGACCCGGGCCCTCGCCCCGGACCCGTACCGAAGGGACCGGGCATGATGCTCGCCACACGAATCGCCGCCGGCGCCACAGCCACACTCCTGGGCACCACTTTGTTGACCGGGGCACCGGCGGGAGCCGCCACCGATCCGGGCCTCTTCGGGTCCCAGGACCCCACCTACGACGGCGTCTACCGGCAGGGGCTCGCGATCACCGGCCTCGTCGCCGTGAAACGATCAGTGCCGAGCCCAGCGATCGAATGGCTGCTCGATCAGCAGTGCAAGAACGGGGCGTTCACCGCCTACCGTCCGGACACTTCCTTGGCGTGCGCGGCGCCCGATCCCGTCAACTACACGGGGCAGGACACCAACTCGACGGCTCTCGGCGCCATGGCCCTGCGCGCCGTCGGTCGCTTCCCTGAGTACCAGAAGGCCGTGGGCTATCTGCGCAAGCAGCAGAACCCCGACGGCGGCTTCCCGTGGTTCGCCGGCGGATCCAGTGATTCGAACAGCACCGGACTGGTCTTGGCCGCGTTCAACGGAGTGGCCAAGTCCAAGGGGCTGCGTCAGCAGACCCAGAAAGCCGAGAGGTTCCTGGCCGGCGCCCAACTGCGTTGTGCGGAGCCGGTCGCCGAGCGTGGACTGATGGCGTTCGACCCTTCAGTCGCCCGCACTCCAGATGCCCTCGCCACCGCGCAGGTCGCCATCGGCACCACGACGTCGCTGCCCGCCTTCCGTTCCGGCCAAAAGGGCGCGGCAATGAACTGCGGGCCCGACGGCAGACTCCGTTCCACCAAGAAGGTGTCGGCTTACGCCTTGTACGCGTTGGCCAACACCCTGCGAGCCAATGGCGGTCTGCTGCCGGCATCGTCAGGGGGAGGTTCGGATATCTCCGCCAGTGCCGGAGCCGTGATCGCCCTGGCCGCAGCCAAGTACCAGCCCGGGGTGGTCAGTTCGTCGTTGTCGGCACTGAAGGGACAGGCCAAGGCCTACACCGAGAATGGGACCAACCCTGGTGCGACCGGGACCCTCCTGCTCACTGCCGGCCGAACGAACTCCAGCCCCACCTCATTCGGCGGGGTCAATCTCATCCGTGGCTTGAACTCCTCGATGCAGTGATGCCACTCCGGGACGGCCGGGCACCAGTGTCCCGACTCCGGGGACACCTGCGACGTCAGCTTCTCGCCGCAGGTGTCGTCGTCGTTGCACTGCTGGCCGCCGTTGGACCGGCTCGGGCCACCGAGTACAGGTACTGGACGTACTGGAGCAGTACCGGGGGTGCCTGGACGTTCAGCCCGGTCGGACCCGGATCCGCCCTCCCGGCCGACGGCAGCGTGCAGGGTTGGCGGTTCGCGCAGAGCACGGTGCGTGGCCAAGGAGCGCAGCCGCGGATCGCCGCAGCCGAGGCATTCGACCGGTTCTGCGGCCCGGGGGCAGCTCCGAGCGGCATGAAGCGGATCGCGATTGTGTTCGACTTCGGTGAATCCAGCGAGGCTCCCCCCGGCCAGTCCCCGCCCCAGCCGCGGGGCACCTGTGCCGTCGTCGAACAGCGAGCCACTGGTAGTCAGGTCCTGACGCAGGCGGCCGATGTGCGCACGGAGCGAGGACTAGTGTGCGCGATCGGCGGCTACCCCAGCGGCGAATGCGCCCCGGCGGTGACGGAAGAAACCGCGCCCAGCGCCCCACCGCGCACCCGTAGTCAGCCTGACGCCCGCGACGCGGATTCCGCGCGCTCATCGTCCGGCTCCGACTCCCGCCCCGAACCGGTCGCATCGCAAGAACCCGGACCCATCGGCACCGACACCGCGACCGAGGATTCCGCTGCGTCGGAAGGCCAGGAGAGCCGCGACAGTTCCACCGACAGGTCGGCCTCCACCAAGTCCGAGCCGCCGCTCGAGCCGACATCGGATCAATCCGCACCAAGCCCCATGCCCTCGGTCGCGACGTCGGCGACGGACAGCGCCGCTCCGGAGTTCGTCGCGGCGACCGCCCACACCGATGATCCTGACCAACCATGGTGGCCGGCGGCGCTCACGATCGCCGCGGTGGCCCTGATCGGCAGTGGTCTCTGGTGGCGGCGGCACGCTGGGCGTTAGCCACTACTGTCGGCGAAGAGCGGATGGCGCCGGCGAAGACCGGATGGCGCCGGCGACGCGCTGATCGCCAAGACGAGCCCGGAACTGTCCCCGGACCCACCTAGGCATTTGGGATCGGCTGGGCATTCGGGATCGGCTGGGCATTCGGGATCGGCTGGGCATTCGGGATGGGCTGGGC
>WBZT01003388.1_pt1 | contig 10473 bp, 7 predicted proteins | sample 5204241 | NCBI WGS metagenome assembly WBZT01 (sample SAMN12344358, study PRJNA552823) | activated sludge metagenome | biome: Activated sludge suspended growth; feature: Nitrification reactor; material: Wastewater; isolation source: activated sludge from nitrification reactor of wastewater treatment...
AAGCTCGCCCCCAAACCATTTGTTGCCAATCCTTTTCTTGAGAATCCTTATCTCAGTGCGGACGCCTCCCCTATACGCCCCATTCCGCACAACCTCACCGTTAACCAAGACAAAGCCAAACTGGGGAAAAAACTATTTAACGAGCCGCGCCTTTCACACAACCAGAAAATCAGTTGCACAAGCTGCCACGACCTGTCCCAAGGTGGTGCCGATGGTAAAAGCCTGCCTTCTGTCTCGGGCCAATCCGGCGCCAAAGTCAACACGCTTAGTGTATTCAATGCGCCATTGCACCCTTATTTTTTCTGGGATGGCTCGGTAAAATCCATGAAAACGCAGGTTGCCTTGGACCTGACAAAGCATATGGGAGCCGATTGGGGTACCCTGGTTCCATTAATCAAGGCTGACCCGGCTTATTCCAACGCATTCAGCCGACTCTACCCGGATGGTGTCAGCAAGGCTGCCATTTGCGATGCCATTGCCGAATTCCAACGCACATTGCTGACCCCCAACTCGCGTTTTGACCGCTACTTGAGGGGGGAAGAACAGATCATTGATATCAGGGAGAAAAAAGGTTACCAGCTCTTTGTAAAATATGGCTGCGTCAACTGCCATCAGGGGGTAGGCGTGGGCGGCAACATGTTCGAACGCCTAGGCGTGATATATCCCCCACTACCGGATAAATTATTAAAAAAATATTCGGTTTACCCAAGCGCCGATGAAGGTCGGCTTAAAGTCACGGGCAAGGAGGAGCATCGTTATTATTTCAGGGTGCCCAGCCTGCGCAATGTGGAAAAAACCGCGCCTTATTTTCATGATGGCTCCATCGCCACCCTGGAAGATGCCATACGCATCATGGCTTATTACAATCTGGGTGCCAGCCTTCCAGAAAGGGATATTCAGCTGATTGCCGGTTTTCTCAGAACCCTGACCGGGGAATACTCGCCGCAACCATGATGAAGTTTAACCGACTGATTTCTTTTGGAACGCTCAGCCTTGCGGCCCTGGCGATCCTCACCTACCTGTACGGCAACATCCATACAGTCAAGCGTGAAAACCACGAGAGCATTCTCGCCGCCATGGAGCAAATCGAGCAGGCAGGCAATCAGCTTGATCAGGATGTATTCCGCACCCGTGCCGGGGTGCTCATGAATTACGACAGCATTGGCGTGCATATCTCCCACTTGCACTCGCAATTCGATGCACTCGGCCAGATGTTGCCCGGAAATGACCCCGAAGTTGAGGCTGTAAAAAAAGGTTTTCTGGCTGCCTTGGATGAAAAAGAGTCTCTGATTGAGGATTACAAGTCAGAGTGGGCCGAACTGAAAAATTCAGCCCTGTATCTGTCATATACCGCCCAGAAAATGGAAAACACACCGCTTTATCCCGAAATCAACGGGATGATGCGTGATCTGACCACTTTTTACATCGGTAACGCCGATACTGGCCTTGAGTTTCGCCTGCAACAAAGGCTCCGTTATCTGCAAAGCCAGTCGAAATTTCTCTCCAGTGACTTACAGAGCGATTTTAATGCTTTTATTACCCATGGCAGAAATATCCTCAATACTCGCAAGAATGTGGACAATGCCCTGATTGCCATGTTTGGCGTGCCTTTGCGACAGAAGGTGGATGAATTGCGCCAGGCTTATGAGAAGTCCCATATTGCTGCGGAACAACGTGCCGAACTTTACCGTAACCTGCTGGTAGGCTTTACCACATTCATCCTGCTCTACCTTGGCTACACTTCATGGAAACTGGAGAGATCCTCTATTCAGCAGAAACACGCTATCAGTGAACTTCAACAGACCCAGACTCGCCTCAGGAGCAACGAAGCACGCCTGCGCAACATTCTGGAAATCAGCCCTGTGGCTATCCGTCTTCAGCGCGCCTCCGACCATGCCACTATCTACTATAACTCCAGTTATCTCAAACTCTTAAGGGCTGCGCCAGACACGATATTTGGCTCCAGCCCGGAACGTTACTACCAGAACCCCAGGGACTACGACGAAATCTGCCAACAATTGGCGAACGGAGAAGCCATTGTCAACAGAGAAATCGGGCTGCGCGCTGGGGACGGTAATGACTTCTGGGTTCTTGCCTCTTATGCCTCCATTGAGTTCAGTAATAGCGAATGTTATCTGGGCTGGTTCTACGACATCACGGAACTGCGCCGTGCCAGGGAAATTGCCGAACAAGCCGCAGCCAGCAAGAGCGAATTCCTTTCCACCATGAGCCATGAAATCCGCACCCCGATGAACGGCGTGATCGGCATGACCGACCTACTGCTGGATACCCCGCTGGATTCGCAACAGATGGAACTGGCTAATACCATCCGTGACTCGGCCTATTCCCTGTTGGAAATCATCAACCAGATACTGGATTTCTCCAAAATGGAGGCTGGCAAACTGGAAGTTGAGCATGTGGACTTTAATCTTATTTCTATCATTGAAACCTGCCAGGATCTGATGTCCGTCAAAGCCAGGGAAGGACTGATCAGCCTAATGAGCCAAATACACCTGGATATCCCATGGCTGCTTGTTGGCGACCCAGGCAAAATCAGGCAAATATTGCTCAATCTGCTTGGCAATGCCATCAAATTCACACCCAAAGGTGGCGAGGTGGTAATCCGGGCACAACTGGCCAATGCAGACCCACTTCACCCACGCATCCGCATAGAAGTTTCTGATACCGGGATCGGTATGTCTCAAGCCACCCTGGACAGACTGTTCCAACCCTTTTCGCAAGGAGACAGCTCCATCACGCGTAAATACGGCGGTACCGGGCTTGGCCTATCCATTTGCAAGCGACTGACAACATTGATGGGAGGTGAAATCGGAGTTACCAGCCAGGTCAGCAAAGGAACTACCTTCTGGTTTGAGTTGCCCGTGGAGACAGCTTCGCCAGGTTTGGCGCCTGATGGTTCTGAAATACTCAACGCCAGCTTCGACCAATATCCAGCCATCGTGATTGCCGCCAACAACAGCCAGGGCGATATCCTGGCTTATTACCTGGGTCAGTGGAAAATACCCCTGACCTTGTGCCATAACGGCCAGGACGTACTGCAACAAATTCGACAGGGTAATAACGCAAGACTGGTATTGATTGAAGCTAGTATCCCTGACATACCGAGCGCAGAACTGGCGGCAGAAATACGCAAAATTAACCCGGAAATACACTGCGTCCAGCTATCCGCCCAAGGGCAGCGAGATCCCATGATCAGCAGCGCATTCAGTGCCGTGCTGGCACAGCCGCTTAAGTTGTCCGCACTCTATGACGCAGTAAAAACAATATTCACGGGCGGCGCCTCTGTTCCCTTCCAACCCCATCGAAGACCAAGAACAGGGGCTGCGCTCCCCCATGTCGCGGAATCTCCCTACAGCATCCTCATTGTGGAAGACAGCCCGGTGAACCAGCGTGTTGCCGCATTGCATCTGCATCAGTTGGGATACCGTTCTCACATTGCCGAAAGTGGAGAGGTTGCCCTGCGTATGCTGGAGCATATCAACCAGACAGAAGGCGAATACGCACTGATACTGATGGATTGCCAGATGCCAGTCATGGACGGCATGGCGGCTACGCGCCTGATCCGCCAAAACGAGCTTGGGTCTGGTCGTCACATTCCCATTATCGCCATGACCGCTGACATCACCCAGGAAAGCCGCCAGTCCTGCCTTGAAGCCGGCATGGATGATTTCCTGCGCAAACCGGTTGAACCCAAACTACTCAAAAGCATGCTGGAACAGTGGCTACCTCACGAAAACATGCAACAGCCATTGGAAACCGAGGATCGCCGAGAAGATAATGCACCACTGGGTTTATTCCCGGATTTCGACCGCTTGCGCAAGCTTTTTGGCAATGATGACCACACCATTTACGAACTGCTACAGGTTTTTATATCCACAACAGCGCCCTTACTGGAAAAAGTCGCTGCCGCCATTCAGCAAGACAGGGCTGCAGACGCACGCGCCCTAGGCCACCAGATTGCAGGGGCCGCTGCCAACCTCGGCATCACCCATTTGCATGACATGGCACGCTCCCTGGAGCGCTCTGCGCATCTCAATAACACAATGGAAATGTTGTCCCTGTATAAATCCATGCAGTTGGATTTCAACGTATTAGCGGATTTTGTAGATAACGGTCTGAAAAAGCAGTAAATTACCCTATGATCGAAAAACTGGATTTCGCGCAACTCAAGTCCTCTGGCAATTTACCTTCACCGCAGGGCATTGCCTTGACGGTCATGCAGTTGTGTCGCCAGGAAAACGTAGCCTTGTCTGAAATCGCCAACGTGATCCGCGGCGATCCGGCATTGGCCGGCCGGGTCATCAAGGTCGCCAACGCCATCAACCCAAACAAGCGCCGCCCTATCGCCTCGGTCAGTCCGGAAACCCTGATTATTATCGGGACCAACACCGTGCAGCAAATCGTGCTCGGATTTTCCCTGATCAATAATGAAAGCAAAACGAAATGCGCCAAGTTTGACTATCCCTACTTCTGGTCGCGCTCGGTCGCCATTGCCACCGCCGCCCAGGCCATAGGCGCAACAACACGCATGGCACCTGCAGCTGAAATGTTCACCTGCGGGCTGCTGTCCGGTGTTGGGCTGATTGGGTTAGCTTCAGTGAAGCCAGAAGCCTACTCCGAAGTGCTGGAACAAACCGATGGCCTAGGCATGGAGGCTTTACGCAAGGCCGAAACCGAACGATTCGGCCTGCACCATTGTGAACTCAGCCACCTCATGATGAGTGATTGGGGGTTGCCCCGCTTCTACACAGAAGCCGTCCTGTTTCACGAAGATCCGGGCGCCAGCACTTTTGCCCCGGGTTCCCGCCAAATCAAACTGGCTTGGGCCATCCATCTCGCATCGCTGATTGCTGAAGCCTGCATGGCCAGGGACGAGGCGACACAGGATGCCCTGATGGCACGTATCTGCGAAGTCGGCGAAACCCTGGATTTGGACATGGTGCAGATGATTTCAATTGCAGACCAGACAGCGCGTGAATGGCATGAATGGGGAGGACTGTTGAATATTGATACCCGCCCCATCAAACCTTTCAAGCCTCCCAGCGCCAATCTGGAAAGCAGGCAGCAAGAAGTGCGGGTGGGCTCGAACCTGCCACCGATGCGCATCCTGGTGGTGGATGATGAAATGATTTCTTTCATTTTCAGCAGGATGCTGGGGGCAGTTGGTCATGTCGTGTTTACTGCTGCCGAAGGCCGCGAGGCACTGGAAATTGCTCTGCGCGAAAAGCCCCATGTGATTATTTCCGACTGGATGGGCCCTGAGCTGGACGGTGCTACGCTTTGCCGCACACTACGCGACACAGCGGAAGGGAAGCACATACACTTCATCATGCTCACCGAAGAAACCGATGACCCCAGAAAATCTGAAGCGTTAAGAGCCGGGGCTGACGCCTATTTAGCCAAACCCTTCGACCCCGAACAGATCCACGAAGAATTGCACCGGGCACATAAAAAACGCCAATAACCATGCTAGTTCGCCTGCAACAAAAACTTTCCTTATTCCTGTTGCGCCAGGTTGAACGCCTGCACAACAGCTTTTACATTTACCTCGCACTGCTGCTGACCACACTGATTGCACTGGATGCCAGCCTGTTCCATGTGGGCGAAAACATGCGGCAGAAGGCCTTCGATGCCATGGTACGCCACCGCATCCAGCCACCAAAACCAGATCCGGAAATCATTATCGTAGACGTCAACGAGGCCAGCCTGGCAGCCCTGGCGCAAGAATACGGACGTTATCCATGGCCACGTCAGATATTTGGGGAGTTTGTCGAGGCCATTGAAAAGCAAAAACCCAAGGCCGTAGTATTTGACATACTGTTTGCTGATGCCGACATTTACAACCCGGATAGCGACGCCTATTTCAACGAGGCGATGGGCGCGCTGGATAATGTATTTTTCCCGGTGTTACGCCTGCCGCCCAGTCAGGATGGCTTAAGCCAGGTCAAACCGGAAATGCTGCCCGGCGTGACCCGGCTGGATAACGCCGATCCCAATGCCACCATTGCTGTCACCCTGCCACATTTTGAAGCCGTACTGAAGCCAGGACGAATCGGCACGCACAACATTATCCCCGACCCTGATGGCGTAAGCCGCGAATATCGCCTGTTTCACAATGAATATGGCTGGAAACTGCCCTCCCTGCCGCTGGTCGTCAGCCAAGCCGAAGGCAAGCCCGTGCTGGCGGAACAAGACATGCTGCTGAACTGGCGCGGCCCGGCATTCAGCTACAAATATGTGAGTTTCAGTGATGTTTATCTGGATGTGACCGCCAAAACACCCAAACGCCCGGGAGATGAGTTCGCCGGAAAAATCGTCATCATCGGCTCTACCGCACCCAGTCTGTTTGACCTCAAGGCCACCCCCATGGCCAAGGTATACCCCGGTGTGGAAATCCTTGCCACAGCCATAGACAACCTGAAAAATGGCGACCACCTGCGTATCTGGCGTGGCGCAACGCCCTATGTGCTACTCTCGCTACTGCTGGTGTGGCTCACTGCCTGGGCGTTCTACCGCAACCTGGAACGCGACAGGTTTGACAAACTATTCGGTTTTTCACAGATTGGCCTGCTGGGTATTTCCTACGCCGGGCTCAATCTCGCCAACACCTATATAGACCTCACAGGCCCGGTGACTTGGGCAGTTGCCTATTTCAGCGTGGCCAAGATTTATGCACTGGCCACCGAGCGCGCCCAGCAACGCCAACTGGCGTCCATGGCATCACCGGATGGGAATGGCCGCCAGGTCAGCCTGATGGCGGTATTGCTGGAAACCCGTTACCCGCTGGGTGACGCAGCAATGAAAAGACTGGCGCGCGGCCTGGAAAACATGCCGGGAACTCCCCGCCGTGTGGAAACACTAAAAGGTACACAGACCGGGTTATGGGGATTGTTCGGCGAAACCCTGCTGATATCATGGAGCCATGACTTTGCCACAGCACAGCAGGACGCAGAACAGGTCATTGCGGCGCTGCCCAGGCTATTGCGCCAGAGCGGGCTATCAGCAAGCATACGCCACCACATGCTGCAAACCACGCTAGACCCGGCCAGGGACGGTGCGCAACAATGGCGGCGGCTGTTTGCGCAAACCTTGCAACAACTTGAGGAAACATCCACTTGAAGTTACGAATCCTATTACCCTTGCTGTTTTTCAGCCTGTCCACCTGGGCCGGTGAAAGCGGTGTTGCCCTGAAAGATGACAATTTGCGCAAGGAGCCCTACTCCGACGCAGCCACATCGGGCGCTTTCAAGCGCAACGACAAAGTTGAAATCCTGGAGAAAAAAGGCGCCTGGCTCAAGGTCAAGGTTGCGGGCGGCAGCGGTTGGGTGCGCATGTTGTCGGTACGCCGCGGCGAAGCAAGCAAAAACAACGAAGGCAAAGGCGTGCTCAACCTTGCCAGTGGCCGTTCCGGCACCGGGCAGGTGGTCGCCACCACCGGGGTGCGCGGCTTGAATGAAGAGGAACTCAAGGCCGCAAAATTCAATGAGGCCGAGATCAAGCAAATGGAATCTTATGCCGCCAGCGCCGACAGCGCCCGCCAGTTCGCCCAGGCCGGAAGCCTGCAGGCGCGTAAACTGGATTATTTACCTGACCCTGCCGCCAGCACCTCAGGCAGCGCCTCGCCCCAAGGATTTCTGCGATGAAAAAAACACGCCTGTTTATTCTGCTGGCTGGTTTTTGCCTGCCCGCCTTGGCGCTTGACCTCGGCAATGCGCTCAAGGACGTGACCGGCAAGGACGGCGCTCTGGGTCAACTCGGCTTGGCTGAAACATCAGAAAAAGACGAAATCAAGATTGGCCGGGAAATCACCGGCAACCTGCTCGGCGCATCACCGCTGGTGAAAGATGCCGCCTTGCAACAATACGTCAACAAGGTGGGGCGTTGGGTAGCCTTGCAAAGTGAACGCCCCGACCTGCCCTGGCGTTTCGGCGTGATTGAAAGCAATGACATCAATGCCTTTGCCGCACCGGGGGGATATGTTGTCATCACCCGCGGCCTCTACAACACGCTGGGCAACGAAGCGCAACTGGCAGGGGTGCTGGCACATGAAATTGGCCATGTCATCCACAAGCACCACCTCAAGGTACTGCAAAAATCAAAATTGCTCGACATGGGCGCCAACGTCCTCGGCAACAAGACCGGCAAGGATAACAAGGCTATCAAGAAGCTGATTGGCAGCGGTGCTGAAATCCTGGCACGAGGTTTGGATAAAGATGCCGAGTATGAGGCCGACCGTACCGGGGTGGTGCTGGCAGCACGCGCCGGGTATGACGCCTATGGCCTGCCGGAAGTGCTGGAAGCCATCGGCCATGTCGCCAAGGATGATGGTAGTGTTTCCCTGCTATTCAAAACCCACCCTGCCCCTGATGACCGGCTGACCAGGTTGGGTGACAGCATAGGCAACCGGCTGGATGGGCTGGCGGAAGGGCAGCAACTGGAACAACGACTTTATAAAAAATGAGTAAGATACCCTTTTAAAACACAAAAACAAACACTTCAAAAACTACGCCATACATATAGAAACGCTCTGATTTAAAAAGAATTGACTCTTAATTCTGTCATTATTCCGCAACACTGAGTGGTGAAAATCACGCTTGGTTTATACCAGCATTATTACTCACTGGCACCAACATTGCTTACTGAGTATTGCCATTTTGAAATAAGAAAAGGGATATAAAATGACAGTGCGGAAAATTCTGGGAAGCATCAACCTTCCTCAAGGTAACCATGCGGTTGCCAAGCTTGATAATGGCCAGTACGCCGTTGGCGATCTTTGCTACGGCAAGACCATTTCCATGGAAAGCCAATTCCCCGATCTGGATTCGGCATTTGCACACTGGAGCAATGAGCTGGTCACGACTTCGGCAGCAAAGTACTAGTGCACAGATTTACAGCATCTGCGCACCAAGATCGTACAATTGGCTTCATGCAGCCAAAATATGCTTGATTACAATCTCGTTACTTGATATATATCAATCATACGCAATGGACTGAAGTCTACTATTTCCGTTCTAGCCAAGAAATGCGAAGGCTCTACGAGCCTTCTTAATGATTCGCAACCTGTAAATCAGGTGGCTCGGCGAGGGATAATTGAGTATGTCTCTTGAAATGTACTGGGTGCATGACTGCTATGGGCAAGAATAATAAACAAAAGTGGTTGGGGGTAGTGCTTTGTGTTATCACTGTCGGCGGCGGTTGGTTTCTGGCCAATAGTCCTCCGCTATTGACAGGCCTGTTGATCAGCATTTCTGTTATTTGGTTTGTGTTACTTCAAAATGCCAGCCAAGTTGCCGACAACATCCAAACTGAAGATGCTGCGCAATCCAACAAGCAGTTTGAGTCACTGGAGGCTGAATTCAATGGCTTGATAGATGCCATGAACACGGAATTCGCTTCCCAAATCAACAGCACCACAACAGAACTCAATCAACTCAAATCCCTACTCAGCGACGCCACCCAAACATTGGTCACCAGTTTCCGCGGGATTGAGTCCATCACGCGTCACCAAAATCAGCTGGCACTACAACTCACCTCTGATTTGGGACACACAGGCACCATCGGGGAATCCCACGAGGAACACATCACCATCAAGACTTTTTTACACGAAACCGAAAACACATTGAACCTGTTTGTGGACAGCATCATTGAAAACAGCAAGCTTGGCATGATGCTGGTGGAAAAAATGGACGACATCCATCAGGAAATGTCGCATATTCAGCAGATATTGAATGAAGTGGAAGGTATTGCCAGCCAGACCAACCTGCTGGCGTTGAATGCTGCCATTGAGGCGGCGCGTGCGGGAGAGTTTGGTCGAGGCTTTGCTGTCGTCGCCGATGAAGTGCGTAAACTATCCTTGCGTTCCAGCGAGTTCAGTAGCCAGATCCGCACCCGCATGGGGGATGTAACCCGATCAGTGGAAAAAGCGGAAGAAGTGATTAATCGGGTTTCTTCCAGCGACATGAGTTTTGCACTGAGTTCCAGGCAGAACGTCAGCGGCATGTTGACCAAAATTAATGAAATCAACACCGCCATGGAAACTGTTGTACAGCAACTGCAAAGTGCCGCACAGCAGGTAGCCAATGATGTAAGAACCACCGTCACCTCATTGCAATTTCAGGATATGGCCACACAGCTCATTGAACATGCCGGGAAACGTCAGGATGCCATGCAGGAAATACTGTCAGGCATCGCCACACTCGATCAACACCTCCCCAACCAAGGGGATCGCATCCAGCGCCTGCATGACAAGCTTAACGAGGCAAGGGCGCTCATCGAGCGTACCCGTCACAACCCGGTAAAGCAGGCCAGCATTGAAGTTGGCAGCATGGAACTGTTTTAACGATCACATATATTAGAGTTTAGTAAGGAGCGGAAATGGCTAAAAGTATTTTGACTGTAGACGATTCGGTTACTATCCGACAGATGGTCAAATTCAGTTTGGAAGGCGGCGGT
>WBZT01003389.1_pt1 | contig 10472 bp, 9 predicted proteins | sample 5204241 | NCBI WGS metagenome assembly WBZT01 (sample SAMN12344358, study PRJNA552823) | activated sludge metagenome | biome: Activated sludge suspended growth; feature: Nitrification reactor; material: Wastewater; isolation source: activated sludge from nitrification reactor of wastewater treatment...
GGTGAAGGCCGGCGTGCCGGTGGTGCCCGGGGCCGAGGGCGACGACGCCGATGCGCTCGTGCGCGCGGCGCAGTCGATCGGCTATCCGGTGATGGTGAAGGCCGCGCTGGGCGGCGGCGGCAAGGGCATGAAGGTCGCGGCGTCCGAGAGCGAGCTGCGCGAGGCGGTCGAGTCCGCGCAGCGGCTCGCGCGCTCGGCGTTCGGCGACGCGAGCGTGTTCCTGGAAAAGCTCATCACGCACGCGCGGCATATCGAAGTTCAAGTACTGGGCGACGGCCACGGTCACGCGGTGCACGTGTTCGAGCGCGAGTGTTCGCTCCAGCGTCGTCATCAGAAAGTGGTCGAGGAGGCGCCGTCACCGTCGATCGACGCTGCGACGCGCGACGCCATGACTGCGGCGGCGGTGAAGCTGGCGCAGGCGGTGAGCTATCGCGGCGCCGGCACGATCGAGATGCTGCGCGGCGAGGACGGGGCGTTCTACTTCCTCGAGATGAACACGCGGCTTCAGGTGGAGCACCCGGTGACCGAGTTCATCACGGGCATCGACCTCGTGCGCGCACAACTGCACGTGGCGGCCGAGGGCACGCTGCCGTTCGCGCAGTCGGACGTGAGGCGCCACGGCCACGCGATCGAGGCGCGGCTCTACGCCGAGGACGCCTCGCGCGGCTTCCTGCCGCAGGCGGGCACGGCGCTGCGCGTGCGCTGGCCGCACGGGCCGTTCACGCGCGTCGACCGCGGCATCGAGGCGGGCGACGAGGTGACGGTGCACTACGACCCCATGCTCGCGAAGATCATCGCGTTCGGCTCCACGCGCGGAGCGGCGCTCACGCGCCTGACGGGCGCGCTCGATCCGATGCGCGTGCACGGCGTGGTGACGAACCTGCCGTTCCTGCGCGCCCTCACGCGCGCCCCGCAGGTGGCGTCGGCGTCGTTCGACACCGAGTGGATCGAGCGCGAGTTCCTGCCGGGCTTCGAATCGCTGATGCAGGCGCCGGTGCCGGACCTCGCGCTCGCGGCGGTGGCGATCGCCGACGCGATGGGCGTGGGCCGCGTGGCGATCGCCGAGGACCGCGGCACGGGCTGCGCGCCGCGCGATCCGTTCGCGACGCTGGGTCCGTGGCGCCAGCCGGGGCTGGACGCGTGAAGAGCGCGTGGCGTGACGGCGACCGCGTGCGCGCGGTGGAGACGTCGCCGCTCGGCGGCGGGCGCTTCCGCGTCGAGATCGACGGCACGCCGATCGAGCTGCACGCCGAGTTGCTCGAGGACGGCCGCATGCGCCTGCGCACCGAGGCGGGCGACACGATGGCCGAGGTGACCGTCGCGGGCACGAAGCGCTTCGTGCGGCTCGGCGTGCTGGACTTCGTGCTCGAGCGCGAGGCGAGTTCGCGGCCGCGCAGCGCGGCGGCGCAGCAGGGCATGTCGGCGCCCATGAACGGCGTCGTCACGCGCGTGATGGTCGAGCCCGACGACGACGTCACCAAGGGCCAGCCGCTGGTCGCGATCGAAGCGATGAAGATGGAGCACCTCGTGCGTGCGCCGCGCGACGGCCGCGTGAAGGCCGTGCACGCCGCGGCCGGTGCCATGGTGCAGGGCGGCACCACGCTCGTGGAGCTGCACCCGGAGACGCCGGCGTGACCGCGCAGGAATCGGCGCGCACCGCCGCGTTCACGGTGATCTTCGCGATCGTCGCGTGCCTGCTGTGGGCGCTGCGCGAGGTGCTGCTCGTCGTGGGCTTCTCGGCGCTGCTCGCGTTCGCGCTCGATCCGCTCGTGTCGTTCATCGAGCGCCTGCCGGTTCCGGGCGGGCGCGTGCGCCGGCCGTTCGCGGCCGCGCTCGTCCTCGTCGCGATCGTCGCGCTCGGCGTGTGGGCGTTCATGGTGGCGTTGCCCCACCTCGCGCGCGAGCTGACGCGCTTCGTCGAGGGTGCGCCCGCGTCGCTGGAGCGGCTGCTGGCGGCGGTGCGGGAGTTCGCCGAATCGCGCGGCGCGGGGGCGTGGCTCGGGCCGCTCGGCGGCAACGAGCCCATGAGTGCGACCGAGATCGTGCGCCGCTTCGGCGGCTCGGTGCTGGCCGCGATGGCGCACTCGTTCGGCTCGATCGGCCACGTGATCGGCCTCGCACTGGTGCCGATCCTCGCGTTCTGGCTGCTGGCCGAGCGCGAAGCGGTCGAGCGGAGCGCGCTCGGCTTCGTGCCCGAGGAACTGCAGCCGCGCGTTCGCCAGGTGCTCACCGCGATCGATCGCGCGCTGCGCAGCTACGTCCGCGGCCAGAGCATCGTGTGCGGACTCATGGGCCTGCTCGTCGGCATCGCGCTCGGCCTGCTGCGCGTGCCCGTGGCCGCGCTGCTCGGCACGCTCGTCGCGGTCGCCGAGGTCGTGCCCATCCTCGGCTTCTGGTCCGCGTCGCTCGCCATCGTGCTCGCGGGCTGGGCCGCTTCGCCGGAGCAGGCGCTGTGGGGCTGGCTCTCGTACGTTGCGGTGAACCAGGGCGTGAGCCTGCTCGTGACGCCTCGGTTGATGGGCCGGCACATGAAGCTGCACCCGTTCGTCATCATCGTGAGCATTCTCGCCGGCGGTGCCCTGCTCGGGCCCGCGGGCGCCATGCTGGCGCTGCCGCTCGCGGCGGCGATCCAGTCGGTCGTGTCGGAGTTCGCGCGCCGCTCGGACGGCACGCGCGCGACGGAATCCGTGGAGGAGGGCGCATGAAGCGGCTCACCGCAACGCTGTTCCCTTTCGCGCTGCTCGCGTCGCTTCTGCTCTTCGCCGGTTGCGGCAAGGGTTCCAGGGCCACGGCGCCTGCAGGCAACGGCACCCCCGACGACTTCAACAGCCTGCTCAAGCAGTCGTACGTCCCGGGCACGATGATCCCGACCACGCTCAATCCGGCCGCGCACGTGCTCGCGACCCTCGAAGTCGGCGACGTGCGCGCCGCGTTCGCGTTCTTCCAGCAGGCGGGCGTGTTCGTCGACGCGGGCAGGGTGCAACTGGGCCGTCAGCGTCCGATCGCGTGGACGGGACCCGACACGCTGGTGCGCCAGTCCGTGCCGGTGAACGGCACGCCGTTCTACGCCTACAGCACGATCCCGGCCCTGCCCGACATGCCGAGCCTCGTCTTCGACGGCTCCCGGTATCACCTCTTCCGCGTCACGGGTTCGGCCGACGTCGCGGCGTTCGACGACAGCGTCCAGTCCGTGAGCCGGCCCACGGTGACTGCGCCCGCGGCCGCGGCCACGGTCCTGCTCACCGACAGCCTCGTGGTGACGTGGTCGGACGCGGGCAGCGACACGACCGTCTACGTGCTCTGCGGACTGCGCTCGCAGGTCGACTCGACGAAGGCGGTCACCGCGCGGCTCGTGCGCGACGCCGACGGCCGCACGTCCTTCACGTCGGCACGTCTGGGCACGCTCGCGGCGGGCCCGGCGACGCTCGCGGTCGCGCGCTTCCGGCTCGTGCACGACATCGTCGGCGGTGACGCGGTCGACATCCTGTGCGAGGCGACCGAGGTCCGCTCGGTGACGCTGCAGTGATCTCCGGGGGACGGGCGCGCGGTCGAACTCAACCCGGCGAGCGGGCCGTCCGATAACCCCCGCGAGGTCGCTGGAGCGAGCGCGGATTCCGTTGACCCTCCGCGAAACGCTCTGTTACGGTCCCGACGTCGCCGGACGATCGGCGGCGCCGAGACGCCCACCCTCTCGCGAGGCAGGCGTCCTTGAACAAAGACCCGGGGCACCCAGGGTTGTCCAAGCACCTCGCTGTCACAGGCCCGGCACACCTGAAGCTCTTGACCCGGCCCGCATCACGGGGCGGCATGGGTCAGGAGTTTCGTCGTTTCGGGCCGAGGGAGCACCAGCGTGACCGTTCGTAAGTTCTCCATCGAACATCTCGATCCCATTTCCCTGCTCGGGCAGAACGACGCCCACCTCCGCCAGATCGAGCGGGAGCTGCCGGTGCGCATCACGTTGCGTGACGGCACGCTCACGGTTGCCGGCGAGGCGGACGACGTCGGTCCCGCGGCGTCCACGATCGAGGAGCTCATCGAGCTCGTCGAGCGCGGCAAGGTCATCGAGGAGGCGGACGTGGCGACGGCTCTTGGACAGTTGCGGCGCGACGACGACGAGCATCACGGCAACGGGAACGGCAATGGCCGCGCGCGGCTCGCCGAGGCGTACGACGGCGCGCCCGGGTACACGTTCGACCGCAAGGCCGTGCGTCCGCGCACGCCCACGCAGGCGCTCTACCTGAAGGCGCTCGAGTCGCACGACGTCGTGTTCGGCATCGGGCCCGCCGGCACGGGCAAGACCTACCTCGCGGTCGCGGCCGCGGTCGCGGCGCTGCGCTCGAAGCGCGTGGACCGGATCATCCTCGTGCGCCCGGCGGTCGAGGCGGGCGAGAGCCTGGGCTTCCTGCCCGGCGACATGCAGGAGAAGGTCGATCCCTACCTGCGCCCGATGTACGACGCGCTCGCCGACCTGATGTCCTACGACAAGATGCGCCGCTTCCTCGAGATGGGTGTCATCGAGATCGCGCCCCTGGCGTTCATGCGCGGCCGCACGCTGCACAACGCGTTTGTGATCCTCGACGAGGCGCAGAACACGACCGTGCGCCAGATGAAGATGTTCCTCACCCGGCTCGGCGTGAACTCCCGCGCCGTGATCACGGGTGACCTGACGCAGATCGACCTGCGCTCGCCGGACCAGTCTGGCCTCGTGAAGATCCAGGCCATCCTCGGGACGGTGCCGGGCATCCAGTTCGTCTACTTCCATCCTGAGGACGTCGTGCGCCACAAGTTGGTGCGCGAGATCATCCACGCGTTCGACACGTGGCACGCGAAGGTCGAGGGTGACGCCGACGACGGCGTCGGCACGTCGCTGGATCCGCAAGGCGTTGGGAATGAATCAGGTAAGCCGGGTGCTCCGGGGAGCCGGGATGCCGGTGCCGATACGACGGGTGACGGCGGGGAATCGACCCGCTAATCTGCCGCCCGGCCGTTTCCGCATCGGAGAAACCCCCTGAGCCTTTCCGAACTACCAGGTGCCGTACCCGCGCTGCCGGACCGCGCGCGACCCATCCGCTGGGGCTACTACCTTGCCCGCGTCGGGCTGGTCGTGCTTCTGCTGGTCGCGGCGGCGGTGCTGCCGACCGGCCACGGGCCCGGCGACCGGCTGCGGCTGCGCGAGGGCGAGATCTCCCGCGAGCGCATCGTCGCGCCCTTCGACTTCCGCGTGCAGAAGGACGAGACCAACCTGCGCCGGGAGCAGGAAGAGGCGTCGCTGGCCGTGCCGCCCGTGTTCGTGCTCGACGCGCGCGCCCAGTCGGAAATGCTGAACCGCTGGACCACGTTCCAGGACCACGCGCTCGCGCTCGTCTCGGACATGCGCATCAGCCCCGCGGACCGCGCCATGAAGCTCAAGGCGCTCGGCGTGCCGATCGACGTGGACGCCGCCGAGGCGCTGGCGGCCCCGGGCCGCGCTCGACGCGCGCTCGACGCGCTGGGCGGCTGGCTCGGCGAGGTGGCGCAGGCCGGCGTCATCGCGGAGAAGAAGGGCGGCCTCGTGCTCGGCTACCGCACGATCCACCTGCGCGACGGCGACAGCGAATCGCCGGTCGCGGCGAGCCGTTTCTACGAGAAGCGCGAGGCGCTCGAGCACATCTCGGCCCGCGCGCACGAGGCGTTCCCCAACGACCCGCGCGGCGTGCACCTCGTGGAGCAGCTCGCCGGGCCGTTCGTGCAGCCGACCGTGCTGTACGACCGCGCCGAGACCGAATGGCGGCGCGTGCAGTCGCAGGGCGCGGTCTCCAGCGTCGTCGGCACGGTGAAGAAGGACGAGTTGATCGTCGACGCCAACGAGCGCGTGACCGCCGACGCGGTCGCCAAGCTGCGCTCGCTGCGCAACCTCGAGCTGGCCCGAAGCACGCAGACCGAGTTCCTCTACCCGCCGGTCGCGCGCATGCTGCTCATGCTGCTCTTCATCGCCGCGTTCGCGACGTACCTGCGCATGGAGCTGCTCGCGGTCTACCGGGACAACGGCATGCTGGCCATGTTCACGCTCGTCACGCTCGCCGTGATGGCGTCGGCCGTCGGTCTCGTGCCGGTCGCGGGGCTGTCCGAGTTCACGGTGCCGATCGCGCTCGCGCCGCTGGTCGTCGCGTCGCTGATGGAGAAGCGCCCGGCGCTCGTGTTCACGCTCATGATGGCCATCCTCGTCACGGCCGTGCTCGAGCTGCGCGCGCCGTTCGTGCCGGTGGCGATGATGGGCGGCGTCACGGCGGTCTACTCGGTCTCGCGGCTGCGCCATCGCTGGCACTTCCTGCGCGCGTTCTTCGCGATCGCGCTCGCCAACCTCGCGGCGATCCTCGCGTGGGACCTCGCGCGGACGCTGCCCGCGGGTGCGCTCGTGCGCGACGCCGCGTGGGGCGCGCTCAACGCGTTCATCGCGACCACCATCGCGTTCATGCTGCTGCCGGTCGTCGAGTCCCTGTTCCGCCTCACCAGCGACGTCACGCTGCTCGAGCTCTCCGACCTCAACCGGCCGCTGCTGCGCCGCATGCAGCTCGAGGCGCCGGGCACGTACCACCACAGCATGGTCGTCGGTTCGCTGGCCGAAGCCGCGGCCGAGGCCATCGGTGCCAACTCGCTGCTCGCGCGCGTGTCGGCGTACTACCACGACATCGGCAAGCTCTCGAAGCCCGAGTACTACGCCGAGAACGAGCCCGCATCGTCGCGGTCGCGCCACGAGAAGCTCACGCCGTCGATGAGCGCGCTGGTGGTGAAGTCGCACATCGGCGAAGGCCTCGACCTGGCGCGCAAGCAGCGGCTGCCGCGCGCCGTGCGCAACGCCATCCCCGAGCACCACGGCACGATGGTGATGGCGTTCTTCTACCACAAGGCGCTCGAGTCCGATCCCGGCGCGCGCCGCGAGGACTACAGCTACCCGGGGCCGAAGCCGCGTTCGAAGGAAACCGCGATCCTGATGCTCGCCGACGGCGTCGAGGGCGCCTCGCGCGCACTGGCCGAGCCGACGCCGAGCCGCATCCGCGGCCTCGTCGAGCGCATCATCGACGAGCGCGTGCGCGACGGGCAGCTGGACGACTGCGGGCTCACGCTGCAGGACCTCGCGCGCATCCGCGAAGCGTTCGTCCCGGTGCTCACCGCGATCTTCCACGTGCGCGCGCCGTATCCCGAAGCGCCGAAGCGGATCGCCACGCAGGACTCGCGGCGCGACGCGACGTAGCGACGCCGCGTCCGCGGCGCGCAGCAGGTGTTCGTGCGCACGAGCCCCGGCGAGCGAGTCACGCGTCCTGACTTCGGCGCGGCGCCGCGTTGCCGCGCGCGCGTGCATGCGGCACCATGCGGCGCATGGCCATCACGTTCGCGTCACCCGACACGCACCACCGTCTCGCCGCGCCGCTGCGCGCGCTCGTTCAGCTCGTCTTGAAGCGCGAGAAGCGCCGCGCGGGCGAGATCGGCATCCGCCTCACCGACGACGCCGAGCTGCGTGAGCTCAACCGCCGCTGGCGGAAGATCGATCGCGCCACCGACGTCATCAGCTTCGCCTACGACGAGGACGAGCCCGACGCCTCGTCGCGCCCGGTCAACGGCGACCTCGTGATCTCGCTCGACCGGCTGCGCGAGCAGGCGGCTCGCTATCGCGAGAGCCAGGGCACCGAGCTCGCGCGGCTCGTCATCCACGGCGTGCTGCACCTCGCCGGTCACGACCACGTGCGGCTGCCCGAACGCCGCGCGATGCGGGAGATCGAGGACGCCGCGCTCGCGGCGGCGAAGGCGATCGTGCGCCGGCTCGATGCGGCGATGCCGGCCACCGAGTCACCGGCGCTCCGGGCGGCGAGGCGCGTCGCGAAGGCGCCCACGAAGCGCGCGGCGACGCCGCGCCGTGCGGCGAGGGCGTCCGCGAAACGTCGTGCTGCGACGTCGCGCGGCGCGAGGCCCGCCCGCGCGGGGCGTGCCCCGAAGCGCGATCGGGTGTAGCGTCGCCGCGTCTCGCGCGCTCCCCGTCCCGCTTCCGGAGGTCGTCATGAAGTCGCTCGTCCTCGCGCTCGCCGCCGGCGCGTTGCTGCTTTCGTCCGCTTCGCTCGCGTCCGCCGCGCCGCCGGCTCCCGGCGGTTCCGCCGCGCCGCCGAGCGTGGCCGAGCTGCGCGCGTCCATGCTCGCTTCCGATTCGATCCAGCTCGCGCGGGTCGAGATCGAAGTGACGACGGTGACCGACTCGACCGGAGCGACGCACGACAACCTCAAGACGAAGCGCGTGGCGATCAACCAGGTGAAGGGGCCGTGGATGAAGCGGTTCGTCGCCAACTTCCTGCCCGCGGAGAAGCCGGTGTCGCCCGAGTTGTGCCCGACGCCGAAGCCGACCGCCGGCTCGACGCTGCCGTGGATGGTCTCCGCACTCTGGATCAACGCCCACGACCGCGGCCAGGTCTACCTCGACTTCAGCAACGACTGCGCGTTCGCCGGACTCGCCGGCCGCGCGCCCGTGGGGCTCGCGATCGGCGCGAACGTCGATTCGGTCTTCGCACTGTTCCAGCAGGGCCTGTTCGCGGACTCGGCTCTGCGCGAGATGAAGCTCGGCGCGCCGTCGATGGGCACGCCGATGACGTCGGGCGGCACCGTCGCGCCGATGCCGCCGCCCACGCCGAACGCAGCGCACACGCAGCAGCAGGTCGACGGCGAGCGGTTGCGGCAGCTTCCGGTGGCCCAGGCCACGCTCCCGGAGCCGATCAAGAAGGTGGCGCCCGTCTACCCCGAGGAGTCGCGCGCGGCGAAAGAGGAAGGCCGCATCATGGTGAGCCTCGTCGTCGGCGTCGACGGCAAGCCGACCGAAGTGCGCGCCGAGGAGGGGCCGGTGGCCCTGCGCAAGGCCGCGATGCGAGCCGTGATGCAGTGGCGGTTCAAGCCCGGCACGGTCGGCGGCCAGCCGGCGCCCGCGCGGCTCGAAGTGCCGATCGACTTCAAGCTCGACGCCGCGTCCGCGCCGGGATCGAAGCCGAAGCGCTGAGCGAGTCCGCCGTGTCCGCGCTCATCGAGCCCAAGCGCGCGAGCGCGCTCGCGCGCCTGCGCAACTACCTCGTCACCGGCGTGCTCGTGCTCGCGCCGACGGCGGTCACGGCGTTCGCGTTGTACCGGCTGCTCAACTGGATCGACAACCTGCTCGGCCGCTACCTGCGCTTCGCCGCGTTCGACTATCACCGGGTCCCCGGCCTCGGCATCCTCGCGACGCTCGTGGTGCTCGTGATCGTCGGTTTCCTCGCCTCGAGTGTCGGCTCCGGCCCGCTCGCGCGACTCTGGGACCGAATGCTGACGCGCATTCCCGGCGTCGGCCTCGTGTACGGCTCGACCAAGTCGCTCGGCGAGGCGTTCCTCACGCAGCGCGAGGGCCAGGCGTTCCGCAAGGTCGTGCTCGTGCAATGGCCGCATCCCGGCATGTGGCGCGTGGGCTTCGTCACCGGTCACGTCGATCCGTCGATCAAGCAGCGGCTCGGCGACGACGTGACGTGCGTGTTCGTGCCGCACACGCCGAATCCCGCGAGCGGGTTCGTGCACTACGTGCCGAAGCGCGAGGTCGTCTACCTCGATTGGTCGGTCGAGGACGGCCTCAAGATGATCGTCTCGGGCGGCGTCGTGCAGCCGGGGCCGCACGCGGCGGCCGGCTCGCCGCCGGAGGAACCGCGCGCGTGAGCCGTCCGGATCGTCCGCTGCACGAGATGGATCCGACGGGCCGCTTCACGAACCGCGCGGCCGACTACGTGAAGTACCGCCCCGGCTATCCGCCCGCGGTGTTCGACGCGATGCTCGACGGACTCGGCGAGCCGTCGCGAATCGTCGCGGCCGACGTCGGCGCCGGCACCGGCATCTCGGCGCGGCTGCTCGGCGAGCGCGGGGTGCGCGTGCTGGCGATCGAGCCCAATGCCGCGATGCGCGAAGCGGCGGCGCCGCACGCGAACGTCGCGTGGCGCGACGGCGCCGCCGAGGCGACCGGCCTCGCCGATGCGAGCGTCGGTCTCGTCCTGTGCGCGCAGGCGTTCCACTGGTTCCGCGCCGACGAGGCGCTCGCCGAGTTCCGCCGCGTGCTCGTGCCCGGCGGGCGGCTCGCCCTGCTGTGGAACAACCGCGACGACGACGATCCGTTCACGCGCGGCTACATCGCCGCGATCCGCGCCGCCGGCGGCGACTCCGCGGCGGAGATGCGCGACTTCGATCCCGCGACCGTTCCGCGCGCCGGCGCGTTCACGCCCGTGCGCACGCACACGTGGCCGAGCGAGCAGCCGCTCGATCGCGACGGCCTGCGCGGCCGCGCGCTGAGCGCCTCGTACGTGCCGCGCGAGGGTGCCGCGCGCGACGCGCTCGTCGCCGCGCTCGACGCGCTGCACGCGCGCCATGCGGACGCCGACGGCCTCGCACGGCTGCGCTATCGCACGACGCTGCACCTCGCCGACGCCCGCTGACGACGCGAGCGA
>WBZT01003397.1_pt1 | contig 10451 bp, 2 predicted proteins | sample 5204241 | NCBI WGS metagenome assembly WBZT01 (sample SAMN12344358, study PRJNA552823) | activated sludge metagenome | biome: Activated sludge suspended growth; feature: Nitrification reactor; material: Wastewater; isolation source: activated sludge from nitrification reactor of wastewater treatment...
AAAGCCGTGGCTTCTCGGTGGCCCTGCTCAACGGCAGCATGGACCTGGATACGCGCGCCAAGACGCAACAGGCCTTCTCGCGCGACGTCCGGATTCTGGTCTCGACCGACGCCGGCGGCGAGGGCCTGAACCTGCAGTTCTGCCACGTCATCGTCAACTTCGACATGCCGTGGAATCCGATGCGCATCGAGCAGCGCATCGGCCGTGTGGACCGTATCGGCCAGCGGCATGTGGTGCGTGCCATCAACTTGGTTCTTGACGGCACGGTGGAACACCACGTCCGCCAGGTGCTGGAGACCAAGCTCGAAGTCATCGCCCGGGAATTCGGCGTGGACAAGGCCTCCGACGTGATGGACTCGGTCGAGGCAGAGGCGATGTTCGACGAGGCGTTCGTACAGGGACTGCAAGACCCTGGTTCGATCGACAAGGCGTGCGATGCTGTGATCAATCAGGTCCGCGACAAGATCGCCGATGAACGCAAGAACAGAGACCTGCTGGCGGATGGTCATGCGCTGGATGCCATTGATGCCCGCAAATGGCGCGACCATCCGGCGCAGTTTTGGCTGGAGCGCGCCATCACCACCGGTTTGCCGGCGCGTGGCGGCAGCGCCGTGAAGACGGGGGACGCATGGCGTGTGAAGTGGATGGACGGCAGCGAGTCGACCAAGGTTTGCTTTGACGCCAGGACGGCGGAGCAGCACCCGGATCTGGAATGGATCACCCTGGAGGACCCACGTGCCAGAGCCCTGATCAGCGAGCTGCCCCGCTGCGTCGCTGGGCAGCCCTTGCCGGTAGTCAGGATCGCCGGCCTGCCTGAGACTGTACAAGGTGTCTGGTCACTGTGGGAGATCAGCCTCTCCGCTGAAGGTCTTGGCCGAAAGCGCTTCCTGCCCGTCTTCGCAACGGACGATGGACGAACCTTTGTGCCCACAGCCAGGCGCATCTGGAACCTGCTGTTGACTGAGGCGGTCGAGATCACCGGAGCCACCACCACCGAGCGGTCTGTGGAATGGTTCGAGACCTCCCTGATGGCTGCCAAGACTCAAGGTGAGCGACTGTTCGCAGAACTGCTCGGGGAGCACCGCTCACGGTTGAAGGAAGAGCGGGAGCGCGCCAAGTACGCCTATGACGCCCGCTATCAGGCCATTGGCCGGATTGGCCTGCCGGCAGTGCGCGAACATCGGCGCAAGCGGCTGGATGCGGAACACCGGGCGCGAATGACTACGTTGGATGACGCAGAGGCCGGCGTGCCGGATCTCAACTCGGTGATGATGCTTCGGGTGGGGCCAGTATGAACCCGTGGATTGACCGTATCCTCAAGGAGTTTCCGGCAGACCTTGCCCGTCTGTGGATTGCCGCCGACCCCGACGATGTGCTGTTGGACGAGCAGGTGCTGTCAGGCCTGCGAGAACGTGGTTTTGATCTGTTGCCGTTCGAGGACTCGGTCGCGTTCCGCGCCGAGTATGAGGACCGCTACCGTAGCGCCTGGGACCGTGGCGAAGCAGCGCCGGCCAAGGCCCTGGTGCTCCACCTGCGCGGCACCAACATCAGTGATCTGCCCTGGGACTACCTGAGGCAGGCGCGCCGCGTCAGCCTGAGTCTTGCCCACCTGTTCCCGAAGCTCAGCTATCCCGTCGTTCGACAGATTGGCGCTGAACACCATGAGGCGCTGTTTGCGGCTCAGGCGAAGCATGCATCGCAGGCGCTGGGCGAGTCCGCGACCAAAGAGTTCGTCCTGACCCACATCTTCAGGATCAGCCCGCACCTGATTTCGCGCCCCGAGGACCTGTGGCGAGAGTTGCTGCGCTTGCACTACCGCGACTCCGCTCTGCCCTTGCTCCTGGCAGACCATGTGGCGCATGTACTGGGCGACCACGCAGCATTCAATGGTCTGCCGATCAGCGAACTGTTCGCATCGAAGGGCACCTTGCTTCGCGTCGTGCAGGACGCTTGGTACCGCTACCTCTCACGTCTTGGATTGACGGGGATACGCACCGGTGAACCCACACCACCGGACTTCTTTGCCAAGGCCGACGTGCCGCTTGAGCACCCCGATGTGCGGGTGATCGTGGACTCCATGTTCCTGGACGGCCTGCTTCACCCGCTCGCCGTTCAGGGGGCTGCTGTCAGCATCCCTGAGTGGGCGAAGGTGGGCATCGTCCAGGATCCGCTCGCACTGAGGAACCTGGTCGCCGAGGGCATCAAGGGCATTCTTCAGTGGCTGCCAACGCTGGAATCGTCCTACCGCGACTGGGCCAACTTGTCTCGCAGGTTCGGTGAGGTGCTTGCCCGGTTTCATGCCCTGGACACGGCGCGCGCTGCAGGACTGAAAGCCGCCATCGCAGAGCTGCAGGCCACCACCGACGAGCGTCTGCTGCAATGGGTGATCAAGCACTATGCCGATCTGCCATCGCTGCCGGTCGCCAGGGGGCCGGTCATGGTGCACCACGTGCCACGCTTTCTTTCGATGCGGCGTGCTGCCGGGGAGACCAGGATTGCCCTGCTGGTGTTCGATGGTCTTGCCGTCGACCAGTGGGTTCAGATCCGCGAGGCCCTGGCCAAGCGAGCTCCCAAGCTCGGATTCGAGGAAAGTGCGTGCTTTGCCTGGCTCCCCACGCTGACCTCGGTATCCCGGCAGGCGCTGTTCTCCGGACTCAAACCACGAGAGTTCGCGGACACGATCGAGTCCACCTCGCCGGAGCCGACGCAGTGGTCACGGTTTTGGCAAGACCAGGGGCTGCGCGCCAACGAGGTCATGTACCGCAAGGGCCTCAAGCGAACGGATCAGTTGGCGGAACTGGGTACGGCCATGTCAGCGCCATCGATCAGGGTTGCCGGCATTGTGGTGGTCACAGTCGATGAGATCGTGCACGGCGCCGTGTTGGGCAAACGCGGCATGGCCGCCCAAATCGAGAGCTGGTGTGAGAGCGGCTTCGTCGATCAACTGTTCTCGCTGTTGCTCGACAAGGGCTTCCACGTCTACCTGACCGCTGACCACGGAAATGTGGAAGCGGTTGGCCAGGGGCGGCCCAACCAGGGAGTGGCCCCGGAGCTGCGAGGTGAGCGCGTTCGGACTTACCGCAGCGAGACCCTGGTCTCCGAGTCGGCTGCCGCAAATCCGAACACCTACCGTCTTGATGTCGCTGGACTACCGGCGAACTTCATGACCTTGTTCGCTGGCGGACGCACTGCCTTTATGCAATCAGGAGAACCCGCCGTCGTCCACGGCGGCATCTCGGTCGAAGAGCTGTTGGTGCCTTTCGTCAAGATTATCTACGTGAGTTGAACTTGATGATTCCGACCGCCCCGCAAATTGGCTTCGACCGGTTCATCCAGTTGGATTGGGTCGCTGCCGCGCTGAAGGTGCGCGCCGGCATGGCCAGTCTCGATGAGCTGAATGAGTTGCTGGATGCCGCCGGCCTTGGGAAAGAAGCCAAAGCCAAGACACGCACAAAGTTGAACGCGCTTGTGCTTGAACCCAGAACCGACCTGGTTGACCTCATTGACCGTGGCGTCCACCTCCTCAAGGGTAACGAAGATGCCGGCGACCTTGCCGCTTTCGCATGGGGGGCGGCGATCGCCACCTACCCGTATTTTGGAAAGGTCACCGAGTTCACGGGGCGCTTGACGTCGATCCAGGGCGATTGCGCGGTGTCCGAAATCCACCGCCGCATCAGCGAGGTGTACGGCGACCGGGAAGTAACGAAGCGCGCCACACAGGCCGTGATTCAGACGCAAGCGAACTGGCGCGCGATCGAGCGAGTAGAGAAAGGCAAGCGGCTGGTCCGTTTGCCGGCCAGAGGCCTCAAGAACGACAGAATGGTCGCATGGCTGGTCGAGTGCGCCCTGCGCTACCAGCAGAAGGCCATCTCGCTGGCGACGCTGCAATCCTTGGCAGTCATCTATCCGTTCGTACTCGACCAGCCTCTCGGCCATGTGATGTCAAATAGTCCGACGCTGGAGGTGCGATCAGAAGGCCCGGGCCACCCGTTTGTCGCGCTGCGCATCACTTTTTGAGGAACGCCATGAACACTTTACCTTGTGCGGTCACAAATCAACGGCAACCTCTCGCGCCTGCTGCTCAGCGACGACGGCAAGACCTTGTGGGCCGATCTGCGCTACTGGCCCAGCTTCGACGAGACGCCGCCACCCAGCGGCCTGCTGCGCTGGGAGGTCGCCCCGCTGATCGCGGCCGCGGAGCGCAACTCTCTCGCCAGACAGGCCTCAGCGCGGCCGCTGCCGATCGACCTCGAAGTCGTCGACGACACGCTCCGGCAGGTGGTCACACCGACCAGGTACGAACTCGGCGACGGCGCGCAAATCACTTCCGGCTGGGTCGTCGGCATGGCCGCCAGCCGGCTGCGCACACCCGACTCGGTCGAATTCACCGAGCCGGTCGATGGCCGACACTTGCTCAGAACGATCGAGCCCGACGCGAATCACCAGGTGCCCGAATTCAACTACGGCGACATCGCGCGGGTAGACCTCTTCAAGCTCATCCGCAGTCAGTACCCGGCGACGCTCAGCGGGCTGACAGACGAGGCTCTCCAGATCAACTGGTCGAACATCGAAGTCAGCGGCGCCGCGACGCTGGTCAAGGATGCCCGGGGGGGCTTCCTGCTCACCGCCGAACGCGAGGGCGGACTGCCCTCGGTCGAGGCGGCCGTGAAAAGCTCGTACAGCGGCCTGCAGACGGTCGCCAGTGACGCCGGCAAGAAAGCCCTCAACGCCAGCGGCATCATTTTTCTGGCGCCGACCCTCGATATGCAGCGCCTGCGCAACGGCGAAGCACTGCCGCCCGGTGAGATCACGGTGTTCATCGCCGGATTCGACAAGAACAAACCCGACGATCGTCTGGCCTTGAAGCTCTGCGTCGTCGACTACCCGCGCGCCGCCGACACTGTCTTCTTCGGCGACCGGCCCCTCAACAACCCTGGGTACCATGAGTTCCAGCTCGGTGGGTCGGTCGGCGGTAACCCGGCGAGCGACAACAGGCTACTCGATGTCGCGCGGGTCGAGCAGCGGCTGAAGTACCTGGGCTATGGTCTCTCGGCGATTCCCAGGAGTGCCGAGCTCACGGTCAACGGCGTGCTCGATCCGGGCGAACTGATCGCCCTGCGCCAGTTCGCGCAGATTGTCGAGAACAGAACAGCCTACGAGAACACTGCCAGCGCGTCGCTGTCACCCGACAGTGCGGCTTGGCTGAACGCCTATAACACGCCCCATTGGATGCAATATTCATTCGGCGCTGGTAGCACACTCACCGACTGGGTAGACACAACAAATCCAGCGAACCCTGTGCATGCCATGGGTACCAGTTGGCTACGTGACCTTATGGTGGCAGGACAATTCGCTGCGCAAGCACAGGGCAGGATAAACCCGCAAGGCCGCCTATCGTTCCAAGGCACCAACGATCTAGGGACGACACTCAAGCTGGGGATCAATACGAACTACATCTCCTTGCAGAACCAGCAACGTGTTGACCCGGACGAATGGCTGTTTTCCTTGTCCTCCACAAGCAGCGTAGACCTGCGCGACGTTACCGCCAGCAATGTTGCAGGGGCAACGCCACAGCAGAAGTTGAAATATCAGCTGCAACAGCAGGAACGGTTGACACAAGAAAACAACGGGCAGTGGGACTACAACATAGGACAGCAGCTTGCTGGTTTGCTGAGCAATCCCAACAGGAGTCCAGAGGCGAATGCGCCATTGGAGAACAGCCAAGGAATCAATAATCAAGCAGAGGCCTTGAAAGACTTCCTCGCAATCTACAGCGCAACGCGGGAAGACACTCAGGACAACAACGGATCATGGGAAGAACTAACCCACCGCATCAGGGCGGGGGCGACGATCGATGACCAGGAAAAAATCCTCAATTCCTTGTTCGGCGATGGCACACGGAATGCCGGCCTAATCGATAGTGGGAATCTGTTGCTCGGCGGTACGGCGATGGGCGCGGCCAATCAGATGACGCCGGATGCGCTGCGGGAATTCATGAGAGTTGTTGCTCCAGATGGAGATTTCTGGGACCGTGCAGCTACGGAACATTATGCGGATTGGATGGCGCCACTGCAAGCCACCTTGCGCGAGTTCGCTATCTCTACACCGAAACGTATCTCCGCATTTCTGGCACAGGTGAACCAAGAATCTGCCGGTATCACTGAGCTAGTGGAGCGCTTCAATTATTCCCAAACGGGGCTTGCCAACACCTTTCGCTACTTGGCGAACCACTTCGGAACCGATGCCGCCGGCCAGCAAAGGACTCTCGCCCAGTTGCTGGGTCGCCAGCCGGGCGAAAGGGCGGTCGCGATCGGCCGACAAGAGCAAATCGCCAACATCGCCTATAGCCAAGAAGCCCGTAGAGGTACGCCAGGCGATCTCGGCAACGGCAACATTGCCAGTGGTGACGGTTGGCGCTTCAGGGGGCGTGGCCTGAAACAAGTCACCGGTCGCGCCAACTATCAGGCATTCGCCAATTTCGTCGATCAAAGGCCCTTGGATGGACAAGTTACTGGCGCACAGATAATGCAGGACCCCGCCGTTGTCGCCGACAATCATTTCTTGGCCGCCCGTTCTGCCGGCTGGTATTGGGACCATCGGCAGATCAATAATGGCGCTGACCGCCTCGATATGAGAGGAACCCCAGCCGAACAGCAAATATACAATAGAGCCATTTCGGCCAGAGTGGGGAATGCTGCGCATCCCTTGCGCTGGGACTATTACCGCGCAATTGCCAACGGTCTACGGGAAGGCGGGAATCCTTACGAAAACATGCGCCACATGCTCTCGCTAGTGGGCATCAACAGCCATGCTCAGGCCACTTACGAAACCCAGTTCGGGCTCAATGTTCGTGCACCTTCTTTGCAGCCACTTATTGCAGGAATTCGCTTGACGACCGAGCAGCTGATGGTCCCTGCAGGCACTACAAATTCAATATCGAGCGAACCTCAGACCCCGTGCAACAAGTCCGAAAGCTCAGCACTGCCAGAAGGAGTTTTCCCGATGCTCGCCATGGATCCGCCGCCCCTGAATCAGTCGTCGCATGAAGTCACTCTGGTTGCTCAAGCCAGCCCATCCAACACTGTACATACGGTTAAACGTGGTCAGTTAGGAATTTGCTATCAAGTTCACAATTCACCCTCCCGGATAACGACTAGTGGTGGAATAGACAGGGAAGAAATGTTTCCGCCTGATGCTCTTCCGGATCAATCTGCAATTGTTCCATATTCTGGCCTTCGGTACTACCTCAAGCACTTCACGGGCAAGCCATTCTTCCAAGACAAAATTGATGATTTTCCCGTAGATGTCAAAATTGTGAAGGCTCCGACTCGTGGCCAACTCAAAGAGGGTGATTGCAAAGGCAGCTCAAAGGGATGTCGCGAACCTGTATTTTTTTATCAACCGCAAGAAAAGGGAATTTACGGTAGGGATTACGCAATAATTGAAGTGAAAGCGGGACCCCACAGCCTGCGTGTGCATTACTATATCGATATGATGGACAGCCTGTATTTCAGGCGATTTGACGACTATTGTGGCAGAGACAAGCCAGTATGGAAAATCTCCTTGGGTTTCGGTACGCCCATCTTCCAGGCGGAAGCGGGCGGGCTCACGGGGTCGTCTGCCAACATCGCGCCAACGATTGATCATTCGGAGCGTGTGGCGATCGCATTCAAGGATCTGCCCTATGGCGAGCTCGGCGAGAGCACCTATGACCAGTCGTCCGCTACCATCACCCTCTCCCCCGACGCTGCCGGCCACGGCTGGTTCATCGACGCCACCCCGACGCTCAACGAAGAGTTCCTGCCGACCAGCCACCCCAACGAATGGATCGCCCGGCCGGGCTCCGCTGCAGAGGACAGAATCGACCTCGTCACCGTCCTCCTGCACGAGTATGCCCATACCCTGGGCCTCGAGCACAACCCCGACCCACACCACACCCTGGCCGCGACGCTGGCGCCGGGGGTGCGCCGCACACTCTCAGCGGACGACCAGAGGGCCCTGCTGCGTCTGGCCGGCCATTTCCCCGCGCCGGCGAGCCCGAGCGAGCCGTATGCACCCCGCGACCCCGGTGCGCCGCTTCCCTTCACGCGCGTCACTGGCCTCGCGCGCAACGCCCGCCTGCGCCCGGCCGAGGGCTTCGCCGCTGCCGCAGACGCCGAGGCGCAAGACGCCCCCGCCACGCAGCCACGGCTCGAGAACCCCGCCTTCACCGACGGCCGCGGCTGGAGCACGCACGGCGACGTCCGCTTCGCCGACGGCTCGGCCACGCTGGTCGAATCACCGGTCAGCCAGACACGGCTCAATCAGGTCTTCGTGCTCGGCGAGAACGATCGCCTCCTCTCCTTCACCCTGGCCGACAGCACCCTCGACGACGCTTCGGCCCGTCTCGCGGCAGGCCAGGCCGGTGGGCCGGGTGACGCCTTCGAAGTGGCACTGATCGACGCCCACAGCGGCCGCTCGCTGCTCGGCAGCAGCGGCCTGACGCGTAACGACGCGATCCTGAACCGCCAGGCCGACGGCAGCGAATATCGGGCGAGCGGCGTCAGCGTCGTCCATAACCCTGACGGCAGCGACCGCTATACGATCGACCTGACCGGCATCCCGGTCGGCAGCGTGCTCAACCTCTCGTTCGACCTGATCGGCTTCGGCTCGCCGGCCGGTGACGGCGACGCAGCCAGCAACAGCCGCGTCACCGTGCGCGACCTTGCTCTCGGCAACCCGGCAGCCGCAGCGCAGGCCCGCGACGACAGCGCCGCGACCGCCGAAGACACGCCGCTGCCCATCGACGTGCTGGCCAACGACCTCGACGCGCAACAGCCCGGCCTGGTGCCGGAGTTGCTCGAGGCGCCGGCGCATGGCCAGGTGGTGGCGACCGGCGACGGACGCTTCACCTACACTCCGGCGCCGGATTGGCACGGCGAAGACCGCTTCAGCTATCGGCTGAGCGACGGCCAGTTCGCTTCCGCCGCCACCGTGCGGCTGACCGTGGCGCCGGTGAATGATGCGCCGCGGCTCAGCGGGCTCACCGGCGAGCTGAGCGAGGACGGTAGCCTGAGCCTCGACTTGGGGGCACTTGCCAGCGACGTCGACGGCGATGCGCTGACCGTTACCGTCGCCGCACCCCGGCACGGCACGCTGGCGCGCAACGACGACGGCCGCTACACCTACCGTCCGCCCGCCGACTACCACGGCGAAGACGACTTCGTCTTCAGCGTCAGCGACGGCCAGGCCGATTCGGGGTTCGCCACCGTCCGTCTCAACGTCGTGCCGGAGGCCGACGCGCCAGCGCTGGCCCTCGGCGCGGGCGCCGGCGCGGCGCGGGAGATCTTCCGTACCGGTTGGGAGAGCGTCGGCAACCCGGAGCGCACGGCGACGCCGGTGCGGCAAGACGAACTCGAAGGCTGGCGCCTCGTCACGGCAGCGGACGCCACTCCCGGCGGCGACGACTGCTTCCAGGTCTGGAGCAGCGGCGACCGCATCGCCGATACCACCGGCGCGAGCGTCCGCCTGTATGCCGCGGCCGACAACGGCAAGAACTGGCTCGAACTGAACGACGCCACTGGCCGCGCGGCGCAGACGCGGGCCATCGAACGCCGCATCGACACCGTCGCCGGGGCGACTTACCAGATATCGCTCGACCTCGCCGGCTGGCCGCAGGTCAGCGCCGACGCCGCGCGCCTCAGCCTCAGCGTCGATGGCCGGGAGATCGCCGGCGCCGCGAGCGCCAGCCCGGCCGGCGCGCTCGCCTGGCAAACCCGCAGCTTCGCCTTCGTCGGCGCCGGCGGCAGTCAGACGATCCGCCTCGCCAGCGGGGGCCGCGGCCTGATGATCGACGACATCGCCCTCAGCGAAACGCTGCCGGCGAACACCGGCGCGGAAGACACCGCGATTCGCCTGGCGCCGATCGCTGCCACGCTGCAGGACGACGACGGATCGGAAACGCTGACCGTCACCGTTGCCGACCTTCCCACCGGCGCCACGCTGAGCGACGGCGACCACCGCTTCACGGCGACCGACGATCAGCGCAGCGCGACGGTCACCGACTGGAACCTCGGCACGCTGTCGATCACGCCGCCGCCCGACGCAGCGGGCCGTTTTACCCTGCGCGTCGTTGCCACCGCCAGCGAGCAGGCGAACGAGAGCCAGGCGAGCAGCGACGCCCGCGTCGAGGTGCACGTGCTGCCGGTCAACGACGCGCCGCACGCCCGCGATGCCCGTTACACGCTCAGCGAAGGCGAGCGCCTGACGATCGACTTCGCGCCGCTGATCGGCGATGTCGACGCGGATCGGCTGACGGTCCATGTCGCTTCGCCCGACCACGGCGAGCTGATCGGCAACGCCGACGGCACCTGGACCTATGTGCCGCAGCCACGCTACCACGGGGCCGACCGCTTCCGCTACACGGTCTCCGATGGCCCACAGACGGCAACGGCGACGGTGGAGCTGACGAT
>WBZT01003399.1_pt1 | contig 10446 bp, 6 predicted proteins | sample 5204241 | NCBI WGS metagenome assembly WBZT01 (sample SAMN12344358, study PRJNA552823) | activated sludge metagenome | biome: Activated sludge suspended growth; feature: Nitrification reactor; material: Wastewater; isolation source: activated sludge from nitrification reactor of wastewater treatment...
CCCAGGAGTACTACGACTCAGCAAAGTGGCGAGGAACCTGGGAACTCGACGGCGGAGCGTTCATGAACCAAGCCAGCCATTACGTCGATCTGATCGACTGGCTGATTGGCCCCGTCGAGAGCGTTCACGCGATGACGGCAACGCTGGCCCGCGATATCCAGGTGGAAGATTCTGGTGTCCTCAACATCCGCTGGCGCAGCGGCGCCCTCGGCTCAATGAATGTCACCATGCTGACCTACCCGAAGAACCTTGAGGGCTCAATCACTATCCTGGGAGAAAAGGGTACGGTTCGCGTGGGCGGCGTGGCGGTCAATGACATCCAGATCTGGGATTTTGCCGAGCCCCGCGACTACGACTCAAAAATCAAGGAAGCCAATTACGAAACCACTTCCGTCTACGGTTTTGGCCACCCTCTGTATTACGGGAATGTGATCAGCGTCCTGCGCGGCGAAGCGGAGCCTGAAACCGATGGCCGCGAGGGACTACGCTCGCTGGAAGTGTTGATCGCAGCCTATCTCTCCGCTCGGGATGGCCGGACCGTGGCGCTCCCCCTGGAACACTAGACAGCGCGGGCATGAGAGTTGCCGTGATCGGAGGCGGCATTAACGGCTTGTGTACCGCTTGGCGCCTGGCCGGAAGCGGTCACCAAGTGACCCTGTTTGAACGCCAGCGCTTGATGGCCGCGACCAGTTCGGCCTCGTCGAAACTGCTGCACGGCGGGCTGCGCTACCTCGAAACGGGTCAATTCTTTCTGGTGCGCGAGGCGCTCCGGGAGCGGGACTCCTGGATCAGCCGTGTGCCCCTCCTGACCAAACCACTCCCGATAGTGCTGCCTGTCTACGCGGACGGCCGGCGCCCACGCTGGCTGCTTGGCGTGGGCATGAAGCTTTACGACCTTCTGGCCGGCAAGTCGAGGCTTCCAAAGAGCGAGTCGCTCAGCAGAGAACAAATACTGTCATTGGCCCCCACGTTGACTACCGACAATCTTCTGGGGGGGTTCCGGTACTATGACGGTCAGATGGACGACCATCGCTTAGGGCTTTGGGTGGCGGATCAATGCCGCCAGGCAGGTGTGGTCATCCAAGAAGGCGCAGCCGTGGTGTCCGCTTCACCAGAGGGAAAGTTAACACTGGCCGCAGGTCAAGTCATGACTTTCGACCGGATCCTCAATATCGCCGGCCCCTGGGCGGAAAAGCTCCTTGCCGACAGCGGGATCAAAGCCAAATACACCCTTGATGTGGTCAGGGGCAGCCATCTGGTGGTCAAATGCCCCTGTCCCCATGCGCTGATCCTGGAGGTTCCCGGAGCCAAGAGGATTTTATTTGTGATGCCTTGCAAGGGGTGCAGCCTCATCGGCACCACAGAAGTACGCCAGACGCTGGATGCTCCAATTACCTATAGCGACGCAGAAACGGATTACTTGATCACAGCCTACAACCATTTCCACTCCAACCAACTCACGTCGGCCGACATTGTCGACACTTTCGCCGGAATTCGGCCACTGGTCAAGTCTGCCAGCGATCCGACCCATGCTCGCCGTGATTACGCGTTTCAGCGGAACGGGAGGCTATTGACCGTCTTTGGTGGCAAGTGGACGACGAGCATGGCCTTGGCGGAAAAACTGAACAGAAAGGTAGATTCAAAATGACGACACAAATCCATCCGACCGCCATCGTGGACGGGGGTGCGCAAATCGGCGAGGCAACACGCATCTGGCACTGGGTCCATGTCTGTGCGGGTGCCCGCATCGGTAAAGGCTGCTCGCTCGGCCAGAACGTCTTTGTCGGCAATCGCGTGACCATTGGCAACAACGTCAAGATCCAGAACAATGTCTCGGTCTACGACAACGTGAACCTGGAAGATGACGTTTTCTGCGGCCCGAGCATGGTCTTCACCAATGTTTACAATCCTCGTTCGGCGGTCAATCGCAAAGACGAGTATCGCGACACGCTGGTCAAACGTGGAGCAACGATAGGCGCCAACAGCACGATCGTCTGTGGCACAACCATCGGCGAATACGCCTTTGTTGCCGCCGGAGCAGTCGTCAATCGCGACGTGAAAGCCTATGCTCTGATGGCTGGCGTACCAGCCCGCCATGTCGGCTGGATGAGCCGGTTCGGCGAGCGGCTGAATTTGCCTCTGGTGGGCAGTGGAAAAACGACCTGCCAGCATACAGGTGATACCTATGAACTGGTCGAAGGAAACTGCAGACTTCTCAGTCCTTCCTGAACACTCGGCCGATCATTCGCCGCCAGATCGGCAGCAGCACCGGTCTTTCCTGTCGCCAGGCCAGGAGTTCGTCGAGGGCGCGTTCTGCCGTGGTAAATTTGCCTGTCGTGCGGGATACATAAGTCGGGTACAAGATCAGTACGCCGGCCACCAGCTCGTCAAGTGTCAGCCTGCGGCGACGGCGCAGCAGCGGCAAGAGATCCACCGTCAGCCCCCAACCGGCATAGAATGGCTGCCCGTAGCAAACCACCTTCTTGCCGCGCAGTAGCGCTTCGAAGCCTGTCAGAGAAGTCAGCGTATGCACTTCATCGACCTCTGGCAATAAATCGCCCATTGCCACGTCGACCACCACTTCATCACACCAGCCGGCGGCATCGTCCTCGCCGTCCCCCTGGAGCCGCAGGCCTGCAACGACGTCCGGATGCGGCTTGTAAATCACGTAGGCTTCTGGGCTGCCCGCCCGGACAGCACGCAACAAGTCCAGATTGCGGCGAACCCCCGGGGCGCCAAAAGCCAACGAAGCGTCCGACTCGACCTGTCCAGGGACCAGCACGACCCACCGCTGAGGTGGCGCCACCACAGTGTGATCAGAATCCACGCACCATCCACCTTGCCCATCGGTCTGCTGGCCAGCTCCGCCGAGCCCACGAGGTCGCTCCCAGCCGGTGGCGCCCACGTTGTACTTCGTGATTCGTGCCGCCACCAAGCGCTCCCTCAGAAGCTGCGCTCTGGCCAGCAGATCCACATCGAAATCAACGGTCTGCAACAGGACTTCCAGATCCGAAGGAGACGTGGCATCGTAGTAAATCCCGCGCCGGTCCATCACCCAGGAGAGTGGACGGATCAGATCCGCCCCCAGCCCCACCGAACGCAGGAAACCATCCTCCAGCCGAACCATTGCAGTCCCCGACGACGGCAAACTCGCAGCCCTGTCCTTGCGCCCCCAGACTGCAGACATCGAGTCACCGGGCATCCCGTCGGCTGGCGCGGAAAACCGCACCACGGATCCCTGAAAAAAGCTGCGTACAATCGGTTCCTTCCAGCGCGAAAACCCAAGCGCCACCACCTCAGCCGGAAAGCGCTCGCGCATCCGGCGCTGCAATCCCATCCATTCGACCAATCGCTCCACTTCACAGCGTTTGCCGGTCTCCGGATCAATATAGCGGGCATAATCGATCAGCGCGCCGTGCACCACATTCTCGAGTGGTACCGGCCGACGGCGGTCCGGCGCCTGCAGCTCATCGTCGGTGAGTCCCCAGCCGGCATAGAACGGCATACCGAAGGTGCGCACACGCTTACCCCATAGCAGGCCTTCGAATCCCACTTGTGAAGTCACCACGTACACCGCCCGCGCATGCTCGATCAGCGAAACAGGATGCACGTCCTTGCCCACCACTCTGACCCGTCGATTGCGCGCCAGCGCCGCCAGATCGAAATGTCCGTGTTTGTAGCCGGCCATGACTTCCGGATGGACCTTGAGCAGCACCAGACAGTCGGGATTCTCGACCAGTGCCGCCGCCAGCATGTGCTGAAAAGCAGCCCCGCTGCCCAGACCGTGGCGAATCGAAGCATCGCCCAGCGTCTGGTCCACCACCAGGACGTATTGCCCTGGCTCGCCGCCCACTTCCCCCAACTGCCCCGGGAGAAGCTCCCGCGCATGGTTGTACTTGGAAACCCGGGCCGATCGCCATCTCGACACCAGAGCCTGCGCCCGAACCCGCTGCTCTTCCGTCAAGTCCTCGGCAATCAGCGATTCCAGCCGGGAAGGTTTTTCCGCATCGTAGTAGATGCCCAGGTCGTCTACTACCACCGACAAGGGTGGCTCATCCCGACCCAAGCCAACCGAGCGCAAGAAACCATCTTCAAGGCAAAGAAATGGAATCCCACGCGCCTCGGCGATCTGCATCGCGCGCTTCGCATACCGGCTCCGCCCCCAGCCCACCGTGGCGGTCAGCGTGCCAGGAACCCCCACGACGCAGCGAACGACCGTTCCCCCGAGAAAGTCCTCGAGCCCGACCAGCTTTCTCAAACCCCGGTTGAACACCCCGTACAAGTGATCAGACCCTCACCGCGCCTGCCGTCAGCGCCAGACGGAAGCGTTGGACCGACCGTACCCGGTCGATGAAACCCGGCCCCCTCATTCCCCGCACGATAGCCTCGAACCCGCATCCGTCGAACACAAACCCCAGGTTGTGCGTGGTGACCAGATCCGCCAGGTAAGTCCCGCGGGCGGCGACTACCGGAATGCCCACGGCCAGTGCCTGAAAGAACTTGTTGGGCAAGGAGAGGCGATAGCTCAGGCAGACATCGTCCACACAACACCACATCAAACAGCGGTGCGAAGCCACCAGCGCAACGAGTTCGCCCTCATAATCGCGCGCACCCAGCACCCAGGCGGCAGCCGTCGCCACCTCCGGTACCTCGCCAATGAAAAAACCATGCACGGGAATTCCAGCCGTCTTTGCAGCAGCAGCCAATTGTTCAAGCTGCCGACCGCGGACGCCGCCGCCAACATAGACCAGTGCCAACTGATCCGGCCTGGGCACGGCAAGAAACCCATCGCGCCAGCGAGTGACGAAATGATCGTTGAGTACCACACGCACGCGCTCGGATGAAATGCCATGAACGAGTTCGTAAAGGGTAGCGATCGGTGCGTTGACCACTCGCAGTTCGCGCGCGCGAGTGACCACGGCCTTCTCCACGACCACGTCGAACGCCGTGCGCAACCAGCTATTCCTGCGGTTGCGATGAAATTCGATCTCATGCGCGTCATAGATGAGGTCCGCTCCCGACCACTTCGACAATTCCAGCCCAACGACGCCACAAAACAGGTCGTGGGCATGGATCAAACTGGCGCTCTGCAAACGCGAACTCAGACGCAACGCGACTTGCCGCGCACGGACGAAACTTTGCCATGAGACACGCAATCCGGCAAACAGTTGTCGGGGCCTCAACCCATACCGTCGGCCCAATAGGAACCACAACCCTGGCCCTCTAACCACAGCGCCCAGTAGCAGCAATGCCCCTTGCACATAGGCGAGCAAGCAGAAGGGAATGTTGGCAACAGACTCCTGTGCAGCATCGACAATGTCTGCGCCAGGATAGAGGGCCAGCGAGGCGATAACTCTCCTGTCATGCGTAGAGTCTTCGCTGATCAGTACCACGACCTTTTGGCCAATGTCCAATTTGTGTGTCCCGTCAGGAGTAAGGCCGGTCGCCGGAAACCTCTTGAGCATCAGCCCTCCGCGCAAGCGCATGAATCAGAATGAACTTCGCCTTCTCGGGCGGCATGCATTCTGACAACGTGCCCTCGTTCACGAGCATCCGGTTCAGTATGCCAGACCCCAAGGGCTGCTGCGCCGCCTGGCTGTTCCATTCCGCCGGCAACAGATCCACCAGGAACCGGACACCACGGATTGAGACAATCTGGAAACCCGTCGAATCCAGGAGGGCTTCGAGATTGGAAACGCTGTAGAGCTGACGAACCCGGCCATCAGGCAGGGCGATCCTTGCGATCGCCTCAGACGGATGGCCCGAGTTCATGACCGCCAAAATCAATGCCCCGTTTCGCTTCAGGCAACGCCTGGCATTCACGAGGAACAATTCGGGGTTCCGCAGATAGTTGAAGACCGCGCCCAGACAAACGGCGGCATCGAAATCGACCAAGTGATCCGGCAGCGCATGCAGGTCTGCCTCAATCCAGCTCACATCTGCACCCGGGTAACGTCGTCTGCCAACAGCGAGCATCTGCGGCGAGATATCAACCGCGGTGACTTGACAAGCTTTATCCAGCAAGACCGGCAACTCTCGCCCTCCGCCGCTACCCAGGAGAATGACCGTTGAGGAAGGAGCAAGCACGTCGGCCAGCAGCCGCGACTCGACCCTCGTGGTATAGCGTTGGATGGGAAAATTATCCCAGACATCAAAATACCGGAGTGCCAACTGATCGTTGTAGGCGCGTTCGGCGGCCGCATTCTCGTCGTCGGGTGTTTCTCCTGCGGATGGCGCGTCGGCATTTGCCTCGATCGAAGCAAAGGCAATACGACCGCCGGCATAGGAATCTGATGTCGGCAAGCCAAAATAGACGATACTCGGCGGGCGACCAGCTATGTCGAGAAGCCGGGCACCTTCGACGCGCCCGGCATCCCACTCGCCATCTCGCCCGCGGCGCAGCACCGGATCCGGCGAAACCCGCCAGGGACCTTCTAGAGCGTCAGAGCACAGGGCACCAATGTCCCAAGCATGCACCTCGCGGCAGCCGTTGTAGATGATGAAGTAGGTGAGCCGATCGCTGTCATGATCTTTGGCTACGTAGAGACTCGGATTGGCCTGACCAAAACAATCCCATGCCCCTGCTGCGGGCGTATGGATCGGCCTCCCCTGATTGCCAGCCTGCCAGTTGATGCCATCCGGTGAAGTAGCGAGATAGATGTGAAACCTGCCCGCATCAGTGCCTTCAAAGACCATGACCCACTGATCCCGAATCCGACGCACGAAGGGCAAGCCCATGCGCAGTGCGCCGAATGGCCGGGGGGAAAGGATCAGATCATGGCCAAAGCGCTGCCAGACCAGTCCATCGGTCGAAGAAGCCAACGCAAAACCCTGCAGCGTATCCGAGCTGTAGTACATGCGGAAATGATCTGCTGCCAAGCGCAACACGCTGCCCTGTGCGGCGTAGGCACCATCGACCAACACGGGCTTCGGCTGAATCGACCAGCCCGCAAGCTGGCTCCCATGTGCCAGACCAACGCTAGTGGTGCCGCCCTGGCTGATCTCCCGGTCACGCGCATTGAAATACAGGGTCAGACTTCCCGCTCCCTCGACAACCGGGTCGCCATCCGGATGACTAAGAATCGACGGATCTCGAATGCCGAAACCACTCCACGGTTGATCACCTGCCAGGCGACATCCCTCCTCACGGGTGAATAATGCTTCACCGTCGACACACTGGCGCAGCAAAGAAGCAGTAAGCGGTTTCATGGCCGGATCCCTGGTTCGGAGGATGGAGTCATCGACGCCTGCTTGGCACGCTCGCGGAGAAGCGCAAGATAGCAGCCCACACCATGCAAAGCATGCATCACATGTCGCGGGTAGCGTGCTTCCTGATTATGTCCCGTAGAAAGGTTTTGCAGGATCGAATCGGCAACCCGACGCCCCAGGCGCAGCCAGGCCTCTGCACGTTCAGACTCAAACCCGAGACGGGAAACGAGCACCAGCAACTCGCCCAGGGACCAGAGACGAGCCGGTTTGGGCAGCACTTCAATCCAGTCTGCGCCCAGCGGGCGGAGCCAGGGAATCTCACGGCCCTCGATCCGGTTCTCCCCGGGAATTCGCAGGTGAATCACATCCGCGAAGCAGCAGGGCCCGGCGAACTGCCCCACCATCTCTGCCGTCGCCACTTCGACCGACGAGGTCCCGAACACGTCCGCCATTGCATTGAGAATGTAGCATTGGTGAAGCAGGTCAACCACCGAATTGCTGGGAGAATACGGCCAGCCCAGGCTCGCTACCCTGCGTGACCGGATCCACTCCATCGACGTTTGTATCTCAGGTTCGCAGCCGGAAGGGCATCCGACGCTCTCGCCCATTGCCAGCGCACCATAGGCGCAAGCGGCCGCGTTATAAATGGGCACTCGAATTCCTGGCGAGTAGACAGGAATCAACGGCCCCGCCTCTCCCACAGGTAGCGCCAGACGCTGAACCCAACTCCCCAGTCCCCGCACACCATGGCCAAGCAGAGTCTGCAGAGGTTCTGAAGACGCTCCTTCGTCGATGCATTCCAGTGCACCGCGAACGATCAGCGCAGAGGTAATCAGGAAAGCTTCACTGGCCGGCAAGTCACGCCACGAGAACCCAAGACCCCAACACCACCCTTCGTCTAGCGGCGACAAGGCGGTGTCCTTCAGGCGCAGGCAGATTGCAGCTACACGCGCTTCGAACTGAACCGCCGAGAGCAGCCTGCTGCGGCGCAACACGGCAAGCAAACTCAAACATTTGCCGTCGGCCATCGGATGCATGGTCTGTGCGGCACTATAGGCATCCGGACCCACCCCAGCGGCAGTTTCGTAGGCCGTCAAACCGGTATCAATAGCGTTGCGCAGGTCTTCAGCCAAGGACACCGGGTCTACCCCCAATAAATCTACGGGAACTGAAACTACTTGCTGAGCACAATGAAATTGTCCGAACGCTTGAACATTTTGGCATCGGCATTTTGCAGCCTGACGACGGACTGCGGATCGCTGCCACCCCAGAACAGGCAGCTTTCACGGGCCGCAGGCAAATATCCAAGCAGTTCTCGGGAAGTCAGAAGGGGGTTGGTCGCCGTCGACTGGTCACGATCCATCAGTTCGTTGATGATCAGCAGTCCGCCAGGCGCCAGGGCTTGCCACGCCGAAGCGATCACCGCATGCCGCTGTTGGGGCGGGATCCGGTAGAGCATCTGTGCGAACAGGACGATGCTGACCTCGGCCGGGTAGGCGAACTTTGTCGCCGAACACTCCTGGTACTCGAGGAGACTCTCAAAACCCAGCGATTGCCACAGGTTGGTGCCGATGATCACATAATCGTGCTTGACCTCCGAGCAAACCACATGCTTGATGGCATTGCTGCACGCGAAATGAGTACACAAGGGAACCATCCCAATCCCCGCGCCATGATCGACGAAACACGGAATATCTTGAGCACCCAAAAACCGATCGACAATCCGCTTCATCACCTGTGAACGCTGTGATGAGGAAAACATGAAATAGGAGAGTTCCTTCCGGTCCAGCCGCTTCAGATCGGGCTGCTTCCCTTCCACGTTCGCATTAAGGTTGTCGAGCATCCACATCGCCAGCTTTGCCGGTGGCGATGCGGAAACCGATCGCGCCGCCGCCGGACGGACAAGAGTCTCTATCGCGCCAACAACCAAAGGACCATATCTGCCGACCGACTTCCCGAGTAAGGCAGCAGCTTCCTGGCGAGCGCTATCCGGGGAGCTCAAGTAATCGAACAAATTGCTGGTGGCAAGCTGACCTTGGCTGCCAGTCGATTCCCCCCCTTCGACCACCAGAGCGCGGACAGAAGCCGCAGCGACATCAGCGTACCTGACGTCAGCCTGAACATCCGATGCCGTCGCGAAGACCATTGCGACACGACCGCCCGGCTCGGCGTGCGATGCGGCGGGCACCTCCGTTCGTTTCAGTTCGTGTCGTTCGCCAGGCACGGTCATCAGTCGCGTCCGTAACAGGCGCTGGTACCATTTTCTTCCGCCCATCGGTGCGGTGCCCGCTGGCGCTCCGAGCAGGACGGATATTTCACCATCGCGAGTGCCACCACTGTGACCCAGGGGTCCCGCCCAGGTGTAGGGATGAATCAATATCTGCACGGCGCGGTTGCGGCCGACAACAAACATGTTTATGTTATCCATCATCCGCTTGATCTGACCACCACCGTCCGTCACCTGATAAAGAAGTGGCGCCTTCTTTCTGAACTGCTCAACATCAGCATCCAGGCCAACCTGCGCCAAGCGTTCGTCGGTAATCCAGTTTTCTGCAAAAAGCGACGAGATGAACTCTCCAGTGACCCCAAGCTCAGGGAGCCGCTTCCTGAACATCTGATTGATTTCACCGCCATGACTTGCCATGGTGTTGAACTCGCCAAACTGCTTTTTCGTCCACAAGACGCGGTTGGAAAAAGCGTCCATTACCTCCCGATGAAAGGACTTCTGATCCGACGGGGATACCGCCAGGCGGGTTAACCACTGTAGCGACTTCTCCGACTGCAACCACCGCCAATAATCAATTGCTACTCCCCCGAACTTTTGAGAAATGAGGTAGGCGTCAACAGGAGAGTCGTGAAGGCCAATTTCCATCGGCGACCTGATGCTCCGAACCAGGTTCCGGAATTCTGCAAAGCGTGCGCGTTCGTCACTCGAATAATCCGCCAGAAGGTAGAAAGTGCCTGGAATGTTGCGCCGGTAAAGCGCGGCCAAAAAACCGTAAGCACCAAAAATATCGCGTGCATGAACGTCAAAACGGAAGGAGACGCCACGAGGTGTAGGGGAATTTCCAAGATTACTGCAGGAAAAGAATGAGCACTTCTGTCGATGCAAATGCTCGATGAGCGCCACGGCTTCCTGGTAGGCGAAATTGTCGTATTTGATCAAGGGCGTCATCGGCTTAAGTACCAAAAGGGATGACAGCGGCACAGGTACCGGCCGGTACTGGTGTCTCGACT
>WBZT01003400.1_pt1 | contig 10443 bp, 4 predicted proteins | sample 5204241 | NCBI WGS metagenome assembly WBZT01 (sample SAMN12344358, study PRJNA552823) | activated sludge metagenome | biome: Activated sludge suspended growth; feature: Nitrification reactor; material: Wastewater; isolation source: activated sludge from nitrification reactor of wastewater treatment...
ATGCACAAATGTTCCAAAGCCAGTCCGGCTGTAGATGATCGCTTCATCGTTCGGACAAAAAAAAATTCGCCCGGCACCTGATTTCGGATTTGGTGTCGGCACGACCGCCAACGCCCGCCGCTTTTGCACATCCCAGATCCGGAAGTCCAAGGCGTTTGCTGAAGCCAGGAAGCATCCGTCCGAACTCAGTTCGATGGTGCTCGGCATCACTCCGCTTTGACTGCTGCTCGCATACTCATGAAAGACAGCAGGCAGATGTAATTCGCTGATGCCGATCTGGCCGACGCCGGCGCTGGTGGCGACGCGGTGACCATCCGGCGAGAACTGCAGCGTGCGCCAGGAATCCGTCACCGCCTGAAAAACGACTTGTCCGTTACGGTGATCCCAAAGCTGGAGAGTGCTGTCGTGTGCTGTCGATGCGATCCATTGGCCGGCGGGATGGAATTCGAAGAGGAACGGTGCGGCGGTATGTCCACCGAAGCGCGTGAGTAAAGTCCCGTTTGCGGCGTCGAACACGAGCACATCGCGGCTTGTTGGATTGGCAGCGGCTACGAGGCGGCCGTCGGGACTCCACGCCGCCCAATTCACGCAGGAATCTAAGGCCACCGACCATACGCGTTGCGCTTCGGAAAAACGCCATATCTCGAACGCGTTGGTCCGCACAATGACCATCCGTTCACCGCTGGGATCGAAGCGCGCGTACCGCACATCGCTTTCTGGCGGCAGGAAAGCGCGGCGGCTTCCATCCTCCAACGAGTGTACGAACAGGCCGTTCGTTGTCCCGCAGACCAGCTGCTTTCCATCCGGAAAAAAGTCCAGAACCGGCGTAGGTCCCTCCTGTGGGCGCAGCCGAAGCAACGGTTCGGCAAGGTCCCGATCCCAAACATCGAGCCGCAGATCGTGGTATTGAACGGCGATCTTCCGGCCATCCCGGCTGAACACGACGGCCTCCAATTGCCGGGCGGTTTTAGTCGTGCCCCGAGGGGTTTCCGGGAAATGTCGTATCAGTGATTGATCCTTGGTGGCGCGCAGTTCGCATCCGCCGCTGGTTCGCGGGGCAATGTAAGTTTCCAGGTCCGGCGAAAACGTGTTCCGCAGATTTGAACTGCGAACCCCGTCCGGCCAGCGCTTCAGCAAGCGGGCATCGGGCTTCGCCAAGGCAGCCGCGGCGGCGCTGCGGACCTCCAGTGTATTCTCGATGGCCGCCGCTTTTTGTAACGCCGAGAGCACTTCGAACCGCTGGCCCATCTGCTTGCTTTCAAGTTGCGAGCGCGCCTGAGTCAACAGCGACTCGTAAAGCGCGGCTCTGGTGCGTCGGTAGGCCCGGTCTAACATGAAACCGCCCAGGAACAACGAGAGCAGTAGTGCAGCCGAGACCGCCGCCAGCAGGGGATTGCGTTTGGCCCAGCGACCGGCTCGTTCGATCGCCGACGTCGGTCTGGCAAGTATCGGACGTCCAGCGAGCCAGCGTTCGAGTTCATCGGCCAGTTCAGCCGCGGAGCCGTAGCGGCGCGCGGCGTCCTTTGCCAGACATTTGAGGCAAATCGTTTCCAGATCGGCATCCAAGTGCGGCTGCCGTTTGCAAAGCGGCGGTGGCTCTAGTTCGGCGACTTGACGCAGCACTGCCGCGGTCGTGTTACCGGAGAAGGGAGGCTGCCCGCTGAGCAGTTCGTAGAGCATCACTCCCAGACTGTAGATGTCCGTGGCGGTCGTGAGGTCACTGGTTTTGCCCGCCGCTTGCTCGGGTGACATGTAAGTCGGCGTGCCCATCACCGCCAGCGTCACCGTCAGGTGGCTTTCGTCTTCCAGCAGCTTCGCCAAACCGAAATCCGTGATATGTGGCCGGCCCTCCAAATCCAACAAGATGTTGGTAGGCTTAAGATCCCGATGCAGTATGCCACGCTGGTGGGCGAAATGGACCGCGGCGGCGATGGTTTGCATCAGTTGCGCAGCCGCGCGTGGGCTGAAGGGGTGCCGCCGCATTGCGTCGAGCAGCGTGCCACCTTCCACCAAACGCATGCTAAAAAAAGGCTGACCATCGTGTTCGCCGACCTCGTAAATGGAAACGACGTTGGGATGGTCCAGTCGTGCTGCTGTCTCCGCTTCCTGCTTGAAGCGTTTGACGTGACTCGGCGTGGCGAATACCCCGCCGTGAACCAATTTAACCGCCACAACACGATTCTGGCTGGTCTGTCGCGCCCGAAACACGACCCCCATGCCGCCGCGCGCAACTTCCTCAAGTAATTCATAGTCGCCGAACGAACGGTTGAGGGCTGGTGCGGAAGCCGAGGTTGAGTCGCTGGTCTCCTGCAGATCGGCTACGGCCGCGTCGAGCCCAAGGGTCAGCAGACAGTTAGGGCACATCCCCGCCGGCGCTCCGGGGGCGATTTCACGACCGCAATCTGGGCAGACTCGGGACGACATGGTCATCCATTCTCAAAGAAAATTGCGGCAGAGGTTACACGAAAAACTCAGTGACAGTCCGCGTTTAGCGGGCCGAGACGGAAAATAAGTGCCGCAGTTCCTCGTCCACTTCGGCGGGGTTGCTCACAGTTCGGGCAATTTCGGCCCGCAGCAATTCAATGTAACGCTGCCGCAGGCGATGGACGGCTACCTTGACTGCGCCTTCGCTGAGGCCGTGCCGGTTCGCTATCTCTGCATAGGGCATGCCTTGGCGGTCACCCGGCAAATGTGGCTGCAAGTCAGCGTACAGTTTTGCTTTTCCACTCGCGACGCATTCCGTCTCCAGTAATCCCAGCACGTGTGCCAGCAAGGTGAAAACCCATTGTCTCTCGAAAATGGTCTCGGGCGTCTCGTTGACCTTCGGTTCAGCGGCGAAGCGCGCCTCGTCTTCCAGCGTGTTCAGGGAAATGTGCGCTGCCCCGCCGCCGCGCTTTTGGGCGTGATCGCGATCCCAACGGTTCGCGAGGAAGTTATTCAAGAGTCGCAACAGAAAGGTTCGAAACTTCCCTCCTTCCCGCTGCAATCCAGCCAGGGCGCTTTGTTCGATCAGGTGCAGGAAAAAATCCTGGGCAATGTCCTCCGCTTCGTTCGACCCATAACCTCGACGACGCACGTAGGAATAGAGAGGATACCAGTAATCAGAGTAGAGCCGGCCAAAAGCCTCGGTGGAATTTACGGGCTGAGTGCCAGCCGCCTCCAACACGAGTGTCCAATGGGTCGTGTTGAAAACTGGGGATGGTTGAGGTTTGTCGTCCAAAATCTCTGCCGTGTCAGCCGGTTAAATCCCATGATGTCACTGCATTCCGCCAACAGTCGCCTCTTGTACTGGAAGCGTTATGCACACCAGCCGTGGTTTTCGCGGACTTGAATCATGGCGGCGAGAATGTCATTCCAGGTTTGCTGCTTCATCAACACTTCATTCGGGAACATGCAGCCGTCCCAGCAGATGTGCTTTAGCTTCTTGGTGACCTTGCCCTTGGCGTCGCGCAGCCAGTAGCCGGAGTCGCGGGCGATGTTGAGCTTGCCCTTCGGATCGGTCGCGAGACAGTGGCGGCCGGTCTTTTCGTGCGAGCCGGAGCCGAACGCGCTGCCGTCATTCTGGGCGACATGGAAATCAATGGTCCACGGGCGCAGCGCATCGGTGAGTTTCTTCATGGCCTTGTGGAACTCCGCCGGCTCGTAATGGTAATTCTTCGGCACGAGGCGATGCGCTTCGGCGTTAAAGCCGAGCGTGTAGAGATGCGTGTGCGACATGTCGGCCTGAAAGCCAACCAGCTTCGGCTGGCCGACTTCTTCGAGCAGGTTTACCATGTTTTTCCAGGAATGCATCCCGCCCCAACAGATTTCGCCCTCGGCGGCGAGGCGTTCACCGTGATCCTTGGCGATCTTGGCGGCCTCCTTGAAGGTCTTCGCGATCAGTTTGGTGTTGTTTTTCGGATCCTTGTCCCAATCGGTCACACTGGCGGCGGAGTCAATGCGCACCACGCCGTAAGGCCGGACGCCGAGTCCACGCAGCTTTCTGGCAATACGACAGGCCTTCCCCACGGCGGTGACCCAGTTCTTGCGCTTCGTCTCGTCGCCCATCGCCGAGGCGTCGAACCAGACGGGTGCGACGACCGAGCCGACGACGAAACCCTTCGCCTGAATCTTGTCGGCGAGCGCCTTAAGGCCGTCATCGCCGATGTCAATCGAGGTATGCGGGTCGTAGAGGAACAAATCCACGCCATCGAATTTGACGCCGTTGACCTCGGCCTTGGCGGTGAGGTCGAGCATCGTGTCGAGGTCAATGAAGGTTTCCGCGCCGGGGGAGCCTTTGCCGACGAGCCCGGGCCACATGGCGTTGTGCAGTTTGGGAAAGTTGTTGCTTGGAGTTGTGCTCATAATGGGTTGAAAAGTGCGGCGTGAGCCTAGCAAGAGGCTTTTTCCGCAGGCAATTTGAATTTCGCGCGTCCGACAATATTCCTAGCGAATCACGGCTCGATAGAATACCTGGTCAATCCACGGGATGTAACGAGCATCCAGGATGGTCACATCGCCACCGGTCCCGGGGATATCATCTTCGACGATCTCCCAATTGATGAGATCGGCCGATGTTTCAACGCGGTAGTGGCGGTTGACGGCGGTGCTGAAGGTGATGAAGTAGCGACCGTAGGGATCGTTGGACAATCCGCGGATTACGAACAATGAACCGCCATCTTGCGGATCAGTATTCGCCAGGTACTCCTGCCAGGTGGGTATGCCGTCACTATCGGGGTCGGAAAGTTCGGCCAGGGCTAGATCGCCGCTGAAGCCGTGGGCAGCCAACCAAGGGGCGGGTGTGCCAAAGGGGAGGTTGGTATAGACCTTCATGAAGGCGTTGGTGTTTTCGATCACAAATCGCTGACCGCCGGTGTTGGTGTAGATGGTGTTGTCCAGTTCCAGAAGGCTGAAGGCATTGCTGGGCTGAATAACGTCGCGGAATTCAAAGTGGACGAAGTTGCCAAAGCAGGCAAACGGCAGGCCATTGCTTTGGAATTGCGGATTGGGGCTGGAGAGCAACAACCAGCTCCCACCGCTGCCGTCGTTGGTTTCGGTCAGACTCCAGCCGGCCAACAGGTCGCCGGTGTTGGTGGACATCAGCCGGGTGGTGCAGGGCCAGTTTGCGCGATAGTGCAACCGGAGTTGGCGGATGTAGCGCGGAACGTAGGAGGCGCGCAGGGTCAGCGCGGTCGGCGAGGCGGCGGCATCCGCGGAAAGCCGCAGCGAGCCCTGAGTCACCGTGCCCGTGTGTTGCGACGGGATGTAGGGGGCCAGGATGAAATTCGTCACGAACGGATAATTGGTGGTCGGCGGCGTGTTGTTGGTGTTGATGATCGGGTTGTTCGTATCCATGTAGTACGTATAATTCGTGGCCTCCGCCGTGAACTGATCGTAGGTGATGTAGAACTTTGGCAGAAACTGCTTGGAGGTTCGTTTCAACGTGGCCCAACGCAGGACGTACTGGCCGTTCAAATCCTTGCTGACCTGCGCGAATTGCGCCGCCAAATCAATGGCATTGGTCGCGGAATAATACCGGCCAGATGTTTGCGTTGTGATGTTGGTGAGGGTGGTGAGGTCCAACTCGGCGCCGAAGCCGATGCAGTAAATCTTCACGCCATTGTTCGTGGCCGCCCGGATGACGTTGTCCACGGTGGCGAAGCTGGATTCATCGCGTCCGTCCGAGATGAACACGACATAATGCTGTTCGTCACGATTGGATGCGCCCAGATTGGTGATGGCATTGGTCAATGCATCCCAGCAACGGGAAGCGGCGGGGAACCACATGACGTAATCGTCCCAGATGCTTTCCACGGCGGCATGGAGCAGGGCCTTGTCAGTGGTCAGCGGCAGAACCTGCAGTGGATTCTGATCTTCACGATGGAACTCGTAAACGCCGATCTGGGTGGTGGCCGATTGCTGGTTGATGAAGGTTTTGGCGCCCTCGACCATCTGATCAACCGCATCGGAAATCCCGTCGCTGTTGGTGTCGCCATTGGCCAGGGACGCGATGCTCTGGGTAAAATCCAAAACCAGGTTGGCCTTGATGAGCTTCGTGGTGAAGGTGGAGCCGCCCATGTAATACGAACCTTCGACCGTGCTGTTGGTCGAGGCGTCTTCCACGCAGGTCGCCGTGAGGAGGCGGGGTGAAACCACCACGGCCGTGCCTTGGCTCGGATCGTCGTTGTCGCGCAGCGAGAATTCAAAATCGAGCAGATACGGCGACGAATAAGAGTAGGTCGCGTTCGCGATGGACAGCGCGGCGATGGGTTTGTTCGTAACGGTGAAATGCAGCAAGGCGCTGCCGGTGCCGAAGACGTTGCTGGCGACGATGGTGGAATCGAACTCGCCGGCGTACACCGGCTGACCGGTGATCAAGCCCGTCGCGGTATTCAAAGTCATTCCCTCGGGCAGGTTTTTGACGGCGAAACCAAACGGCGTGCCGGTTGCGGTGATTTGATACAACAGAGCCTGATCTTCCGTCCCCGTGGCGGTCAGTTCACTGGTGATGACCGGCGCGCCGGAGGCAAAGGTCACGACCAAGGTTTCCGTGTGCGAGGCGCAAGCGTTGTACGCGGTGATCAACGGGCTGAGCGTGCCGCTTTGGAGCGGGATGCCGGAAATCACGCCGGTGTTCGTGTCCACCGTAAGCCCCAAGGGCAGATGACCGGCGTTGTACCAAGTGGGCGAGTGCATCGCGGTGATGCTGTAGGTGAAGAACTGTCCCTGCATGCCTGTAGCAACCAGCGAGCTGGTAATGAGCGGCGCTTCGACGTCCACTGTGAGTATGGCGACCCGGCTGGTGACCGAACCGCATTGATCCAACACTTCCACCGCATAGCCACCCGCTGCCGCCAAGGTGACGTTGGTGAGCGTCAGATTCGTGCTCGTGGCGCCGGGAATGGGTACGCCCTCGAAGCGCCATTGGTAACTCAACGGATTGGCGCTTTCCGCCGTGACGTCGAACGACGCGGATTCGCCGCAGATGACGGTTCGATCCTGAGGTTCGGCGGTGATCAACGGAGGGACCACCGTGACCTCCAGGCGCGCCACCGCGCTCGTCACCACGCCGGCTATGTTGGTGATGACCACGGAGTATCCGCCCGCCTGACTCAAGACCACGTTCGTGAGTGCCAGATTTGTGGCGGTGGCTCCGTCAATCGGCGCTCCTTCGAACAACCATTGATAGCTCAAGGGCGCATAACCCTGCGCGTTGACGGTGAATTCCGCTCCCTGGCCGCAGAGGGTGTTCGTGTCCTGCGGTTGCGCGGTGATGAGCGGCGGTTCATAGAAGGGCAGCAATTTCGCGGTGACACTGGTCACAATCCCGTTGGAATTGGCGACCACCACGGAATAATCGCCCGCGTCACCGGGTTGGACGTTCGGGAAGATCAGGATGTTATTCGTCCGGCCGACCAGGTTCGTGCCATCCCGGCGCCATTGATAGGTGAGCGGTTGAACTCCGCCCGCCAGCACGGGCAGCGTGGCCGTTTTGCTGATGGGGGCGCGCAGGTTGCGCGGTTGTACGTTGATGAACGGCGAACCGTTCCCGAGTTGGCCGAGATTGTGATAACCGCCCGCGGCGATCTGGTAAAACCGCGTCCAGCCGGGCACGTCGCTCTGCGAGAAAATGTTGTTCCCCCAAGCGGCCAGCGTGCCGTTTGCCCGGAGCGCGACGGTATGAAACGCCCCCGCCGACACCGCAACGATGTTGGACAATCCTGCGGGCGGAATGGCTTGGTGGTCCTCATCCCGTCCCCAACCGAAGAGCGTGCCATTCTGTAGCAGCGCCAGACAATGATCCTTGCCGGCGGAAATGGCCACCACGTTGGAGAGTCCGGGTGGCACGAGCGTTTTCCCAAAATCTCCATCGCCCCACGCGACGACGGTCCGGTCGTCCAGCAACGCCAGACTCTGTCCGTCGCCGGCGCTGATCGCCACCACGTTGGTCAGGTTGGCGGGTACGGCGTTGGAATCACCCCAGCTCACCACAGTACCATCGGCTCTCAGGGCCAGGCAATGCCGCCAGCCGGCGGCGATAGCCGTTACATTCGTCAAGTCCGCCGGCGGCGCGGGTTGAGTGCCACGGACCACGACCGTGCCATTGCTCAACAGCGCGAGGCTGTAAGTGCTGCCACCCGCGACGGCCGCGACATTGGATAGACTCGCCGACACGTTTGCCTGGCCGAACAAGGTGTCGCCCCAGCCGACCGCCGTGCCATTCGCTCGCAGCGCCAGACTATGCAACGTGCCCGCTGCCAGTCCCACCACGTTCGTGACTTCCGATGGCACGGTGCTTTGCGTGTTGTTATTGTTGCCCCAAGCAACCGTGGAATCCTGCGCTTGAAGGAACGAAAGCGGGGGACTCAACAAAAGGCTGAGGAGGAATCCAACCACGAGTATTCGATAGGAATGGTGCGAAGCTGGTCTGAGCATTTTCATCGGTTTGGTTCTCGAATCTAACCTGTTCCCGCCACTGGGGCTGGACCTCGAACTTCGGAGGGATGGCCCAACCGTTTCCCGGACTAACTGGCTGACCTACCCACTTGCCCGCCAATCAAGCCTGCTGCTCAAGTCAGGCTTTGACAAGCTCATTCGCCGAATCGCGGTCATCATTTTTGGCGATTGACAGCACGCGGCATATCCGGCCTCCTCATCGCTCACGCGTCATGGCGGCGCACGATTCGGCGCCGGCAACAGTTCAATGCCGGAATGATCCGGTCGCACACTCAGCCGGATGCAGCGAATGGCGTTCTGCTGCGCGTCGGTCGTGTGGTGGCCGCCGGTCGCGAGATAGGTGACGAAAAGTGAGCCGTCGGGCAGTTCCATCGCCTTCCCGTAACCGTAAGCACTGTCCACAAGGAAACCGTGATTCTTCGCTGGCGCTAGCCACGTCGCCCCGCCGTCCGTGCTGAAGATGACGCGCAAACCGCCGGCACCGTACGAGCCGTGCAGGCAGACCAGCGTTCCGTCGCGTAGCACATATAGGCTCGGTGCAAACAGGCGCATGCCGAACGTGACGGGCTTCGTCCACGTTTTGCCATGGTCACTGGACCACGCGATGTCGCCCTCCGGACGCGCCATCATCACCCAACGCCCATCCGGCAGCGCGGTCACGGTGATCTCCTGCAAATCGTGATCCGCGTGGATGGTGCCGAACTGCTTCCAACTGCGCCCACGGTTGGTGGAACGGAAAAACGTCGCCACATCCGGCGGCCCGCTGGTTGGGCGGCCATTGATTGGCACGACGATGGAATCGTCTTTCAGATGCAGGAACGGACCGTCCGTTTCGTCGTAGAGCAGGGGCGTCTTCAATCGTCGCGGCTTTTTCTCCCACGTCTTGCCGCCATCGAACGAACGCACGAACCACACGCGCGCTGCCATCTCCGGTTCTTTGGCGAGATCACCGCTGATCGGCTCACCGGGATAGGTGAAGAAACAGCACACGATCGTTCCGTCGCGCAATTGCACGAACGCCGGATGACGATCGTCGGCGGGCGTGTCTGCGAGCGTTGTCGGTTTGCTCCAGGTTTTGCCCTCGTCCGTCGAGCGCATGATCATCGCCCGTCCGCCGGTCGGCGCGACGATATCCGTTGGCAGGCCAAGCTTGCGGTATTCGGCCAGCGATTTCTCCGGGTAATGCAACGGCGTTGGTGCTGACGCGTGCCAGTAGCCGGCGTTGAAACCAACGAGCCAGGTGCCATCCTTCAGCCGCGCCGGCGATTCCCAACCAACAAAACCGCCGTAACCCGGGAAAGCCTCGGGCTGGTTCACGCCCGGCCCGACAAGGATCGCGCGACAATCCTCGGGCCGCAGTTTCGATTCGCCGTTTTCAACCAGGACAACTCGTGGCGACGCGACGACCTGTTCTGCCGCAACCGACGCGAACGGAAAAATCGCCGCCGCGAGCAAACTCACGGCGGCGACCAATTGTGTTGGAATGAACTTCCGCAACATCTGAAAGCCTTCAGCCACGCGGCTCAGGCGAACTTGTTTTTGCGATACGCACCCATCGCCGGCGCATTGGGATTCACTTCCGGTCCGAAGTAGCGCAAGGTCACGAGCGGTTCCGTCTCGCTCGTGTTCTCGAAGGTCACGCCGGCTTTCGCGCCGTCTTCGGTGCAGAAATATTCGTCCTCGGTCAGTTCGTGGAAGCGAATGAGTTTCGGGCTGACCAACGGCTCGCCATTGATCTTGCCGCTGCCTTGCACGCAGATGAGGCCGTACGCGCCGGTGTCCTTGATCGTGCATTTCGTGCCCGGATCAATCGTGAGTTCCTTCGCCGTGAAAAGCTGTTCGCCGTCCACTTTGCCGTAAACGATCCAGCGATCCACGAAGCCCTCCTTGCGCGTGTCGGCGACGGGAACGGGTTCGAGGTAATGGTTGTCCTTGAAATTCGGATCGACGTTTTTGTCCCAATCGAGTTGATCCACGATGAAGTCGAGGTCCTTGTGTTTGCTCTTG
>WBZT01003404.1_pt1 | contig 10439 bp, 9 predicted proteins | sample 5204241 | NCBI WGS metagenome assembly WBZT01 (sample SAMN12344358, study PRJNA552823) | activated sludge metagenome | biome: Activated sludge suspended growth; feature: Nitrification reactor; material: Wastewater; isolation source: activated sludge from nitrification reactor of wastewater treatment...
GAGCTCGACCCGGCGGTGCTGCTCGACCCGACCTCCGAGCTGGATGACGCGTTGGTGGACACCCTGACCGCTCAGGCCCGACGCTGGCGCGGCGACGGGTCGACGGTGCTGTTCCCGGCGGGCATCGGCGGCCACCTCGACCATCGTCTGGTGGCCGAGGCCGGGCGTCGGCTCCTCGCCGAGCACCCGGACCGGATCGGCTGCTACGAGGACCGTCCGTACGCCTCGTTGGTCGATCCGGGTGTGGTCGACGAGACGCTGCGGGCCATCGACCCGGCGTTGGTCCCGGTGGACGTGTCGGGTCCGGTGACCGAGCGTCTGCACCGCCGGCTGCGCCGCTGCTACCCGAGCCAGATCGACGACCTGTTCGTGCGGGCGATGGACGCCGACCGGGCCACCGGAGCGTGCGAGCGCGTGTGGTTCGCTCCCGGTCAGGTGCCGGCCTGGTTGTCATTCCGCGACGGTCACTAGCACACTTCCTCCATGGAGATCGGCGTCCTCGGAGGAACGGGTCCGGCCGGCAGCGGCCTGGCGGTGCGGTTGGCGTCGGTGGGCTTCGACGTCGTGATCGGGTCGAGGTCCAAGTACCGGGCCATGGAGGTGGCCGACAAGCTGCTGGCCAAGTGGTCCGACCGGGAGCTGTCGATCGCGGCGGGTGACAATCACACCGCGGCGTCGGCCGAGGTCGTGTTCGTGGCCACCCCGTGGGACGCGGCAGCGGCGACGGTGAAGGACTGCGAGACCGAGTTGAAGGGCAAGGTCGTCATCTCGATGGCGAACGCCCTGGCCCGGGTCGGTCACGAGTTCCAGCCGCTGGTGCCGCCTCGGGGGTCGGTCGCCGCGTCGGTCCAGGCCGCGGTGCCCCGGTCACTGGTCGCCGCGAGCATGCACCACGTGCCGGCGGCCGAGCTCGGCGACATCGCCCATCCGGTCGAGTCCGACGTGCTGGTGTGCTCGGACCACCCGTCCGCGACGGCGACCACGATCGACATCGTGTCGCGCATCCCCGACCTGCGTGCCGTCGACGCCGGCGAGCTGTCCAACGCCGCACCGATCGAGGCGTTCGCGGCCGTGCTGCTCCAGGTGAACGTGAAGTACAAGACCCGCGTCGCGGTGCGGTTCACCGGCCTGCCGGCCTGAGGCAGGGGCGGCCTGCCGGCCTGAAGTAGGCGTTGTTGTAGCCCTCGCGTCGCAGGGGCGTCGGTGGGCTACAAGTTCGGTGGGCGCCGGTGTTGTTGTAGCCCTCGGGTCGCAGGGGCGTCGGTGGGCTACAAGTTCGGTGGGCGCTGTCGTTGTTGTAGCTCTGGGGTCGTCGGGTCGTCGGTGGGCTACAAGTTCGGTGGGCGCCGGTGGGTGCCGGGTCGGGCGTTCGACCGGGCGCGGGTTAGCCTGCGCCACCGTGCGCCTGTACGACACCGCCCGAGAGGCGATCGTCCCCTTCGAGCCGGTCGACCGTGTCGTCACCATGTACACGTGCGGCATCACGCCGTACGACTCGACGCACCTCGGGCACGCGGCCACGTACCTGACCTACGACGTGCTCCAACGGCGGCTCCGCGACCTCGGCCACGAGACGCGCTGCGTGCGCAACATCACCGACGTCGACGACAGCATCCTGCCCAAGGCCCGCGAGCTCGGCGTCCACTACCTGGACCTGGCCGCCGCCGAGCTGGCCCGCTTCGACGCCGACATGGAGCGCCTCGAGATGCTCCCGGCCTGGTCCGAGCCGCGGGCGACCTCCGCCATCCCCGACATCCGCGGCTTCATCGGCATGGTGCTCGACCAGGGTTTCGCGTACCAGGCGGGCGGAGCCGTGTACTTCGAGGTCGCCAACTTCCCGAAGTTCGGACAGATCAGCCACTACTCGCGTGACGAGATGCTGGCCTTCGCGGCCGAGCGCGGCGGCAACGTCGAGGACCCTCACAAGCGGGACCCGCTCGACTTCGTGCTGTGGCAGCCGTCGCTTCCCGACGAGCCGGCGTGGGAGTCGCTGTGGGGTCCCGGCCGTCCGGGCTGGCACATCGAGTGCTCGGCGCTGTGCCTGCGCGAGCTCGGCACGACCATCGACCTGCACGGCGGGGGCAGCGACCTGATCTTCCCGCACCACGAGTGCGAGGCCGCCCAGTCCGAGGCCGCCACCGGCGAACCGCTGGTGCGCCACTGGATGCACCAGGCCATGGTCCACATGGACGGCGAGAAGATGTCGAAGTCGCTCGGCAACCTCGTGTTCGTGTCGGACCTGTCGCAGAGCTGGGACCCACGGGCCATCCGCCTCGCCTGTGTGTCGCACCACTACCGCAGCGCCTGGGAGTGGACCGACGAGCTGATGCCGGCCGCGTCCGAACGCCTGTCCCGATGGGTCGCGGCGGGCGAGGGCTCCGGGGCGCTCGAGCAGGTGCGCGCCGCTCTCGACTCCGACCTCGACACCCCCGGCGCCATCGAGGCGATCGACGATGCCGCCGCATCCGGCCTCGGCGTATCGGAGGCCGCGGCCCTCCTCGGGGTCCGCACGGACCGAACCGTGTTCGAGTCCGCGACCTGAGGGAATCCCGCGAAAAAGGTCAGGATTCAGGTCTTCCGGCCCGGGGCGTCTGGGTAGGATCACTGCCCAGACGTCAGCGAGCACCGACCGCCGGGCCCCGACGTCGTCGAGGAGGGGATACCCCGTGGCCGCCGAGAACCGCAAGCGAGACGCCGGACAGATGCAGTCCGTGTTCCGCGCCGTTCTCACCCCGCCGTTCCGGTTCCTCTGGAGCGTGACGACCGAGGGGATGGACAACATCCCGGTCACTGGCGGGGCGATCATCGCCCCCAACCACATCTCGGTGCTCGACTCGTTCTTCGTGCCGCTCGTCCTGCCCCGGCGAATCACCTACGTCGGCAAGGCCGAGTACATGGACGACTGGAAGACCAAGTTCCTCTTCCCGGCCATGGGCATGATCCCGATCGACCGCTCCGGGGGTGACTCGGCCACCGCCGCGCTCGACGCCGCGGCCGGGTGCCTGGAGGCCGGCGAGCTGTTCGGCATCTACCCCGAGGGCACCCGGGCCCGCGACGGGCTGCTGCACAAGGGCCACACGGGCGTCGCCCGCCTCGCCCTGCGGACGGGGTCGCCGATCGTGCCGGTGGGCATCATCGGCTCCGATCAGGTGCAGCCCCCGGACGCCAAGTTCCCCGCACCGTTCCGTCGGGTGCACATCCGCTTCGGTCGCCCGATCAGCGTGGAGCGCTACCAGGACCGGGCCAACGACCGCATGGTGCTGCGCCAGATCGTCGACGAGGTCATGTACGAGATCCGCAACCTGTCGGGTCAGACCTACGTCGACAGCTACGCCACCAAGCCGTCCAAGCCGGTCGCCGCTCCGGCCGAACCCGCCGTGCCGACCGCTCCGGCGGCCGAGACCGACGACCGTCCGGTCGCCCCGGTCATCCCGATCGACCGCCCCCACGGCCGACCGGTCGAGCCCGCGGCTGCCAGCACCGACAGGTCCCGACCCACGGGTCTGGTCGTCGCGTCGGCCGCTGCGGGACCGACCCAGGTCGCCGTCGACTCCGACGGCGTCGACCGCCGTTCGTCGGCCGCGGTCATCCGATCCCGTCCGTTGGACCTCGACGCCCTCGCTCTGACCGGCGCATGACCTCGGGACCCGGGCGGTTCCGGGTGTCGGTGATTCTCGGAGCAGCAGTCGCTGTTGCGCTGGCCCTTGCGGCGTGCGGGTCGGACCGCGCCGCCGACGGTGATGGCAGCGCGTCCGCCACGACGGTGACCACCCCGGCGGATCCTGCTGCCCGCGACGCGGTCCGGGCGGGTGCATCTCCGGTGATCGACCTGCCTGCCCCGCCGATCGACGGGATGCCGGTGTTCGTCGGCAACCACGGCGACGACCTGGTCGTCGTCGGCGGCAGGGAGTTCACCCGCTCCGGCATGGAGCGACCCTCCGACGACGTGGCCGTGCTCGATGCCGGGACGTTCTCGTGGCGCTCCTACCCTCGGCCTCCGTTCGATCACCCGACCGGCTACCCGATCGCGGCGGTGACCGGTGACGTCGTCCTGATCAGCGGGTTCTCCTGCGAGATCGGCACCGAGACCCATGACAGCTCCGGACCCGACTGCGCTCTCGGCCCCCGACAGACCGCCCGGCTGGATCTCGACTCGGGACGTTGGACACGTCTTGCCAGCCCGGCCACACCCGCTGAGCAGACCGGACCGCTGGGCTCGGTCGATGCCGACCTGTTCGCCACCCCCACCGGGGTGCTCGCCGCGGTGCCGTCGGTCCGGGTCGAGCTCGCTGGCCGGCAACGGGCCTGGTCGTTCCTGGCGACGGGCTCCGACCGGTGGGTCCCGGTCGACGCACCGCCGTTCGAGCTGCCGCTCGACGCGTGCCGGGCCGGGGGAGCGGTCAGCGTGGTGACGGTGGACGTCACCCAGGACGGCACGACCTGGTCGCCCAAGTCCAACGGCTTCTGGGGGTCCGGCGAGCGATACGCCCACCTCCGGGCGACGACGTGGCAGGACCACACCCGGACCTGGTCGACACCCACAGAGCCGTTGGTCGGCGGCGCCGGCGTCCCCCGCCTCGGAGTGTCGTGCACCGCCACGTCCACGGTGGCGTTCACCTCGGGCCAGGGCCTCCCCGGTGCTGCGCCCGCCACGGATCTGGCTGACGTCGGGGTGTTCGTCGCCGCCCACGGAGGGGCCACGTGGGTGCGCCAGGCCGCCAGCCCGCCCCCGGCGTTCGACGCGGGTGACTCGCTGATGGCGGCCGGGACGCTGCCCACCTATTCGGTCCCGCCGGTGGCGGTGCTGTGGAACCTGGCCGGGACCGACGGCGTCGCCTACGACCTCGGAACCGGCGCCACCACGGCGTGGCCGACGCCGAGGTCGGAGATCCAGCAACCGGTCGACGCCTCGATCCTGGGCCGACCCGTCCTGGTCCCGCGGCGGGAGCCGAGCCTGGCCGCGGTCGTCCTCGGCCCCTGAGATCACTTCCACACCGTGCAGACCCCGGGCGCGGGTGGCAGCGGTCGGCAGGGCGAAGGCCGGTCCCATGCGGACCCGACACCGCTGAGGCCGCCCGTCCTGGCGAAGTCGTGGAGCGGCAGGGGGTGAAGCGTGCCGGCGCCGAGCTTCTTCAGCAGGCGGAACACCTCCACGAGCACGACTCGGGACCGGCCGGCAACCGGAACCGGGTTCGGGCCGGTTCCGGCCCACCGGTAGCCTGCGAGCCATGTCCGAAATCGCCATCACGTTGCCCGACGGTTCCGAGCGCACCCTGCCCGAGGGCGCCACCGGCACCGACCTGGCCTCGTCGATCGGCAAGCGGCTCGCCAAGGACGCGGTCGTCGTCGAGGTGAACGGGGAACCGACCGACCTGGCCGCCCCTCTGCACGACGGCGATGCCGTGCGCATCGTGACCGTCAAGGACGACGAAGCGCTCGAACACCTGCGCCACTCGACCGCGCACGTGCTGGCCCAGGCGGTCCTCAAGCTGTGGCCCGGCGCCACCTTCGCCGGCGGACCCGCCATCGCCGACGGCTTCTACTACGACTTCGAGCTGCCCGGCGGCGCCACGTTCTCCGAGGAGGACCTCGAGCGCATCGACGCCGAGATGCGTCGGATCATCTCGGCCAACCAGCCCTTCGAGCGCTTCGAGCTGCCCGTCGACGAGGCCCGCGACCTCATGGCCGAGCACCCCTACAAGCGGACCTTCATGGACCTCGCCGCGGCCGCGGAGGGCGACGGGGACGGCAGCGACGACGCGGTGGCCGACGAGCTCGCCGCGGACGTCGTGGGCGGCTCGACGATCAGCTTCTACCGCAACACCCCGGGGTTCGTGGACATGTGCCGTGGTCCGCACGTCCCGTCGACCGGCCGGCTCGGCCACTTCCAGCTGATGCGCGTCGCGGGCGCCTACTTCCGGGGCAGCGAGAAGAACCCGATGCTGCAGCGCATCTACGGCACCGCCTGGGCGAGCGACGCGCAGCTGAAGGAGCACCTCCACCGCCTGGAGGAGGCCCAGAAGCGCGACCACCGTCGCCTGGGCGTCGAGCTCGACCTGTTCAGCTTCCCCGACGAGGTCGGATCGGGCCTCGCGGTGTTCCACCCCAAGGGCGGCATCGTGCGTCGGCTGATGGAGGACTACTCGCGCCAACGCCACGAGGAGGCCGGCTACGAGTTCGTGTACTCGCCGCACATCACCAAGGGCGAGCTGTTCCAGACCTCCGGTCACCTCGAGTGGTACGCGGACGGCATGTACCCGCCGATGGAGCTCGACCCGGGCGCCGGCGGGACGGGCACCGAGTACTACCTCAAGCCCATGAACTGCCCGTTCCACATCCTCATCTACCGGTCCCGGACGCGCTCGTACCGCGACCTGCCGCTGCGGATGTTCGAGTTCGGGACGGTGTACCGCTACGAGAAGTCCGGCGTGGTCCACGGCCTGACCCGGGCCCGGGGATTCGCCCAGGACGACGCCCACATCTTCACCACCAAGGAGCAGATGGGCGACGAGATCTCCTCGCTGCTCGACTTCGTGCTGGACCTGCTGCGCGACTACGGCCTCGACGACTTCTACCTGGAGCTGTCGACCAAGCCCGAGGAGAAGGCGATCGGCTCCGACGCCGAGTGGGACGAGGCGACCGAAGCGCTGCGGGTCGCGGCGTCCGGCAAGGACCTCGAGCTGGTCATGGACCCCGGCGGCGGCGCGTTCTACGCCCCCAAGATCTCGGTGCAGGCCCGCGACGCCATCGGCCGCTCCTGGCAGATGTCGACGATCCAGGTCGACCTGATGCTGCCGCAGCGCTTCGACCTCAGCTACATCGGAGCGGACGGCGACAAGCACCGGCCGGTGATGATCCACCGGGCGCTGTTCGGATCCGTCGAGCGGTTCTTCGCCGTGCTGTTGGAGCACTACGCGGGGGCGTTCCCGGCGTGGCTGGCGCCGGTGCAGGCCAAGGTGCTGCCGGTCGCGGACGCCCACGCCGCCTACGCGGCGGAGGTCGCCGCGGAGCTCCGGGGCCACGGGTTCCGTTCCGAGGTCGTCGCCGCGGACGAGACGCTCGGCAACCGGATCCGCCGGGCCAAGGGCGACAAGGTCCCGTACGTGCTCGTCGTCGGCGACGACGACGTCGCGCACCGCACCGTCGGGGTCAACCCGAGGGCGCGCGACGGCGAGCGGGGCGAGGTCGAGCGCGACGTGACGCTCGGCTCGTTCGTGCAGCGCCTGGCCGCCGACGTCGCGTCCAAGAGGTAGTCAGTGGCGCTCGAGCACCTGTGGGCCACGTGGCGGTCCTCCTACGTCACCGGCATCACCGACGGCAACGACGAGTCGGGCGTGGCGCCCGACGCCGGAGCGGACGTCGACGGCCGCACCCTGTTCGAGCGGATCCTGGCCGCTCCGGGCAGCGACGACGACAAGCAGATCGTGCGTCGTGGACAGCGGTGCTTCGTCATCCTCAACCGCTTCCCGTACACCTCCGGGCATCTGATGGTCCTGCCGCTGCGGGCGGTGGCCGAGATGGAGGACCTCGACCCCGACGAGTTCGCCGAGCTGTGGGCCACGGTCCGCGACGCGGTGGTGGCCCTCAAGGCCGGCCTGGCCTGCGACGCGGTCAACGTCGGCATCAACCTGGGCACCGCGGCGGGGGGATCGCAGGCCGACCACCTGCACGTGCACTGCGTGCCCCGGTGGGTGGGTGATGCCAACTTCATGACCGTCGCCGGCGGGACCCGGGTGCTGCCCGTGTCGCTCGACGAGGCCCGGCAGCGGGTGCGCGCCGCATGGCCTGCCAGCGGGTGAGCCGCATGGCCTGCCAGCGGGTGAGCCGCATGGCCTGCCAGCGGGTGAGCCGCTTCGTGGTCGGAGCAGGGCGGCCGCTACGGTTCGCGGCGTGAGCGACCCCCGCCCCGACGCCGCCGACGAGATCGACGACGACCCTGCCGACGTCGACCCCACAGACCACGGCGACGACCTCGATCACGGCGACGACTACGTCGACGAGCTCCCCGAGGACCTCAACGTCTCGGAGTTCGTCGGGCCGTACACCTTCCCCAACAACAACCGCCGTCGGATTCCCGCTGCCATCTACCTGGTCATCGGCGTGGCGTGCCTGGTCGTGTTCGCCCTGTCCGACACCGACAGCGCCCTGGTCAACGCCGGGACCCTGTGGGCCGGGGTCGGGCTGGTGCTCTTCGGCGCCTACGGGATGGTGGCGGGCTGGACGCTGACGGTCGAGGAGTCCGAGGCTCTGGCCGCCGCCGCGAGGGCGGTCGGCTTCCCGGTCGGCCACGCCTCCGCGCAGATGGCGTGGAAGGGCTGGCTGTCCCGGCCGACGTGGCGGATCCTCTGCTATTCGGCCGAGGACCCGCCGACGCGTCGCGGCATCGTCTTGGTCGACGGGGTGTCGGGCGAGGTCGTCGAGTTCTTCGCCGAGGACAACCCCGAGGACTGGTCGGACCTCGACGGCTCGCTGACAGCCTGACCGGCTCGTTCGTCGCCCGAGCGGCGCTGCCACCGACCGATCGGCGTGGCCGCCATCGGGGAGGTGCTTCACTTTTCGTCCGGCTCGGGTTAGGGTAGTGCTAACTCCAGTTAGCACTCCGGTGGTGGCCGCCCGGTCACCGGTCCGGAGGCGCAGAAGACGAGGCCTCCACCCCCATGTTCGACGGGAACTTCCGCACCCAGGTCGACGCCGCCGTGAAGCCCATCGGCCAGAGCATCAAGCGCCTGGGCATCACCGCCGACATGATCACCGCCGCCGGGATCGTCATGGCCGTCGCCGCGGCCGTGGCCATCGGAGCCGGTGCCCTCAACCTCGGCCTGCTCTTCCTGGTCCTCACCGGCATCCCCGACCTGATCGACGGCGCGGTGGCCAAGGCGTGGGGCACCGCGTCGCAGCGGGGCGCGTTCTTCGACTCGGTGTCGGACCGCCTCACCGACGGCCTGCTCTTCGGCGGCGTCACCTGGTACCTGGCCGCCACCGACGGTCGCCCGGTCGTCGTCATCCTGCCGATGGCCTGCTACGTGTCGGCGTCGCTGGTGTCCTACATCCGCGCCAAGGGCGACGCCCTCGGCCTCGACGGCTCCGGCGGTCTGGTCGAGCGGGCCGAGCGGTTCATCATGCTGGCGGTCGGTCTGCTGTTCCCGCCGCTGCTGCTGGCGGTGCTCGCCCTGATCGTGGTGCTCAACATGATCACCGCCGGGCAGCGCTTCGTGAAGGTGTGGCGTCAGGCCGCGGCGCCGCCCAAGGCGCTGTCGGACCGTCGCAGCTCGCGGGCCCGGCGCACCGGCCGGACCTCGGGCACCCGTTGGGCCGAGCAGCGCTCCCGACGCCTCGAGACGCGGGCGACCCGCTCTGCTCGTCGGCCGCGGTCCTGATCGGGCCCGCTCCGGACGCAGCGGACCGCGCGAGCCGTGGAACTGTCCGTCGGTGGACTCCGGCTGGCGTCGCGGCTCGTGCGCGTCCTCCCGGAACCCATGGCGGCGTTCGCGGCCCGGGGACTGGCTCAGGCCGCGGTGCCGCTGTCGGCCGACCAGCGCCTGATCGCTGAGCGCAACATGCGCCGGGTGCTCGGCCCGGACGCATCCGACACCCAGGTCCGCCGGGCGGTGCGCCACGTGTTCGAGAGCTACGCCCGCTACTGGGTCGACACCCTCCGGCTGCCCGACCTCAACGCCGACCAGGTTTCCGACGGCTTCACGATCGAAGGGCTCGAGCACATCGCCGACGCCCTCGACCGCGGAGTCGGCCCCATCCTGGCGCTGCCTCACGTGGGCGGCTGGGAGTGGGCCGGCCGGTGGCTCGGCAGCGAGCACGGCTGGACGGTGACCGCGGTGGCCGAGACGCTCGAGCCGCCCGAGCTCCACGAGTGGTTCCTGGAGCTGCGCCGGGGACTGGGCATGCAGATCATCCCGCTCGGGCCGGGAGCGGGCTCCGAGTCGGCCGCCGCTCTCGCCCGCGGTGACATCATGTGCCTGCTGTGCGACCGGGACCTGTCGGGCACCGGCATCGAGGTCGAGTTCTTCGGCGAGCGCACCACGCTGCCCGGCGGGCCGGCCCTGATGGCGCTGCGTTCGGAGTCGCCGCTGCTGCCGACCGCGGTCTACTTCCGGGGCCGCCGCTGCCACGGCGTGGTCGGCGCCCCGCTCGACACCGAGCGGCGGGGCCGGCTGCGCGACGACGTCGCCCGGGTCACCCAGGACCTCGCGTTCGCCATGGAGGACCTGATCCGGGTCGCCCCCGAGCAGTGGCACCTGCTCCAGCCCAACTGGCCGAGCGACGTCGTGGCGCTGGGCGCCGCCGACGGGACCGGCCCGGCCGCCGACGGCTCCGGTCCGGCCGCCGAGGGCTCCGGCGTCCCGCAGTAGGGTGCCGCCGATGCGCATCGGCCTGGTCTGCCCGTACAGCCTGACCATGCCCGGCGGCGTGCAGGGCCAGGT
>WBZT01002014.1_pt1 | contig 10435 bp, 8 predicted proteins | sample 5204241 | NCBI WGS metagenome assembly WBZT01 (sample SAMN12344358, study PRJNA552823) | activated sludge metagenome | biome: Activated sludge suspended growth; feature: Nitrification reactor; material: Wastewater; isolation source: activated sludge from nitrification reactor of wastewater treatment...
TGACCGCAGCAACGATCTTGGTGGCGGCTTCAGCCATTGAATCGGCAGTGATGATCGGCAGACCGGAATCGCTGAGGATCTTCTTGCCGATATCCTCGTTGGTCCCCTTCATGCGGACGACCAGTGGCACCGAAAGATGGGTTTCCCTCGCCGCCGCCACGACCCCGGTGGCAATGGTATCGCAGCGCATGATGCCGCCGAAGATGTTGACCAGGATGCCCTTGACCTTGGGATTTCTGAGCATGATCTGGAAGGCTTCGGTCACCTTCTCGGTGGTCGCTCCGCCGCCGACGTCGAGGAAGTTGGCCGGTTCGGCGCCGAACAGCTTGATCGTGTCCATCGTCGCCATGGCCAGGCCGGCGCCGTTGACCAGACAACCGATGTTGCCGTCGAGCGAGATGTAGGAGAGATCGAACTTGGATGCCTCGAGTTCGTCGGGGTCTTCTTCATCGAGGTCACGGAAAGCGACGACTTCGGGCTGCCGATAGAGCGAGTTGGAGTCGAAGTTGAATTTGGCGTCGAGGGCCTTGATGTTGCCGTTGCCTTCAAGGATCAGCGGATTGATTTCGGCCAACGAGGCATCGGTCTCCATATAGCATTTGTAGAGACCCTGGAAAGTTGCGACCGCTCGATCCACCGATTCAGCCGGAACACCAATCCCAGTGGCGAGCTGTCGAGCCTGCGCGTCGGTCAAACCATCCAGCGGATCGATGAAAACCTTGAGGATTTTCTCCGGCGTCTTGTGCGCGACTTCCTCGATGTCCATACCACCTTCGGAAGATGCCATCATTGCGACCTTCTGCGTCGCACGGTCGGTCAACGCCGCGACGTAGTATTCCTTGCGGATGTCCGCCCCCTCTTCGATCAGCAAGCGGCGCACCTTCTGGCCTGCCGGGCCGGTCTGGTGGGTAACCAACTGCATGCCAAGGATCTGACCCGCATACTGGCGAACCTCATCGAGCGACTTGGCCACTTTCACGCCGCCACCCTTGCCGCGACCACCGGCATGAATCTGGGCCTTGACCACCCAGACCTTGCCACCCAGGGATTCGGCTGCCTTGACCGCGTCGTCGACGGATTGACAGAACACCCCGCGCGGAACCACAACGCCGAATTTCTTCAGGAGTTCCTTGCCCTGATATTCGTGAATTTTCATGCGCTTTCCTTGCTTGAGTTAAGGTTGCGAAACGTAATGAACCACGGGCAGAACGTCCTACCCAGGCTTCTGGCCACGATACCAGCGCGGGTAATAGCGCTGCACCGCGTCCGAATGCGATTCCAGCGCGTGACAGCGATCGAGCTGATAGGGCTTGTGCCCGCTGTCGTCGCTGTCGGATACTTCGCTGGCAAAGGTCTGCAGCGCCGCGGTCGGAAGAAACATTACCAGCTCGCTGAGGTGCGAGCAGCCGCGCGTGCTACGGAACAGGCTCTTGACCGCCGTCCGGAAACCATGAAACAGATTGAGCCCGACGAGCTGGCGATAGTCCGGAACGATCCGGTCGCAATAACCCGCGTAGGGCATGGCATCGGTACAGGCAACGGCGTCGAGGATGTTCATCTGGTGGTCGATGGTCACCCTCACCCACATGTCGTGCACTGCCTCGCCTCGCCGCCGCAAGCCGGACGAAAGTGGGTAGTCGTGATCCTTGAAGTCGATCAGTCGCGCCTCGATGTCCCAACGGCCGTCGCCGCGCTTGTAACCGTCAAGCTCGACGCGGCGGACATGCATGCGGGTGCGTCGGACGGAGGAGGGAGGCAGCGGCATCGGTGATCCTGGGGGGATTTGCGAGCGTAACAAGACTTCGTAGCCCGCTCAGGATTGTACAGCAAAATGCCCCGGCGTTCCTCACGAAAATTCATAATTATGAGTGCTGCCGTCCGCCCGTGGCGCGCTCGCGTGGAGTGCAGCCGTCGTGGGCGGGCGGCGATCAGGAAACGACGAGTCGCCTGATCTCGGCAAGACCGGCAGACAGCATGGCCAAGTCCTGCGGCTCGTTGCTCTTGATCTCGTCGAGCACCGCACGCGCATCGACAGTATCCGGCAGGCTGGCCCCGAGAACCTGACGCAGCAGGTGCTGCCGCAGGCCGGCGAGTTCCGCCGTGAGCTGCGCGCGGGCGCGTGCCTGCCAGCGGTTGCCAACCGGCAGGCGACCGATCGCCGCGCCCAGCCAACGCAGGTCGATCCGCGATTCGAGGTATTCGAGGGCTCTCGCCACCTCACGCAAGGGATGGCCGCAGGCATTAGCCAGATTGACCAGCTCGAAAGTCGCGACGATCGCCGCAGACTCCTCGACCAGCGCAGTCACCACCTGCTCACCACTCTTGCCGCTGCGAATTCGCTGCATGCTTTCGGCTACGGCCGGACGATACTGGTCGACCAACTGTCCAATCGTGCGTCCGCGTTGCGTCAGCGCCAGCGTAGTCGCCGCCGTGACCATCGCGCGCAGCCCGCACATCAGCGCCATTTGCCTCTCGGCATCGAGCACCAGGTCCATCGACTCGAGATCGCGCCAGAGCGTTTCCGCGTCGAGCACGCGGCTCGTGGCGTACCACGCGGCGGCCACCTGTGCCGGCGAAGCCGCCGTCTCCTCGCTGACCTGAATGACGAACGTCGTTCCCATGCGGTTCACCAGACGATTGACGAGTTGCGTCGCGATGATCTCCCGTTTCAGCGGGTGTGCCGACAGGAGTTCGCTGCAGTGCTCAAGCAGGGCCGGGGGGAAGTAGTTCACCAGAAGTTCGTACACATCTTCGCTGTCGGGAAGCGGCGAACCGAGGATCGTTTCCTTGAGGGTGATCTTGACGTAGGCGAGAAGAACCGAGATCTCGGGTGCGCTGAGACCGCGCTTCTGCTGCGCACGCTCCGCCAGCCCCTTGTCGTCTGGCAGGAATTCGATGCCGCGATGCAAGGCGCCTTTCGCTTCCAGCGACCGGATCAGTCGGGCATGAACCTCGAGCAGTTCGGCTCCCGCCGCCGCCTCAAGGGAAATCGCCTGTGTCTGCTGATAATTGTCGGCCAGTACCAGACTTCCTACCACGTCCGTCATCGAGGCAAGCAGTGCATCCCGCTGCTTGCCGGTCATGTCGCCGCGACCGACCAGACCCGCCAGCAGGATCTTGATGTTGACTTCGTGGTCGGAACAATCGACGCCGGCGGAGTTGTCGATCGCGTCGGTAAAGATCCTTCCGCCATTGAGGGCAAACTCGATCCGTCCCTTCTGCGTCAATCCCAGGTTGCCGCCTTCGCCGACCACGCGTGCCTTGAGCTGGCTGGCGTCGACGCGCAGGATGTCGTTACCCCGATCGTTCGCCTCCTGATGGCTTTGCGAACTGGCCTTGACATAGGTCCCGATGCCGCCGTTGTAGAGCAGGTCGACCGGCGCCTGCAGGATGGCCTTGATGAGCTCTGGCGGTGTCATCTGGCTTGCCTCGCTTCCCAGCCAGGCACGGACTTCCGGCGACAGCGGGATCGACTTTGCGCTGCGCGACCACACGCCACCTCCCGAGGAAATCAGCGCCGGGTCGTAATCCGCCCAGGAAGAGCGCGGCAGGGAAAACAGGCGTTGCCGCTCGGCGAGGCTGCGCGCCGGGTCGGGGTCGGGATCGACGAACAGATGGCGGTGATCGAAAGCTGCCAGCAGTCTGATTTCGGGCGAGAGCAGCATGCCGTTGCCGAAGACATCCCCCGACATGTCGCCGATCCCGACCACGGTAAACGGCTGCGTCTGCGTATCCAGTCCCAGCTCCCGGAAGTGCCGCTTGATCGCTTCCCACGCGCCTTTGGCGGTGATTCCCATCTTCTTGTGGTCGTAACCGGCGGAGCCACCGGAGGCAAATGCGTCGCCGAGCCAGAAGCCGTATTCGATGGCAATCCCGTTTGCAATGTCCGAGAAGGTTGCCGTTCCCTTGTCGGCGGCAACGACCAGATAGGGATCGTCGGCATCTCGCCGGCGCACGCCATTGGGCGGCAAGATCTGTCCATCGACCAGGTTGTCGGTCAGATCGAGCAGGCCACGAATGAAAGTCGAGTAACAGGCGACTCCTTCGGCCAGGAATGCTTCGCGCTCGCTCGCTGGCGGCAGCCTCTTGCAAACAAACCCCCCTTTTGAACCGAGCGGAACGATTACCGCATTCTTCACCATCTGCGCCTTGACCAGGCCCAGCACCTCGGTGCGAAAGTCTTCCATCCGGTCCGACCAGCGCAGCCCGCCCCTCGCCACCTTGGCGCCACGCAGGTGCACCCCTTCGACGCGCTCGTTATAGACAAAGATTTCGTAAAGCGGCACGGGATCGGGCAGGAAGGGAATGGCGCGTGACGAAAACTTGAACGAGAGGTAGCTCTTCACCTCTCCGTCGGCACCCGGTTGATAGGCATTGGTCCGCAGCGTCGCCTCGATGACCGTCTGCAGTGCCGAAAGAATTCGGTCGTCGTCGGGATTGCTGACCTGCAGGAGAGCCATGCCCAGTTCATTGGCGAGCAGCTTGGCGCGCTCGTCGTCGGCCGCTTGCGAAAACAGCGCTTCGAACAACTCGACCAGATGGCGGGTAATCTGGAAATGGGTAGCGAGACAACGTTCGACGTAGGCCTGACTGAACGGCAGCCCGGCCTGTCGCAAGTAATGGCTGTAGGCGCGCAAGATGCTGATCTGGCGGCCGTCGAGTCCCGCCAGGAGGACAAGGCGGTTGAATCCATCGTTCTCGGCCTGGTCGCGCAGCAGGCTTTCGAGCAGCTTGAGGAATGCACTTCGAGTCGCGTCGTCGTCAAGCGCTCCCGCTTGCGGCAAACGCACGGCGAAGTCGGCAATGTGCAGATCGCTTCTCGGCAAGGTAAACGGCTGTTCGGACAGTACGGTCAAACCCATGTTCTCGAGCACCGGCAGAATCGCCGAGAGTGGTCGCGGCTGGCCACGGCGGAAGAGCTTCACGTGGTGGTGCGCGCCGTCGTCGCCTTGCGCGGTGCTCAGTTTCACTTCAACGCGGCCGCTCTGCTCGGCTGCCTCCAGATGTTCCAGGTCGGACACCGCGGAAGCCGGCGTCACCCGCTCCTGATACGACTGCGGCAATTCGAGCGCGTAGCGGCGCAGGAGGCTGTTGCCGCGTTCTTCGCCGTAATGCCCGACGAGGTTCTGTTTCAGTTCGTCGGCCCAACCGCGAACGATGCGCGCGACCTGCCCTTCGATCGCCGCGGCGTCGTACCGGTAACGCGTGCCGAGCGCGGTGCGCGCAATGAAGTGCAGCCGCGCCAAGCGGGATTCGCCGAGCGTGACAAAGAAGTCTACGCGCTCGGCCGCCAGGGTCTCGTAAAGCAGCGCCGAAATTCGCTTGCGCGTCGTCGTGTCGAAGCGGTCGCGCGGCATATAGACAATGGCAGAGACGTAGCGCCCCCAGGGATCGTCGCGCAGGAACACGCGCACCTGTTCGCGCTCGTACACGGAGACGATGCCACGCGCGATTCGCATCAGGTCTTCGTGCGCAATCTCGATCAGCTCATCGCGCGGATAGGTTTCGAGCACATTGAGCAGGATTTTGTCGCGATGACTGCGCGGCACGAAACCAGCGGCGTCCCGCACAGCCGCGATCTTGCGCCGCAGCAGCGGGATGTCCGTCGCCGAAACGTGATAGACGTGGGCCGTGTACAAGCCAACGAACGCTCGCAATCCGACGATGTTGCCGGCGTCATCGTAACGCTTGACGCCGATGAAATCGAGATAGGCCGAGCGGTGGACAGTCGAGCGTGCGTCCGCCTTCACCAGGACCACCGGTAGCGGATTTCTTGCGAGTTCGGCGACCACGCCGGGAATTCCCGCCAGACAGCGGCCAAAACCGGGATGGTCGGCGTGCCGCAGAATCCCAAGTCCGCTCTCGGGAACCCTGGCCAGCGCACTTTCGCCAGCGGCAGCGTGGTAATCGGCGCCGCCGAGGAAGACGAAATTGTTGGCGGAGATCCAGGTCAGGTAGGCCGCTACCTCGTCACTTTCAGCGACCGTGGCTAACGCCATTTCCTCGCGCGCTTCGCGCATGCGCTGCTGCATGAGCGGACCGTCTTCGACCGCGGCGCGGACATCGGCAAGGGCGGAGAGGATTTCCTGGTGCAACGCGTCGACCAGCTTGGGGTCGCCAATTCGATCGATCTCGAGGTGAATCCAGGATTCCGGCCGGCTGCCGGGAGCACCACGCGGGGTGGTGCGCCGCAAGCGGCCATCCTGCTCGCGTTCGGCCCCCAACAAGGGATGCAGCAGGCGATGGATGACCAGGCCATGGCGGTAGACCACCATGGTGATCGAATCGACCAAGAAGGGCATGTCGTCGGTGACGACATCGACCACGGTGTGCGGGGAATGCCAGCCGTGCCGGTCGAAATCCGGTGTGTATAGCGTGGTGAGGGCTCGTCCCGTTGCGCGCGCCTCACCCAGCCGAAAGTGCTGGACCGCCGCTCCGACGAGTTCTTCGGGAGTCGCATCGCTGCCGTCCAGTTCGGCATCGACGAAATAGCAATCGAGGAACTCGCTGATACTTGCCGAAAGATGCTGACGGTCGGCAACTTCGTGCAAGTTGCGGCGTAGATTGTTGGTCGATTCGGTCACCGTAGTCATGCCACTCTCCTCTTGCGGGTGAATCGCGTGCCGTCAGCCGAATCCTGTGAGCGGACCACAGCCCGGCGCAAGGTCCGGCTGCGAGACTGCTCCGCTCGCTCGGAACAGGATTGTGCCGGGGACGCATCGGCGTTTCGTTCTTTGCCCATCCGGTTCGGATACCGAGTGCGAATATCCACGACCACGAGCTGCCGGTAATACAAGGTGGCGCCCGCCTCCTTGCCGGGGCCATCTGCCCGCACGCTACTCCCGCCGTCAGAAAATGCCATCGGCAGGACTGCAGGCGTTCCGTGCTCAGTGGTGCAGAATCTTTGCCAGAAATTGCTGCGCCCGCTCGGAACGGGCCCGTTCGAAGAACGCTTCCTTGCTGTCGTCTTCGACGATTCGGCCTTGATCCATGAAGATGACCCGGCTCGCCACCCGTTTGGCAAAACCCATTTCATGCGTGACGCACATCATGGTCATCCCTTCCTGCGCCAGTTCGGTCATCACGTCGAGTACCTCGTTCACCATCTCCGGGTCGAGCGCCGAAGTCGGTTCGTCGAAAAGCATGCAGATCGGGTCCATTGCCAGCGCCCTGGCGATCGCCACACGCTGCTGCTGACCGCCGGAAAGCTGTCCGGGATACTTCTGCGCCTGCGCTCGCAAGCCAACGCGATCGAGCAGCTTGAAGCCCTTTTCGTGCGCCTGCTCCTGACCACGGTGGAGCACCTTGATCTGCGCAATGGCCAGATTGTCGATGATGCTCATGTGCGGGAAAAGCTCGAAGTTCTGGAACACCATGCCGACGGTCGAGCGCAACTTGGAAAGATCGGTTTTCGGATCACCAACGGACACGCCATTGACGATGATCTCGCCGCTTTGAAAAGGCTCGAGTCCATTTACGCACTTGATCAGCGTCGACTTGCCCGAACCCGACGGGCCGCAGACGACGATCACTTCGCCCTTGTGGACCTGCGTCGTGCAATCGCTGAGCACCTGGAAAGCCCCGTAATGCTTGCTCACCTTGTTCATCGTAATCATCGGAATTCTCCTTGAGTCATTGCGGCAAACGTTTCACGCCGTCCTGAGCTTGCTTTGGTAGTGGCGAACGATTCGGGACGCGGTGAAGCAAATCACGAAATAGACTGCACCGGCAAAGAGCAGCAACTCGACCAGCCGGCCATCGCGGTCGCCGACCTTGTAGGCGGCACCGAAGAAGTCGGCAAGAGCCGAAACATAGACCAGCGAGGTGTCCTGAAACAGGATGATGCCCTGCGTCAGCAGCAGAGGGACCATGTTGCGAAAAGCCTGCGGCAGCACCACCAGACGCATCGCCTGACCGTAGGTCATGCCGAGCGCGCTGGCCGCAGCCATCTGGCCCTTGGGAACCGACTGGATCCCCGCGCGAATGATCTCGGAGTAGTACGCTGCCTCGAACAGGGCAAAACCGGCGATCGCCGACGACAGGCGCATGTCGGTGCCGCGGGGAAAGCCGAAGATGCTTTCCAGCAGATGCGGCACGATCAGGAAAAACCACAACAGAACCATCACCAGCGGGACGGCCCGGAAGAGATTCACGTAGCCCGCCGCAAACCAGGACAGGAAGCGGACGGAAGACAGTCTCATCAGCGCCAGCAAGGTTCCCCAGACGATTCCGAAGAGCACCGCGCTCACCGTGATCTCGAGGGAAATCTTCATCCCGTCCCAGAGAAAGGGCAGCGCATTGGGAACGGACGACCAGTCGAAGTCATACATCTCACTTGCCTCCAAGATAGCCGGGAACGCGCACTCGCCCCTCGACCCAGCGCATGCCGAACATCACCACCACATTGATCAGCAGATAGGCGAGTGTCACGGCGATGAAGGATTCGTACGGCTGTGCCGTGTAATCGACCAGTTGCCGACCCTCGGCGGCCAGTTCGAGCAGGCCGATCGTCGAACATACGGCGGAGTTCTTGAAAATGTTGAGAAACTCTGAGGTCAGTGGGGGAATGATCAGGCGCACAGCCATCGGCAACAGCACGTAGCGATAGGTTTGCGGCAGGGTGAAGCCCATGGCCAGACCGGCGTTCTTCTGTCCCGGCGGCAGCGAGTTGATCCCGGAACGCACCTGCTCGGCGACCCGTGCGCTGGTGAACAGCGCCAGACAGATCATCGATGCGAGAAACTGCTGCATGATCGGATTAGTCTGCTTGAATGCGTCGCCCAGTTTTTCCGGCAACAACTCCGGCATCACGAAGTACCAAAGGAAAAGCTGCACGAGCAACGGAATGTTGCGGAAAACCTCCACGTAAGCGGTCGCGAAACCCGACAAGGTCTTGTTCGGTACGGTTCGCATGACGCCGACCACGGCACCCAGGACCAGCGCAATCAGCCAGGCCGATAGCGACAGGGCAATGGTCATCTTGAACCCGTAAAGCATCCAGCCGAGATAGGTATCGTCACCCGTCGCCGTTGGCTGCAGAAAAATATCCCAGTTCCAGTGGTAACCCATCGATGCTTCTCCTAGCAGCAGTGCAGGACGAGCCTGCGCAGGCCCCCTGCCCTGATCGCCGAACGGAAATCAGTACTCCCAGAAAATTCGCTGCAGTTCCTTGCTGTCCTGCGTCTTGCTCAGGGCCACCAAGGCAAGAATGCGCGCCTTCTGCGGATTGAGATCGTGTGCGACCACCCAGTCGTACTTGTCGTCGGGTTGCTCGGCGTTGCGCAGCACGAAGCCTCCCGCGTTGACATGCGACGAGCGGATGATCTGGACGCCCTTGCCGCGCAGTTCCTGCAGGGTGGGCACGACGGCGCTGCTTACCGAGCCATTGCCGGTGCCAGCATGGATGATCGCCTTGGCGCCGTTTGCCGCAAAGGCGCGGTAGGCGATATCGTCTGCGTTGCCTTGGCCGTACGCGATTTCCACCGACGGCAGCGTGTCGATCTTCTCGATGTCGAATTCGGAGTTGTTGGTATGCCGCTTCGCCGGCAGCCGGAACCAGTAGTTCTTGCCCTCGACGACCATTCCCAGGGGTCCCCAGGGGCTCTTGAACGCTTCGGTCCGAATGTTGACCATCTTGGAAACGTCGCGACCGCTGTTGATCTCGTCATTCATCGTGACCAGCACGCCTTTCCCCCGGGCATCCTTGCTGGCTGCCACGCTGACCGCGTTGTACAGATTCAGCATGCCGTCTGCCGACATGGCGGTTCCCGGCCGCATCGATCCGACGACGACGATCGGCTTGTCGGTGTGCACCACCAGATTGAGAAAATACGCAGTCTCCTCTAGCGTATCGGTGCCATGAGTGATCACCACGCCATCCACGTCATTCTGCTTCACCAGCGCCGCTACCCGTTTCGCCAGGGTGAGCAGATTGGCATTGGTGAGGCTCTCCGAAGCAATTTGGAACACCTGTTCGCCACGCACCGAGGCAATCGCATTCAACTGCGGAATTCCGGCAATGAGCTTATCCACGGGAACCTTGGCCGCCTGATAAGTGGCGCTGTTGGTCACATCGGCACCCGCTCCGGCAATCGTTCCGCCGGTGGCGAGGATCACGACGTTGGGCTTGTCGGCGGCGATCGAGACGCCGCAAGCGGCGAGCATCGAGGCGATTGCGAACAACCAGCTTCTTGCAGTCCTGTTCAACATGGCACCCTCCTTGATTGGTGAATCATTTCCCGGGGGAGCGACCCCCGGACCTGTGCAGCGAGACTACTCGAACGCCTTGTCGTTCGGCGCCTTGTACAACTTCTTCATGGGCTCGGAAAGCGGGAAATTGAGGTTCAGGCCTTTCGGCGGGATCGGCTGCAGGAACCATTTGGCGTAAATCTTCTCCGCTTCGCCGGAGGTCATCACTTTCGTCAACGCGCCGTCG
>WBZT01003405.1_pt1 | contig 10432 bp, 10 predicted proteins | sample 5204241 | NCBI WGS metagenome assembly WBZT01 (sample SAMN12344358, study PRJNA552823) | activated sludge metagenome | biome: Activated sludge suspended growth; feature: Nitrification reactor; material: Wastewater; isolation source: activated sludge from nitrification reactor of wastewater...
AGCTACCTCATGCTCGACCCCGACCGGGCCGCCGCCCGTCTGCGGGGCCTGCACGACCTCGGGGTGCGGCTCGCGATCGACGACTTCGGCACCGGCTACTCGTCGCTCGGCTACCTGCGGGAGTTCCCCGTCGACATCCTCAAGATCGACCGGTCGTTCGTAGCCACCATCAGCCTCGACGACGAGGTGCCCAGCCTGATCCGGGCGGTGCTCGACCTGTGCCGCACCCTGGGGCTCGACGCCGTGGCCGAGGGCATCGAGGAGCGCCACCAGCTCGACCAGCTGCTCGAGGAGCACTGCCACTTGGGCCAGGGCTTCCTGTTCGACCGCCCGCTGCCCGAGGACGAGGCCCTCGCCCTCATCGGGCGCGGCGACACCGAGCCCGCTGCGACGTCGCGATCGCGCTGACCCGCCGGGTGGCGCCGGTCAGGTCGGGCGGCGCTCGTTCAGCGCCCGGGTGTTGTCCCGCAGGATCAGGCGACGCTCGTCCTCGGTGAAGGCCTTGAGCTCGACCGCGTAGTCGAGCGGGCGGGGCATGCCCTCGATGTGGGGCCAGTCCGAGCCGAAGATGACGCGGTCGGCGCCCATCAGGTCGACGACCTCGTGGACGTCGTCCTCCCAGAAGGGGTTGATCCAGACGTGCTCGCGGAACGTCGCGACCGGGTCGTCGGGGAAGTAGCCCGGCGTCTTGTTCGCGGTCGAGCGCAGCTTCTTGAACAGGTCCCCGAGGAACTCCGAGCCGTTCTCCACCGAGGCGACCCGCAGGTTCGGGAAGCGGTCGAAGAGCTTGTCGAAGGCCAGGGTGAGCAGGAAGTCGTAGGCGGCGCGCTCGATGTTGAACGACTTGATCGTCGGGCGGAACTCACCGGTCGACGTGGTCGAGAACTGGGCGCTGAAGCCCTCGTTGGCGTAGCCGTTGCTGGAGTGACCGCTGTCGCCGGCGTGGACCACGACGGTGACGCCGGCCTCGTTGGCCAGGCCCCAGAAGCCGTCGAACATCGGGTCGGCCGGCGAGAACGGGCCGGTGGCGGTGTGCACCGCGGCCGGGCGCATGACCACGACCCGGGCGCCCTGGTCGAGGGCCCACTGCAGCTCGGCCTCGGCCTCGGCGGGGATGGCGAGCGACAGGTACGGGGCCGCGAAGATGCGGTCCTCGAAGTGGAAGCCCCAGTCCTCGACGAGCCAGCGGTTGAAGGCCCGCACCATGGTCATCACCGCCGGCGGGTCGTGCTTGAGGAGCTCCTCGTAGAGCATGCCGAGGGTCGGGAACAGCCAGACCGCCTCGAGGCCGTGCTCGTCCATGGTGACGAGGCGGGCCTCCCGGTCGCGGTACTCGGGCCGGATGGGCTCGCGCTCGCGGAGGAACTCCATGGGGAGCTTCCCCTCGGGGTTGCCGCGGAAGTAGTCGTGCATCGCCCCCGCCGGCGCCACCGGGTCGAAGGTGGGGTTGGTGACGGCGCGGCTCACCCGCCCACCGACGACGTGGTACTTCCGCCCCTCGATCTCGCACCACTGCACGACGCGCGGCCCCCAGGCCGGGTCGAGGTGGCGGGTGAAGGCGTCGAGCGCCTCGTAGTAGTGGTTGTCCGCGTCGAAGGCGTCGTAGTCGAGCTCCACGCCCCCCAGGCTACGCCCCCGCAGGCCACCCGTCCCCGGCCGGCGGGACAGACTGGGGGCATGGCGGTCGTGCCCCGGATCGACGTCGGCGCGCTGGTGGACCCGACCGCCGGCGCGGCGGCGCGCGAGCGGGTGGCCCGCGCCATCGACGCCGCCTGCGCCGACCACGGGTTCTTCACGGTCGTGGGCCACGGGATCGACCCGGCCCGCCTCGACGCCCTCGACCGGGAGGCCCGGGCCTTCTTCGCCCTGCCCCGGGACGAGAAGGCGCACATCGCCATGGTCCACGGCGGGCGGGCGTGGCGGGGCTGGTTCGGGGTCGGCGACGAGCTCACCGATGGCGTGCCCGACCGCAAGGAGGGCCTCTACTTCGGCACCGAGCTCGGCCCCGATGACCCGAGGGTCGCCGCCGGCGTGCCGCTGCACGGCGCCAACCTGTTCCCCCGCCGGCCGCCGGGCCTGCGCCACGAGGTGCTCGCCCACCTCGCCGCCGGCACCGACCTCGCCCGGCGACTGCTGCGGGCCATGGCGGTGGGGCTCGGCCACGACGAGCGCTGGTTCGACGAGACGATCTGCGCCGACCCGGTCGTGCTGTTCCGCATCTTCCACTACCCCGGCCCCGACGCCGACGAGCCGCCCACCGGCCCGTGGGGCGTGGCCGAGCACACCGACTACGGCCTGCTGACGCTCCTGCACCAGGACACCAGCGGCGGCCTCGAGGTCCGAGGGCCCGACGGGTGGGCCGAGGTGCCGCCGGAGCGGGGATCGCTGGTCTGCAACCTCGGCGACATGCTCGCGGCGATCAGCGGCGGCCGGTACCGGTCGACGCCCCACCGGGTCCACCCGCCCACCGCCGCCGGCCGCATCTCCGCGCCGCTGTTCCTCGACCCGAGCTGGGACGCCGAGGTGCCGGGCATCCCGGGCACGTACGGCGCGTACCTCACCGCCAAGGTCTCGCGGGTCTTCCCCGCCCTGCGGGCCGCCACCTTCTGAGGCGGCACCCCACCGGCCTCAGCGCCGCGTCCGACCCGGGGCATCCCACTGTCCACTGCAGGGACCTTCACGGAAAGTGGTCAAAAGTGCTACGCTCCGTGGACCTTTCGGGAGGCGAACCCGGGAGGGCGCACTGGGAACCTGGAGAGAGGCGGCGAGATGCTCGAACACGGCCTCGTCATCGGCAACGGCAAGGGCGGCGTGGGCAGGTCCTCGCTCGCCGCGGGCCTGGCGGCCGGCGCCGCCGCGAACGGGCGGCGGACGCTGCTGGTCGACCTCGACCCCCTCGGGTCGGTGGACCAGGACCTCGGCTACCGCCAGACGGGTGCGTCCGACGACGGCCGCGCCCTCTACCGGGCCGTGGTCGACGGTGACCCCCTGGTCCCCCTGGCCGACGTGCGCACCGGCCTCGACGCCGTGGCCGCCGGTGACTTCACCCAGGCGGTGTACTGCCGCATCGCCAACCGCGAGCACTCGGTGGCCGACGTGGTGGCGCCGCTCGACGAGCTCGGCCGCGACTACGACGTGGTGATCGTCGACACGCCGCCGGCCAGCCGCCTGGCCCTCGACATCGGCTTCTGCCTCGCCCGCTCGATGCTCATGCCCGTGGGGGTCGACACCGGGAGCCTCGACGGGCTCGAGCTGGTGTCCGACCGCTACCACGTGATCCGCAGCCGCGGCCTGAACCCCGCCCTCGAGCCCCTCGGCGTGGTGCTGTTCGCCATGGACCCGGCCCAACCCCGGCTGCACCGCGAGGTGCGGGCCGACGTCGAGTGGGAGCTCGACGGGGCCGCGCCGGTGCTGGACACGTTCATCCGGTCCCGCCCACGGGCGGCACGGGACCTGCGCCGCCACGGCCTCGTGGCCGGCGAGTACCTCCGGGCCGTGCGCGACGCCCGGGAGGACCCCGAACGCCTGCCCGGCGCCGACGCCTACGACGACGACGCCGCGGGTCTCGCCGAGGACTACTGGGACCTCACCGAGGACGTGCTCGCCCGGCTCGATGCCCGCACCGGGCTGGGTTCGGGCACCGCGCCGGCCGCCGCGGTCGCCGCCGGCGCGACGGCACCGGACGCCGACCGGGAGGAGGCCGGCGTTGCCTGACGACCTCGCCCCCGAGCGCCCCGTCGACGCGGCCACGGTCGACGCGGCCACGGTCGACGCGGCGCCGGTCGAGGCGGCCTCGCCGGACGCCGAGGGTGGGGCCACCGAGACGCCGGCGCGCGCCGAGACCCCCTCCCCCTCCCCCGCCACCGCGGTCCTCGACCTGCGCGACGAGGTGCCCAGCCGCCACCGGCCGACCCGGGGCGTGCCCCGGGAGCCCGACCGCCATCTCGCCGCGTACCGGAACCGGGCGGCGCGGCCCGTCCACCGCCACGAGCGGCGCCCCCGCCTCATCGAGGTGGAGGAGGTGGCCGAGCGGCCCACCCCCGAGACGGCGACCGAGCCGGTCGACGCAACCGCGACCACCGCGCCGCTCGCCACCGAGGCGGCGGCGGCGTCGGGTCGGGGCGACCGCACGACCTTCGACGTGGGTGAGTTGGTGGTGCGGCGGATGCGCCTGCGCTCGGTCCTCAAGGTCTCGCTCGCGTTCTACCTCTGCCTGTTCGCGGTGGTGATGCTGGCGGGAGCGATCCTCTGGCGCCTCGCCAACGAGCAGGGGTGGGTCACGGGCTGGACGGGCTTCCTGGTCGACATCGGGTTCACCGACGCCGACGTGGACGGCGCCACCCTCGCCCGGGCGTCGGCCATCACCGGCGGCATCCTCGTGGTCACCGCCACCCTGTTGACCGTGGCCATGGCCTGCTTCTACAACCAGATCTCAGGACTCGTGGGCGGCCTCGCGGTCACCTTCGGCCCGCGCGAGCACCGCCGACGCCACCGTCGCTGAGCGGCGAGCGAAGGTCAGAGCTGAAGTAAGCTCGAGGTCCGTGACGGCCCCCGAGGAGCTCTCGATCGGCGCCGTGGCCGAGCGCAGCGGCGTCGCGGTCTCGGCCCTGCGGTTCTACGAGGACAAGGGCCTGATCACCTCGGAGCGCACCGACGGCGGCCAGCGCCGCTACCACCGCGACGTGCTGCGTCGGCTGGCCTTCATCTCGGTGGCCCAGCGGGTGGGGCTGCGCCTCGACGAGATCCGAGCGGCACTCGACGGCCTGCCGGCGAACGCCAGCCCGGTGGGCGAGGAGTGGGCCCGGCTCTCGGCGTCCTGGCGGCCGATGCTCGACGAGCGCATCCGCCTGCTCGAGGGGCTGCGCGACGACCTCGACTCGTGCATCGGCTGCGGTTGCCTGTCGCTCGACCGCTGCGCCCTCTACAACCCCGACGACCGGGCCCGCGCCTTCGGCACCGGCCCCCGCTACCTCCTCGGCGACCCCCCGGCCCCGTCCACCTAGTCGCCGACGGTGCCGTCGGCGGCCTGGCGGAGCAGGTCGGCGTGGCCGGCGTGGCGGGCGGTCTCCTCGATCATGTGCAGGAGGATCCAGCGCAGGCTGTAGTGCTGGCCCGGGCGCCTGCGGCTCTCGCCCACCGACGGGTGCTCGAGGTCGCCACCCACCTCCTCGACCGCGGCGCGGCTGGCGGCGCAGGCCGCCTCGTAGCCGGCGATGAGCGCCGCGGGGTCGTCGTCGACGGCGGAGTGGAACTCCCAGTCGGGGTCGGCGTCCCAGTCGACGTCGGCGAAGGGCGGCGGCAGCGGCCGGCCGTGCAGGTCGCTCTGGAACCACCCGTACTCGACGAGGGTCAGGTGCTTGACCAGGCCCGCCAAGGTGAGCTCGGACGCGCCGACGCGCGCCGCCATCCCGGCCCGATCGAGCCCGGAGGCCTTCTCGACGATGGTCGCCCGGTAGTAGTCGAGGAACTGGGTGAGCAGCGTCCGCTCGTCACCGTTGAGGTCGGGGTCTCGCCGGGCCATGCACCCGAGTCTGGTCGGGCCGGGCCGGTCGGCCCGGGGGATTTCGGGACCTCCGACCCTGCTCAACGCTCCGAACAGTCCTTTAGTCTTTGACTAGAGGATTTGAGAACCGGCCAAGGAGGCCCCTATGTCAGCTCGATCCGAACGCAGTTCCCCCACCGAGCACCTCGGGTGGTTCGCCGCCCTCGGCATCCTCGCCCTGCTCGCCCTGGCGGTGTCGCTCGTCGCCGTCGCCACCGGCGACAGCGGCGGCGGCTCGAGCACCGGCGGCGACGGCGGGGTGAAGGTGGTCGAGGTCACCCTCACCGAGTTCTCCGTCGAGCCCGCCAGCATCGAGGTCGACCCCGGCACCGAGGTGATCGTCAACGTCACCAACGCCGGCGCCATGGCCCACGACCTCAAGCTCGACGGCACCACGGGCACCGAGATGATCGAGCCCGGTGCCTCGGTCGAGGGCGTCAGCCTCGGCACCGTCGACGCGTCGACCCAGGCCTGGTGCACCGTCCCCGGCCACAAGGAAGCCGGCATGGTGATGGACATCGTCGTCACCGGCGGCGACCACGCGGGCATGGACATGGCCTCGGCCGAACCCGTCTCTGCGAGCGGCGCCACCATCGACCCCAACGCCACCCCCGAGGCCGACTGGCAGGCCTTCGACCCCTCGCTCGAGCCCGCACCGGGTGGGACCGAGCACGAGATCACCCTGCACGCGGTCGAGGCCGAGGTCGAGGTCGCTCCCGGCGTCACCCAGCAGGCCTGGACGTTCGTCGAGGGCGACGGCAACGACCAGGGAACGCCCCGGATGGGCGGTCCGGTGCTCCGCGGCAACGTCGGCGACCTGTTCACCATCACCCTGGTCAACGACGGGGCGATCGACCACTCCATCGACTTCCACGCCAGCCGCGTCGCCTGGGACGACGAGATGCGCTCCATCGCCCCCGGCGAGTCGCTCGTCTACCAGTACCGGGCCGAGTACGCCGGCGCCTTCATGTACCACTGCGGCACCGCACCGGCCCTCCACCACATCGGCAACGGCATGTACGGCGCGATCATCATCAACCCGCCGAACCTGCCCGAGGTCGACCGGGAGTTCGTCATCGTGCAGTCGGAGCTGTACCTGGGCGAGCAGGGCCAGCCGGGCAGCCTGGACAAGATGGTGAACGAGGACTTCGACGCCGTGGTGTTCAACGGCTACTACAACCAGTACAAGTTCTCGCCGATCCGGGTCGAGGCCGACGAGCGCATCCGGGTGTGGGTCATCGACGACGGCCCGTCCGAGAACTCCGCCTTCCACATCGTGGGCACCATCTTCGACACGGTCTGGAAGGAGGGCAGCTACCTCCTGCAGCCGGACGACACCCGCGGTGGCTCGCAGGTGCTCGACCTGCAGCCCGCCCAGGGCGGCTTCGTGGAGTTCAGCTTCGCCGAGGAGGGCTTCTACCCGATGGTGACCCACAAGTTCGCCAACGTCGGCAAGGGCGCCCTCGGCCTGTTCCAGGCCGGCGACGTCGAGATGCCGAGCAGCGCCGGCCACTAGGGGGGCCAGGGCTGCTGCCGGGCCGGCCACCGCGACGAGCGGTGGCCGGCCCGCTTCGCGTCCGGGTGCCCGCGGGGAGGGAGACGGCGAGCGCCGTCCTAGCCTTCGTCCCCGATGATCACCGTCACCGGCATGGACCTGCACGCGACCCCCGAGGTCCCCGGGCGGGCCCTCGTCGTCACCGCGCACCCCGACGACGTCGACTTCGGCGCGGCGGGCACCGTGGCCCGGCTCACGGCGGCGGGCACCGAGGTGCGGTACTGCATCGTCACCGACGGCGACGCGGGCGAAGCGCCCGAGGGCGTGGCGCGCCCCGACGTCGGCGCCCTGCGCCAGGCCGAGCAGCGGGCCGCCGCCGCCGCGGTGGGCGTCACCGAGGTGCAGTTCCTCGGCTACCCCGACGGCCGCCTCGAGGTCAGCCTCGACCTGCGACGCGACCTGTCCCGTGTCATCCGCGAGGCCGCGCCCGACGTCGTCATCTGCCAGTCCCCCGAGCGGCGATGGGACCGCGTCTTCGCGAGCCACCCGGACCACCTGGCCGCCGGCGAGGCCGCGCTGCAAGCGGTGTACCCCGACGCCCGCAACCCCTACGCGCACCCCGAGCTGGTCGACGCCGGCCACGTGCCCCACACGGTCAAGGAGGTGTGGGTGATGGCCCACCCCCGGGCCAACCGCTACGTCGACATCACCGACACCTACGACGCCAAGATCGCCGCACTTCGGGCCCACGAGAGCCAGACCTCCCACGTCGACCTCGACGCGCTGGTCGGCGGCTGGACGATCGGCACCGCCCGGGAGGGCGGCCTCGACGAGGGCCGCCGCGCCGAGGCGTTCTTCACCTGCCTGACCGGCTGAGCGCGACCCGCCCCGGCGCCGTCCTCGCCCCCGGCGACGGCGGGGCAAGCTGGTGGCATGGGGGAGACCAACCGGCAGATCACGCTCGTGCAGCGGCCCGACGGCCTCGTGCGCCCGGACGACTTCGCCCTCGTCGAGGCGCCCGTGCCCGAGCTGGCCGAGGGTGAGGCCCTGGTGCGCACCGAGTACCTCTCGCTCGATCCGACCGTGCGCACGTGGATCTCACCCGCCCGGAGCTACTTCCCCCCGGTCGCCATCGGCGAGGTCGTGCGGTGCCCCGGCGCCGGCCGGGTGGTCGCGTCGACCATCGACGCCTTCGCGGTCGGCGACCCGATCTACACCCTCACCGGCTGGCAGGACTACGCGGTGGTCCGCGACGACGGGTTCGCCACCAAGCTCCCGCCGGGCATGGCGCTGACCCAGGCCCTCGGCGTGCTCGGCAACAACGGGATCACCGCCTACATCGGCATGCTCGACATCGGCCGGCCGCAGCCGGGCGAGACGGTCGTCGTGTCGGCGGCGGCCGGTGCCACTGGGTCGGTGGCGGGCCAGCTGGCCAAGCTGCGGGGCGCTCGGATCGTCGGCATCGCCGGGCGGCCGGACAAGTGCGCCTGGGTCGTCGACGAGCTCGGCTTCGACGCCTGCGTCGACCACCGGGCGGAGGACTTCGTCGACCAGCTCCGCGCCGCCACCCCCGATCGCGTGGACGTGTACTTCGACAACGTGGGCGGGCCGGTCCTCGACGCCGTCCTCAAGCGCCTCGCGGGCCACGGGCGGGTCGTGCTCTGCGGCGCCATCGCGGTCTACAACGCCGACCACAAGCCCCCAGGGCCGTCCAACTACCTCGAGCTCATCACCCAGCGCGGCACCATGACGGGCTTCAACACCTTCGACCACTGGGACCGCTTCGGCGCGATCACCGAGGAGCTCGCCGGTTGGCTGGCCGACGGCTCGCTCCGCTCCCGCGAGCACGTGCTCGAGGGTCTCGCCGCCGCGCCCGAGGGCCTCAACATGCTCTTCACCGGAGACAACGTGGGGAAGCTGCTGGTTCGGGTCGCCGACGAGCACGGCCACCCCGTCGGCTGACGCCGCGGACCCAGCCGCTCTCGCACCTGGCGGCTCCGCACTCTGGGACCACGCTGGTGTTCCAGGGAACACCACGCTGGTCCCAGAACGCAGGAGGTCAGCGCAGGGCGGCGGCGAGGGCGGCGATGTCGTCGGGGCCGACGCCGCAGCAACCGCCGACGAGGCGGGCGCCCCTGGCGACCCAGTCGGCCGCGAGGCCGCCGTCGACCGCGCCCAGGCCGGCGTAGCGCCAGCAGCGCCCGACCGCGTCCCACTCGCCGCCGGCGTTGGGGCAGGCGACGAGGGGCAGCCCGGTCGGGGCGAGGGCGTCGAGCGCCGCGGCGACGTCGGCCTCGGCGGTGCAGTTCACGCCGAGGGCGGCGACCCGCGGGTGGGCCGCGAGGCGCGGGCCGAGGGCGGCGAGGTCGTCGCCGCCGGCGGTGCGGCCGCCGGCCACGGCCGTGAACGACACCCACACCGGTGGGCCGTCGGCGCCGGCGGCATCGAGGGCGTCGAGGACGGCGAGCGCCTCGGTGGCGGTGGGCAGGGTCTCGATCGCGAGCAGGTCGGGGCCCGCGTCCTGCAAGACGACGAGCCGCTCCCGGTGGAAGGCGGTGAGCTCCGCCGCAGTGCGGCCGTAGCGGCCGTGGTACTCCGAACCGTCGGCGAGGACCGCGCCGTACGGGCCCACCGAGCCGGCGACCAGGCGGGGACGTCCGTCCTCCGCCGTGACCTCGTCCGCCGCGGCTCGGGCCAGGGCGACCGAGCGCTGCAGGGCGACGGCGGCGTCGCCGGCGGAGCGCCCGGCGGCCACCATGCCCTCGGCGCTGACCTGGTACGAGGCGGTGACGGCCACGTCGGCGCCGGCCCGGAAGAAGTCGGCGTGCACCGCGGCCACCAGCTCGGGCTCGTCGAGCACGGCCTTGGCCGACCAGAGCGGGGCGGCGAGGTCGGCGCCCCGGGCCTCGAGGGTCGAGCCCAACCCCCCGTCGACCAGGCGCACCCGGTCGGCGAGGTCGGGTCGCGGCCGGGCGGTCATGGCGTCAGTGAACCACCACCGGGGACGCGGCGGCACCGCCGGCCACCGGTCGCGGGGCGGTGCGACCGGTGGGCCGACGGCGCCAGCGGGGCGTCCGGCCCGGTGCCCTCAGGGGGCGGGGGGCGCCGCCGCCACCGGCGCGGCGTGCGCCGACCGGGGGGCGTGGGCCGGACGGGTGGGCGGGGGCGCCGCCGGCCGCACGGAGGCGGGGCGGGCGACCGGCGGGGCCGGCGGCGCCACGGGCGGGACCGCCGGGGCGGCCGGGGGCGGGGCGGAGGGGGCCGCCCCCGGCGCCACCGGGGTGGTGGTCGGACGGGGCGCCGGCGGGACGGGTCGCGGCACGGCGCCGGCGGGCGGGACGTAGGCGGGCGGGGCAGGCGGCGCCGGCCGGCGCACCGCGCCGGCGGGGCGGGCG
>WBZT01001074.1_pt2 | contig 10429 bp, 8 predicted proteins | sample 5204241 | NCBI WGS metagenome assembly WBZT01 (sample SAMN12344358, study PRJNA552823) | activated sludge metagenome | biome: Activated sludge suspended growth; feature: Nitrification reactor; material: Wastewater; isolation source: activated sludge from nitrification reactor of wastewater treatment...
ACCAATGACTGTGTTTTCACAGCACATTTTGGTTATGCATATGTAGATGTAAACACGGTTTGCAATGGAGCCATCACCGGAAATTTTATTTGCCCGGGCGATACCAGCATTACACTATCTGCTCCCGCAGGTTTTCAAACATATCGCTGGTTTGATGATGGATTATTTTCTAACGTAATAAGCACCAATCAAACTTTAACCTTAAACCCACCTCCTGCCATTGGTGCCGTTTTCCCGGTTGAGGTTACACCCTATGCAGGCTTTGGATGCTTAGATACATTATATGCCATACTCGATGTAGGTACAAAACCGCTTGCTGATGCAGGGCCTGATGCATTTATTTGCCAGGGAGATCGGGTACAGATAGGTGGGCCTCCCAATGCCATATATTCCTATGAGTGGGCACCGGCTACACAAGTATCTAATACAAATATCTCCGATCCTTTTGCCTGGACACTTAGTCCCAATCCGGAAAATTTTATTGTAAAGGCGACAGATATTCTGACAGGTTGTAAAGCTTATGACACCGTTATTATAAACACAAAACCTGTAGATACTTCACTTACTATTCTTAATAAAAAAGACTATTGTATTGGAGATGCCTTGAGCGGTTCACTTTCGGTTAATCCCATACTCAATAATGTACAATGGTATGAAAGCACAACCCCTATTCCCGGAGCAAATGGCTTTAATTATACTCCGGTTACCTCAGGCAACTATTGGGCACAGGTAACACAGACAGGCTGTGTAGATTCAACGGCCACGGTTCGTTTTGATATTCGCCCCATTCCTATTCCTTCCTTTACAGTTAGTAGCGATACTGGTTGTGTTACCCAAAATAATTTTACTTATACCAACACATCCATTGCGCCGGATGGTGCCACGCTTACGCATTTGTGGAAGTTTAGTGATGGTAGTACACAAACTTCAACAGATGCCATTCGTTCATTTACATCTGTTGGTAATTATGATGTAAAACTTATTACAACCAGTGCACATGGATGTATAGACAGTACCGGACTTACCACTGTACATGTACTGCCCAATGGCAGAGCCGGCTTTAAATGGGATTCTATTTGCACCAACAGGCCTGTTCAGTTTTATAACCTTAGCGATGAAAGTGGATCGCCGCAAGTAAGCTACAACTGGAGTTTTAATAATGGTGGCGCCGGTTCTACTTTAAAAAACCCGGCTCCAGTTATGTATTCCCTTCCCGGAACGGTTGATGTTACACTGAAATTGACAGCATTGGGATGCGAAAATTACCCCGATTCCATGGTTAAAAAAGTGCAGGTGAATATTCAAAAGCCCGGCGTTACTTATCGTTCTATTACGGTGCCTCAGGGAAGCTCACAATACATTCATGTACGTGATAGTATTGGCGAAATTTATGACTGGAAACCACATATCCAACTCAGCAGCTACGATACTCGCTATACTCAGTTTTTTGCTACGGGTAATGATGTGCAGTATTTGATAAACATCAGCGACAAACACACCTGTGTCACCATTGATACTTTTTTAATTCAGGTATTAAAGAAACCGGACTTTTATTTACCTACAGCATTCACACCCAATGGCGATGGACTGAATGACGATATACAACCTTATTTGATTGGCATGAAGGGCTTGAAAAGTTTTTCAGTGTATGACCGCTGGGGCAAACGTATTTTCTTTACTACTACTTATGGTAAAAGCTGGGATGGCAAACTCAATGGCATACCCCAACCATCTGGTGTGTATGTGTGGATGCTGGAATTTTTTAACGCCAACAATCAATTGCAAAAGGAAAAGGGCACCGTAACGATCATTCGCTAATACTGTTTTTTGGAAATGATAACTCTTATCATTACCGGTGGTTCACTTGGCAATAAACATACTATTCTATAGCTGCCTCATTTTTTTCACCTGTCAGGCTTCTGAAAATTGCTTCCAAATTATTAGCCTCAGTTTGAAGTGAGATGATATTGAGATATTGATCTACGGCTAATTGCAAAATATTTTTCTTTACCGCATCTGCATCATCACATTGTATTTTGAAAACAGTTGCCCCTTGCATCTCCGATGTATGGATAGATTTGATTCCTCCTAATTGCTTCAGCAGGTTTTCATTCACTTGTTCTTTAAAAGAAACAATGATGGTTTGTGTTGATGAATTGGCAACCTGAAGATTTGCTAATTTATCATCAGCAACTATTTGGCCTTTATTGATGATAATCACCCGGTCGCAGAGGGCTTCTACTTCCTGTAAAATGTGAGAAGAGAATAAAACAGTTTTATCTTTTCCCTGCTGTCTTATTACTTCTCTTATTTCTATAATCTGATTGGGATCCAGTCCGCTGGTAGGCTCGTCCAGTATTAATACTTCGGGTTGATGTATAATGGCGGCCGCCAATCCCACTCTTTGCTTATATCCTTTTGACAGCTGGCCTATTTTTTTGCCGGCTTCGGTTGTTAATCCTACTGTTGTTATTACGTTTTGTATCGCTTCTTTAGCATTTTGTACATCATGTACCGCAGCTACAAAAGCGAGGTATTCCTTTACATACATATCATAGTATAATGCATTCAATTCAGCGAGGTAGCCAATTTTCTTTTTGGTTTCTACAGGTTGCACGGCTACATTAATGCCACATACTTTAGCTTCTCCTGCTGTGGGCTGAAGATAGCCAGTTATCATTTTCATGGTAGTAGATTTACCCGCACCATTGGGTCCCAAAAAACCAACAATCTCACCCTTATTTACATGAAAGGAAATATCATTAACGGCTTTCTGCTCGCCGTATGCTTTCAGCAGATTTTTTACTTCTATTGACATTAGACAAAGGTAATACACCAGATAGTCAAAGTCTTCATAAAAGTCTTTCTCCTATTACAGAAAAAGACTTTAATGAAAACAAATCTTAAAGATCATCATACTCATAAATCGTATCAATATGAGTTCCCGCATTCATCTCAAAAACGGGATTGATGATGCCATCCTTTAATCCATATACCCAACCATGCAAGTGTGGGCGTTGTTCCTGCTTCCATGCACGTTGTATGATGGATGTTTTTGCAAGATTAAAAACCTGCTCTTTTACATTTAACTCTACCAGCCTGTCAGTTTTTTTATCAGCATCTGTGATTGCATCCAACTCGGCCCGGTGTATGCGATACACATCTTTAATATTACGCAGCCACATATTGAGTACAGCTTTAAAATCATGATTGGTAATGGCTGCTTTAATGCCACCACATCCATAATGACCACACACAATTACATGTTTCACTTTCAAGTGGTTTACCGCATAGTCCAAAACACTCAGCAGGTTAACATCTGTATTAATAACCAGGTTCGCTACATTGCGATGTACAAATATTTCACCGGGCTGTGTGCCGGTTATTTCATTGGAGGGCACCCGGCTATCACTACATCCTATCCATAAAAATTCAGGCACCTGTAGGTTTGCCAGTCTTGAAAAATAAGCGGGGTCATCATTTACCTTTTCGGCAGCCCAGGCTTTGTTTTCTAATAATAGTTTTTCGTACGCTTTCATTATTTAGCTTTAGAGTAATTAAAATTAATGTACTTCTTCCAGAATTTCTTTTTCATGTGTTCTGATAGTTCTTTTATTCATCGTTGGTGGCAGTTTGTCAGAAAATCCCTGATATCTATTTTGGCCTTTCTTTACCTCAACCTTAATATTTTTTAAATGTGCATGAAGCATAAAGTCTTCAATGGTTTCTATAATATCCTTATCAATAAAATCAGCACGGGTAGCGTCAATTAAAACATAAGAATTTTCGGGAACCATTTCCAATTTATTTTTTATGATCGGCTTATTTAAAAAAGAAACGTCTTTTCTAAGTCTGAATAGATATTTATTTTCGTCGTTTACAACAAATACAGCTGTTTTGAAATTACTTCTCAATACAAAGAAAAGACCGGCTACAATACCAATGATTACACCTTTCAATAAATCGGTTGCCAATATTGCCGTAATGGTAATTACAAATGGCAAAAACTGATCCCAGCCTTTCTTATAAAAAGCTTTGAACAATGCAGGCTTTGCCAGTTTGTAGCCGGTAAATATTAAAATGGCGGCTAAGGCAGCCTTGGGTATCATGTTGAGCAAAAAAGGTATAAAAGCAAAAGAAAGCAACAACAATGTACCATGATAGATTGTGGACATTTTTGTTTTTGCACCTGCATTTACATTTGCCGACGAACGAACAATAACACTGGTAACAGGTAGCCCGCCTAACATTCCTGAAACAATATTTCCCAATCCTTGTGCTTTAAGCTCCCGATTGGTTGGTGTTACTCTTTGAAATGGATCCAAATCATCAATGGCTTCAATACTTAGCAAACTCTCCAGGCTGGCTACCAATGCAAGTGTAACCGCTATTACCAAAACATCTTTTGAAAAAACCTGACTAAAATCGGGAAATGTGAAAAACGAGAAAAATTCGTTTGCAGAATTAGATTCAGGAATTTTTACAAGATGGCCTCCTGCAAGCGAGGCTAACATTCCACTGTTGCTAAAAAATACATTGAGCCCCACTCCGATAAACACAATAATAAGCGGAGCCGGAATAAATTTCAAAAAACTTTTTTTACCGGATACTAATTTCTCCCATAAAAAATAAAATATTAAACAAGTAACGCCAATAATTATGGCAGCAGTATTGATGTGCGTAAAGGCAAAAACAAAATTGGTAAAAATATTCCCTTTATCCTGTACCACACCCTCATCGGTTACAAAATGTGAATCATCGCCCAACAGATGTGGCACCTGATTTAATATTAATATAAGACCAATGGCAGCTAACATTCCTTTGATAACACAGTTTGGAATATAATCGCCTATTACCCCCGCTTTGGCAAAACCCAATACGAATTGTAAAATGCCGGCTATTACAACTGCCGCAAGAAACAACTGAAAACTTCCAAGCAAGCCGATAGCAGCAGCTACGATAGTGGTTAAACCTGCAGCTGGTCCGCTTACACTTAAATGTGAACGACTGGCCAATCCAACAACAATACCACCACTTACACCGGCAATAATACCACTTAGCGGTGGCGCATTAGAAGCTAAAGCCACTCCTAAACATAGCGGCAATGCAACTAAAAAAACAACAATAGAGGATGTAATATCATTGGGCAGGCTTTGTAAATAATCTTTTGCCCGTGGACGTGGAGACATAAAAATCTGATTTTAGTTTTTGTGATAATAATGCATCAGCCACTTTATCGTTTAATGATAAAGCAGACTAATTGTTGAAAAAATAACAGGAAAACTAAATCAGCAATTGGGTGGCGGGTAGTGCAGTTCGCCATGCCAGCCTACATAAACTGCATCTGCAAATGAATGTTTATAATCCGTTACGATACTAAACCACGGATGTAGTTGTGTATGTGAATGATGCAGATATTCTTCAGATAAACTGATGCTTGCAGGCGCTTTTTCTTCTGTAGTGTTAGTCAGCGGATTATTATTTGAAGATTGCTGCTGCTCATCTTGTGATGTATGTGCAAGTGTAGATTGAGCACTCACCAGAGATGCATACAAAACCGGTGTGCAAACCGTAAGCCAAAGCAAGATCAGCATCATCATGATGCTAATGCCTTTCATAATATTACTATATGCCGGTTGTTGTTTCTTCACAGGTTGCAAATATACATGGGCAAGCATAGAATGACAAGCCGAATATGTTTTGAAATTGTAAAAAACTAATCCAGCTCTTTAGATTTTTGAGGAATATAATCAAACTCACCACGAAAAGCATACCAGCCAAATATGACCAGACCAATTATAATAGGCATAAAAATAATAATGACCATCACCCAAATAACCGGATTATTAATTTCTTTTGTTCCTCCGGCTTTTATATTGGTAAGTGCGCCATGCACCAATTCATAGACAATAAAAGGTGCTAATACAAGAAAAATCAAACCAAAATATCTTTTAAACAGGTTCATTTGTCAATCATTTATATTGTTATCAATTTTGTTTCTAAGATACAAAACACCAATGATCAGGCATAGCGCAGTAACTCCAATGGGATACCAAAGTCCAACTAATTTATCTGTGGGATACGTAGTTGTAAGCAACAAACCAATAAAAGGGACCAGGCCGCCAAAAACACCATTACCAATATGATAAGGAAGCGACATGGATGTGTAACGAATTTTTGTTGGAAACAACTCTACCAGAAAAGCAGCAATAGGTCCATACACCATAGTCACAAACAGAATTAATATAAACACCAACCCGACAAACTTCCAATAAATGGGCTGAGGCAAATGCACATTTTTTTCAACCCGTACAGGTGCTGAACGCTCCACCGAATTTGCTTTCAAGGTGTCGGTAATAATTTCTGTAAACGAAAGTCCATTACTCAAAACAACCGGCTTAGTAACCGTACGCAACGAATCATTTGAATTGGCCAGCGGCAATACGACTACCGTTGATTTTTCATTTCCTGTTCTGCTTGCATGATTAGCCGCTATACTTTCTTGATAGCTGCCACTGGCGTCATTCAAAAATATTTTAAAAATTGGGCGATAAAGAAATACGGCTAACGCCATGCCGGTCATCATTATCCACTTTCTGCCTATTTTATCGCTTAGCCATCCCCAGAAAATAAAAAAAGGCGTAGCAAATAAAATTGCCCACAACATGATCGTACGACTTTGTTCAAAATTGATATTGCAGGACTTTTCCAAAAAGGTTTGTGCATAAAACTGACCGGTGTACCATACTACGCCTTGCCCCATTACAGCTCCAAATAAAGCCAGTAAAACCATTTTGAAATTTGCCTTGCGGCTAAAACTTTCTTTGATGGGATTGGCCGATGTTTTACCCGTTGCTTTTAACTCGGCATATAATGGCGATTCCTGCATTTTCATTCTGATGTAAATGGAAATGCCTACTAATAGAATTGAAATCCAAAAAGGATAACGCCAGCCACCCCACTCGGCATTAAAAGACTGATCGGACATGCCCGCCTTTACCAGTAATATAATGCCCAATGCTACAAACAAACCAATCGTTGCAGTGGTTTGAATCCAGCTGGTATAAAAACCTCTTTTATTGGCAGGTGCATGTTCGGCCACATAGGTAGCAGCTCCTCCATACTCGCCACCCAGCGCAAGCCCTTGTAATAACCTAAGCAATAAAACAATGATGGGCGCAGCTATGCCAATACTTTCATAACCCGGTACACAACCAATTAAAAAAGTGGAACCGCCCATCAATACCAATGTAAGCAAGAAGGTATATTTTCTGCCAACTAAATCGCCCAGTCGGCCAAATACCAGTGCACCAAATGGCCGCACAATAAACCCGGCTGCAAATATGGCTAATGTACTCAGCAAAGCCGCTGTAGGATGATCTTTTGGAAAAAACTGAGTAGAAATGGTTGTACTCAACATTCCAAAAATGTAGAAATCATACCACTCAATCATTGTGCCTACTGATGAAGCTGCAATCACTTTTCGAATTTTACCGGTTTCATTCATGCGATTAAAATACGAATTGATTTTTGCACATAAATATTTTTTTTCTGTTCGTACATTTATAACCTAATTTAATGATTATGTCATATCCCTACCAAATTACATCGCAAGCACAATATGAGCAAGCTTATAAAGAGAGTATAGAAAATCCGGAAAAATTTTGGGCAGCCATAGCCGAACATTTTCAATGGAGAAAAAAATGGGACAAGGTGTTGGAATGGAATTTTAATGAACCAAAAATAGAATGGTTTAAAGGAGGTAAACTCAATATTACAGAAAACTGTATTGACAGACATCTTTCTACATTGGGCGAAAAGCCGGCTATCATTTGGGAACCCAACGACCCCACTGACCGAGTGAGGATTGTTACTTACAATCGTTTACACAAAAGAGTGTGCCAGGTAGCACAAATGCTTCGTAATAATGGTGTACAAAAAGGTGACAGAGTCTGTATCTACATGGGCATGGTGCCCGAGCTGGCTTATGCTGTTTTGGGCTGTGCCCGCATTGGCGCTATTCATAGCGTTATCTTCGGAGGCTTTAGTGCTCAAAGCATTGCCGACCGTGTTGATGATGCAAAAGCTGAATACATTATAACTTGTGATGGTGCATATCGTGGCGATAAAGTCATTCCATTAAAAAGCGTAATTGATGATGCATTGATAGGCAATAAAACTGTAAAACGGGTTATCGTATTTACCAGAACAAGAACACCTGTATCCATGATCAAAGGAAGAGATGTGTGGTGGGAAGACGAAATGGATATTGCGGAAGATCAGATTGAGAACAACTCCGTTATCAACTCCCCCGCCGTAGAAATGGATGCGGAAGATCCATTGTTCATTCTTTATACATCCGGAAGTACCGGAAAACCCAAAGGCGTTGTGCATACAACTGCCGGTTATATGATATGGGCGGCATACACTTTCGTTAATGTTTTTCAATACAAGCCCGGTGCTATACATTTCTGCACGGCAGATATTGGCTGGATTACCGGACACAGTTATATTGTATATGGTCCACTGGCTGCCGGTGCTACTTCATTAATGTTTGAAGGCATTCCTACCTGGCCCGATGCCGGCAGGTTTTGGGATATTGTTGATAAACATAAAGTGGATATTCTCTACACCGCCCCAACAGCTATCAGAAGTTTAATGGGCTTTGGACTCGACCCAATAAAAAATAAAAATCTTTCTTCATTAAAAATTTTAGGAACCGTAGGCGAACCCATTAATGAAGAAGCCTGGCATTGGTACAATGAAAATATTGGTAAGAAAAAATGCCCTATTGTAGATACCTGGTGGCAAACAGAAACAGGAGGATGTTTGATTTCAAATATGGCAGGCGTTACACCGGCACGTCCCAGTTGGGCTACCTTACCTATGCCGGGAGTATTGCCCTTATTGGTTGATGAAAATGGAAAAGAAATAACCGAGAAAGATGCTGATGGATATTATAAAGGAAACCTGTGTATGGCTGCACCCTGGCCGGGCATACTGCGTACTACCTGGGGCGATCATGAAAGATGCCGAACCAATTATTTTGCTACTTATAATAATTTATATTTTACCGGCGATGGTGCATTGAAAGATGATGATGGCAACTACCGCATTACCGGAAGAGTAGATGATGTACTAAATGTAAGCGGCCATCGTATTGGCACTGCCGAAGTTGAAAACGCCATCAATATGCATGCCGGCGTAGTGGAAATTGCCGTAGTAGGTTATCCGCACGATATAAAAGGGCAAGGAATTTACGCTTATGTAATATATAATGGACAACATGGTGATGAGCAATTGAGAAGGCAGGATATTTTACAAACAGTAACCCGCATCATTGGTCCTATTGCCAAGCCTGATAAAATACAGTTTGTGCCCGGACTGCCCAAAACCAGAAGCGGGAAAATAATGCGTCGCATTCTAAGAAAGATTGCCGAAGGAGAAACTTTCAATTTGGGTGATACTACTACTTTATTAGACCCGAGTGTGGTGGACAGTATTAAGAATGGAAAAATATAGGTTTTTTGAAATCAATATGAGATGAAAAAAATCATCCTACCCCTGTTACTATTTGCACTGCAAATAAATGCACAGGATATATCGGTTGCCACGTTTGGGCTGAAGCCTCCTGCGCAAATGAATTATACGCCGGTGAAAGACCAGTACATGTCTTCTACCTGCTGGAGTTTTTCAAGCAACGCTTTGCTGGAAAGTGAATTAATGAAAAACGGAATAGGAAAGAATGATTTGAGTGAAATGTTTGTAGCAAGATATTCCATGCTCCGAAAAATAAAAATGCATTTACAACTCAATGGTAAAAATTTTTTTACACCCGGCGGTCAGTTTCATGATGTGGTTTGGGTATTAAAAAATTATGGAATGGTTCCCGAATCTGTTTATAGTGGCAAAGGAAGAGGAGAGTCGAACTATGATCATAGCGAAATGGATACAACACTTACTCGTTTAGTAAATCAGTATGTGACAAATGGTGTGCAAAAGCTTTCCGCAGCCCAACAAAATGAAATAGACAGTTTGCTGGATTATTATTATGGAAAACCACCTGCTGCTTTTTTTTACAAAGGAAAAAGCTATACACCGGTTTCGTTTTTAAAAGATTATTTAAAAATAAATCCCGACGATTTTATTGAGATAACTTCTTACACACATCATCCATTTTACAAATCTTTTATACTGGAAGATAAATATAACTGGACAGGTGATGCATATCTGAATGTACCGCTTGCCGATTTTGAATTTATTACTGACAATGCTTTAAAAATGGTTACACGGTTGGCTGGGATGGCGATGCGGAAGATGCTTACTTTAATTATTATTCCGGTCTGGCTTATCTTCCCGACTCCATAAAGGCCAATCAACAGCAACGACAACTTGCCTTTGAAAATCAAACAACGCTACTCAACCACAT
>WBZT01003409.1_pt1 | contig 10421 bp, 7 predicted proteins | sample 5204241 | NCBI WGS metagenome assembly WBZT01 (sample SAMN12344358, study PRJNA552823) | activated sludge metagenome | biome: Activated sludge suspended growth; feature: Nitrification reactor; material: Wastewater; isolation source: activated sludge from nitrification reactor of wastewater treatment...
AAGAAAATATTGGTCTTAGCCTTACTCTTAACGTTCGCGACAGGGGTTCCTTCATGTAACCTGCTGCTTGTTGCAGTTAAAAATGTACCAACATTTTTTGAATCGCCGCGAAAGGTCAAGAATAAGATCACTCAGCCCTTTAAACCTGATGTGAGGCTATCTGCTCTCTGGATAGGCCACGCAACTGTTTTGCTGCAGATGGATGACAAGATCATTATAACAGACCCCTTCCTGAGCGAAACAGCAGGTGAATTCGCAAGAAGAGTAGTTGAACCCGGAATTGATCCCGAAAACATCCCGCCATGTGATGTTATTCTGATATCACATTCACACTTCGACCACCTGAATCTTTCAAGCCTGGAATTGCTTGCAGAAAAGAACCATAAGGCTGCATTGATCTTTCCCGAAGACTGCGAAAATTACATGCCGCAGTTCGATCTGAATATGATACGGCTTCAAAATGATAATGGTTACGAAAGGACAATCATTGGTGACTCGGTAACAGTGAATGGTGTAAAGATAACTGCGGTTTACGCGCAGCACTGGGGCGGCAGATACGGATTTGACGGCTACCTGTGGGGAGATAATGCATTTACCGGCTATATAATTCAATACAATGGCTTAACCGTCTATTTTGCCGGTGATACCGGGTACGATCCCGTTAAGTTCAAGCAGATTGGCAAACTGTACAATGTTGATCTTGCACTTATACCAATAGGACCATGCGCGGATTGTAAACAGTGCGGCACTTATAACCATGTATTTCCCGTTGATGCTTTTTCTATTTTCGAAGATGTAGCTCCTAAATGGATGGTGCCGATACACTATGGCACGCTGCACTTTGCGCAGGCCGATCCTATGGAGCCGGAAATTGCCTTCAGAGAAATTATCAATGAGAATAAGGTTCTTGACAGGATATTTATCCTGCAAATAGGTGAGCAGAAGATATTCCTGAAGAAGTGAAAGCCTGCTTTCATTGGTCGGCAGGCCTTCGGGAGAGATACAGAGGTAATTTCCAGGTTATGTGTTTCAGATCTTTTTCCAATGGCCGGGGATCCAAACAAGCTTTCCGAACTTGTTCTTCTCGTAGTGCCCGGTTACCCATTTATATCCCGGGCGGTGTTTATGTTTAACTACCGATGCCGGAGCTTTTGTTTCGGCTGCCACCAAACGCGGGGCCTGAATGGCAAACATTGTAAACAGAAGCACAGGAAGCAGAATTAGGTTAATTGATTTTTTCATTTGAATTCCTCCTTTTCGGTTTCTTTGGAGGTTAGACAAGGGGCGTTGAAAAAGGTTTAATAAGTAGTATTGTTGGAGAAGAATTTATGATCCGGATGCTGAGTTATGTGAACAATGAACGAAGCCTGAGAGAAAGATTAACCAGTATCAATGTAAGCTGAACGTTTTGCCCGATCAGTTTTTCAGCTTCTTCAAGCTCCATCACAATGGAAAATATGTCACTCTCAGGAAAATTTGCGTTCAGCTTTCCAAGCCTGTCGGCAAGGTCAAAATTAGTTAGTATGCCGGGTTCAGAATTCCCGCCGGCTTTCACCCGAAGCAAGTCCCTTATCCAGGTATTCAGGAAGAATAAAAAGTGCCGTGTTCTATCCCTGTCGTTCTTGGCAGAAATGGCCCGGCTGATCATTACCACCTGTGCAAAATCGTTTTTCAGCAAGGATACCAGGTAGTCTAAAGCAGTGTTCCTTATCTCTTCAATTCCAGCTTCAAGCAGGTCATTTGCTCTTGTATAGCTTCCAAGGCTCAGCCTTGCAGCCAGCCTGATCTGCTTTTCAGGGAAACCTGAGAACTCAGTCAGCTTTTCTGTTATCTGTTCTTCTGTGAGCGGTTCAAAGTGTACCCTTTGACATCTGCCAATGATAGTCTGAGGAAGTGAATTTATTTTGGATGTAGTTAAGATAATAACACTCTTCTTTGGCGGCTCTTCAAGTATTTTCAGAAGGGCGTTCGCAGCTTCCTGCCTCATTTTTTCAGCCTCAGCAATTACGAATACCTTTACAACTCCCGACGGGGTTGAAAGATAAATCTTGCTTACAAGGTCGCGGATACTGTTTATCCTTATGTTATTCGCGCCGGGAAGATTTATATGGTAATACGGGTTCTCTGACTTCTTCTGCATTTGTTCCATGTACTCATCAAAATCCGGGCCGGCCAGTTTTTCAATAGGGTCAGTATCAGAGTCATCCGCTTTTGGTGCCGGCAGCGCGCATATCAGCTTGAAATATTCTGAGCGGAAACTTGATATTTTCAGGCAGCTTTCACATTTATCACATGCTTCTTCTCCCTTTTGCACATCGGTGCAGTTCAGAAGCTTGGCAAATTCTATTGCTGCAGCGTCTTTCCCTGTGCCTTGCGTCCCCTCAAAAAGGTACGCGTGCCCGATCTTGCCGCTTTTATAAACCGAGCGCAGCTTACTTGTTGCATCTTGCTGACCTGATATATTCTTCCACATATTAAAACGCGTTCCCTAATCCGAATTGGATGGCATATTTTTGAGGTGTAAAGATATCTTTTGGACTATCCCACAGCCATTTTTTGCCTTCTTCTGCAAGGGGGTCGTATAGCCTGAAGCCAAGATCTATTCTAACAGGTCCAACAAATGTGTCATACCTGATTCCAAAGCCTGTTGAAAGCGCAATCTGATCAAACCTGAACTTCCCGTCATTTTCCCACACGTTTCCCCAATCAAGGAACAATACGCCCCAAACAGGATTGAGAAAGCTGCGCTGCGGAAATGGTTTCCTTCTCCATTCAAAGCTGCCTTCCAGCAGGAATTTTCCCCCATTTTCCGGTTTCGCCAATATCCCTCCCTGCTGCCCCCGCCAGCCGCGCAGGCTGTTGCCGCCTCCCATAAAGAACTTATAATTGCTGGATACTGGCTGAATATTAGGACTTGAGCCATATTCAATAATGTCGCCAATTTCAAAGTGTGCTGCAACAATTGAAGTTCCCCTGTCTCCTGAAATATCAAAATAGCCGCTGTTAACGGTATTCAGTTTGGCATATTGTGAATATAGCATGCTCTTGTTGAAAATATTTATCAGTCTCGGGATGAGGCCTGAGGATTCAACCGTAATAGTATGGTACAAACCGGCAGAAGGATTGAATAGGCTGTTTGTGTTATTGTGTATCAAAGTTATGCCAATCGTGCTGTTTACAAGGTAAAGTTCAAAACTCTGCAATTGTCCGTTTGAATCAGGGATATTCCGGAATAAATATTTATTATAGTCAAAAGTAACATCAGAGAGTGCATTAGAGTAGAAAGTATGATCTGAAATGTAATATGTTAGTCTCAGAAGATTCTGAAAAGCGAGGATCTGCAGTTGCTTTTGCAGGTTGGCATATAACACCTTTGGTGTAAAAGTGGCAGTTATATCGTTGTTAAACAGAAAAGGCTGGAATATGGAAAGTTCAATTTCTGTTCCGTTGATGTAAGTGGAATTATAAAAGCCTTCAACAGAAGTACTGAATACTCTTCCGCCGCCGAAAAAATCCTTATCTTTGTATTCCAGTTCGGCATCCAGGTACAGCCTGTTCGATTGATAAATTGTTGAAATGCTTGGTGTGAGTTCGTATTTGTTGTTCAGCGAAATTACAACATCCGGGTAAACAACTCTTGAAGACACATCAACCGAATCTACCACAACCCTGCCAAGCTGGATGATTGCCAGTTTAGTAAAATTCCTTTCTGTTTCGAGCATCTTGCTTTTATCGTAAATATCACCTTCTTTGAACTTCAGCTCTCTTTCAATAACAGGTTTACCAATCCCATACTTGTTCTTTTCTATATCAATTTTCACGGTTCCGAACCGGTAAATATCTTTAGTACCAATAAACCTCATTCTGATAAGGACTTTGTCTTTGTACTCAGGGTCAGACTGCAGTTCCTCTGAATATTTGCCAATGATGATACCGCGCCTGGAAGAGTCGATCTTGCTTCTTACAGTATCGATCTGGGCAAAGAAATAGCCGTTATTCTGCAGTATGCCTATGATCCTGTCCTTTTCAAGGTTTATACTGGTTTTGCTGTATGGCGTTCCTGCATCAATGATCCGGTTTGTCAGGATCTCGTTTTTGGCAGAAGGCGTTATGCTGTCAATTCCCTGGAGCTTAACTTCTTTAATGATGTAACGGGAATTTTCGTATATAGTGAAAGTAACGTCAACTTCATCGTCTTCTTTATCCAGCTTCGCTGCTGTATCGATCACGGCGTCAAAGAATCCGTTATCAAAGTAAAATTTGTTGAGTCTTTGCAGGTCTTCTTCGAGATTGATCCGGTTGAAATATTTTTCGCGGGGGAGCAAAAGAATATCAAGCAGGGCAGCTTCGCTGAATGAAGAATTGCCCTTGAATTTGAAATTAATATCCCCGGTTTCAACTTTTTCCTGGCAGAAAATGACAGGGCTAAGGAACAATAGCAGAATTATTGCCGAAGCGGCGAAATTGTATGTAAAATTTTTCACTGGAAACCGCTATAAAAAATAGTGTATAAAAAACCCCGATGGCTCGGGGTTAAGTCAGATTTTGAGCAAACTCAGATCAGAAGTCCTTTTCTTCATCATCATAAAAGAAATCCTCCTTGGTCGGATAATCAAGCCAGATCTCTTCAATGCTCTCATAGGGTTCATCAGTATCCTCGAGGTCCCTCAGGTTTTCAATCACTTCCTGCGGCGAGCCCGTTCGCTGCGCATAATCTATGAGCTCTGCTTTATTTGCCGGCCATGGTGCATCATCAAGATACGAAGCCAGTTCCAGAGTCCATACCATTTTTACTTCTCCTTTTGAATATAGTTTGTAGATATTGTTTTCATTTTGTAAATTAATCTCTGAGCCTTGGGTCAAGGGCGTCTCTTAATCCTTCACCAACAAGGTTGTAAGCTACTACTGTTAAAAAGATCATGAAGCCCGGGAAAACCGCCAGCCACCACGAGCTTGTTGCTCCGCGCGCTTCGGAAAGCACTGAACCCCATGTAACCTTGGTAGCAGCAACGCCGAATCCAAGAAAGCTTAAGCCTGCTTCGGATAAAATTGCTCCCGCAATTTCAAATGAAGCGGCAATAAGAACTGGCGCAATTGCATTAGGCAGCACATGCCTGAAAATGATCCTGGGATTCGATAGCCCGAGCGATACTGCCGCCTGGACATAATCCATATTCCTTACTTTAAGTATCTCACCCCTAACAAGCTTTGTATTGCCCGTCCAGCTTGTCAGGCCGATCGCGATCATAATGTACCAGATACTTGACCCATATAAAGCAACAATTGTAATGATCAGGAAGAACGAAGGGAACAACTGCATGATCTCTACAAACCTCATGATCACAAGATCTGTTTTACCTCCATAATATCCTGCAATTGAGCCAAGCAAGACGCCAATGAATATAGCAATTCCCGCAGCAATAAATCCAACCGATAAAGAAACCCTTGAGCCATGTATCAGCCCGGCCAGAACATCTCTGCCGATACCATCAGTACCAAGGTAGTGGCCCGTTTGTGTAGATGGAGGCGCGGAGCTGTTGAACAGGTCAACATTTGAAGGCGCGAATTTTATAGGCGGCCAGATAGCTGTTTCAAATGTCAAAGATTTCCAGTCAACGTTGAGAAATTCACCTTCCCATTTTGAAATACCCAGCATAACTGCGTACTCTTTAAAAACCGGGAAATATGAATTTCCTTTGTAACTGCAGTAAAGCGGCTTATCATTTGCAACGAAATCTGCGGTTAATGCCATTGCTACAAGGAATATCACAACATATAATGCCGCAACTGCCAGCTTATTTTTCTTATACTGGTGTTTAACCAGAGACCAGTATGTCTGGTCAACTTTTCTTCCAGGGCCTTTGCCGTTCTTTGGAATTTCATTGCCTTCAGTTACCATAACCTGCGGAGCAGGTCCGCCCGCCATGGTATTATCTGCAATGAATTCGCTCTCCGGTACTTTTCTATCTGCCATTTTAATAATGAATTATTATTTCTTTGAAAACGCGATCCTCGGATCCACGATAGCATACAAAATATCAACAAGCAGCAAGCCAAGCATAGTTAATACTGCTGCAAGAACAAGCTCTGCCATGATCAGGGGATAATCTCTTGCAATAAGAGCCTGGAACGCAAGCTGACCGATACCCGGGATACTGAAAATTGACTCAACAATTACCGATCCTCCAACAAGGCTGGGCAAAATTCCGCCAAGCAGTGTTATGATCGGGATCAGTGAATTCCTGAGCGCATGTTTCAGCACAACGGTTCTTTCGGTAAGCCCTTTGGCCCGTGCGGTTCTTACATAATCCTGCCTGATCACTTCAAGCATGCTTCCGCGCATCTGCCGCGAAAGAAAGGCAAAGCTTGCAAGCGAGCTGCATGTTACCGGCAGGATCAAGTGATAGGCACGGTCCCATAGTTTTTCAAAGAAACTCCAGTTTTCAGACCCTAAGGTATATAAACCGGAGGTGGGAAAGATCTTAATATACTCAACATTGGCAAGGAACACGATAGCCATGGTTGCTACCCAGAACGAAGGCAGTGAATAAAACACAAACAGCATGAACGTGGAAAAGCGGTCCATTGCGCTGTATTGCCTTGCCGCAGAATAGATACCGATGGGGATAGCAATAATATAGCTGAATGCAATTACCATCAGGGAAATGGATGCCGTTACAGGTATCCTCTCCATGATCTTGCTCATTACGGGGCGGTTATCAACAAATGAATTGCCGAAATCGCCGGTTGCCATATTTCCAAGCCAGATGAAATACTGCATATAAATGGGCTTATCAAGTCCCCATTTTTGTTTATAGTAATCTTTAGCCTGCTGGTTAAGCTGGCTTTTTTCATCGGCCTTCATGTTTTCACCGCTAACGCCCACTTTAAGCTCGGTAGGGTCGCCCGGTGCTAAACGGGAAATTGTGAACGTGATGATCGTGATAGCGATCAGCGTTGGTATGAAAAGCAGTATTCGTTTTAAGATGTACTGTGACATTCTTTTGCCGTTTAGTTGTTCTTATTCGGTGAGTATTTCTGTGAACCTGCTGGTACCCACCACTCGTTATACGAGGGACTAGGCTGAATGTTGTACCATCTTGCATTTTTGAATCTCTTATCGTAAATGTATCTTGCCCTTCCGCTCCATAAGAATGTATAAGGCTGTTCGTCATAGATGAGCTTCTGCCATTCTTTGATGAGAGCAATACGTTTTGTTTCATCCATTTCGTTCCTGTACGCAACAATAAGGCTGTCATTGGTCTTGTTCTTGAAGCTGATATAATTGCTTCCTTCGCCTTCAGCCTGTGATGAGTGCCAAATCTGGAACGGATCCGGGGGAGTTGTTGGTGAAGTCCATGATGAGTATGTAGCTTCAAACTCATGCTTCTTGGTCTTATCCAGGTAAACTGACCACTCAAGCTCCTGTACTTCTGCCTGGATACCGACTTTTTTCAAAGCGTCAACTACAACAAGCAGGATCTGTTTCCTTACAGGGTTGGTATTGCTGAGGAATGTAAATTTAAAATCTTTTTTCTTACCGTCGATAACTTTATCGAGTACGCCGTCACCATCTGTATCCTTCCAGCCGGCTTCACTGAGAAGCTGTTTTGCTTTTTCAGGATCGAACGGGATCTCAGGAAGCTCTGTGTTAAGAAGCTTCTTGTTCTGATAAAACACGTGCGACTGAATGGGGATAGCATCGCCGTAAAGAACTTTTTCTATGATGGTCTTCCTGTCAACCAGATGTGATAATGCAAGCCTTACCTTTTTATCCTGGAAAAGCGGATTAAGCTCGTTCCATGCAAGGTATGAATAAGCAGGCTCAAATGGGCGTGCCTTTACCAGGTTGAACTGCGCTTCATTTTCAAGGTCTTTGTAAAAATCTGATGGCTTTATAACATACATTGCATCAACTTCTTTGTTCTTAGCTGATACCAATGCTGCTGAGTTATCCTGGATAGTTTTGAAGATGATTTTCTGCGGGTAGTTTGGAGCTAAAGCTTTGCCCCAGTAGTTGGGATTGCGAACAAGTGTAACGCCTGCGCCGGTATCCCATTTTTCGAACATATACGGGCCTGAACCAACCAGGTATTTAGCATCTCTTGATACTTCCTGTGAATTTATGAAATCCGCAAACTTCTGCATTTCAGTGTTCTTCTGTGCAGACTTAAGATCCTTAAGTTCTTCCCATGAGAATTTATCGGTAACATTGCCCGGGTCGAGAACATGCTTTGGTACAATCTGGAATGTTGCAAGTGTATATATGCCTCTCCAGTTTGGCTGTGTCAGAACAAACTTCACTTTTGTCGGGTCATTATCAACCATTTCAACCCTGTCAACCATCTCGAAATAATTTCTGAGCGCGGCATCATCAACCAGCGGACACTTGACGGTTTTGAGCGTGAAAATAACATCCGCCGCAGTTACAGGCTTCCCGTCTGAAAACTTTGCATCTTTATTAAGCTGGAATGTATAGGTGAGATTATCTGCTGATATTTGGGGCAGCCCTGCTAATGCCGGGATCAACTCATAAGTTGACTTATCTTGTGTTAACAGTGATTCAAATATATATGAACATATCTCCGATGCGCTTGCATCGTTTGATACAATTGGATTAAGCTTTTCAGGATCCGACATCTCCCTGATGATAAGCCAGTCGCCTGTTACAGCGCTTGCCGTATCAACGGGAGCAACATCGTTTGACTGCTGGGTATTATTTGTATTTTGTTGCGTTGTTTTACCGCCGCAACCGGTAATAACAATAGAAAATGTCAAAACTGCTAGGAGGGCAGTAAGTTTGAATTTTTTCATAGTAAAAATATGCTTTTAAATTGGTTAAATACTTTTGTTTACCTGTTTTGCTGGATTTTTGGCTTTGTAAAACGCAATTTATCTATATTATTGTAAATTTCAACTGCAAAATGAGTCATTTTTTGCAGTTTATTTAGTTCTTTTCCTGGTACTTCCGCTGGTTTGCAGGTACCCACCACTCGGGAGTGTGGTATGCCGTAGGCGGGGTAGGATACCACCTCACATTTTTGAACCTGTCGGCATACACATACTTTGCTTTTGGTGTCCAAAGGAATGTATAAGCCTGGTCATCATAGAGAACCTTCTGAAGCTGTTTGTTTATTTCAATTCGTTTAGCTTCATCAAACTCGCCGCGGTACGCCTGCATAAGCGAGTCGGCAGTTTTATTGCTGTAGCTTCCGTAGTTGCTGCCGTCATTTTTTGATTGCGAAGAATGGAATATCTGGTACTGGTCAGGCGGGTAATCGGTTAAAACCCAGGCACCCATAAGCGCGTCAAATTCATGTTTCTTGATCTTATCCAGAAATACCGACCATTCTAATGTTTGGATCTCGGCAATGATTCCCACTTTCTTCAAAGCGTCTGCAACAACGAGAATGGTCTGTTTGCGTGATTCATTTGTATTTAGCAGGTATGTAAACTTGAAATCAACTTTTTTGCCATTGATGGTCTTATCAAGCACGCCGTCACCATCAGAATCTTTCCAGCCTGCTTCACTCAATAACTGCTTTGCTTTTTCGGGGTTGAATTCAATTGGAGGGAGGTCAGGGTTAAAATTCTTCTTATCTCCGAAATATATGGGGCTCTGGATCGGTACTGCAAGCCCGTACTGCACCTTTTCAATGATAGTTTTCCTGTCAACCAGGTATGCAAGCGCCCAGCGAACTTTAACATCGTTGAAGAACACTGTGTTCATGTTGTAGCCAATGTAAACGAACTGCGGCTCGAACGGGTCGGCTTTTTTCATGCTGAACTGCTCGGGGTTCGAAAGCTCTTTTACGAAATCCATTGGCTTGGTTACATACATCAAATCAATTTCTTTGTTCTTGGCTGCAACGGTTGCGGCGCTTTGATCCTGTATAACCCTGATAATCAGCTTCTCAGGGTAAGTCATACCGTGAACTGCAGTCCTGTTCCAGTAGTTCGGATTTCTTTTGAAATACACCCACTGGCCGGTATCCCATTTTTCAAACACGTATGGACCCGACCCTATTAGCCTTGAGGGGTCACGGTTAGCTTCCTGCGAGTTGAAGAAATCGGCGAACTTTTTCATTACAGGATTCTTCTGCGCAGTTGCAACATCCTTGCATTCCTCAAAGGTGTATTTATCGGTCAACCCTTCAGGGTCAGCGGCTGCTTTAGACATTATCTGAAAATCTGAAAGTGCGTAAATGGCTTTGAAATAGGGGCGTGATAAATTGAATCGGACAGTGTACGGATCGCCGTTAACCAGCTCTACATTTCTAAGCATATCAATAGCCTGGCGTGACTGGGCAGCATCAACCAGCGGATTCATCATGGCTTTGAATGTAAACACTACATCATTCCCAGTCAGCGGCTTGCCGTCTGAAAATGTTATGTTCTTCTTGATCTTAAAAGTATATGAT
>WBZT01003412.1_pt1 | contig 10416 bp, 5 predicted proteins | sample 5204241 | NCBI WGS metagenome assembly WBZT01 (sample SAMN12344358, study PRJNA552823) | activated sludge metagenome | biome: Activated sludge suspended growth; feature: Nitrification reactor; material: Wastewater; isolation source: activated sludge from nitrification reactor of wastewater treatment...
CTCCTACACGCGCTTGCCGGTGCGTGAATACCCGAAGATCGACGAGCCGGTGGTCACCGTCGATACCACTTACCGCGGCGCCTCGGCCGAGATCATCGAGTCGCAGATCAGCAAGCCACTCGAGGATTCGCTCGCCGGAATCGAGGGGGTGGATGTCATCACCTCGATCTCGCGGCAGGAAAACAGCCAGATTTCGGTGCGCTTCAAGCTCGAACGGGATCCCGATTCGGCGGCGTCGGACGTGCGTGACCGCGTCTCGCGAGTGCGCAACAAGCTGCCGACGGACATCGACGAACCGGTGATTGCCAAGGTCGAGGCCGACGCCAATCCGATCATCTGGATTGCCTTTTCCTCCGACCAGCACTCGGCACTCGAGGTCACCGACGTCGCCAATCGCATCGTCAAGCCGCGCCTGCAGACACTGCCCGGCGCCGCCGACGTGCGCGTCTTCGGCGAGCGCCGGTTCGCCATGCGCATCTGGCTCGACCGTGACCGCCTGGCCGCCTTCAACCTGACGGCACAGGATGTCGAGGATGCCTTGCGCCGGCAGAACGTCGAGGTGCCGGCGGGACGCATCGAGAGCCAGAGTCGCGAGTTTTCAGTCGTCGCGCGCACCGATCTGTCCGAGCCGGCGCAGTTCGCCGAGATCATCGTCAAGCAGGCGGCCGACTCCCGGGGCACCTACCCGGTGCGCATCGCCGACCTCGGCCGGGTCGAGATCGGCGCCGCCTCGGAGCGCAGCAGCGTGCGCTTCAAGGGCCGGCCGGCGGTGGCCCTGGGGGTGATCAAACAGGCGACGGCGAATCCACTCGAGCTTTCGCGCGCGCTGCGCACCGAGCTGCCGAAGGTGATCAGCGAACTTCCCTCGGGAATGACGGCCAACATTGCCTACGACTCGTCGGTGTTCATCGACCGCTCGATCGATGCGGTGTTCACGACGATCGGTGAGGCGATGTTGCTGGTGCTGCTGATCATTTTCGTCTTCCTGCGCAACTTCCGCGCGACGCTGATTCCGTTGGTGACGATTCCGGTGTCGCTGATCGGCGCCTTCGCACTGATGCTGGTGCTCGGCTTCACGATCAACACGCTGACGCTGCTGGCGCTGGTTCTGGCGATCGGCCTGGTGGTCGACGACGCCATCGTCGTGCTCGAGAACATCTACCGCCACATCGAGGAAGGCATGCCGCGGCGCCAGGCGGCTTTCCAGGGGGCGCAGGAAATCGGCTTTGCGGTCGTCGCAATGACCATCACCCTGGCCGCGGTGTATGCCCCGGTGGCCTTCATGACCGGGCGCACCGGCAAGCTGTTTGTCGAGTTCGCGCTGACCCTAGCCGGCGCGGTGCTCGTTTCGGGCTTTGTCGCGCTGACCCTGTCGCCGATGATGTGCTCGCTGTTGCTCAAACACGAGACCCGGCACGGCAAGGCTTACCTGTGGGTCGAGAATTCCCTCGCCGCGCTGACCAGCGGCTATCGCCGGCTGCTGACGGCCGCGCTGGAGCGGCGCTGGCTGGTGATGCTCGCTTTTGCGCTGGTTGCCGGTTCGAACGTGCTGCTGCTCGGCGCGCTGAAGTCGGAACTGGCGCCGATCGAGGACCGCGGCGTGATCATCGGCGTCTTTCTCGGGCCCGAGGGGGCGACGCTGGAGTACACCGACCGCTATGCGCGGCAGCTCGAGGGCATCTACGCCGCCACCAGCGACATCGAGCGCTATTTCGTCGTCTCCGGCAACCCGACCGTCAGTCAGGGCATTTCTTTCGTCGGTCTGGCTGACTGGGATGATCGGCAGCGCAACTCGGCCGCGGTGGTCAAGGAGCTGTTCCCGAAATTCATGGGGATTCCAGGCGTGCTGGCGTTCCCGGTGTTGCCGCCGTCGCTCGGCCAGAGTCCGCGCGAACGGCCGATCAATTTCGTCATCGTTACTTCGGCTTCGTACGCCGAGCTGGACCAGATGACACGAAAGATTCTCGACGAGGTGGCGAAGAACCCGGGCTTCACCAACGTCGATACCGACCTCAAGCTGAACAAGCCCGAACTCTCGGTGATCGTCAATCGAGACAAATCGATGGATACCGGGGTGCAGATCGAGACCGTCGGCCGAACACTGGAAACCATGCTCGGCGGCCGCCAGGTGACGCGCTTCAAGCGCGAGGGCGAGCAGTACGACGTGATCGTTCAGGTGGCCGACGCCGATCGCGCGACGCCTTCCGACATCCGCGACATCTTCGTTCGCGCCAGGGACGGCAGCATGATCCCGCTGGCCAATCTATTGACCGTGGACGAGACGGTGAGCCCGCGCGAACTCAACCATTTCGGGCAGCGGCGGGCGGTCACCCTGACCGCCAACCTGACGCCTGGCTATGCCATGGGTGAAGCGCTGAAGTTTCTCGAGGACGCCGCCGGGCGGGTTCTGCCGGCCGGCTACGCGGTCGACTACGCCGGTCAGTCCCGCGAGTTCAAGCTTTCTTCGTCATCGCTGGCCGTCACCTTCGTCCTCGCGCTGGCCTTCATCTATCTCGTGCTCGCCGCCCAGTTCGAGAGTTTCCGCGACCCCTTCATCATCATGCTGACCGTGCCGCTGTCGATGACCGGTGCGCTGCTCGCGCTGCTGCTCAGCGGCGGCACGCTCAACGTCTACAGCCAGATCGGGCTGGTGACGCTGGTCGGTCTGATCACCAAGCACGGTATCCTGATCGTCGAGTTCGCCAACCAGCTGCAGGAGCAGGGGCGCGAGATCCGGCAGGCGGTAATCGAGGCGTCCGAGCTGCGCCTGCGCCCGATCCTGATGACCACCGGCGCGATGGTGCTGGGCACCATTCCGCTGGCTCTGGCCAGGGGCGCCGGTGCCGAGAGCCGCCAGCAGATCGGTTGGGTGATCGTTGGCGGTCTGCTGCTCGGCACCTTGTTCACGCTGTTCGTCGTGCCAACGGTGTATACCTTGCTGGCCAGACGCAAGGTGGCCGACGATGAGCGCATCGAGGCCCACTGAACGCCGCTGAGCGTGTTCTGCCGGGCTTCCTGCAGCCCCGCAACGCGGCGCACGGGACACGAATCGGCATCCATTGACGCCAGGAAGGGAAATGTTTCAGTGCCCAGGAACCCACCCTCTCTGCGCATCGTCGCACGGAATGAAAGCACCCGGCGGCAAACCAGCAAGCGCTGACCTGTCGGCAGAAGTGTTGCCCTTCAGGCCAGCTCTGGACCGTTCCACACGGGCGCTTGCTCACTCTCCTGGATTCAGGACGAAAGCGTGCATCTGGTGGTGACGTCGCTGGGGTAGACGGCAAGTAATGTCATTGTGGCGGCTCATCGTGAACATTGACCTCGACTCTTGCGGGGCCAATTGATCAACGGCATCTTAAATGGCAGCCAACAGAGGAGACTGGATCGCGCGAATATTGCCCTGGCCCCTGCCCATCAGGCCGGAAGCCTGTAGAATGCGACCTTGGGCCTGTAGCTCAGTTGGTTAGAGCAGAGGACTTAGCGAGGGCAGCCTGAGCATCCTCGGTGGTGAGGTTGTCCTCAAGGGTTGCCCATTGTCAGCCTTGCGCTGGTAACGGGTAGAACTGGTCAAATTCGGTGGAAGCTAACTCCCTCGGGATACGCCAATACCGAGCCAAGTCCCCGAGTAAGATGGGGAAAGGTGTAGAGACTAGACGGCCAGCCTGTAACGGGAAGGTATAGTCCAGACCACAAACTCGAAAGAGGCGGCGAAAGCCGTAGTGGCAAGCATAATCCTTTGGTCCAGGGTTCAAGTCCCTGCGGGCCCACCAGACAAGGAAGCCCCCTCCGTTCTCGGTCGGGGCTTTTTTGCGCCATAACCGTATGTTTTCGCGACATTTTTTCCGGGATGCTTTGGCTCCTCACTCGCCGATGGGCCGGTTTTCGCGCCGAAACCGGCTCCGATTCCTCTCTTTTCTCCGTTCATCCTTCGGGTAGCCGAAGGATGGTATCGTTGTTTTTATTGGGTTTTTTGACCATCAGTTGTGAAATTGCATCGCCACCCAAGCGAAAAAGCGAACTCGATCTTCAGTTTGTGGCGTAATCGGTATGTGAGAGGGCTTCGGAGGGGTCGGGAGGAGGCCAGCGGACGGCGGAGCCGGGCTCTTGGCGGCGAGTACCGGTGTCGCGAACGCCTAGACAGCGGCGTCTGGGTGGGCCCGCCCTTCCCTGCGGATAGCAGGCCTCAAGACGGACGCTCGTCGGTTAGGTTAGACTGGTAGCGTCGCCGCTGATACCGGCCCAGAATTTCCCGGTGACGCCTCCTGTAATCGCTACGTAGGCCTCCTGCGAAGTGAGGCTCCCAAAGCTGACAATCCCAGAAGAAGCAGTCCCGGTGATTCAGGTTCCGGTACGGATACCGCCGAGGTGACAACGATGTCATCGATGAATATCTCGCTCAGTCTCGTGATGTCATAGACACCAAATTGGATAATTGTTGCTGCCATGTTAACTTGGTAGATCTGTGACCTGAAGGTGCCATCGGGTTGCCGGTCGTTGTAGGGCAATCGTCCGAAATCAGCACTTCCGGTAAAAAGCGGAACGTTGTCCAAATATATGGCGCCATTCGAACCCCAGTTATCAAAAAGCTCCATCTCGTTAAATCCAATAGTGCTTATGAAGGTTGGGGATCCTAAATTTATGCTAAATATCGTCGCATAGTCGCTATAGCAGTTGAAGCTACAGCTAGAAAGCCCGAAGCCGAATGCCTTGGTGCTACCAAATTCTGTGACATCATAGATTCCCGGCCCGGTGTTAAAGCTGCCTACTGTGCTGATGGCTACTCGTGCATCTGGAGCGCCACTTTCGAAATTCTCGGAAAACACCACCGAGGCGTTCGTTGAAACCGGAGCGAGCAATACACCGGCAAGCAACAATGCCCTCACCAGGCTTCGACGTGATACCTTGGAAAAAATATGAAACATCGCATGTCTCCACTCTTGTTGCCCAGACCCCGCTCTGGGCTGCGGTGCCGATGAATATCGGCCTTTTCGATGAAGTTTCACATCCTACACGCCCTTGCGTCCTCTGGTTGCGAGGCGCGGGACACGCATTCGTGTAGTCGAGTTAGCGCCTCTAATTCCGTATTCAAAAGCTCATGCGCCGAGGCTGCTGAGGAAATCGGTTGCATCGGGTTGACCGTTTCATAAGGGCGTACACCGACGCCTATTCCTCGTGGGTTCCCCGCGGCCATTGCCTGAGCGTCTGCTCGCGCGAAGTAGGTTGCCGAGGAAAACGAAAAGACGTTGTAGGCAATAAGTGCAATTGAACGTGCCTGGCCTTCCCTTTCAAACTCCGGCCCTGCTTGACTGAGGTATTCAATGGCAGATGCTAGCGACTTAGTAGCTTCTTCCTGATTGCCTTGCCCAATCTGCCGGAGTCCACTCATTGAGTATGCCCTTGCGGTTGCGAGTCTAGCCGTGGCGCTATCACTGACCGGCAAAACTACAGCACCCGCTTCGAATAGTTGTGCCGCGACGGCATCGGCACCATTCAAAGCAGCAAAGTGAATAGCTGACCACCCCTCAACAGTTTGCTTGTTAGGGTCTGCTCCTTTCGCCAAGAGCATACCGGCTATCTCGGACTGCCGCCATTTTGCAGCGAGCATTAGAGGGGTATGTCCTTGCTGCTCCTCTCCATCGCGTATCGAAAACCAAGCCTTTGGGCTCGTTGTCCCGTGGTCAAACGGCGCACCATGCGCCAGTAGCAGTTGGACCAGCTTAGGGTTGGCGGGCTTACCTACGGTGGCATTTTCTGTTGAAAAGGCAGTATGGACTAGTGTGTATCCTCGGGAATTGATCACGTCTGCAGGTGCGCCCTTTTCGAGAAGTAACTTAACGATTTCATAGCTCGCCTCAGAAGGGGCCGCGGATCCAAAATGCGAAACTCGGTTTCCCCATACGTCTATTGCATCTGTTCGTGCGCCTTTTTCTAACAAAGCGCGAACTAAATCAATAGCTCCAAATTTCGCAGCGTACATCAGTGGCGTCCAGCCAATAAGACTGTAAACCTGATTGACATCACCTTGGCCTTGTTGAATCATGCTGCGTGCACCATCTATGTTTCGATTTGCAAGCGTGAGGTTGAGGGAAGTGCAACCCGCAAGAGGAAAAATGCAAATTACCGCAATGGTTGTAATGACGTAACGAATTAGATTTATGTTCTCAAGCATAATAGCCTCAACTCTATGCAAGTGCTGAGTTAATCCAGGCCGGGCAGTTCATGGTATGCTCGGGACCGATTTGCCGCTGGACCCGCAGAACAGCTCGGATGAACCAGATCAGCGTTTCTCCGGCCGAACTTGGCGGCAAGAAGCGAGTGACGAGTCGGGAGCACTTTCTGGCCGCGATTCGGGAGGTCACGCCCAGGGAAGAACTCGTCGGGGCGATCGAGCCGCAGTGCCCGAGTGGATCGCGGCATCGGCCGCTGGCAGGGCCGGATGGCATACCGTGAAGGCGCTCCCCGCTTCTGCGGTACGACCTGTGCGCGGAACGGCTGGAAAAGGAGGCGAACCAAACCGTGAGAGCCAGCAGCCTCAGGGAAGCTGACTTTGCGGCCAACACCAGCCGTTGCGACTTGTGGGCGCGGAAGCCGCCCGGCGGCGCCTCGAAGAACCTCCCTGCAGCCGCCGCGTCGCATGCTCGATCCCCCAGATGCACGTGCCCCCCCTTAACAGTCCTAAAGCCCCATAATCAAATTAGCACATTTGGGAGATTCTTGTTTGATCCAGATCAAACAACCTCGAGCAAATAGAATGTACGCAAGACAGCAGTGAGCGACGATCAAAACGGGTCGAGTTCTATGGGGGACGTCGGTGACTCGCTCGTGACTCAGACCGCGCCCAAAGGAGGACCTGCGAACAATCCGCACAAGACCAAGCAGGGCCTCAGCGGCGGGCGATCATCCCTACCTGTCAAACCCCCCGAACACCTCCCGCTGCACCTCCCAATCCGCCGGTATCTCGTGGTTCTTCAGCCAGCGCAGTGTCAGCGTCTTCGGCTGCCGACCCGCGAGGAGCGCCCGGACGATCGGTGGCGACAGCAGCGTCAGGCGAAGCAGTTCGTTGACGGAAGACTGATTCAGACCCTCCTGCCGCGCGATCTCCACCCCGCTGGTCATCCGGCCTTCGTCGAGCAGCCGCTGCCAGTGGTAGGCCCGTGCCAGAGCATTGAGGATCGGTTCGTGGTGCTCCGGCGCTTGCGCTTCAGGGGTCTCCGGCGCAGGGATCACCACCTTCCGGCCACCGTGGCGCTTGATGCGCACCGGGATGACCGTGGTGAGCTTCGGTTCCCGGCGCTGGATAGCGTCGCCCGTCAGGATGATCCGCGTCATGCCAGGGCCTCCTCCGATTCGGCGAGTTCGCGCAGCTCGGCACCGATCGTGCCGGGCAGAAGTTCCCCGACGAGCTGCGACCAGCCGGACTCGCGCCAGCTGATCTCGATACCGTTGTCGAGCAGCGTGACACGTTCGATCAGCAACTGGACGATGCGCTGGCGCTCGGCCGGGAAGAGCTGCTCCCAGACGGCGCCGAGCTGGCGGAGCGCCAGCACCACTTCGGGCTCGGTCACTTTGAGCTTCTCCGCGGCGATGCGGTCGCACACCGCCTCGACCACCTCCGGTGCCTTCAGCGCCGCATGAACCTGCGCCAACACCAGTTGCTCGATGGGCTCCGCCGGCAGTCGCCCAGCGCGCGTGGCCCTGGCGCCGAAGCGCACCTTGCGGATCGGCACATAGTAGCGATACATCGTGCCATTGGCCTTGCGGGTAAAGGCAGGCTGGAAGCGTTCCCCGTCCTGGGTGAAGAAGATGCCCAGGAGCAACGACGGCGGCTGTCGGCGTTGGCGGGTCGCCAAGGCCCGCTGTCGGTTGTTCTCCGCAAGGATCGCGTGGACGGCATCCCAGAGATCCTGATCAATGATCGCCGGATGCTGGCCCGCATAGTACGTTCCCTTGTGCAGGATCTCGCCCCGGTAGATGCGGTTGTGCATCACTTTGTAGAGCGCCTGCTTGGTCAGAGGCCGCCCCGACTTCGTGGTGTGGCCCTCAGCGGTGAGATCCCGAACCATCTCGGTGGTCGATCGACAACGCGTGAAATCCTTGAAGATGCGCTTGACCAGTCTGGCCTCGACTTCATTGACGACGAGCAGCCGGTTCTCCACGTCATACCCCAAGGGCAACGGGCCGCCCATCCACATCCCCTTGGCCTTGCTGGCGGCGATCTTGTCGCGTATCCGTTCGCCGGTGACTTCGCGCTCGAATTGCGCGAACGACAGCAGGACGTTCAGCATCAGCCGTCCCATCGAGGTCGTGGTGTTGAACTGCTGGGTGACGGCGACGAACGAGACCTTGTTCCGCTCGAAGACTTCGATCAACCGGGAAAAGTCGGTCAGGCTCCGCGTCAGCCGGTCGATCTTGTAGACCAGGACGATGTCGATCTTGCCGGCCTCGATATCGGCGAGCAGGCGCTTCAATCCGGGCCGCTCGAGGTTTCCCCCCGAGTAGCCGGGGTCCGTGTAGTCGTCGCGGACAGAGATCCACCCTTCCGCCCGTTGGCTGGCGACCGAGGCCAGACCGGCTTCCTTCTCGGCATCGATGGAGTTGAAAGACTGGTGCAGCCGTTTGTCGGTCGACACGCGAGCATACACGGGTCAATTCTGATGAGCGCCAAGGAGGCGAGCTTCGATCGCCTCACCGTGCTTCATCAGAACATCCGAAGCACGGTACAAACTCCTGTGCGAGAGCGCGCAGAAAGCAACCTCGAGCAGCTCACCCAGCGCACTGTGCTTCTGCAGCCCGTTCGAGGCCGCCCGCCTTGGTGCCGCCCGCCGTCGCCGACTCCAGCGGGGGCGAACGCGCCACCAACGGCCCGAAGTAGCGCTGCGCCGCTCGCTCGATGGGCTCCGCGCACTCGATGGGCAGAGCGCTTCTCCTGCGGATGCAGGAGTTGCCCGATGCGGCTACACAGCAGCGGCCCGTGCTGCGGCCTGATGGGAAAGCGCCGGTCGAGATTGAGCAGGGTGATCTGGCGGATTTTGCGGCCGACGCGCTCGCTGCGCAGCAGCCGATAGGTGCAGCAGCCCTCGCCATTCTGCTGCCTGAAACAGACCCCCCTCCGCGCGCCAGGAGGCCAGCGCGCAGTCGCGTCGGCCGGTCAGTCTCCAGCATGCGTCGGCCTGGCGTCTTTCGGCGGTCATTGCGGCGGTGACGGTTCGGCCAAGGCCGCTTTGACGGCCGGCACGTAGTTGAAATCAGCGACCAGGATGTGATTGTAGAACCAGCCGTTGATCAGGAATTTGACTTCTTCGGCGATCTCGTCGAGGGTCATCTGCTTGGCCCGTTCGAGGAGGTCGAAGAGCATCCGGCGAAACTCCGCGTGCAGCCGCCGGTGCGCCTCCAGGGCTGGGTAATGGCAGGCCGCCATCATCTCTTCCTCTTCGCGGAAATGCACCTTGACGTACTCGGTGAGCATCGCCAGCGATTTGAGCACTCTGATCTGATCGCCAGCGCCCCCGAAGGTTGCGGCAAGATCGAACAGTTGCCGATGCTGCTCATCGATCATCGGCAGGCCGACCTCGATTTTCGCTGACCACTCGGCCAATTCAAATTGCATTCGTCGCTCCCTTTACGGAAAAGGTTTGCCGCGTCGTCTCACGACGGCAGCGGGCGGGTGGCCGTATCGATCTGTTCGGAAAGGGTCAGCCACCGGTCTTCGAGGACCGACAGCTCGCCGCCGATCTCGTTCAGTCGGGTCGCCAACTCGGCCAGCTCGCTGGCCGACAGGGGCGTAGACACGCGGGCTTCGAGAGCGTGCTGTTCTGTCTGCAGGTCGAGCAGTCTGTTCTCGACTCGACCGAGGTCGCGGTGCAGCACTTTCAACTGGCCGGCGGCCCGCTTTCCCGTCTCGCCGGGTGTTGACGACTCGTTCCTGGCAAGCGGGGCCCTGGCTTCTTTGACCGCCTCCCGCAGGCTTTCACGGTTGCGTCTGGCCTCCTCGAGCAGGTAGCGCTGATAGTCGTCGAGGTCGCCGGCAAAGTCGTCGAGGCCGCCGCGGGTGACCAGCCAGAACTCGTCACACACCGAACGGAGCAGCGAACGGTCGTGGCTGACGAGCATGACCGTTCCCTCGAATTCGTTGAGCGCCAGCGACAGCGCCTCACGCGTGGCGAGGTCGAGGTGGTTGGTCGGTTCGTCGAGCAGCAGCAGGTTGGGGCGCTGCCAGACGATCATGCACAGCACCAGGCGCGCCTTTTCTCCGCCGCTCAGGGTGCCGACGGTCTGCTTGACCATGTCGCCGGTGAAATTGAAGGTGCCGAGGAAACTGCGCAGATCCTGCTCGCGGTCGCTCTGTCCGGCCGTCGGATTTTCCTTCGCCAGTCGCAGCAGGTGCTGCAGGGGCGTATCGTCGGGGCGCAACACGTC
>WBZT01003414.1_pt1 | contig 10414 bp, 13 predicted proteins | sample 5204241 | NCBI WGS metagenome assembly WBZT01 (sample SAMN12344358, study PRJNA552823) | activated sludge metagenome | biome: Activated sludge suspended growth; feature: Nitrification reactor; material: Wastewater; isolation source: activated sludge from nitrification reactor of wastewater...
GCTTGTTGGGGAAAAAACACTTACGCTTGCTAAAGAGCTTAAGAAAAAAGGGATACTCTGCACCCTTTCTTCGGCAAGGTCATATCATTATTCATCACATATTGCGGACGAGCTTGAAATAGATATACCTTTTGTGACCCTGGATGGCGCGCTGATAAAAGGCAGGAACGGGAAAGCTGTATATAAAGGCTCATTAAAAAAAGCGCTGATAACAAAAGCTATTGCGCTGGCTGAAGATAACTACGGCAAAATAACTATGTGTGACGAGCACAATCTGTTTGTTACACCCCGGAATGCAGTTGTTAAGGAATATACAAAGCTTAACGCGCCCGTAAAAGAAGTTGCGGATTTCACCGGCATGAACGAGATACTGGAGATACTTATATACTGCGAAGATAAAGCAAGCATGAAACATATTAAGCATGGATTTGGATTTTTCGACAGGCTTGCCGTTTCGTTAAGCGTTACAAAATCACCCAACCATGACTACTACCTTCTTACGATAAAAAAGAAACAAAGCAACAAACTTGAAAGCGTCAAAAAGCTGGTGAAGCACCTTGGATTGCAGCGAAAAAATGTTGCTGTCGTTGGCGACTGGCATAATGATATGCCGCTTTTCGATTTCGGGGCTTATAACATTGCGGTTCAAAATGCTATACCTGAGCTGAAACGAAAAGCTGATTATGTAACTAACTCAACAAACAATGAAGACGCTGTGGGTGAAGTACTTGAGCTTGTTAAAACCCACGCACTGAACGGCCGCGGCTAAGTACCCGGCTGCAACAATAACCATTCTATAACACACTATTTCAGTGGGTATAAAACCAATTTGTATCGGAATATTAGGCGGCGGCCAGCTTGCGCGAATGTCTGCATTGGCAGCCCGGCGCATGGGTATTGATATTGCAATACTGGACGCGGATACCGGCTCTCCTGCCGGACAGATTGCAGCCTTTGAATTCAAAGGAACTCCCTCAAATAAAAAAATACTTCGGCAATTCTCTTCAGCCTGCGATGTGATAACACTTGAAAATGAATTTATTGACTACCGTATCCTTCAGTATATAGAAAACCTGGGGAAAAAGGTCTATCCTTCTTCATTTACAATTTCCCGGATACAGGATAAGCTTATACAGAAACAGGAATTGAAAAAAAACGGCATACCCCTTCCCGCATTCATGGCGGTAGATCACAAAAGAGATTTCGACATGATTGCACGCAAACTTGGTCTGCCATTTGTGCTGAAATCCCGTAAAATGGGTTATGACGGCTACGGCAATGCACTTGTAAAAAATAAAAAAGATTTCGGCGCGGCTTTTGAAAAACTCACTCACAGGCACTCAAAGCTATTGGCAGAAGAGTTTGTAGATTTCACAATGGAGCTTGCGGTTATGAATGCGCGGACCAAGAATGAAACCATTGTGTACCCTGTTGTTGAAACTGTGCAAAAGGATCATATTTGCCACACGGTTTCAGCGCCCGCAAATGTATCGCCCGCTGTTATGAAAAGAGCAAAAAAAATTGCTGTTGATTCGGTAAAAGCGGTGAAGGGACTTGGCATTTACGGAATTGAGCTTTTCCTTACACGTTCGGGTCGTCTGCTCGTAAATGAAATGGCGCCCCGTCCTCACAACTCAGGTCATTATACCATAGAAGGGTGTGTAACATCACAATTTGAAAATCACGTGCGCGCCGTGCTTGGCCTCCCGCTTGGTTCAGCTTCAATGGTGAACCCTTATGCGGTTATGATAAATCTGCTGGGTAAAACCAGCGGATCGGGAACAATTAAGAATTACAGCGCGGCACTTTCGGATCCCAATGTACATCTGCATTTATACGGAAAGAAGAATTCACGCAAAGGAAGGAAAATGGGACATGTTACTATTACCGGGGATAACGCACGAAAGATCTTGGCTGCTGCTAAAAAAGCAGAGAAAAGAATTGTGATATGAAGCTCCTTGTCATTCCTGCAACATGCTTTTTATAGGGAAGAAGGAAGGTCACGAAGTGCTCTTTTGAATCTTTTGCTTTGTCATTCCTGCGAAGGAAGGGCACGAAGTGCTCTTTTGAATCTTTTGCTTTGTCATTCCTGCGAAGGCAGGAATCTTAATGGTGTATCTTTAGGTTTAGAATCACCAAACAAGTTGTATTATATTTGTATTATCAAATATTTTTCTTATAAACCTCAGCAGAAGACGAAACATACCATTATTCTATGTACAGTTTTTTCGTTTACATATTAGCCAGCAAAAAGGATGGCGTACTTTACACAGGTGTAACAAACTCTTTATTGAGGCGTGTTTATGAACACAAAACTGAATTGAATCCCGGCTTCACACAAATTTATTATGTGAAGAAGCTGGTTTATTATGAAGAGTATAAATATGTTGATGAGGCAATTGCCAGGGAAAAGTGTATTAAAAGATGGAAGAGGGATTGGAAGATCAGGCTTATAAAGGAAAATAATCCTGAGTGGAAGGATTTGTATTATGATATAGGCGGTAAGGAACTTGATGACGAAATGAAAAGAATGAAGTAAAGACATTTCTAAGATTCCTGCCTTCGCAGGAATGACAAAAAGAGGGTTGAGTAAGGATAATAATCTACCGAAATTCTTAGGAATGGAAGATTAAGATTTCTGCCTGCGCAGGAATTACAAGAGAATCGCAGGAATTACAAATGAAATAGCGGGAATGACAAATTAAAAAACATCATGAGCAAAAAACCTATAGTCGGAATTATAATGGGAAGCGATTCTGACCTGCCCACAATGCAGGAAGCTGCAAAAGTCTGCGAAGAATTTGGCATCCCTTTTGAACTGAAGATAACTTCAGCGCACCGCACACCGAATTTTATGGCCAAGTATGCCGAAGGTGCACACAAACGCGGGATCAAAGTAATCATTGCGGGCGCAGGCGGTGCGGCGCACCTGCCCGGAATGGCTGCATCACACTCGCCACTGCCGGTGATAGGTGTTCCCATCAGGTCAAAAGCGTTAGAGGGAATTGATTCACTGCTTTCTATAGTACAAATGCCGGCCGGCGTTCCCGTAGCGACTGTCGCGATAGGTAATGCAAAGAATGCCGGACTTCTTGCTGTTGAAATACTTGCCATTCATAGCAAAACGTTGTTCCGAAAGATACAGGCATACAAAAAGAAGCTTGCTGCAGAATCAATGGCAAAGAACAAAGTGCTGAATTCAGCAAAATAACAGCAATACCAGATATCTATAACGATATTTTATACTGTGTTTACGGTATTCATTTATACCCATTTTTAGCTAATCTTTGTGATACCTAATTTTTAGCAGTAGAAAACGCTTCTAATTTAAATATATTTGCAGATTAAAACTAACAGGTTGATTTTTATGAGAAGATACACTTTATCTATACTGGCGCTGTTCATTATTTCCGGTGCGATGGTATTTGAGGGCTGCACCAAAAAGAGCGAAACAGAACTGCGCAGAGAAAAGGATAGCCTGGAGCAGGCTGAATACGATGAAATAATCAGGGAGCTTATTGATTCTAACCTGATAAGAAAACGCGACAGTACCGATATTTACGGAACAGGTAATTTTGATTACAGGGATTCACTGGAATCATATCACAGGGGATACAGCATACCCAGGGATAGTATTTATAAAGTGTGGAACACGCAGGCATTCCAGGAACTCAATGAACTTATTAAGAAAAAACCAGTAAACCCGGGTCCGTACCTGGATAGGGGCAATCACTTCCAGAACATTAAGTTCTACCGTGAAGCGATCTCTGATTATAATGAATACATAAAGATGACACAATCCAATCACTCGGCATATATGAACAGAGGCAACGCATACGAGAGATTTAAGATATATGACTCCGCGATGGCTGATTATAACATGGTTCTTTATCTGAAGCCTGATGATACTATTGCAAACTTTAACAAAGGAAACATTTACGACATACTCGGCAAACCTGATTCCGCGGTTTACCAGTATGACACTGTGATATTTAAAGATCCCAGGCTTGCAAAGGGTTATTACAACCGCGGCACTTCATATCTCGCGCAGCGTAAATTTAAGGAAGCAGCCCGTGATTGGGAACAGGCAATCCTGCTGAACAAAACATACGAAGCAGAGTTAAGGCCCAAGATCAACAGGATACGGCCACTGATAAAATAATACCGAGACTGATTTTCGGGTCGGTTAGATCCTGATCCGTATAAAAGCAAAAAAGGAATAGCACAAGCTATTCCTTTTTAATTTCATATGGAAATTACCGGGCTGTTACTCCCTGTAAACAGACCATTTCCCAGTTGATTTTACATCAAGTATGTATGCTGTTGTTTCGGGTATGGTAAGTTCTTTTTTACCTTTGAAATCACCGGTGCCTTCTGCAAGTACAGCAACCACTGTTCCGTCATTTTTCAGCAGAGTGACTTTGAAAGGATCTGCACCCTGGTGCATAATATAAAATGTTGCCGGACCTTTTATTAGGTCATGCATTTGATTTTTATCACCTTCAAAAATTTCGGCGATCCTGTACTGGTCTTTATTAATATCTGCGGTATCCTTGGGTTGGACTTTGTAATTATCAACAGTTTTCTTATCTTTACCTTTGCCGCATCCGGCAAAGAGCAATGCAACCAGAATAATTGAAAACGCTGTAATAATGTGATTTTTCATTATTTTCCTAACTTTTTTACGGTATTACAAGTGTGTTTTAATTTCTCTAAACTTACTACATAAAATACTAATAATCAACTAAAATATGTTATTCAGAATAAGTTTTTCAATATTGATAATAGCAGTGATTCTTAGCGGCTGTGCACAGCGCAATCCGGAAGAATCTGCGAAACATTTGAAATCAGGCATAGAACTCCAGAACAAGGGTAAGCTTGATGAAGCAATGAAGGAATATGACCAGGCAATTGAAATAGATAAATACAATCAAACTGCATGGTACCACCGCGGCGTACTTTACATTTCAAGAAACCAGAACGAAAAAGGAATTGAAGACCTTAGCAAAGCTATTGACCTCGCTCCTGATTCCGCGCGATTCTATGATGCAAGAGGCTATGTATTCATAACAACAAATCAGTACGGCAAGGCGATGGAAGATTACGAAAAGGCCGTAGAGAAAGATCCCAAAAGCGCGCTTTACATAAACCGCAGGGGCTATGTTTACGCGCTGCTGAAAGATTATATACAGGCTGTCAAAGATTACAGCAAGGCCATTGAGCTGAATCCAAAATTCGAAGACGCATATGCTAACCGCGGCTTTGCATACCTAAGCCTGAATAAATATGAAAATGTTGTCAGCGATTTTACCAAAGCCATCGAGCTGAATCCAAAGCGCGGCATCTACTATAACACTCGCGGTTATGCTTACGCCAATATGAAACGGCTTTTTGACGCGCTGCCTGACTACGATAAAGCAATACAGACTGACAGCACTCTTGCCGATGCCTACGTGAACAGGGGTTATGTTTTCCTGAACACAGAGCAGTTCCAGTTTGCGCTGGAAGATTTTGATAAAGCGCTGAAGCTTGGCTTAACTAACGCACTGAATTATAATGCGCGCGGCTTCGCATTTGCCAACCTGCGCAACTATAAACAGGCGATAGATGATTACTCGAAGGCTATTGAGCTTGATCCGAACCTGACAGATGCATATGTGAACCGGGGATTTTCTTATTTTAACTCAATGGATAAGCCTAACGCGCTTAAGGATTGGCAGACTGCGGTAAGCATGAAGCCTGCTTTGGACAGCTCGCTGAAAAGCTATATGGAAAAAGCTTCAAAGTAACCTTCCTGAAAAGTTCAGCTTCACAGAATATTCACCTCCGTTTAAAGCCGGCATATTAGCCGGATTTTTTTTGGGGGTTTTGAGAATAACTCAAAAAGGACAATTTGCGGGAATTGTCCTTTCTGATCTTTGAAGTGTAAGGATGAACTTTGAAAACTTTTTAGAACGGAACTTCGTCGTACTCTGCCGGGCGGCTGCGTGAGTAACCGGGTGTAATAACCTTTGGCTCCGGGGTAATTTCCGAATGAACGGTTTCATCGCCTTCAAGCTTTGAGCGGTCAATTATAAGCAGCGACCTTGCGGGATTCTCTTCCAAATGCAGCAGGAAGCTTTCTGCCCAGCACTCAAGAGCTTTCAGAAGGCTTGGCCTGTGCTCAACATCTTTGGATGAAAATACCTTTTCCCATGAGCTGTCATCACACTCTCCGCCGCGGTATGCCACAAAACCGGTGTATATCTCAAAATAATCTTCACCTATTGTGAACGAACTGTAATCCAATCCCCCGCCGGTAAGATGTGTATTGGCAGAGATATCGATATAGCCCGTGATCTTTTTTGCCGGGAAGCTTTCCAAAGTATAAAATGCTTTTACAAGCGTATTGAACTTAGCCGGTGAAACGTAGAACTTATCAGAACGGATAATAAGCTCTTTCAGCACGTTCTGGCATGTCTGTACTGCAAGTTTATCAGGCTGGTTTAAAATTATTTTGTTGTTCATGGTTTTATAGTTTATTATCGGTTTCTAATATTGTGGAGCTTATGCTACAGCGTAACTTATAAAGTAGTTGCCCATATGCTGAGTGCAAGAAACAGCACTGAGAGCGTTAATGTGAAGGCCATAAGCTTGCGCTCGTTTCTTTCGCGCCTTTCTTCTCTTAGATCCTCTACAAAGTTTTTAAGTGATACCATGTTAAATTTCTCCTTTCTTAATTACGATACAAATATATCCTTCAGAAACGCCCGTAGTGTATCATTGAATGATACTTAACGGAAAAAGTTCGTAAACCAAAGAAACACAGTATTTTATAACACTGTTTTTGTGTCATAACCTGTCAGAAAAATGGAAAAAAATAAGCAGTGAATTATCTTAAACTTGCACTTATCTTAGCCGGATGCTGGATATAAGAAATAAATTCAAACGGCAAATAGAGATCCTTGGCCTTTGCCTTAAAGAAGAGTACAAAGGTCTGCGCCCTTCTGATTTTGCCGCAATATTTAATGTTGAAGAGCTTACAATCAAAAGAGATCTCGCCGACTTAAGAAGTTTCGGCATTGAGATACACTCACTCAGAAGCAAAGGTATCATTCTTGATGCAAGACCCGGACCTGAAAAACTGCGTGAGCTTATCAAGCAGTACTCAGCATTAAACACCACTGCGGCGTATGTGGAAAAATCCACTGCCCTGCTTGTAAGCCGGCATAAAGAAGAAGCGTTGGCAAACATGGTTGTATTGCAGATGTGTATCGATAGCAGCAGCATGGCGGTTATTGATTATGAAAAAGATGCCGATGTATTTGAGCGCGGGCAGGAAATTGAGCCGCTGCTGATATTCCAAACTGATAACTACTGGCGGCTGCTGACTATGGATAAGGGAAGGATAAAGCAGTTCCTTATGAACAAAATATTCAACGCCCGCAGCTCGGGGAGGAAATTCCGTCCCGTTGCCCGCGAGAAGATCGAAGATGTATTCAAATATTCATTCCGGAGCTGGTTGGGAGAAGATACCTTCAGCATAAAGCTGGAGTTTTCGCCATACTGGGCAGATAGGCTTAAGCCGAAACAGCTTCTGGATTCCGAAAAATTCACCGTACAAAATGACGGCTCGATAATTTACGAAGCTATGGTAAACTCGCTGGATGAAATAGCAGGGTGGATAGTAACCCGCGGCGAGGGAGTGAAGGTGCTGGAACCGGCAGAATTAAGAACAAGGGTTTTAGAATTAGCAAAGGGAGTATTAGAGAATTACAGTTCATAGCTAATGAAAGAAGATAAGGAAAACTGCATTTTTTGTGATATTATTGAGGGAAGATCCCCGGTAAGCATAGTGTATGAAGATGATAAAATCATTGTATTCCCTACTATTGAGCCGGTTAACGCTTCTCACATGCTTATTGTTCCCAAAATACATGCACCATATTTGGCTGATGTAGACGAAGAAACTACTCTGCACATAATAAAAATTGCACGCGAAGTTTCGGAAGCAATAAGAAAATCTAAGTACCAATGCGAAGGTATAAACTGGTTCCTAGCCGATGGAGAAGCCGCGGAACAGGAAGTATTTCATTTTCATTTTCATGTTTATCCCAGATTCAAAGGTGATGGTTTTGGTTTCAAATATGATAGATCCAAAAATTTTATTAGAACCACTCGCCAAGATCTGGATTATATAGCGAATGAAATTAAAAACTTGTTACAAATAAATTCAAAAGAACATTTTACTTCAAACACGCCGAAAAAATTATAAATGATTTAAGTGCCAAAATGGGAGAAAGAATAAATGAACGAAGAATACGATCACAGCCAGGAAGAGGAAGAAGAAGAAACCGGCAGGAACAAGGATAGCGAAAGCCCCGAAGACAGGGAAATGTATGAGCAGATAGAAAAGGAAATGAGCGCATACCTTGCCCTGCCTATATATAAAAAGGCTGAGCAAATATACACGCTGACAGAAGCTATAACCGGAATGCTTTCAGGCGATGCGGAGCTATTTGACCTGAAGGAAGAAATGCTATACGAAGCGGGAATGCTGCAGAATAAGATCGGCGAGATACACTGCACCGAGACTTATAACGGCAGGATGGAAAATGCCGTTGTGCTGAAAATGCATGCAAGCCGCCTGCTTCATCATGTTGAGTTCTGCGAGTTGGAAAACTTCTGCGATGAGGATTTCCTTAATACACTTGAAGCTGAAATAGAAAAATTCAGGCTGCTGTTCATTGAGTGGGTTGGTAAGTTTGAAAAAGAGCCTGACCCGGATGTAAATCCCGAAGATGAAGAAGAAAAAGACTGGGGACTATTTAAATAATTATTTATTAACATTGCCTTAAATGAACAAAGACGAAGATTTACCCGAAGATGGACCGGAAGAACCGGAGGAAAATAACGGGGAAGATGAACCAGACGATCCTGACCTGTTTAATGACATTGACGATATGTTTGATGATGACGATGACGATATGTTCGATCCTGCATCTATCCGGGCGGATGAAGCCCTGAAGGAAGAGGATCGGCGAATACACGAAATGCCCCTTTACCAAAGCGCAGAAAATATTCGTAAGCTCACCTCCGCGCTGGTAGAAACATTCACCGAAAAAAAGGACAAGCTGATGATGAAAGAGCAAATGCTCATGAATGCATTCATGCTTGGTCCCAAAATAGCGGGCGCGGAAGGCGGCGACCTTTACACCCTTAGAATGGAAAATGCCGTAATTATTAAAATTCATGCAAGGGATCTGCTGACGCAGACTTCTTTCTGCAAGATTGAAAAACTATCGAACCCGGAATACCTGCAATTGCTGCGTGATGAAATAGAGAATTTCAGGAAACTGTTTGTAGAATGGGTAAAGGGGTTTGATAAGGAAAACGACATCCGGGATGACTGGGGCTTGTTTTATGATTAAACTCCTTCTATTTCATACTCAACAGATTTGGGATTTATCATTTTTTTAAGGTTCAGCACTGACACAGTCAGCGCACTCCAAAAGAATCCAAAGCGAAGTCAGCTTCTCTTTGGAGTGCATCCACTGTGTGGATGCTTAATTGGGTGCTTAACAAACAAAGCTACCGTTTTCGCGTATAGAAGCTGAAATCCTTAAAAAAACCTTCTAACATATAAATTAGTGGATATCAAACTACATTTTCAATTCTTCACCATATCAATGAACACTTCCCTGCCGGCACGGGGTTTTATGGAGTTCTCCGCAATTTCAAATTTTCGGATATCCAGCACACCTTCAAAATGCCTGCGGTATTCTTCCTTGGTATCTATGTAAGGCGGTCCGCCGGGTGATGGCTCATTGCTGAATATCAAAAGTCCCGCTAAATGACCTCCCGGTTTCAGCAGCTCTTTCATCTTTTGCGCATACTCCCCTCTTAATTTTGGATCAATAGCAATAAAAAAGGTTTGCTCTATAATAAGATCATACTGTCCCGTATGCTTAAAAAAATCTTCATTCAGCAAATGCTCTCCAGGGAAATCTTTCACCCGCTCTTTCAGGTTTTCCAGCGGCTTGGAGGCAATATCCATAACATACACATTTGGGAATCCTTTTTTATGAAGATACTCAGCTTCATACGCATTACCCGCCCCGGGGATCAGGATTTTGATGTTTTTATCAGTGAGTGTATCAACAAATTCAGTAATTCGCGGCGCGGCATAGCCTATATCCCAGCCGGTTTTGTTGTTTTGCCAGCGGCTCTCCCAAAAATCTTTTTTATTTTCCATTGTCAAAATTACGTGCTATTCTGCAGATTGCTTAATGAGTTAGTTTTTATCCATTAGTTATTAATGATGTGAAATATGAAGATTGGATTCTTCGTTTCAATCAGAATGAAAAAGAATTGTTTACAAAGTTATAATTAAATTTATTAAGTTGCATGTTATCCTGCATAACTTCACAAAATT
>WBZT01000378.1_pt2 | contig 10412 bp, 1 predicted proteins | sample 5204241 | NCBI WGS metagenome assembly WBZT01 (sample SAMN12344358, study PRJNA552823) | activated sludge metagenome | biome: Activated sludge suspended growth; feature: Nitrification reactor; material: Wastewater; isolation source: activated sludge from nitrification reactor of wastewater treatment...
AACGCCTCGGCCACGTCGAGCGCGAGGTCCTGCAACGAGGTGCGGTTGTTGTCCGCCACCGTGACGCTGATCGGATGCGCGGCGTCGCCGTTGAGCACAAGTTGGAACGTGGCGGCGCCGGTCAGGTTGAAGACCGTGACGTCCGACTTCGAGGTGATGGTCGCGGCCAACCCGTCCGGCACGAAGCCCTGGTTTGCCGTGTCCCAAATGAGGCTGGTGAACTCGTAACGATGCAGGAAGCGATTCCAGCGCAGCGAAACGAAGTCGCGCACGGGCCGGCTGAGGCCGTCGAGGTCGCCGCCGAGGAAATACATCTGGTCGTAACCTGCGCCGCCGTCAATCTCATCCACCAGCGTCGGAACGAGCGTGCGATTTGTGCCCGGGATGAAGGGCAGCCCATCGGGGATGATCTGGAACAAGTCGTCGCCGTCGTTGCCAAACAGCAGGTCGCTGGCCTGCCGGTCCGTGCCGCCGGAGATGACGTCGTTGCCCGCGTTGCCGAAGATCCAGTCTTCGCCCGCGCCGCCGGAGAGGATGTCGTTGCCCGTTCCGCCGAGGATCACGTCACGCCGCACGGAATCGGTGCGTGAAGCGAGATCAATCGCCAGCGTCGCGCCTTCGTCGAGCCCCTTGAAGCTCAGGTCGTAGATCGTGGGGATGAGGTTCGCGGACTTGAGCTTCACGTAATATGTGCCGCCGGCCGTCAGGCTGGTGAGGGCGTAGCGGTTGCTGCTCGAACCGCTGAGGTCGAGGAGGTTCGTGGCCGTGGAGCGCAGGGCCGGCGTGAGATTGTAGCGGACCGGCTTGAACGTCACCGTGCTCGCATCCACCGACACCTGAATCCAGTATTTGCCCGGCGTCTGACCGGTAAGGTCGAACGATGCCTTGCCAGTCGCATCAGTCTTGGCGGTGGCGATGACCGGGCCGCCAAGTGCGGAGTAGAGATCGAATCGCAACGCGACGCCGACGTTCACGAAGCCATCCGCCAGTTGCAACCCGAGCGAGCCGCGCGGCTGGGCGACGGCGGTCTGGTTGTTGTCAAAGTGCAGATTGCCGGTTTCACCCGCGGACAAACCGCTGATGGCGAGCGCCGACTGGCTGAACGAATCCCGCACGGCCAACGTCAGGCGATTTTCCGCGCGCCCGGCGATCACGCTCGACCCGAGGCCCGCGTCGGTGAGCGCCGTGTTCAGGTCGTCCACCAAGTCGTCAATCGAGGTGTTGGTGGTGTCGCGCTGGAGGGTAACAGCCACCGGCGCGGAGTCACCCAGCTTGAGGCTGAACGTCACGGCGGCGCCGATCACACCGGTGCTTAGAACATCCGCGGTGCCGACCAAGATCGCCGGCGAGAATACGAGATCAAAGCTGAACCAATCCTTGTCGGTGGCCTGATGCAGGCTGAGGCCCGCGATGAGCGCGAGTTCCTCGATGGCACCGAGATGCTTCGCCGTGCCCTGCGTATTGTTGCCTGCGCCCTGCTCCGCCAGATCGGCGGTCACGAGCGTCACGGGCTGGAGCGAGGCGTTCGGGATGCGGGTGAGTACGCCGTTCACGAGCTGGTAGAGCGAAACGTCGAGCTGGTCGAGCGCGGAACTGCTCTGCACCTGCAGTTCGCCGGTGTTGCCGTTCGGGCCGAGCGTAAGTTTGAACCAATCCGCGTCGTCGGGACTGTCAAGGGTCAGGCCCTTGAAGTTCGTGCTGCGGTTCACCTGCGCGCCCGTGATCGTCTGGCCATTGGTGAAACCAAGCTCATCCGCCGTGATGTCGTTCGCGTCACTGATGGCCAGCGATGTCCCAGTGCCGGTCGCCACGGTTTCGAGCACGACACGATTGCCAAAGAGTTTCACCACGACCGCATTGGGCGAGCCGAGGGCGGCGTTCACCGCGGCTTGCAGGTCGCTGACGAGATTCGCGCGCGTGGTGTTGGTCTGCGTGGCGGCAAAGCTGACCAGGACCGGCACGGCGGCGCCGCCGTTGAGGGACACGCTGAACGTCGCGGCGCCGGAAAGGTGACCGCTGGCGGGCGCGTCCACACCGCCGATGAGGGCCGCGCTCGTACCGAGCGTATAGGCGAAGTTCGACGTGTCGTTGCGCTTCCCTTCCTCAGCCTTGTCAATCAGAATGGCCTGGCCGGAGAGAATCTGCACCACGTCGTCACCCGCGCCGGCGTCCACCCATACAGTCTTTTGCACCGTCGGTCCGACGGTCACGCGGTCGTTGCCGCCAAGCGCGTCCACGATGATCGCGAGAAAATCACCCTCAGGTGGCAGCAGTGAGCTGATGAGTTTCTTCTGCACAAAATCAATCCCACCCAGCGCTTCGGCCCGATCTTCGTCCGTCGTCGCGGTGAGCAGATCGTTGAAGTTGGATTCAATGTCTTCCGGGTCGAAGATGAGGTTGCCCGCCGAATCCTTGGCCTGGAAGTCGAGCCGTACCTGGGCGGCGAAGGAGAACGTGCCGTTGTTCTCTGTCAGGCGCGTGACCAAATGGTGATCGGTGAGCAGACCCGGCTCGGTCACGTAATCCACGGAGATCACATCGTTGGCATTCGTTCCGCCAATGTACCAAACCTTGTTTGTGGACTTGGCGTAAGCCTTCCATTCGTCGCCCGCGAGGCCGCCGTCCGCGTTCTCGAAGAGTTCGCCGCGCTGGTTGAAGATACGGTCGTCGCCGCCGTTCCCGTAAAGGAAGTCAATGCCCGTGCCGCCGAAGAGCAGGTCCGCGTTCGCGCCGCCGAGCACGCGGTTGATGCCGGTGTCTTCCAGCTTGTAAAGCCCGCCGCCGTCAGTGTCGTAGAGATTCCCCAGCGCATCCACAAAGATGCCGAACTGCGCGGTCGGCGCATCAGGCGGCGTCTTGCGGAAGTCCCGACCCGGGTCGGGATTGAAAGACCACGCGAACATGTCGTTGATGCCCTTGCCGGCCAGCATGTCGTCATGGCCCTGGCCGCCGTAGAACACGTCGTGGTCGCTGATGTTGCCGTTGCCACCGTCACCGAAGATGCGGTCGTCGCCACCGAAACCGAACATCGTGTCGCTGCCCACGCCGCCGTCAATGCGGTCGCGTGCGTTCGAGCCGGAAAGTGTGTCGTTGCCGGGGCCGCCATCAAGCACGCCGACCCAATCGTTGCTGCGCGCCGTCAGTTGTGACACATCGACCGCGCCCGGGCCCTGCAAGAAGCCCATCGTGTCGTTGCCGCCCAGACCCGCGACACGGAACTGTTCCACGAGCGGCTTGCCGGTCACGAGGTTCTTCCACGTGCCGACCGCGATGGTCTTCACGCCAAGTTTGGTCACGTCCACGCGCAATTGCTCGATCGCCGTCTGGTTCACGGTGAACCCGAGGCTGAGGAAGGCGGCATTGCCGGAAGCAAGTTGCAGGCTGGCCGTACGACCCAGGCCATTCGTGACGAAGACCAGATTCACTCCGCGGCGGATGGCGAGGACTTTTCCACCGACGGTCGCGTTGGCATTGAGCGCGGTGTTCAGGTTCGTGATGAACTGATCGAACGTACCCGCCGCGATCGAGGCACTGATGTCGCCGCTCGACACGCCGTTCAGCGCGAACCGGAACGTGGCATTGAAGGTCAGGCCGGCATTGCTTATCGCATTGGCTCCGAACAACGAGACTTCTTCGCCCACTGAAATCGTATCGTCCGCGTCCGTGCCTTCGATGAGCAGGATGTCCGTTGCGTTGTCATCGGCCACGTCGCCGAACGCACTGTTGCCAAAATGACCGTCGGCGTTGTCGCCCGCGATTGGATACGGGAGGTTCGTGGACTTCTCGAAGATGTCGAACACGAGGATGTCAATCCACTCGCCACCATACATCTGGTCGTTACCATTCTGACCTTCGAGCCAGTCCGTGTCCGCGCCGCCCCACATGATGTCATTGCCGCCACCGCCGAAGATCTGGTCTTCACCGCTGTTGCCAAACATCAGGTCATCGGAGCCAACGAGCGCCGCCTGCGGGTTCACGGCATAATTCCCGCCTGCGAGCCAGTCGCCGAAGATGTTGTCGTTTCCGTTTCCGCCAACGAAGACGTCGCGGCGGAAGTTACCGTAGAGCCAGTCGCCGCCGGATTCGCCGAAGAGTTGGTCGCCGGTCAAATTCTTCTGCGCATCGGCGTCGGCAAAAATTCCCGGCGCGTAGCCATAAAGATAGTCAATGCCCTCGCCGCCGAACAGGCGTTGGCCAAGCTGGCTACCGGTTGCGCCAGGCAGGCCGGCATCACCGCGCAGGATGTCATCGCCGTGATCGCCGTAGAGTTGATCAATTCCCGTGCCGCCCTGGACGATGTCATCATTCGAGCCACCGCGCACGATGTCGTCACCCGCGCCGCCCGTCACCAGAATGTCACTCGCCGAGCCGGCGTCCACGTAGTCATTACCGTTCTCGCCGTCGAGCTTGTCGGTGTCGCCGCCGCCAAACAACCAGTCGGCATCGTCGCCGCCGTAGAGTTCGTCCTTGCCATCGGTGAACTGACCTTCGATAGATTCGCCGAGCAGGATGACCGGCATGATCCAGGTGACGCTGACCGCCTGCACGGCGGGCACGTAGCCGGTGTGCAGGAGTGGGTCGGCCTCGGCGGCATCCCAGCCGGGCGGCGTGGTGAAGTTCGTTGGGACGGATAGGTCGAAGTAGGACCGATTGTGAACTTCGACGCCGCCCCAAAGCATGTCGTTACCCGCGTCACCCCGGAGGATGTCGTTGCCGTCACCGCCGACGAGCACGTCGTCATCCGCGCCGCCGTTGATGGTGTCGTTGCCGTCCAAGCCCAGCAGGTTGTCGTCGCCCGCATCGCCGAACATCTCGTCGTTGCCGTTGTTGCCGAAGGCAAGGTCGTTGCCGCTGCCGCCGTGGATTTCATCGTCGCCGCCATAGCCGTAAATCAAATCATCGCCTTCATCGCCGAAGATGAAATCCTGCCAGCCCGGATTCGCCGAAATGTCGTCGCCTTCGATCACATCGTTGCCCGCGCCGCCGTGCAATGTGTCGCCTTCGTCGTTGCCGTAGATGTGATCCACGCCGTCGTCACCAAAGATCGTGTCAATGCCGCCGTTGCCGTAGAGCGTGTCGTCGCCATTGTTGCCGTGAATCGTGTCCGCGCCGGCTTCGCCGTAGATCAGGTCCTGGCCGCTATTGCCGTTGAGGATATCGTCATGGTTGCCACCGTAGATGAAGTCGTTGCCGGTGCTGCCGGTGATGGTGTCGTTCTGGTCACCGCCGTAGAAGGTTGAGCCGTGCGCCGAGAGTGTTGCGTTTATCACGTCCGCGCCGGCTTCGCCATAGATTGTGAGTTGCGCCGTGGCAACGGCGGGCGCGCTGTCGGTGATCTGTTCGTTGCCGCCATTGCCGTGGATTTCCGTGAACTGATTCGGCGCGAGCGAGGAAATCGTGAGCGTGTCACCGGCGCTGCCGAGATTCAAGATCAGGTGCTCCAACTGGCTGTAGGTGATCGCCGGATTCGTCATGCCCAAGCCGGTGAGCGTTGTGGCCGTGAGCGCGCCGATATTCGGTTGGGTGTCGCCGGTTTCGTCGGCGATGAAGGTGTCGTTGCCCGTGCCGCCGAAAATGGTGAGGCTCGCTTTGATGTTGTTCAACGTCCCGTTGACATTCGCATTGGGCTTCGAGTTGCTGCCAACGTGGATCAGGTCATTGCCGGTCTGGAGGAAGACGGTCGTGACCGTGCCGGGCGTGATGTTCGTCAGGCTCACGAGGTCATCGTCAAACTGGCCGGTGATTTCGGCGTTAGGCGCGGTGAACGTACCTGGGATGTGGATGATTGAGCCGACGCCGGAGTCCGCGTTGCCGAAGTCGCCGCGGATGAACATCGCGCCGCTCGAATTCAGTGCGCCTTCAATCGTGATGTTGTCGCCGACGAGCAGGGTCAACGAGCCGCCGGTGGTGATCACGCTCTTGCCCGGACCGACCAGCAGGTTTTCACCGCTCGCAGCTGTTTCGTTCACCGTCAACTGGATCAACCCATCGGAGGAGAAGACGTGATTGATCTTGAGGTCGTCCTGCATTTCACGGATCACCACCTGCAACACCGCCGTTGCCGTCAACATCGCGCTCGCAGCGCTGCCAGTGTTGATTTCCAGTTCGTCGAGCAGCGTGCCGATGAAGCCGCTGATCGCTTCAAGGAAAATGTTGTAGGCGTTGATGTCGCTGGCAGCGTCGCCCTGGGCATCCACAATCGAAGCATCCGCCGTGAGCGTCACATCGCCCGTTGTCGAAGTGATGGCGCCGACGCGGAAGTCACCGGTCAGTTCAGTCAGATTGATGTTACCGTTGGTCGTCGCGTCAATCCGCCCGTTGGCCAACAGATCAGTATTGCCCGTCAGATGGATGATCTTCGTCGTCGCCATCCCGGTGATGATGATGTTGCCGCCCGCCGTCAGCAGGCTGAACACGTAGGTGGAATCCATCGCCTGCGGACTCGCGCCGAACAGCCCAAGGTCCGGCTCGCCCAACGGCGGATCACTGCCGCCGGGCCGGAAGTGCGTGATGACCTCGGTGGTCGCCGGGACGTAGGTTTCCGTGACGTTGATCTTGAGCGGCAGCCCGCTGACCGGTGCCGTGGTTTCGCGGACGCCCTGGCGCAAACGGAGGTTGATGTTGCCGCCGACGTTGATCGAATCGAACACCGGCGAGAAGTTGACCACGTCCGGATCGCGCAACCGCGGCGTCATGTCGAGATACAGATCGTCGCCCACCGTTGCGAACAGATGCACGAGCCGGCCCGGGCCCTGCACGAATTGGGCGAGGAACCAGTTCGCGTTCGAGCCGACATCACCCTGCGGCACGTCAAGCCGGAGAATGTTCGTGCGGACGATGCCCGCTGGCCCGGCCGAAAGTACGTCACCGCCCGTGTTCGTGAAGCGCGTGTCGCCAATCGGATTGTCAATCAGCCCGGCGACGATGATGTCCGCGTTCGACGTGTTGACGATGTCAATCAACGTCGGCTGGGTGCTGTAGGTCACGTCGAACGAGAACTGCACGTCCATCACCGCGAGCTGGATTTCGGGAATCGTCGCCGAGACGGTGTCGAGATTGTTCAGGACGAGATTCTTGTTCGAGTGATTGATGATGACCACGCTGCCGAACGTGAGCGCGAAATTGAACTTGGACAACGTGCCTTCGACCGTTCCGGCGATCAGGTTCGGCGGCATCCCGCCCAGGATCAGGCCGGGATCAATCAGCGGATTAACCTCGAACCGCGCCGCCGCTTGAGCACCTTCGATGTCGTTGATGCTGATCTGCGAGGCGTTTTGCGTGAAGGACACGTTGCCTTCCTGCGCGGCCACCGAGCCATCCGCGGCGATTTCCAGCCGCGGCCCGGGATGCAGCATGATCACGTCAGAATTGAAAGTGATCTTGCGGGCCGGGACAACACTGCCCGCGACATCTTCGCCACCGAAGTCGAACAACCCGCCGTCCGCATCGGCGTTCTTGCGGTAGCGGTCAATCTGCGTGAACGCCTGGACGAACAAGTCCTCCGTGGTCAACAGCGCGCTGGCTTCGGCCTGGACGAGGGCGTGGACATCGGTGTTGTTCTCCGCGTCGGCGTCGGTATCGCCGCCGCCGCAATCGCAGTTGGCGTGCGCGTTCGAGTTGGTGCTCAGGCTGTCGTGCCGCGCGACCAACTCCAGTCTTTCAATTCCACTGACGACTGCGTCCGTACGAATCGCTGCCACCGTGTCGTCGTAGAACCGCATCCGCGACGTGGCATCGGAATCCGCGCCCAGCGCTGCAGCATAGGAATCCGAGAGCGCCTCGCCCTTGACCTTCTGAACTTTCGCGTGGAGCAGGAACTGGCGGGCGTTGACCGTGCCCCCATGTTCGACCGTCGCATGAGTCAGCGCGCGATTGCCCGAACTGCCGAGATAAGAATGCGCTTCGGATTCGCTGCTGCTGCCGAGGCCGCCGCTGTCGGCATTGGCCTTCGAGCTGAAATCGGCGTTGCTCAAGGCTTCGATCTTCACCGTGCCGAGCGCGGTGACCGAGGCGTCCTGGCCAACGCTCGCCGCATTGCTGTAATTGATCACCGACGACGTGTCCGTGTCCGCGAAGCTCACGAACCCGCCGCCCGCCGCGTTCGCGAACGAAGTCAGGTTGTGGCCGTTCTGCGCGGAAATGGTCACGTTGCCGCCCGCGTCCACCACGCCGAGCTTGTCCACGTAAGCGGCGTTGTTGTTCGTGATGGCGGCATCGGCATCCGACGTGCCGCTGGCGATGAACGAGCCGACGATGTTGCGCGCCGAGGCCGAACCGTTGGCGATTGAAATCGAGGTGATCGCGACGTTGCCGCCGGTCGTGACGCTGCTGAAATCGTCGAAGAACGCGGACACGGTGGGATTCACCGTGACTTCGGAATCGGAACTCTGGGTGCCGAAGATGAGCGAGCCAGACGAACCTTTTGCCGAAGCCGTGGGCACGCCGTCGCCGGAGGGAGCACCGACGAGGCTGTTCGCACCGCCGACGCCGATGAGGCGATGCGGATTGCCCGTCGCACCGCCGGACAAGTCAAAATAGAAGTAGTGGGTACCCGCCGCCGCGCCGCCGCCGAGGTCGACGCCCTCGATGCCGATGGTGTGCGTGCCGTTGACGCCCGCGGCGTTGAGGTCAATCTGCCCGCCACCCGGCGTCAGCGCGAGGCGGAAAGTGTTCGCGTCAATCCGCAGCACGTAATAGGTCTGGCCGTCGCTCAGGCCGCTGATCGGCACAAAGCCCACTGGGCCAAGCCGGTGCGTGGTGGTGGGCGTCGAGTCGGCGGGATTGAGATTGATGGCAACTCCATTCGTGGCATTCACCGCCGAGGTCGCGAGCTTCACGGTCGAGGTGTCCACAACGATCACAAAATAATTCGCGCCGCTGGTCAACCCACCGATGGCCGGGCCGCCGACCGTGTAGGTCACCTGCTGGCCCGTGGCGAATCCATGGTCCTTCGCCAGGATCGTGTCCGCGCCCTTGTCCGGCTGCTCGACCTGGCCGGTCGTGAACTGCGCCACAACCGGCGCGCGATAGGTCACCGCGTCATTGGTGTTGAAGCCGTGGGCGTTGATCGTGATGACATCCGTGCCACTGGTGACCGAGCCGGCGGTGAAATTCTTCGGAGCAGCGGTCGCTTGCGCAAGCGACGTGGCGAGCTTGATCGTCGTGCCGTCAATCCGCCGGACATAATACGCTGTGCCGTTGCTCAAGCCGCCGATGTTCGTCGTGCCGCCGTTGTCGTAGATCAGCTTGTCGCCGGTGACCAGGTTGTGGACGCCCGGAAACTTGATTACGTCGGTCGTGGTGTTGACCGTGTTCGTCGCGAACGGCAGGCCGAGCCGCAACGCCGTGTCGCTCACGCGCACGACCGTATAGGTGCGGCCGTCGGTCAACCCACCGACGTTCGCCCCGCCGAGGTTGTCGTAAGTCACCACGTCACCATCGTTCAATCCGTGGGCCGCCGTGAATGTAATCTCGTCGCTCGCGCTGTTGACCGCCGTACCGGGATTGAACGTGCCGTCCGAAAGGGCCACCGGCGCGCCGTGCGTGGATTCGAGTGTCACATCGCCGCCCGCCGTGATGTCCGCGCCCTGGCCGATGAAGGTCTCAATCACCGGCACGACCGTGACGTGCGCGGTCGAAACGCCCACGCTCACTCCGCCCAGGCTCGTGCCGTCCGCTTTCGAGTCGCCGTCGGTTGCGGATTGCGAGCGCATGGCGACGTTGTTGTCCACCTCGACCTGCGCGTCCGCTCCGATGTATGCTTTCGTAGTGGCGTTGACGTTGGTGATCGCCGCCGAGCCGTTGCCGCTGACGAGGCCGCCGCCGGAAGCTTCAGTCTCAGTGCGGGCGGTGTCAGTCGAGAGAGATTCGATGGTCAGGCCGCCGGCGTTCACGTGGGCGTTGGCATCGATATGCGCCAACGCTTCGCCGTTCACTGTGGCTTCGCCATCAATCGCGCCAATGCCCACCAGCAAGCCGACCGTCAAGCCGTCGCCCACCGCCTCGGCCTTGTTCACGGAGGCCGCGCGGATCGTCACCGTCTGGCCAGCAGTGATGTTGGCGTTGCTCCCGATGCGGGAATCCACGCTGGCGCTCGACGTCGCGTTGGAGATCGCGCCGTTTGCGCCGATGAGTGAGCCTTGCGCCGCGAACGCGCCAGACTTCGCGCCGGCGCTGGTGGTGTGTGAACCTTCGACGGTCAGCGCATTGCCAAAGCTCGCCGTCGTGCCGCTGCCGATGTAGCTGTCCACGTTCGGCTGGAGTTTCGCCTCAGCCTTGGTGAGGCCGACCGAGCCGACGCCCACGCTGGCGCCCTTGGCCTGCCCGTCAGCGCTGCCGCTCGAAGCCGCCCGCACCATTCCGCTGCCGGTGGAGTGAATCACCGCGCCGTTGCCGATGTAGGCGGTGATCGT
>WBZT01003417.1_pt1 | contig 10409 bp, 7 predicted proteins | sample 5204241 | NCBI WGS metagenome assembly WBZT01 (sample SAMN12344358, study PRJNA552823) | activated sludge metagenome | biome: Activated sludge suspended growth; feature: Nitrification reactor; material: Wastewater; isolation source: activated sludge from nitrification reactor of wastewater treatment...
GAAGCCGCCTTCGGGCTTTCGGACCCACGGTGCCGCGCGGTACGCTTGAGGGGCTTCCACACGTCACCATTCCGCGTCCGTGGTCCATCGGTCGGCTCCCATCCGGGGGCGCCCGTTCGGCTACCCCCGAATCGCCCGGCGCGGCGTCCCTACGGAAAGGCCCACATCCTTGCGTACCTCGCCCCCGAGATTCCTCGCTTCGCTGCTGGTGGCGGCGTCGTTGGTCGTCGCGGCGTCGAACGTCTTCGCCGCGACGCCGTTCCCCATGACGGGCGGCACCTACACCGAGAACTTCTCCGACATCACGAACTGGACGAACAACTTCGCGTCCGGTGCCGGCGCCCAGTACTGGTCGTCGGTCGCGATCAACGCCACGGGCACGATTCCCGACGGCGTGCGCACCACGGTGAGCACGGCGGCCTTCGTCTCCGGAACGCAAGGCGGCGTGCAGAAGGGCACGGGCAACATCCAGCTGCTCTCCACGAACGGCACCGACAACACGAATGCGTGCGCGATCGACCTGCTGCTCGACTTCACGGGCATGAACGCGGGCACGATCTCGTACGACTTCGCGACCGTGTTCAACTCGACGGGCAATCGCAACGGTTCTCTGCGCGTCTACACGAGCACGGACGGCACGACGTTCACCGAGCTCCCGGCGGCGTCGGTGATCGACTTCACGAACAACGTCGCGTTCTCGCAGGCGGTCACGCTCGTCTCGCTGCCGGCGGCGTTCACGAACTGCGCGACGGCGCGCATCCGCTTCTACGACTACAACGGCACCGGCCCGGCCGGCTCCTCGGGTGCGCGGCCCAAGGCGTCGATCGACAACGTCGTCGTGACCGCGACGCCGATCAGCTCCGGCGGACCTTCGGGCCCGGTGATCTCGAACTTCTCGACCATCCCCGCGACGCCGCTCGACACGACCACCGTGACGGTGCAGTGCAGCGTGGTCGACACGGCGCGCGCGCTCAACGCGGTGTCGCTCGCGTGGGGCACCAGCAGCTCGTCGCTGCCGAACGTGATCGCCATGGCGCCCACGACGGGCGACTTCTTCCAGACGTCGACGCCGATCCCGGCGCAGCTCGGTGGCACGTTGGTCTACTACCAGGTGAGCGCGGTCGACGATTCGATGACCGTGCAGTCGCCGGTTCTGAGCTACACGGTCACGGGTACGGGAGGCGGCGGCTCGGGTGTGCCGGTGATCACTTCGGTCTATCAGGCCAGTGACTCGACGCTGCAGGTTTTCTTCAACTACCCGGTCGATCCCGTGACCTCGCAGACGCCCGGCAACTACAGCGTGAACGGCATCGTGGCGGTGAACGCGGTGCAGGACGCGAACCCGGCGCAGGTGTGGATCACCGTGCGCGCCGTCCCCGCGGGCGACCGCACGCTCACCGTGAACGGCGTCGGCAACGCGACCGCGACGCAGTTCACGAACAACGCGACGTTCGTGTTCCACTTCGTCGACGTCTCGATCCCGTCGGGCTACTACGACGGGCTCGCCGGCCTGCGCGGCTACGCGCTCCTCTCGGCGCTGCACAACATCATCAAGGCGCACACGGTCATCAGCTACAGCAACACGGCGAACGCGTTCCACAACACCGACAAGCGCCCGAACGGCAACGTGTGGGACGTCTACTCCGACGTGCCCGGCGGTACGCCGCCCTACGAGTACGCGTTCGGGCCGCTGGGCTCGGGCGGCAGCGAGGGCATCGCGTACAACCGCGAGCACCAGTTCCCGCAGTCGTGGTTCGGCGGCAGCGTGTCGCCGATGTACTCGGACCTGTGGATCGTCTACCCGACCGATTCCAAGGTGAACGGCATGCGCGGCAACTACCCGTACGGTGAGGTGGGCACCGCCACGTGGACGTCGCTCAACGGCACGCAGCTCGGCAGCAGCGCCACCGCGGGCTACGGCGGCACCGTGTTCGAGCCCATCGACGCCTACAAGGGCGACCTCGCGCGCAGCCAGATGTACGTCGCGACCCGCTACTTCACCGAGGACGCCTCGTGGCCCGGCGGCGCGTCGACGAACAAGTCGCAGCTGCTCCCGTGGGCCGCCGACCAGTACCTCACGTGGAGCCTCGGCGATCCGGTGAGCTGGAAGGAGCGCGTGCGCAACGCCGCGATCTACGAGTACCAGCACAACCGCAATCCGTTCGTCGACCATCCCGAGTTCGCGGTCTACGTCTACGACTCGACGAACGTGACGGCGGTCGAGGCGCCGGTGACGGTGGTGCGCGCGGGCCTGCGTCCCGCGGCGCCGAACCCGTTCCGTGCACGCACCACGCTCGCGTACGACCTCGCGCGCCGCGGCCCCGTGTCGCTGCGCGTCTACGACGTGAGCGGGCGCCTCGTGCGCACGCTGGTGAGCGGCACGGTGCAGGACGCCGGTCACTACGCGATCGATTGGGACGGCCGCGACGCCTCCGGCGCCGTGACCGAGTCGGGCCTGTACTTCGGCCGTCTCGAGACAGTGGGCGAGAACTCCGTGCGGCGCCTCGTGCGCATCCGATGATCCGTGCCCGCGCCCGGCTCGCCGGGCGCGCGAACGAAACGCCGCGGCCACCCGATCGGGTGGCCGCGGCGTTTTCGCCGCGCGCGACGAGCGCGCCTCGCTCACTCGTGCGCGGCCGTCTCGCCCTCCTTCGCCACCTTCGTCGCCGTGTTGCCGAACACGAGCACGTTGAACGCCGCGCCCGTCGGCATCGTGGAGACATCCTCGTTGAACACCGCCCACTTGCTGTACGACGTGCTGTAGAAGACGCCGATCTCGTGCGCGTTGTAGGTCGTGCCCGCGGTCCAGTTCTGCGTCACGAACAGGATCGCGCCCGGCTTGGCGTTCGTGAGCGGATGGTCGATGTACGTCACCGCGCCGGAGACGTTGTCCGCCGTCGCGCGGTGGATGAACACCGGCGTCATCGTGTTCAGCCCGGCGCCGGGCACGACGATGCCGCCGCCGGAGATCTCGACGGCCGTGCCCTGGCTCGTCGTGTTGATGCCGCTGCCCATGGCCTTGAGGCCCGCGCCGCCGGCCTGGAACGCCTGCGCCCACACGCCGGCGCCCGTGTTGCTCACGCCGGCGACGCCATTCCACGTGTCGCTCTCGCACAAGAGCCCGGCGTAGCCGCTGCTGGTGGTGGCGAGGTAGCCGCCGATCTGCGCCGACGTGCCGACGACGCCGCCCTTGTACGCGGACGCGCCGCCGAGCGTGGTGGTGAAGCTGGCGCCCAGCTTGCCCGTCGCGCTGTTCGCGCTGTTGGTGCCGAGCACGGCGGTGGCGTCGATGTGGGAGGTCAGGCCCGCGAGCGCCGCGCCGGTGCCGGAGTTGGCGATCGTGAGCGCGTTCGCGCCGCTCGCGGCGTTCTGCGTGACGGGCAGCGCCAGCGCGCTCGCGTACGGCGTCGCGGTCAGCTCCTGCCGCGGCGTGAGCACGGTGTAGGCGCCGACGCTGGCGCCGGGGCGCACCGAGATCTGCAGCCAGCGGCCGGCGCCGGTGAAGACGTCGCCGAAGTCGAGGCGCACGGTGAACAGGCCGTTCGCCACGAGCAGGTCGGACGAGAGCAGCGTCGGTCCCACCTGCGCGCCGCCGACCAGCGCATCGAAGAGGCGGAACTCGAAATCGTACGTACCGTACGGCGGGCTGCCGGCGTCCGTGAGCCGGCCCTGGTACGTGAGCGCCTTGCCGACCTGCGCGGCCGCGGGCACCGCGACCAGCGCGAGCAGCAGCAGGACGCTGGTGAGGATCCTCGTGCTGTTGCGCATGACGTGCTCACTTTCTCGAGCGCATCGTCGCGCCGGCCGCCGTGCGGCCGGTCGCGGGGCGGGACACGGTCCGTGTCCGCGCGCTCGCAATCGGGATCGAGTGTGGGGCCACGCCCCGCTAGCGAAGGACGAGAACGCGCTCGTGGGCCTGGAACGCTCCGGCGGCGAAGCGCACGAAGTAGACGCCGGGCGCCACCGCGCTTCCGTTCGCGTCGCTCGCGTCCCAGAACACCTCGTGCCGGCCGGCCGGATACGTGCCCGACGCCAGCGTGCGCACGATGCGTCCGGCGACGTCGTGGACGACGAGCTCGACGGTGCTCGCGCGCAGCAGCTCGAACGCGAGCCGCGAGCGGCCGACGAGTGGATTCGGCGCGGGCGCTCGGAGCGCGAAGACCAGCGGCGGCGTTTCGTCGGTCACGTCCACGGTGCCTTTGCCGCCGCCCCAGAAGCCGCCGGCGAGCGCGAAGACGCCGCCGGTCATGCGTCCGGCGTCGGGCTGGCCGATCGTGCCGGTCAGCACGTAGACGCCGCCCGACGAGGCGGCGCCGCCCCCGTCGATCGTGTACCAGCCGACGTCGTACTGCGCCCACGCCGGCGTGGTCGCGGCGAGCGCGAGCGCGACGGCGAGGGCGAGGGGCAGGGCCGCGCGCCTCGCGAGTGCTTCGGCGGGCAGCCGGTCGATGCGTTCGAGTCGGATCATGACTCACCTCCGTCCGAATGCGATCACACGGTCGCGAGCGGGCGCGTGTCGGGATGCTCCTCGAGCGTGGCCACTGCGGCCGGACGGGCGGGGACTCGGGCACCGGGCACGATCGCGACCTCGACGCGGCGCTCACGCGCGACGTGAGTCGCCGCACGCGCGAGTACGACGCGGTTCGCGTTGGCCGGGATCGCCTCGCCTCGGGGGAGCGCGGTCTCGTCCGCTCGGTCCCAGCCGGACGTCTACGCGCGCATCCGGCCGTCGGGCCGGCGCAGTCACCTCGAGGGTCGAGGGTGTTTGCACGTTGGTCGATTCGGCCCGGGCGGGCCTGCGTGCGCGTGCGACCAATGTAAGCCCGGCCACGACGGGTGGTCCATCGCGTTTCGCGTGTCGCGCCCGCCGCGGACCGGGGTAGGATGCCGCGCATGCTCACGACCCTCGATCCGCAGCGCACGATCGCCGAGCTCAGGGAGCTCCGCGCGTTTTCCGCCGATGCCGACGGCGCCCAGCGCATCGCCTTCACCCCGATGTGGGTGCAGGTGCGCGAATGGCTCCGCTCGAAGCTCGCCGCCCTGCCCGTCGAGACGCACGTTGACGCCGCGGGCAACCTCTGGAGCACGCTGAAGGGCCGCTCCGAGAAGGCCGTGCTGATCGGCGGGCACATGGACTCGGTCCCCAACGGCGGCTGGCTCGACGGCTGCCTGAACGTGCTCGCCGGCGTCGAGGTGCTGCGCCGGATCGCCGCGCAATACGACGGTGTGCCGCCGGTCACGGTGCGGCTCGTCGACTGGGCGGACGAGGAGGGCGCGCGCTTCGGCAAGAGCCTGTTCGGATCCTCGGCGTGCTCGGGCAACCTCGACATGGACGAGGCCCGCGCGCTCGTCGACAAGTCGGGGGTCACGCTGCCGGACGCGCTGAAGGCTGTCGGCATCGACTTCGAGAAGGTGAAGGACAGCCGCCGCGAGCTCGCGAACGCCGTCGCCTACCTCGAGCTGCACATCGAGCAGGGGCCGGTGCTGCTCGATCTCGGCCTGCCGCTCGGCGTCGTGCTCGGCACGTTCGGCGTCGAGCGCCACGCGATCACGTTCCACGGGCAGGCGGCGCATTCGGGCTCGACGCCGATGAACCGCCGCCGCGACGCGTTCCTCGCCGCGGCGCGCATGAGCCCGGAGATCTACGCGATCGCGGGCCGCCACGGCGGCGTGTGCACGATCGGTTCGTGCACCACGAAGCCCGGCATCGTGACGAGCGTCGTCGAGGACTGCCGCATCACGCTCGACCAGCGCCACCTCGACGCACCGGCGCTGGCGTCGCTCCACGCCGACGCGAAGGCCGCGAGCGAGCGGTTCGCGAAGGAGGGCAACGTCGACGTCGCGTGGGAGCGGCTGTGGAGCATCGAGCCGGTGCTGTTCGACGAGCAGCTCAAACGCTTCTGCCGCGAGGCGATCGTCGAGACGTGCGGCACGGTGCACGAGCTGCCTTCGGGCCCGCTGCACGACGCGGCCGAGGTCGCGCGCGCCGGCGTGCCGACGGTGATGATGTTCGTGCAGAGCCTGCACGGCATCAGCCACAACAAGATCGAGGACACGAAGGAAGAGCACCTCGCGCTCTGCGTCACGGCGTTCGACAAGCTCGCCGAGAAGACGATCCGCGCGCACGCCTGAGGGCGGCGCGCCACGCCGCCGGACCGGAGGCTGCTTTGAAGCCGTCACCGCGCACCGTTCTCGCGATCTCGCTCGCCGTGATCGTGCTGCACTGGGCCTGGCAGCTGTGGGCCGGGCGAGACGGTCCGCACCTGCCGGCGCACTTCGCCGACCTCGTGCGCCGCATCGCGGTGCAGAAGCTCGCCACACTCGCGGTGATCACCGTGCTGCTGCGGCTGCGTGGCGAGGGCCCGGGCGCGCTCGGCCTCTCGCGGGCCGCGTGGCCCGCGCGGCTGGCGACCGGCGTCGCGATCGGGCTCGCGATGTTCGTGCTGTTCAACGCCGCGCTCGATTCGCTGCTCGCGTCCGTGTTCCCGCGTCCCGCTTCCAGCGGCCCCGGCGTCATGGCGTTCTTCCGCTCGGCGCGGAACCTCGTCGCATGGCTGCCGATCGGGATCTTCGGCGGCGGGCTCGTCGAGGAGCTCGAGCGCATCTTCGTGCTCACGCGCTTCGAGGCGTGGAAGGGACGGACCGGGCTCGTGCTCGGCGTCGCGCTCAGCTCGGCGATGTTCGGCTACGGGCACCTGTACCAGGGCGTCGGGACCGCGATCGGCACGGCGCTCGCCGGCGTCGCGTTCTCGCTCGTGTGGTTGCGGCGCCGCTCGGCGCTCGAGCCGGTGGCCGCGCACGCCACCAGCGACGTGCTGGCGATCCTCGCGGCGACACTGATCGCACGGTAGAGGCCGGCCGCTCGCACGCTCGTGGTGCCGGAATGCGCCGGCGGTCCGCGCTGCCGCCGGAGAACGGGTGTGCCGGGCCCGAACCCCGGCGCGCCCCGCGGCCCGACGGCGACATTTCGATCTTGTCTCGCGCCGGAGCGCCTCCCTAAGATGCCGCGCATTCGTGCGGGCACCGTGCTCGTGCGAGCGATCCACACGTTCCTGGAGGCGGTTCATGGAAAACAAGAAGGCCCCCGTCCAGAAGCTCCAGCTGAATCGCGAGACGCTCCGCTGCCTGACCGAAGCCGAGACGAAGCGCGTCGAAGGCGCCGCCCTCACGAAGGGCTGCACCTGCACGCACACGAGCTCGCGCACGTCCTGCCCGATCTTCTGCTGATCGATCGGCCCCACCCGGAACCGAGCGATCCCGCCTGACGGGGTCGCTCGGTTCCGTTCTCCGGTCCCGACGCCATGTCCCCGTGGTCCCCGCTGCTCGACGGCGCGCTCGCCGCCGAAGCCGAACGTCGCGCCGGCGAGATCGCCGGGGCGCTCGCCGGTGACGCCGACGCGTGGCTGCTCGCGTCGGCGCGCAAGCCCGACGGCATCCGCTCCATCTCGCTCGGCCTCGGCCGCTGCGGCTTCGCGCTCTTCCACGCGTGGCATCACCGCGTGCTCGGCGCGCCGGGCGCGGCGGAAACCGCGCACCGGCTGCTCGCGGAATCGATCGAGCGCCTGCCCGCGATGACGATGGACGAGTCGCTCTTCTGCGGTTTCCCCGGCGTGGCGTGGACCACCGAGCACGTGCTGCGCGTGCTCGATGCCGGTGACGGCGACGATCCCGTCGAAGCCGTCGACGAAGCGCTGCTCGACTTCCTCGCCGATCCGGAGTTCCGCCCGAACTACGACCTGATCGGCGGCCTCGCCGGCATTGGCGTGCATGCGCTCGAACGCCGCGCGCGACCGACGGGTCCGCTGCTCGCCGAATGCGTGCTCGCGCGGTTCGAGGCGATGGCACGGCCGCTGCCGCCCGGCGTCACGTGGCCGAGCGGCGGGCTCACGCGCCGCGCGATGGCCGACGACGTGCGCCCCGAGGACCGCTACTACAACCTCGGCATGTCGCACGGCGTTCCCGGCGTGATCGCGATCCTCGCGCGGCTCGCGTCGCTGCCGCCGCTGCGCGAGCGTGCGCTCGCGCTGCTCGCGCCCGGCACCGCGTGGCTGCTCGCGCAGCGGCTGCCCGCGGACGCGATCGGCGCGTTCCCGGACTACGTCGCCGACGACATCGCGCCGAAGCCCGCGCGCCTCGCGTGGTGCTACGGCGATCCCGGCGTCGCGATCGCGCTGCTCGCCGCGGGCCGCGCGCTCGGCGATCCCGCGATCGAGGCGGCGGCGCTGGAGACGGCGCACCGCGCCGCATCCCGCGCGCTGGAGACGACCGAGGTCGTGGACGCGGGCCTGTGCCACGGCTCGGCGGGGCTCGCGCACACGTTTAACCGCCTCCACCAGGCGACCGGCGACGCGGCGTGCCGTCGCGCGGCGATCGAGTGGTACGAGCGCTGCCTCGTGCGCGTCGACGACCGGCCGAACATCGCGGGTTTCGCGACGTTTTGCTTCGAGCGCGATCACGCCGGCGAGTACCTCGAGGACCCGGGCCTGCTCACCGGCGCAGCGGGCACGGGACTCGCGCTGCTCGCGGCGGTCAGTGATCGCGATCCGGAGTGGGATCGCTTCCTGTTGACCGATTCGGCCGGCTGAGCTCGGCGTAGAGTCCGCCCGCCGCGAGCAGTTCGTCGTGCGTGCCGCGCTCGACGATGCGGCCCGCGTCCATCACCACGATCAGGTCGGACGCCACCACGGTCGAGAGCCGGTGCGCGATCACGATGCGCGTGCACGGCGTCGCGCGCAGGCTCTCGTACACGCGGCGCTCGGAGCGCGCATCGAGGTGGCTCGTCGCCTCGTCGAGCACCAGCAGCGCGGGCCGGCGCAGGAACGCGCGCGCGAGCGCGATGCGCTGGCGCTGGCCGCCCGAGAGGTTGGTGCCGCCGGCGACGAGCCGCGTCTCGAAACCGAGCGGCATCGCCTCGATCTCGTGCGCGAAGTCGGCTTCGCGCACCGCACGGCCGATCTCCCGCAGATCGGCCGCCGTGTCGGCCATCGCGATGTTCTCGCGGATGGTGGCGCCGAAGAGGTAGGGGTGCTGCGGCACGAAGCCGATCTGTCGCCGCAGCGAGACGAGGTCGTGCCGCGACAGATCGGCGCCGTCGAACGACACGCGGCCCTCGGTGGGCGCGTACAGCCCGGCGACGAGCCGTGCGAGCGTCGACTTGCCCGAGCCGGACGGGCCGACGATCGCGACCTGCATGCCGGGCCGGATCTCGAGATCGACGCCGTCGACCGCCCACGGCGCGTGCTCGGCGTAGCGGAAGCGCACGCCCTCGAGCGACAGCCCGCCGGCGAGCGGCGGCGCCGGCGGCCGCGGGCCGTCCTGCTCCGGCGCGCGGTGCAGCACCTCCTCGACGCGGTCGACGTAGCTGCCGAGCTGCTGGAACTCGAGCGCCTTCGCGACCAGAGAGCCCAGCGGGTGCAGGAACGCGCCGGCGAGCGCGGCGACGGCGAGCATGGTGCCGAGCGAGAGCGCGCCGGTCAGCACGAGGTGCGCGCCGGCGAGCAGCACGACGAGCGGCGAGGCGACCTCGAGCGCGAGCAGCAGCGAGTCGACGACGGCCGAGAGCCGGCCGCGCTTCACGGCGACGTTGAGCGTGTCGACGAACAGGTTCGACCACACCTCGGTCGCGTGGCGCTCGGCGCCGGAGGTCTTGAGCGTCTCGACGCCCTCGATCACCTGCACCTGCCAGTTGGACGCGTCGGCCTGGGCCTGCAGCGCTTCGCCCATCAGTTCGCGGTAGCGCTCCTGCGACGCGAGGAACACGGCCACGCGGATCGCGCCCAGCGCCAGTACGACCAGGCCGAGGCCCGCGTGCGTGAACAGGATCACCGCGAGGTAGCCGGTGACGAGCAGGCCGTCGAGCACCGCCGTCATCGCCGCCGACGTGAGCGCCTCGCGGATCACCGAGTTCGAATTGAGCCGCATCATCAGGTCGCCCGTCTGCCGCATCTGGAAGAACGCGAACGGCAGCCGCAGCAGGTGCTCGAGGAACCCGATCGACATCTCGAGGTCGAGCCGCGTGCGCAGCGCGAGCAGCAGGTGCGCGCGCACGAACGAGGCGAAGAACGTGTACGCGGCGACCAGCGCGACGCCGGCCGCGAGCACGCCCAGCAGCGCGACGTCGTGCCGCGGCAGCACGCGGTCGACGACCGTGCCGGTGACGACCGGCAGCGCCATGGCCAGCAGCTGCAGCACGAGCGAGAGCGCGAGCGTGCGGCCGAGCAGGCCCGAGCGCAGCGTCACGCGTTTCGCGTAGTGCCAGAGGCGCGACGCCTCGCGCGCGCTCGTCACGAACGCCTCACTCGGCTCGAAGGTCAGCGCCACGCCGGTGAACGAGCGGCCGAGCTCGGCGGCGTCGACGAAGCGCGGCCCGCCGTCCGGATCGACGATGCGCGCGCCGGAGCGCTCGCACG
>WBZT01003418.1_pt1 | contig 10409 bp, 11 predicted proteins | sample 5204241 | NCBI WGS metagenome assembly WBZT01 (sample SAMN12344358, study PRJNA552823) | activated sludge metagenome | biome: Activated sludge suspended growth; feature: Nitrification reactor; material: Wastewater; isolation source: activated sludge from nitrification reactor of wastewater...
TTGCTGGCCAAGCCGCCCAAGGCCCTCGAAAGCCGCCGACATTTCTACGTGCTGGCGGCGCGAATGATCCGCACCGCCCTGGTCGATCACTACCGCCATGTGCGCGCGAGCAAACGCGGCGGCCAGACGTAACAAAAAGTCCCTTGGCCCAACGCATTCGGGGTCCAGAGGCAGCCTGGATATTTTCCATTGTCCCCGATGTACATCACCGTTGAGATCCCGATTTGACGCAGATTATTTATACAAGCCGTCCGCTTCGACCGTTCCTTGGCCTTGGTCAAAGCCGGCAGCAACATCGCCGCCAGAATGGCAATAATCGTGATGACCACCAGCAATTCAATTAGCGTGAAGCCAAGGGTTTTGCGAAGCTTTGGAATCATTTGGTGACAACGCTAGCGGATCAGCCTGCAAATACCATACCTCGTTTGAGGTAGTCCTTCGGGTAATCTTCGCGGATTGACAACGCAGCATTGCCACCGCCAAGCTCACGGCCAGTTTATGAAATTCATCTCTACCAAATTCAGTTGCTTCATTCTTGTCCTGCTCGTCAGCGCCGCCTCCTTCGCCCAGAACGCGGAGCCGCGCAAGAATCCCGCCATCGTTCCCGTCAAACACGAAGGCAAGCGCACTGAGGACGTGATGCAGCGTGGCAGGGAAAATCCCGGCCCGTGCGACATCGCGTTCATGGGCGATTCCATCACGCAAGGCTGGGAAGGCAACGGCAAAAACGTCTGGGCGAAGTTTTACGGCGGCCGCAAATGCCTGAACTTCGGGGTCGGCGGCGATCGCACCGAGCATGTGCTCTGGCGTTTTGAGCAGGGCCAATTGAACGGCATCAAACCGAAAGCAGCCGTGCTGATGATTGGCACGAATAACTCGAACAAAAACAAGGACGGCACGGAAGCTTACAGCGAGGCGGAGATTCTCGAAGGCGTCAAGACCATCGTCCAACAGCTTCGCGAGCGCACTCCGGAAACAAAGATCCTGGTGCTTGGCATCTTTCCGCGCGGCGCGACGTTCAGCACGCAGCGCGGCAAATTACTGCAAATCAACCAAGCCCTGGCCAAGCTCGCCGATGGCAAAATGATTCACTACCTTGATTTCGGCTCGCAGCTCATCGAAGCCGACGGATCAATCTCCAAAACGCTCATGCCCGATTACCTGCATCTCTCCGAAGCCGGCTACGAGATCTGGGCGAGCGCCATCGAGCCGAAGCTGAAGGAACTGCTCGCGGAGAAATAAAAGCTCCAAATTTCAAGCACCAGAGAAACTTCAAGCTCCAAGCATCAAGCCGCGTGCGGCAGATGTTTGGAGCTTTTCGTTTGGTGATTTGCCGGCGCTTGGATGTTGGTGCTGGGAGCTTCCAATACTTCGCCCACCGCTTCGTGCAGCGCCGCTACGATCTTGCGCAGCTGCGCCGCTGTGGTGCAATACGGCGGCATCAGCACAATGACATTCCCAACCGGCCGCGTCAGCACGCCGCGTTTCGCCATGGCTTCGCAAACGCGAATGCCAGCCTGCTGACGGAGCGCGAACGGTTCGCGCGTGCGCCAGTTGCGAACCAGTTCGATGCCTCCAATCAAACCAACCTGCCGAATGTCGCCGACATTTGGCAGCGACCAGAGCGATTTCAACTCCTTCGCCATGGCTTGTTGAAGGACAGCGCGCGAATGCACGGACGCTTTGCTCTGCAAAATGTCCAGGCTGGCCAGCGCCGCGTTCGCACCAAGTTGATTGCCGGTGAAGCTGTGACCGTGGAAAAAGGTTTTGAACTCGTGATATTCGCCAAGAAATGCGTTGAAGACCTTTTGCGTAGTCAACGTCGCGGCCATCGGCAGGTAGCCGCCCGTAAGCCCCTTGGCGACGCACAGAAAGTCGGGCGTGATGCCAACACGCGAACAGGCGAAAAGTTTGGCTTCCTGAAAATTCTGAGTGACGCGTTGCACCGCCGCGTCATCCACGTGGCAGGTCACACCAGTCCGGCCGAAACCAGTCATGACTTCGTCGGCGATCAACAGCGCGCCGTGCCCGCGAGCAAGGTCCGTGACCTGGCGTAACCAGCCGCTGGGTTGCGGAATCATCCCGGCCGCGCCCTGCATCAATGGCTCGAAGACGAAAGCCGCGTAGGGATTGCCGCGCTTCTTTTGCGCGCGAAGTTTCTGCTCCACTTTACCGACACATTCCCAATTGCACTTCCGATATTTGCGCGCGTCTTCGCGCTCGGGTTTCGCCCGGTTGAACGGGCAGCGGTAGCAGTAGGGCGACATCACCTGGTCGGTCTTGAACAGCAGGCCGGAATACGCTTTGTGGAATAGATCAATATGGCCGAGCGAAACCGCGCCTGCGGTGTCGCCGTGATATGCGCCAACGAGGGAAAGGAAGCGTGGCTTGGTCTTCGGTCCGCGTGTACGCCGGGTGAATTCGTAGGCTAGCTTGAGGGCAACTTCAAGCGCGGTCGAGCCATCGTCGCTGAAGAAGACTTTGTTCAACCGCGGAGCGCGGAACATTGCTCCGCGAGTTGGTCGGACTGTTCGCGCGGAGCAATGCGCCGCGCTCCGCACCAGTTCCGCCGCCAGCAGGCTCGCCGGTTCATTCGCAAAACCCAACGCCGAGCTGTGGGAAATCTTTTTCAACTGTCGCGCGATGGCCGCGTTGATTTTTGTATGCTGATGGCCGTGAAGGTTGGTCCAGATGGAGGAATTGGCGTCGAGGTATTCCTTGCCGTGAACGTCGCGCAGCACCGCGCCCTTTCCCGACGTGATGACGAACGGCTCGCGTTTGAGCCAGTCGCGCATCTGGGTGAACGGGTGCCAGACATGGGCGTGGTCGATTTGGGCAAGTTTGTTCATCCCACGTGTTGCGTTTTGCGTGTTGGGTCAAGGGCCTGCACGAGCAATTGAATATCCGCAGACGTGTGGGCGGCCGTAAACGTCACACGCAGCCGCGCCGCGCCGCGCGCTACGGTCGGGTAGCGGATCGCGGGAACAAAAATGCCCTGATCACGAAGCCTTGTGGCGGCACTGACGGCGGTAGATTCGTCACCGAGAATGAGCGGAAGAATCGGCGTCGGACAGACGTCGCGCCCGGCTCCATTGTCCGTTCCACTTGAATGAGAAAAGGAGTCGGAGACAGACGCGATGCCTGTCCTACCCTGCTCGACGCGCCGCCAAAGCGTCGCGCACAGTCTTTGCCCTTCGGCAGATTGAACCAATCGTACGGCCGCCATTGCCGCTCCAGCGGCGGCGGGAACAGGCGCGGTGCTGAAAATAAAACTGCGGGCGCGGTTGATAAGGAAATCCACGAGCGTCCGACTGCCGCAGATGTAACCGCCACTCGCACCCAGCGCTTTGCCCAGCGTGCCCATTTGAATTTCTATGCCGTGGCTGACTCCAAGTTCTTCCGCAAGGCCGCGGTGGTTTGGGCCGTAGAGTCCGGTGGCGTGGGCTTCATCCACGAGGAGCCAGGCGCCGTGTTTTTCTTTGAGTGCAACAATCTCCCGAAGGGGGCCGGCATCACCGTCCATGGAGAAGATGCTTTCGGTGACAATCAATGCGCGACCGGATTGGGTGCCGGCCCAACGCAGTTTCGCTTCCAGATCGTCCAGGTCGTTGTGAGCGAAGACACGGAGCTTTGCGCCGCTAAGTTTGGCGGCGTCCACGATGCAAGCATGCACGAGCTTGTCCACAATGATGATGTCGTCCTTGCCCAAAAGAGCGGTGATCGTGCCGAGGGCCGTTGCGTAGCCGGTGGCGAAAGTGAGCGCCGCTTCCGTGCCTTTGAACGCGGCCAGCGCCTCCTCCAATTCGTGAAATGGCGCGAGCGAGCCGCAGACCAACCGCGACGCGCCGGCCCCGGCCCCGAAATTCCGCACCGTGCGAAGGGCGGCTTCTTTCAACGCCGGGTGATTGGCCAGCCCGAGATAATCGTTGGAGGAGAAGTTGAGCAGCGTTTGCCCATTGATCACGAGGCGCGATCCTTGGGCGGAATCCACCCGCCGTAACTCGCGGTGAAGCTGTTGCGCGCGAAGGTCAGCCAGCCGGTTTTGGAGTTCGGTGGTGAAGTCACTCACGGTTCGGTTCGCTTGGCGGCCTCACGCATTGGCCGGCGCTGTCACCCATTCACCGGCAATCATGCTGGCCGCGAGGCCGCCGGCATGATGAATCACCGCTGCAAAAATGTCTTTCGTTTTCTCAGGCACGGACAGCGCGATCAAATCGGCGAACGCGCCGCGCTTGAACTCGCCGACGCGCCCGGCCATGCCCAGTGCGCGGGCGGCATTGAGGGTTACCATGTCGAGCAGTCGCCGGGGCGGCACACCAGGATACCGGGTGGCAAACGCGCGCAGTTCGAGAAACAGGTTGAGCTTCAGATCGCGCATTGGATACTTACGGACAGTAGCCAGGCTGTCCGTTCCGAGACACAGGTTCACGCCAGCGCGCGCCAGCTCGTGGTGCGGGAATTCCTGATGACGAAAGTAATCGTGACTGCGCGGACAGTGGACCACGCTCACGCGCTTGCGGGCGAGGAGCGCGGCGTCGCCGGACGCGAGATGGTTGACGTGTACGGCCAGCAGGTGCGGCCCGAGCGCACCGCACCGAGCCAGGTGTTGGACCGGGGAACGGCCATCGCAATCACTCATGTCGCGATGATTGCGCCGCAGCCACTCGAACATTTCGCCGCAGCCCTGGCGGAACATTTCCCATTCGGTGCCCGATTCAGCGACGTGCGTTACGATGCGCAAGCGGCGCCGGCGGGCAAGACTGGCGGTCCGTTCAAGCAACGTCGGCGAAGTGGAGTAGGGCGCATGGGGCGAGAGCCCGGTGTCGCCGCAATGCGGTGGCTGGGCATCCATCGTCTTGACCGCCTCCGCCAGAATCGCGGCCGGTTCGCGCCGGCTGCGGACGCCGGTCATTTCGAGGAAGGTGAAGACCCGCAGCGGCGTGGCGTGCCAGACATCGGGGAGCAGTTCCGGGACGGCCTCGATATCCGCGACTGTGGTGGTGCCGGAGGCCTGCAGCATTTTCGCGCCGGCGATCCAGGATTCGGCGTAGTCGGAGAAAGTCCATTGCGCCTTCTCCGTGGTGATGAGTTTGATCCAGTCGCAAAAGCTCTTCTGGGGCGGAAACAGGCCCGCCATGTGCGTGTAGTCGAGGTGGCAGTGGGCGTTGATCAAACCCGGAAGCAACACGACTTCGCCGAGGTCTTGAACGGGCACGGCGAACTGCCGGCGCAGAGTGCGCGTCGCACCACAGCCGACAATCTTCCCGCCTGAAACGGCAACCGCGCCGTCCTCAATCGGCGGACGGCCCATCGGCAGGACAACGCGGGCGCGAAGGATAAGCGGGGGAGGGGGCGTTGAACGTTGAGCGGTTGGCACGGTGGCGCACGCAGCATTTTCCTCGACCAGCAAACCAAACCCACGAGCCAGCGGCTAAAGTCCCCGCTCTTTCAAGTGGCGCTTCGTTTTGGAGGCTTCGCTATGGTGGCGGGCCTTGGTCTTGTTGTGGCGCTTCCGAATTTGTTGCTCGATTTTTTTGGAGACCAGGTCAATGGCCTTGTACAGGTCCTCTTCGCGGTCTTCGGCGAAGAGATCCGGTCCCCGCACGCTCAGGCGCATGGAACAGGAAAAGGCCTTTTCGGGAATGCGCTTATGGTCGTGTTCCAGGATGACCCGCGCGTCAATCGCCCGTTGATCCAGGTGCTCAAGCTTTTCCAGTTTGGCGACGACGTGATCTTCAATGGCTTTGGTCAGGGTGACGCTGTGCGGAATCAGAATGAGTTTCATGATGCGATGTTTGCCTGAGGCAAAATAGTCCGGCGGCAGGTGAAAGCAAGCTCCGGGTCGAAGACGCCGCGCGAAAATGAAATCAATTCGCCGGAAGCTTGAAGTGCCGCGTGAATCCTCTTTAATGTCCCGCGTGCCAACCAAAGTCATCGTGGTCGCCAACCAGAAGGGTGGAGTCGGGAAGACGACCACGGCCGTCAACCTCGCTGCGTGTCTCGCGGCTGCGGGCAAGCACGTGCTGCTGTTCGATCTCGACCCGCAGGCCAACGCGACCAGCGGCGTGGGCGTGGACAAACTGGAAGGTGCCAGCGCCTATCGCCCGCTGTTTGGCGAAGGCACGCTGGCCGAGAAGATCAAGGACACCGCGTTCGAGCGGCTGGCGCTCATTCCGAGCGAGGTGGATTTGTGCGGCGCCGACGTGGAACTTGCGCGGGCGGAGAATCATCTGAGCCGGCTGGCCGTGGCCCTGCAACCGGTGCGCGAGTCCGGGCGCTTCGATTTAATTCTGGTAGATTGCCCGCCCTCGCTCGGCATTCTTACCTTGAACGCGTTTGCGGCGGCGGACGGCGTGCTCGTTCCGCTGCAATGCGAATATTATGCATTGGAGGGCATCTCCATGATGAATCGGGTGCTCACGCAATTGCGCGAAGCCGGGGTGAACCCGCATCTGGAAATCTTCGGCGTGGTCATGACCATGTTCGATGGTCGCACGAAGCTGTCGCACGAAGTGGTGGGTGAAGTACGCAATTTGCTCGGAGACCGCGTTTTTGAAACGGTGATCCCGCGCAGCACGAAACTTGCGGAAGCGCCCAGCTTCGGCAAACCTATCATCCATTACGACAAGTACAGCGCCAGCGCGGCGGCGTATGCCGTATTTGCGCAAGAGGTCATCGGCCGGTTGAATTTCAGCTAGTCTCACAGAGTCCATATTGCCTATGAAAACAAAGCTTCCGCTGCTGTTCGCGCTGGCCATTGGCCCGAGTACTTTACAACTTCCGGCGGCAGACTGGCCGCAATACCGTGGGCCGAATCAAGACGGCACGACCGCGGAAAAAGTCCTCGCGGCCTGGCCCAAAGAGGGGCCGTCCGTGGTCTGGAAAGCGACGTTGGGGCCGAGTTTCGGTTCCTTTGCCGTCAGTGGCGGCCGTGCCTACTGCTTCATCCAGCGCACCGCGGGCGGTGAAGAAAAGGAAGTGGCTATCGCGCTGGATGCAACTTCCGGCAAAGAACTCTGGGCGGTGCCGCTGGGCAAGGCCACTTTTGACAAGCAAGGCGGCGATGGCCCGCGCTCCACGCCAACCGTGGACGGCAATCGCGTTTATTTTCTCGGCGCTTACCAAATCCTTACCTGTCTCGACGCCGCGAGCGGCAAACAAATCTGGCAGCACGATCTGGTGAAGGAATACGGCGGCAAGATCATCAAGTGGAACAATGCCGCCTCGCCCGTGCTGGAAGGTGACTTGATTTTTGTGAATGGCGGCGGAGCGGGACAGGCATTGCTGGCATTCAACAAAACGGATGGCAAGGTCGTCTGGAAAGCCGAGGATGACGCACCCACGCACGCTTCGCCGGTGTTGGCGACGATCCACGGCGTGCGGCAGGTGGTTTTCTTCACGCAACAGGGATTGGTATCGGTACTGCCCAAAACCGGCAAGGTTCTCTGGCGGCAGGCCTACAAGTTCAACGTTTCGACGGCGTCGTCGCCGATTGTCTCGGGCGACATTGTGTATTGCTCGGCGGCGTACGACGTCGGCGCCGGTGCCTATCGCATCAGCAAAAACGGCGACACATTCACTTCCGCGGAACTGTGGCGGCAGCCCGGCAAGTTGATGAACCACTGGACCACGCCGGTTTGCAAGGATGGCTACCTTTATGGCCTTTATGGCCACGGCAAGAGCGACAACGCCCCGTTGAAGTGCATCGAACTGGCGACCGGCAAGGAGATGTGGTCCAAGGACGGCTTTGGCGCCGGCGGCGCCACCGTGCTGGTTGGCGACAAGGTGCTGGTGCAATGCTCGCGCGGCGCGCTCGTTTTGGTGGAGGCCAGGCCGGAGGAGTGCCGCGAAGTCGCCCGCGCCGAGGTCTATGCCGGCCAATGCTGGACCATGCCCGTTGTCAGCAACGGAAAGGTCTTCGGGCGCACCACCAAGGAAGGCTTCTGCCTCGATCTGGCTCCGCAGCACGCCCAACGCTGATCGGCCACGCTTTCCGCCGTCTTGGAAAGACCGCTTTACTGGCAGCGGCGTTGCCTTATGCTCGCCGAACTTTTCCACTGCTATGCCCAAAGAGATATTGGAAATGTCGGTCGAATCCGTGGTGACGGAACTGCCCGATACGAAAACCGTGCGGCTCAAGTGGCCCGCCAGCCACAACCCCGAGGTGAAGACCGGCCAGTTCATCACGGTCTTCTGGCCGGACACCCCCGGCTACAAGCGCGCTTATTCGTTGTCTTCGTGCGCGCTCGATCGCGGATTTTACGAGGTGACTGTCAAACGCGAGGGCCGGATGGGCACGCGCATCGTGGACTGGGTCAAGCCTGGTGACCAATGGGGCGTGCTGCCGCCGGCGGGGAAATTCCTCCCCGTCTTTGAACCGGAGAAACATCTGATTTGCATCGCGGGCGGCTCGGGCGTGACGCCGTTTCGCGCTTTCGTACGTGAGGCAACGCGACGTGAACTGGCAACCAAAGTCACCGTCCTCTACAGCGTCCGCACCACGAACGACATCATCTTCCAGCGTGAATTTCTCGATTACGCGGCAGTGAACAAGAACTTCACGTTCCTGGTCACCTGCACACGGCTGGTGCCGGAAGATCCTTGGACGGGGCATCGCGGGCGCATCACAGCGGACTGGGTGCGCGAACAGATTCACGATTTGCCGAACACGGTTTTCTATGCGTGCGGGCCGAATCCACTCGTCGAGTTTGCGGAGGAGATCGTCCTCAAGGGCTTGGGGGTTCCGAAAGAGCAGATGAAGACGGAAAAGTGGGGCTGAGTTGAAGTTGAGAGTTGAAGGTTGAGGGGTGAGCGGAAAGAATCCGGCCATGCTGAAACGCACATCGCTCTTTGCCGCCCACCAGAAACTCGGAGGCAAGCTCATCGAATTTGGCGGCTGGGAAATGCCCGTGCATTACACCAGCATCACCGACGAACATCTGGCGGTTCGCAACGCGGCGGGCATCTTCGACATCTCGCACATGGGCGAGGTGACTGTGAGCGGCGCAGCGGCGGCGGATTTCCTGAATCACGTCCTGACCAACGACATTCGCAAGCTCACGCCCGGCCTCGGTCAGTACACACTGCTGTGCAATGAGCGGGGCGGTGTGATTGACGACCTCTATGCCTACTGTCTGGCGGAGGGCGTCTATTTTCTCGTCATCAACGCTTCCCGGATTGAGGCGGACGTGGCGTGGTTGCAGGTGCGCGCGGCGGCATTCGGCCGCGGGAGCGAATTGCGGCTCACCGATGCGTCGCACAATTATTCCGCCGTGGCCGTGCAGGGGCCACGCGTCGCCGGGTTTATTGAAGGCGTCGTTCCTGGCGCTGCCATCTCGGCGCAACGCGTCGCCCGCGTGAGCGACCTGAAGAAAAATGAAATCGCGGGCTTCAACTTCGGCAAAGGCAGCGTCTTGGTGTCACGTACGGGCTACACGGGTGAGGACGGATTTGAAATCGTGGGCGAAGCGCCGGCCATTCAGCAGGTGTGGGATGACGTACTCACCCAAGGCCGGTCGTGCGGCGTGAAGCCGTGCGGTTTGGGCGCGCGGGACACGTTGCGCACGGAAGTTTGCTATCCGCTGTACGGGCACGAGTTGAACGAAGACACGTCGCCCATCGAGGCAGGCGTGGGTTTCTTCGTGGCCTTGGACAAGCCGGAATTCATCGGCCGCTCCGTGCTGGCTGAGCACAAGGCCGGCGGCGCGCGAAAAAAATGCGTCGCCTTCAAGATGGCGGGCCGGTCGGCCCCGCCCCGACCGGGCTATCCGATCTGGATTGCCGGGACAAAAGTCGGCGAAGTCGTTAGCGGCACCCAAAGTCCGTCCCTGGGGGTGGGCATCGGCATGGGTTACGTCGCGCCGGGATTGGCGAAAGCGGGGCAGGCCATCGAAATCGAGATTCGCGGGCAGCGCGCGCCGGCGGTCGTGGTTCAGAAACCGATTTACCGCAAGCCGCAATCTGCCTAAGCTGCGCGCGATTTTATGAGTAACGTTCCTTCCGATCTGAAATACGCCAAATCTCACGAATGGGTGCGCGTCAGTGGCGACACCGCCACCGTGGGCATCACCGATCACGCCCAACACGAACTCACGGACATCGTGTTCGTGGAACTGCCCGCCGTGGGGCGCAAAGTAAAGGCCGGCGAATCCTGCGCCGTCGTCGAATCCGTCAAAACCGCCAGCGACATTTATTCTCCCGTCAGCGGCGAGATCATCGAAATCAACAAGCCGGCGGCGGACGATCCCGCATTGGTCAACCGTGAACCGTTCGGTGGCGGATGGTTTTACAGGATCAAGCTGGCCGCTCCGGTGGAACTGGTGGCACTGCTTTCGCCCGAGGCTTACCAGGCGCAAATCGGCGGCTGATCGCTCGCGCCTCGCCGTCACTGCCAAATCATCAGGCCTTGA
>WBZT01000431.1_pt2 | contig 10408 bp, 10 predicted proteins | sample 5204241 | NCBI WGS metagenome assembly WBZT01 (sample SAMN12344358, study PRJNA552823) | activated sludge metagenome | biome: Activated sludge suspended growth; feature: Nitrification reactor; material: Wastewater; isolation source: activated sludge from nitrification reactor of wastewater...
GCATGCATTAGGTACCCTGATGCTGCTATGGACCATTTCTGCCTTGATTACCGCAGAAATCCGCTATTTGCAGGGCAGCAAGCTTGAAGTGGACACGTTCATCGAAGTCGCCATGGTGGTCATGGTGCGCAAACTCATTGTGTTGCCGGTGCAAGACACCACCCCATCCCTGCAGGATGTCATGATCTGGGTAGGCGCTGCGCTGATGCTCGGGGTCATGTTCCTGCTGGTGCGCTGGGCACAGCAATTTAATTCCAACACGCGTTAGGAGACTTTTCTTGAGCAACACCGTATTAGGCTTTACCGAAGCCCAGATTTCCGACTTCTTTTCCACTTACGGCATCATCGGCTTGATCCTGTTCATGCTGTTCATCATCGGGCACCTGGCCTGGGAATCCAAAGCCGGGAAAATCGGCACTATCGCCCTGTTTGCAGCACTGGCACTCGGCATTTTCAGCTTTGTCGCCAAATACATCATCAAATGGGTGCTGGGCATCAACTAAGCGGTACCCTTCTGGAGAAAACGTGGTCTGTCCCCTATTAAAAACTGAGCAAGTGCGCGCCATTGAGTTAAAACACGGCCCAGATAACCTGATGGAACTGGCTGGACGCGCCATTGCGGAACTTGCACCCACGCTGGTCAACCCATTCAATCCCTCCATCCTGCTGCTGGCGGGGCCGGGCAATAACGGCGGTGATGCCTTTGTTGCGGCGCGTTTTCTAAAGCAGCACTGGCACGCATTAACCATCGTTTTCGCCGGAGATGCCGCCAGCCTGCCCCCGGATGCACGGCAGGCCTATGAAGACTGGCTGGCCTGTGGTGGCTTCGTACATCAGGATATCCCTGCCGGCAATTATGGCCTGGTGATAGACGGCCTGTTTGGCATCGGACTGACGCGCCCACTGCAAGGGCGTTACGCGGAGCTGATAGCGCAGGCCAATGCCCTGCATGCCCCGCGCTTGGCCATTGATATCCCCAGCGGGCTGTGTGCAGACACCGGACGTGTGCTGGGCTGTGCTTTCCGGGCTGATGTCACCCTCACCTTTATCGGCCGCAAGCCCGGCCTCTACACTCTGGATGGTCCCGACCTTGCCGGTAAGGTCATACTGGACAGCCTTGGGTTGGATAGCCCGGACACCCCATGCGGCTGGCTGCTGGATACCGCACCAGAATTACCTGTCCCAAGGGCGCGCAATTCGCATAAAGGTCATTTCGGCAACGTCGCAGTGTTGGGTGGCGCGGAAGGTATGGTGGGCGCAGCACTGCTGGCGGCGCGTTCCGCATTGCTGGCAGGCAGCGGGCGAGTATTCGGCTGGTTGCTGGCACAAAATGCACCTGTCGTGGACATGGCTTGCCCGGAACTGATGCTGCACCCGGCCAGCGCTGCGCAGATCGAAAACTTTTCCGGCTGCATCGTGGCTGGCCCCGGCATGGGCCGCGATGCTTCTGGGTTGCTTGAAGCCGCTTTCCGCTCCAGCAGTCCGCTGGTGCTGGATGCCGACGCCCTGCACCTGCTCGCTAATAGCCCCGGCCTGAAAAACAGCCTGCGCACCCGTGGCAACGCTGTACTCACACCGCACCCTGGCGAAGCCGCTGTGTTGCTGGGCACGGACACAGCAACCATACAGGCTGACCGCATCCATAGCGCGCAAAGTATCGCGGCAGAATATAACGCGGTGACCGTGCTCAAAGGCTGCGGCAGCATCATCGCCACGCCGGACGGACAATGGTTCATCAATGGCAGCGGCAACCCCGGCCTTTCCAGCGCAGGCATGGGCGATGTGTTGGCCGGGGTCATCGGCGCATTGACGGCCCAGGGATTAAGCGCGGAACAAGCAGCGTTGGCGGGCGTCTACCTGCATGGTGCAGCCGCCGATATGCTGGTGAAAAATGGCTCGGGTCCGGTGGGATTGACCGCTTCTGAAGTGGCTGAAGAAATACGCCAACAAATTAACCCGACACAACAATAACGTGACTTGCATGCCCCAAAACCTCATCACCGCCCTCAACCAAGTCATCCTCGGCAAGGAGCCACAGATCAAGCTGGCGCTGGCCTGTATCCTGGCGCGTGGCCACCTGCTGATCGAAGATCTGCCGGGCATGGGCAAAACCACGCTGGCACACGCCCTGGCCAGGGTGCTGGGGCTGGATTTCCGCCGCGTGCAGTTCACCAGCGACCTGTTGCCCGCCGACATCCTGGGTGTGTCGGTGTATGACCGCAACGCCTCCGCCTTTACCTTTCACCCCGGCCCCATTTTCACCAACGTGCTGCTGGCGGATGAAATCAACCGCGCCACGCCCAAGACCCAGAGCGCCCTGCTGGAAGTCATGGAAGAGCGCCAGATGACGATGGAAGGGGAAACCCGCAAACTGCCGGAACCGTTTATTGTCATCGCCACACAAAACCCGGAAACCCATATTGGCACATTCCCCTTGCCGGAATCGCAGCTCGACCGTTTCCTCATGCGTATTTCACTGGGTTATCCCGATGCCGCATCCGAGCGCAACCTGCTGGCCAATGGCGGCAGCCGCGACAGCCTGCAGGCACTGGCTCCTGCCACCAGCGCGCAGGGGCTGCTGGAAATGCAGCGCGATGTGGCGCGCATCACCATTTCCGATGCGTTGCTGGATTATTTGCAGGCCATCCTCGACTACAGCCGCCGCGCACCGGAGTTCGAGGCGGGCTTGAGCCCGCGCGCCGGGCTGGCGCTGAAACAATGCGCCCAGGCCTGGGCGCTGATGGAAGGCCGCAACTACGCTATTCCCGAAGACCTGCAAGCGGTGCTGCCCAGCGTGGCTGGACACCGGCTGCGTGGCGCACAGGGTGGTGAAGTGAATGCGGCAAGATTATTGACGATAGCAATTCCATAACAACTTAGCCCGCACAACAAAGACTTAAATTAAGTGCTATTATTGGCACCATATTAAATATCTCGAGGCGTATTATGGCTAACACCATTCTGGCGGAAACCACTGCCAGTGTTTCCGAATTAAAAAAGAACCCCATGGGCACCGTCGCAGCAGGCGAAGGCTTTCCGGTCGCCATCCTCAACCACAACGAACCCGCGTTTTACTGCATCCCGGCCAAGGCCTACGAGGCGCTGATGGACAAACTGGAAGACATCGAACTCAACGCCATCGCCGACGCCCGCAAAGATCAACCGGAAATCGCCGTGACGCTAGATGAGCTATAGCCTCAAATTCAAGGAGGAAGCGCTCAAGGAATGGGACAAGCTGGATAACGCGGTGCGTGAGCAGTTCAAAAACAAACTGCAAGAACGGCTGACAAATCCACGCGTCCCGGCCGCAAAGCTTTCCGGCCAAACCGACCGTTACAAGATCAAGCTCAAAAGCGTCGGCTACCGCTTGGTGTATGAAGTCCGTGACGGTGAGCTGGTGGTTATTGTGATTGCTGTCGGCAAGCGCGAGCGGAATGCAGTTTATAAAACGGCGGCGAAACGGTGAGAGTGATGGATACTTATTCGCAAAACTTGAGCACGAAATTCCGATCTATAAAATCAAAAAAATTGTTTTACTGCATGGTGTTAATGCTGTGCTCAGCATATTCAAACTTAGCCTTTGCCGCAAATGAGGTCGCTGGAGAACTAAAAATCAGCAAAGAAATGATTGAACCATTACGCTCGGTTGCTGAAATACTGGGTGTAATTAAAAAAGAATATGTTGATCCAGTTGATGACAGCAAACTCTTGGATGCATGTTTTGAAGAGACAAAACCCACATATGGGTTTAGTTTGGCTACAACTGAAACTCCTTCACGGCAATCGGGAGATTTAAGAGCTTTTGGCAGAGAGTTAAAAAGCAAAAGTTCCGCTTGGGCTCTTAAAGCACAGAACGCTGGCCTGGATGCCTCTGGATACGAAGCATTTGCAGGTCAGTGTATTGAAAGGGTGATGAGTAGCCTGGATTCGGAATCCTCTTATTTCGGAGAGGAGGAGTACCATGATCTGTCAACTAACGCTAATAGCTGGAGCACCGCAAATATTGGCGTGGAGCTTAAGCTGGCAGATAAAGGCGCTCAAATTGTTAGCGTAGAAGATGACGCTCCAGCAGACCAAGGCGGAATAATCGCCGAAGATGTGATTACGCATATTGATAGGGCACCGATTGCTGGGCGTCCGCTGAAAACAATCACCAAACTTCTACGGGGCATGGTGGATTCAAAAGTCACCATTACCTTTACACGCGCAAATGAACCTGCCCCTGTAGATATCACGCTTGTGCGCAAGGTGGTGATTCCCACGGTAAAAACAAAACTGATAGAGCGTAGCTATGGCTATATTCGCATCCCATCGCTTGGGACACAGACAAGCAGCCTATTAGCAAATGGAATCATTGACTTATATGCCAAAAACAATTCACTCAAAGGAGTCATTCTCGATTTGAGAGGAAATCCAGGGGGATTGCTCAATGCCGCAGTTGGTGTATCAGCGGCGTTTTTACCAAAAGATGTTTTGGTGGCGTATACGCAAGGACAGTCAGAACATAGCAACGTGAAACTTATTACGAATCCGAAGGATTTCGAGCACTTTCAGGACAAGACTGCCAATTTGATAATTAAATTACCCGCATCAATTAAAACGCTACCGCTGGTTGTGTTGGTAGATCATCAAACGGCTGCCGGTGCTGAAATGATAGCGGGAGCTTTGCAGGATCACCTTCGTGCCATTGTTATGGGAGCACCTACTTATGGCAGCGCATCCATCAAGACAATTCGTCCTTTGGGGCGTGGCACCACAGGTATTGGGCTAACTACTTCCAGATGGTTCACCCCAAATGGTCGTTCAGTTAATAAAACGGGCATTACACCCGATATTTTGGTTATCGCTGAATCCGGCAAAAAAATTGACAGAACGTCACCCAATGATCTTGCTTTTATGCGGTCACTGGAACTGCTTAAAAATGAGCACCAACAATAAGGATGCTACCTTGCTAGCCAAGGTAGCCGTATCCTGATGGCAGGTACCCTCCGCAGGCAACTCAGCCAGTTGCTGCGTACCGCTCGGCCCACCCAGGGAAGTGCGCTGCTTGACCGTCGCCACGTTTATATCCTCCCCAGCAAGGCAGGCCTGGTATTCGGCCTCATGTTGCTGGGCATGCTGGTCGGCTCTATCAATTACAGCCTCAACCTGGGTTATGCGCTGACTTTCTGGCTGGCCGGACTCGGCCTGGTGGGCATGCTGGCGACCTGGCGCAACCTGGCACACCTGAAACTCGCGCCGGGGAAAGCGCAGCCGGTGTTTGCCGGGGAAATTGCCCGCTTTCCACTGCGCATTGCAGAAACCAAGGGGCGCGCCCGCAGCGCCATCGGCCTGCGTTTCAAGAATGAAGCCGCGGTTTATGGCGATGTAGCGGCCATGGGGGAATCCTGTATCGTTCTGGAGCAATCTGCCAAACAACGCGGCTGGTTGACGCCGGGGCGCGTTACGGTGTTCACGCGTTTTCCCCTCGGCCTGTTCCACACCTGGGGTTATGCCGACCTCAACCTGGCCTGCCTGGTTTACCCCGCCCCCGCGACACACAGCCTGCCGCTGCCACATGCCCTGCCCTGGCAGCATCCGCAGGGCCTGCAATCCACTAGCGGCGATGAGGATTTATCCGGCCTGCGCAGCTACCGGCTGGGCGACTCCATGCGCCGGGTAGACTGGAAGGCGTCTTCACGCGAACAAGGCATGCTCACCAAGACCTTTGAAGGGCAGGGGCAACTGGCGCCCTGGCTGGATTGGGATGCCCTGCCCGGCCACGATACTGAGCACAAGCTGTCGCAGCTTACGCGCTGGGTGCTGGATGCACACGAAGCAGGCGTGGCCTTTGGCCTGCGCCTGCCGGGGCTGACACTGAATCCCGCCAGCGATGAAAACCATTTCCGGGAGGCGCTGAAGGCGCTGGCCCTGTATGGGCAAGCACATGGTTAACCTGAACCAGCTACGTTTACTGTTGCTGTCACTGACCTCGGTATTCGCCCTGCATGCCCCTTGGCAGGCGCCGTGGATACTGATGGTAATCGCGCTGGTCTTCCTGTGGCGTTACCGCCTTGGTGTGCGGCAGGCGCGGCTGCCGAGTTACTGGGTATTGCTGCCCATCCTGCTGCTGTGCCTGGTGGGCGTTTTTCTCACCTTCGGCAGGCTTGGCGGGCGCGATTCCAGCATTGCCCTGTTTTCGCTGTTGATGGCGCTGAAACTGATGGAAACAAAATCCACCCGTGACCTGACGATCATGGTGCATCTGGGCTTTTTCCTCACCATCTGCACCTTCCTGTTTTCGCAAGGTATTGCCATCGCAGTGCTCACGGTGATTCCGGTGATATTGCTCACCGCCACGCTGGTTGCGCTCAACCGGGCGCCGGATACTGTGCTGGCCACCATACCGCTCAAACAGACCCTGCAATCCGCAGCCACTTTGCTGGGGTTGGCGCTACCCTTGCTGCTAGCCCTGTTTGTGCTGTTCCCCCGCGCGCCGGGGCCGCTGTGGAAGCCACCCAAGGACTCGGTACGCGCATTGTCCGGCCTGGATGAAGAAATGACACCGGGCAAAATCAGCGACCTGACCAAGTCTTATGCCGTGGCTTTCCGGGTGGACTTCCAGGGGCAAAAGCCCCCTACACAAAGTCGCCTGTACTGGCGCGGCCCGGTGCTGAGCCAGTACGATGGCAATACCTGGCGCGTTGACCATAGTACCGACAATCACCCACTACCTGCATGGCAGGCGCTGTCCAGTCCGGTGCAATACACCGTGACCCTGGAGCCACACAACCGGTGCTGGCTTTACCTGCTGGATCTGCCGGTGATGAAGCCGAGCACCGGCACCACCTCCGCCAGCTTTTCCGCGGATTTCCAGTTATTGTCGCGCGAGCCGCTGTTGCAGCGCATCCGTTACGATGCAGCCTCCAGCCTAGAGTACCAGCTAGGGGATGAATTAAGCGAAAGGGAACGTCAGCAGGCCCTGCAACTGCCGGATAGTGGCGACCCGCGCGCGCGCCGACTGGCAAAACAGTGGGCTGAAGAAAACCCCGACCCGCAAAGCATCATGCAAAAAGCCTTGGCCCTGTTCCGCAGCAACTTCACTTACACCCTGCTGGCGCCCCCGCTTGGCGACAATCCGAACGACGACCTGATTTTCAACACCCGCAAGGGATTCTGCGAACATTTTTCCAGCAGCTTCGTTTTCCTCATGCGCGCGGCAGGGGTGCCCGCACGGGTGGTCACCGGTTACCAGGGCGGGGAATTCAACCAGTTGGGCAACTATCTCATCGTGCGCCAGAGTGACGCCCATGCCTGGGCCGAAATCTGGTTGGAAAAGCAAGGCTGGGTGCGCGTGGATCCGACCGCCGCGGTAACTCCGGCACGGGTGGAGTCCGGCATCGCCCAAGCCCTGCCGGAAAATGAGCCACTCCCCGACCTGGCAAGGATGGAACTGACCGCGCCCAAACGCCTGAACCTGGCCTGGGATTCTGTCAACAACAGTTACAACCAGTGGATACTGGGTTACAACCAGAAGCGCCAGACCGAGCTGCTCTCCAGCCTGACCGGCAGCAAGGTGACGCGTGGCGACCTGGCAGTCTGGCTGGTGAGTTCACTGATCCTGATGGTGGGCTTGCTTGCCTGGTTCATGCTGCGCCCTGCCAAGCACAAACTGGATGCAGTACAGGCTGCATGGCAGGACTTCCGCAAAAAACTGGGCAAGGCGGGCATCCCCCACCAGCCAGAAGAAGGCCCACGCGATTTCGCCTTGCGCGCCAGCACCAGGCTGCCCGCCAGCAAGGCAGCCATCACCCGCATCCTCCAGCATTATCTCGACCTGCGTTACGGCGCGCAGCAAAGTGACGCCACCGTGAGAGAATTGCAAACCATGGTCAAACAATTCAAGCCACAATGAACGATGAAGACTACATGAAACTCGCGCTGGCGCTCGCGCAACAGGCTGCCGATGTGGGCGAGGTGCCGGTAGGCGCACTGGTGGTCAAGGATGGCGAGATTATAGGGCGCGGTTACAACCATCCCATTTCCGGCGCTGACCCCAGTGCCCATGCGGAAATGGCGGCCTTGCGCGATGCCGCCCATCACCTTGGCAATTACCGGCTGGTGGGCTGCGCCCTGTATGTGACGCTGGAGCCCTGCGCCATGTGTACCGGGGCCATCCAGCATGCCCGCATCACGCGGCTGGTGTTCGGCGCCAGCGACCCCAAAACCGGGGCTTGTGGCAGTGTGGTCAACCTGATGGCAGAAGAAAAACTCAACCATCATTGCGAAGTCACTTCCGGCATTCTGGCCGAACAATGCGGCCGTATATTGAGCGATTTTTTTGCAGCCAGAAGAAAAAAATAATTCACGCAACAACCCTATCCTGATCGCTCATTTGCCCTGATAATTGAGGCTGTGAGCAAGCATTTCGATATCCTCATCATCGGCGCCGGCCCCAGCGGACTTTCTGCCGCTGCCCATGCCGCCGAACTTGGCGCTTCCTACCTCGTGTTGGAGGCCGAAGCCCAACCCGCCAGCACCGTGCGCAAATACCAGCGTGGCAAACACGTCATGGCCGAGCCGCGCGGCCTGCCCACCCGCAGCCCGCTGCCGTTTGCCGCCGCCACACGCGAAACCGTACTGGAGCGCTGGGAAGCCGCCATTGCGGAATACAACGTCAACATCCGTTATGAAGCCAAGGTCACCGGCATACGCCCCAAGGGCAAAAAACTGGAAGTGGAGCTGGCGGATGGCAACAAGCTGACAGGCAACCATGTGGTGCTGGCCATCGGCGTACAGGGCAACCTGCGCAAGCTGGAAATTCCCGGTGGCGACGTGCCGCAGGTGCAATACCAACTGGATGACCCCGACGCCTACCAGAACGAGACAATAGTCGTGGTGGGCGGTGGTGACAGCGGCGTGGAAAACGCGCTGGCGCTGGCTGGGCGCAACCAGGTCGTCATCCTCAACCGTGCCGAGGATTTCAGCAACTGCCGCGAAAGCAACCTGACCCAGCTCACCGAGGCACGGCAGAAAGGCACGCTGGACTGGCTGGTGCAGACCAAGCCGCAAGCCATAGAAGAGAACAGCCGGGGCGAATTCCCCATCACCGTGGTGGCGCAAACCCCAGAAGGGATTGAGCGCATCCCCTGCCACCGGGTGATTGCCCGTCTTGGCGCGTTGCCTTCGCGCCCGCTGCTGGAAAGTTTTGGCATCGCCTTCCCCTCCGACGACCCCACCGCAATGCCTCGGCTCAGCCCGCATTACGAATCGAATGTGCCGGGGCTTTACATCATCGGCGCGCTGGCAGGCTACCCGCTTATTAAGCAGGGCATCAACCAGGGTTACGAGGTTATTGAATACATCCTGGGCAACGAGGTAGAACCCGCTGACACCGCCCTGTTGCGGCAGAAGTTCGCCAACTTCTGCGAAGGCCGCAGCATTGAGGAAGTCCTGGAGAAAATCCAGCGCAATGTGCCGCTACTGGCCTTGCTCAACACCCTGCAACTGCGCGAAATGGTACTGGAAAGCAAAATCCTGCAACCCGCGCCCGGCGAAGTGATTTACCAGCGCAACGATTACAGCACCGAGTTTTATTCGGTGATCGAAGGCGATCTGGAGGTACTGATAGACGAGGATGACAAAGCGGATGCGGTCATTCAGGCGGGTGAATTCTTCGGCGAAATGGGGCTGGTGTCGGGCCGCCGTCGCGCCACCACGGTGCGGGCACGCACAGCCTGCGTGCTGATCGAGTCGCCACGCCATGTCATGCTCAAGCTGCTGAGCTCGTCCCATGCCATACGCCGCATGCTGGATGAAGTCGGGGTGAAGCGCACGGTACACACCTGTATCGGCATTTCGCTCAGCATGGATGACCTGGACTATCTGGCGCAGAGCGCCGTGTTGCGCCGCTACGAGACTGGTGATGAACTCTTCCACGAAGGTGACGAGGCGGACGGACTGTATCTGATACAGCGTGGCTCTGTCACCGTATCGCGCATGATAGGCGGCAAGGAAGTCGTACTGTTCTACGTGGCTGCCGGTAATTATGTGGGTGAAATGGCGCTGGTTTCCGGCGAGCCGCGATACGGTACGGTACGCGCCGCAATCGCCACCGAGGCGGTATTTATCGAAGCCAGCCGCATGCGGGAAATCATTGCGCGCAACCCCGATATCCGCAATGAACTGGATGCGCGCTACCTGCAGCGCTTGCAGGAGCAGGAACGGCGCCGGCAACTGGAAACCAGTGTGGAAAGCGGCGGCGCGGCGGGCGGACAGTCATCCAACCTGATTTCCTTCCTGCTCCAGCAGGGGGTGGGTGAGGCCACGGATATCCTGCTGATAGACGAATCGTTGTGCGTGCGCTGCAATCACTGCGAGCAGGCCTGTGCTGATACACACGGCGGTGCGTCACGCCTGATCGAGACAC
>WBZT01003419.1_pt1 | contig 10405 bp, 9 predicted proteins | sample 5204241 | NCBI WGS metagenome assembly WBZT01 (sample SAMN12344358, study PRJNA552823) | activated sludge metagenome | biome: Activated sludge suspended growth; feature: Nitrification reactor; material: Wastewater; isolation source: activated sludge from nitrification reactor of wastewater treatment...
GTGCGTTCAGCCCCCCTCGATGAGGCTGCCCGGGCTCGGTTGCGCGACATCCATGCGCGCTCCGTCGCCGAACTCGGCGACGCGTTGGCCCCCGATCTGGTCGCCGAGCTGGATCGATTGTCACTGCCGTTCGCCGAGGGCAGTGATCCGTCCGAGGCAGAGTTGCGCATCGCGCAGGCTCAGTTGGTCGGATGGCTCGAAGGCTTGTTCCATGGCATCCAGACGGCCTTGTTCGCGCAGCAGATGGCAGCACGCGCGCAACTCGAGGAGATGCGCCGGCGCGCGATCGGTCCCAACGCGATGGGCATGGTGCCCGGTGATGCCGGCAGTCCCGGCGGTCAACCGCAGCAACGGCCTCCCTCTGGGCCTTACCTCTAAGGATCAGATCATCGATGAAAACCAGATCGTCCACGAGAGCTGACTCACCAATACAGGCCGATTCATCACCGGGTGCCGCGCTCGCCACAGACGAGTGGAGATTCGAAGCAACGTATGAGGCAGCGAGGTCCGACGATGCTTGACCCCCGGACTGTCCGAACCGACCCCGACGCCGTGCGAGCGTCGCAGCGCGCCCGAGGAGCCGACGCCGGCCTCGTCGACAGCTACCTGCAGACCGACACTGAACGCCGTGCCGCTATCGGCCAGTTCGAGACGCTGCGCGCCGAACAGAAGCAGTTGGGTAAGGCGATCGGACCCGCGCAGGGAGCGCTCCGCCAGGCCGCAGATGGTCCCGACCGAGACCAGCGGCAGGCGATGGTCGACGGCCTCATGGCCCAGGCGGCTGACCTGGCGGGCCAGGTGAAGGAGGCGGAGTCGCTGGTCAGTGAACTCCAGCAGCGTCAGGACACCCTCGCCCTGCAGCTGGACAACCTGGTCGATCCCGCTGCGCCGGTCGGGACCGAGGCGGACTTCACGGTCATCACCGAAGTCGGCGTCCCCCGCGACTTCGCTGCCGAGGGCTTCGCGGCCCAGGACCACCTCGCATTGGGCACGCGGCTCGGTGCCATCGACGTCGAGCGCGGCGCGAAAGTCTCCGGAGCACGGTTCTTCTACCTCACCGGCGACGGAGCCCTGCTGGAGTTCGCTCTGCTCAACCTCGCGATCTCGCTGGCCACCGCCAACGGCCTGGTACCGGTCATCCCTCCCGCGCTGGTCAATCCTGCGGCGATGGAAGCCACGGGGTTCTTGGGGCAGGCAGCCGAGAACGTGTATCACCTGGCCGACGACGACATGTATCTGGTCGGAACGGCCGAAGTGCCGCTGGCCGGATTCCATGGCGACGAGATCCTCTCCGAGTCCGACCTGCCGCTTCACTACGTCGGCTTCTCGCCTTGCTTCCGCAGGGAGGCCGGGTCCCACGGCCGCGATACCCGAGGCATCATCCGCGTGCACCAGTTCGACAAGGTCGAGATGTTCACCTACTGCACCCCCGAGCGAGCGGTCGCTGAACACGAGCAGCTCCTCACCTGGGAACGCGAGTTCATGGATGAACTGGAGATTCCCTACCGCGTCATCGACGTCGCGACCGGTGACCTGGGAGCGAGCGCAGCACGCAAGTTCGATATCGAGGCGTGGATACCCACGCAAGGGCGCTACCGCGAGGTGACGTCAACCTCGAACTGCACGACGTTTCAGTCACGTCGACTGAACACCCGCTACCGCGACGCGTCCGGCCAGGTGTCAGCAGTCGCGACCCTCAACGGGACCCTGGTGGCGATGCCCAGGATCATCGTCGCGCTGCTGGAGAACCACCAGACTGCCGCCGGTGATGTCGCCGTTCCCCGTGCTCTGCGCCCGTTCCTGGGCGGCCGGGATCTGCTGGCCCCGCGCCCGTGAACCCAGCCGAAATCCGCGCTGTCGCCTCCGATCTGGACGGCACCTTGCTGCGCCGGGACATGTCGGTCTCGGCATTCACCCGCAGTGAGTTGCACCGCGTGGTCGCGACCGGACGCATGCTGGCTTTCGTGACCGGGCGCCCGCCGCGGTGGATGCCTCCGATCATCGCGGCCACCGGCCATGACGGGATCGCCGTGTGCGCCAACGGCGCCGTCGTCCTCGATGTCAGAAGCGAACAGATCGTGGCTCATCACGTCTTACCGCCCGCGGAGTTGGGCGAAGTGTGTGCTGTGATCCGCACCGAGATGGGGTCCGATGCGCGATTCGGGGTCGAGCTTGCGCCGGTGGGTCCCATGACGGGCTCCCGCCTGGTTCACGAGTCCGGATTCTCGGCTTTGCTGCCCGCTCCGCAAGACGTCCTCCCGCTGGGGGAGTTGGTGACCTCCGCCGACGCGGTGAAGCTGCTCGCCCGCGGCACTGGCCCGGTGTCGCAGACCGAGGAGATCGCCGCCCGGGTCCGCGCAGCGACGGGTGACGTCGTGACGGTCAGCCACTCCAGCCGCACCACCCAGTTGCTGGAGATCGCGCCTGCGGGGATCACCAAGGCGAGCACTCTGGCTGAGGTCGTCGCGGTCGCAGGGTTCGGGGCCGCGGATGTCGTGGCATTCGGGGATATGCCCAATGACATTCCCATGCTGCAGTGGGCCGGATGGGGCATCGCGGTTGCCGACGCGCACGCTGCGGTGATCGCGGCGGCGCAGGAAGTGGTCCCTGATGCGGATCACGACGGCCCGGCCGGGTGGCTGGCGGCGCACCTGCAGTGACCGCTGCGGCGTCCACGGTGGACCCCGCAAAACGGACACGGAGGGCTGCGATCGGGAACTGTGAGCCAGGCCACAGGATGGTCGATGTACTCACACCGATCGTGAAGAGACCTACGGAATCCACATATCCCGGGTCATCATCTGCGCTCAGAGTGTGGCGCGCGTCTCACTACACCGTGTGAACTACTTCTTGGAATGTTCTCAGGTTCCTCTCATAGATGTCCGACTATCGGCGGAGATAGTTGAGCACACCCCCACTTCGGGCACACGGTCTCCCAATCGCCACCGGCAATCGGGACCAACCCATGACACCGGAAGCGACCCGAGCGAGATCCGCTCCGGCAGCCACCACTGCCCGATCGCGACAGCCCCGCCAGGGGCGGAGGAGATCCTGTGACTTCGCAGACCACCCGGCTCATGGCCGGTACTGCCGCGGCAGTGCTTGCCGGAACCGCACTGGCGGTCGCACCGACACTCGACACGACCGCAGCGGCCGGTACCCGCGTCATGGTCAAGGACGTCAAGCGCGCCACTGAGTTGCGCGAGCGGGTCGCCACCATCGCCCGGGCCCAGCGCGGCGATCGCTACGTGCTCGGCTCCACCGGCCCGCGAGCGTTCGACTGCTCCGGCTTGGTCGTCTACTCGTACAAGAAGGCCACCGGCATCGACCTGCCGCGCACGTCCTATCAGCAGCGTGACCACCTGGAACGCGTCTCGGCGAAGAACCGGCGCGTCGGAGACATTGTCGTTGTCCACGGCGGCGGCCACGTCGGCATCTACATCGGCAACGACCGCATCGTCCACGCCTCCACCCCGGCCACGGGAGTGAAGGTCACGGAACTGAGCGGTTCCTACGGCCGTTCCGTTTCCGGCTACCGCCGGGTGATCATTCCCCGCTGAGCGGTACCCCGCGCGATCCCTGGGAGAACCCAGCCCATCCCGACAGCCGTCCCGAACCCTGAACCGAACCCCGCCTTCGAATCCGACCAGGAGCACACCATGACCAACCCCACCCGGACCCCCGCCCCCCAGAAGAGCACCAACCAGACGAGCACCAGCCAGAAGAGCACCACCCGGACCCGAGTTCTCACCACCGCGGTGGCTGCCGGGATCGCCGGTGCAGCCCTCGCCGCAAACCCGGTCGCTGCCAGCGCCTCCCCTGCCGCACCGGCCGCGCCCGGCACGGCCAAGATCAAGGCCACGAACGCTGCGCGGGCCGACCTCATGCGCGAACGGGTCGCCCAGATCGCCAAAGATCAAAAGGGGGAACGTTACATCCTGGGCGCCACCGGACCCCGCGCTTTCGACTGCTCCGGCCTCGTCGTCTACTCGTACAAGAAGGCCACGGGCAAGACGCTGCCCCGTACCTCGTACAGCCAGATCCGCGCCATCGAGCACGTCAAGCCCAAGAACCGCAAGGTCGGCGACGTCGTGTTCTTCCGCGGAGGTGGCCACGTGGGCATCTACCTCGGCCAGAGCCGCATCGTGCACGCCTTGAATCCGGGCGCCGGTGTGCGGATCGACAGCACCAAGTCCGGGTGGAGCGGCAGCAACATCTCCGGCTACGGCCGCGTGATCATCCCCGGCTGATCCCCCGATCTGAGGAGCACGGTCAGCGGCCCGAGCGGATGGCGGCCAGCCACTCATCGGCCGCCGCGTAATCGAAGTCACTCACCCCGGTCGGCAAGTCGGGAGTGCGGCCGTCCAACCTCGGGTACGAGCCGAGGAACACGACATCCGCACAAGCGCGCCGAAGGCCCATCAGGGCTTCGCCCACCCGCGCTTCCGCAACATGCCCCTCGATGTCCGCCGAGAAGCAGTAGTCACCCAACGCGTGCCGGGTCGGGCGGGACTCCAACCGAGTCATGTTGATGCCCCGGACCGCGATCTCCGTCAAGATCTCCAGCAGAGCTCCGGAGCGGTTGGCGCGCATGAACAACAACAGGCTCGTCTTGTCCGCACCGGTCGGGCCCGGCAGCCGGCCGGGCCGCTCCACCTGCACGAACCGCGTCACGGCTTCCCGGTTGTCCGCGATGTCGCTGACCAGTGGCGCCAACCCGAAGTGTCGCGCGGCCAGGGCATTTCCGATGGCTGCGTCGAACTGAGCAGTACCCGCCGCCAACTCCTCGGCCGCCCCTGCCGTTGACCCTGTTGTCACCACCACCGCCTGCGGCAGATTCTCATGCAGCCACCGGCGGCACTGGGCGGCGGCGTGCGGGTGAGTGCCCACCGCGGTGATGTCGTTGAGGGCTAGGTCAGCCGCGGCCATAAGAGTGAACCTGACGGGGACAGCCGCTTCGGCGGTGATCCGCAGCGCGGGCTCAGCGCTGAGTTCGTCCAGCGTGCCGGACACCGACCCTTCGACCGAGTTCTCGATCGGCACCACCGCAGCCGTTGCGGCCCCGGCCCGGACCTGGTCCAACGCAGCGATCACCGAAGCCGCCGGTTGGACCGCGGCATCGGCGGGCGCGAGCTGTTGCACGGCACTGTGCGCGAAGGTCCCCTCGGGACCGAGGTAAACGATCATCGCCGGGGACCCGCGACCCTGACCCGGATGCGAGCGGCCGTCATGGAGTCCCTCGCAGCGCTTGGGCCACGGCCTGATCCTCTTCCGGAGACAGGTCACGCTGACCGCTGCTCGACGTGACGGGCACCTGCTTGAGGTAGGAGCGCGTCTCACCCCGACCGTGGATAGCGGTGAGAACGATGCCACGGCCGGATTCGTCCACGAGCGCTGCGCTGAATGACATCCGCCCACCGAGGTCCTCGAATGCGTCATAACGCACGACCCCCACTCGGCTGATTCCCGACGTCGCACCGGCCGCCTCAAGGCGAGCCAGGCGGAGCTCCACATCCGCGACGTCGCCTGGCGCGGTTGCGGCCGGGCGCGCGGGACGGTCGGCGTCCGCCAACCACTCCTTGGCCCGGCGCTCCACAACATCAGCGCGACGCAGGGCCAGGACCGCGACGGCCAGCGCCACCACGGCCAGCACGATGCTCACGACGGTCACGTCGAAAGAGTATCCGCAGCGATCCCATCCACCCATCCTGCCGCCGGCAACGACGGCCCCTCGGCGGATGGGAGCTATCGTGACGGCCATGGCCCACCACGATTCCCACGCGGGCCCACCCGGCCAAACCGGCCCACCCGGCCCAACCGGACCAACCGGACCAACCGGCCCCCAATCTCAGGTGCCCTTACCGAGCCCCGGTCCCCAGACGGGTTACGCAGACCTCGGGTTCGCCCGCGTCGACATCGATCGGCTGGCACGAACGGGAGATCCCGAGGTCGTCTACGGTGCCGGCAAGGACACCCCCCAGGTGGCCGACATTCTGCGCCACCTGCACACCGCCCATCCTCACCGAGCGGCACTGGCCACCCGGGTCGGCGACCCCCGGGGAGTCGCCGGAGAACTCTCGGACCTCCCCGTCGTTGTCCATGAGGAGGCTCGGGCGGTCGTCGTCGGTGAGATCCCGACCCCAGTCGGGCTTGTGGGAATCGTGTCCGCCGGCACTTCCGACGGAGCTGTGGCCGCCGAAGCGGAACTTTCGGCCCGGGTCCACGGCGCGGGCACCACTCGGATCACCGATGTCGGTGTGGCCGGACTGCATCGTCTGCTCACCGTCCGGGACACCCTCGAGGAGTGTGATTGCCTCATCGTTGTCGCCGGGATGGAAGGAGCGCTCCCGAGTGTGGTGGCGGGGTTGACCGGCACTCCCCTGGTGGCGGTCCCGACCAGTGTCGGATACGGCGCATCGTTCGGTGGCATTGCCGCACTTCTGGCCATGCTCAACTCCTGCGCACCCGGAGTGGTCGTCGTGAACATCGACAACGGGTACGGCGCCGGGGTGCACGCCGCCCGCATCGCCCGCCGGATCGGCGCCGCAGGATGACCGTCCTTCACATCGACGCCACGGCAGGGGTCGCCGGGGACATGCTCTTGGCCGCCCTGATCGACGCCGGCGCCGACCGGGAAATGGTCCACGCCAGCATCACCGCGGTGCTTCCGGGGGCGACCGTCGAGTTCGACGAGGTCCGTCGGTGTGGGCTGCGTGGCCTGGCCACCACAATCGGCGCCCCACCGGATTCGCCACACCGCCGCTGGCGGGACCTTCGGACTCACCTCAGCTCAGCTGAGTTGGCGGAACCAGTGCGGCGCGGATCTCTGGAGGTCTTCGCAGCTCTTGCCCACGCCGAGGGCACCGTGCACGGAATCGAGCCCGACGATGTGCACTTCCACGAGGTTGGCGCCTGGGACTCCGTGTGTGATGTCGTCGGTGTCGTCGCCGCAGTGGCCACCTTGGGGCCCATGTCGATCACGTCGAGTCCACTGGCGACGGGTGCTGGATCAGTGGACACCGAGCACGGCATCATGCCCGTGCCGACACCAGCGGTCGCCCAACTGATCGCGACAGCGGGCGCGCCCGCCGAGCCGGGTCCTGCTCGGTTCGAAGCCTGCACACCCACCGGGGCCGCGCTGGTCCTGCACTTGACGGACTCCTGGCAGCCGGGGCCCAGTCAGCGGACCCACAAAGTCGGGGTCGGGGCCGGCTCGGCCGATCCTGCGACCCACGCCAACGTGACCCGCGTGTTCGTCGGGGAACCGGTGGTTGGATCCGGCGCCGTCCCCGAACCCACGGCAGTCGTGCTGGCCACCAACATCGACGACATGGATCCTCGGTTGTGGCCGGATGTTCTTGCGCAGTTGCTCGACACGGGAGCCTCAGATGCCTGGCTGACTCCGATCGTCATGAAGAAGGGTCGCCCCGCGATGACTCTCTCCGTTCTGTGCTCCACCTCGATCCACCCCCAGGTCGCGAGCGCCATCATGGCGCTGACCCCAGCGATCGGGATGCGCGTCGAGCCTGTGGGCAAGATCACCGCCGACCGTCGAGTGACGACTGTCGACGTGATCGGGCAACCGATTCGCGTGAAAGTCGCCTCCTGGCAGGGCCGCGTCGTCAACGTCCAACCCGAGTGGGGGGACGTCATCGCGGCTGCTCAGGCGGTCGGCCGACCGCCCAAGGAAGTCCTGGCACGTGCGCACGAGAGCGCCAGTCCTCTCTGGGAAGCCGCGGACCTTCTCAATCCGTAGCCAACGGGAGCATCTCTTGGTATTTCGGTGTTGAAGTGCTTGCGTTTCCGGCGCGATCCGGATACGTTTCTCCGTTCGAGCGTCGCTGCATCCCCCGTCGGCGGCGCTCGAACCTCTTTTTCGGGTTGCGCTCTTGGTCAGCTCTGTAGTTCCCGCCACACTTCATCGCGCCAGGTCAACACTTCACGTGGGTGATTCGTGATGATCGCATCGACTCGCTCGGACATGCAGAACCGCACGTCCTCCGCGGTGTCCACAGTCCACACGTGAATCCGGTACCCATCGGACCGCCACCGCCGCACCATCACCGGTTCACTTCGAAGTACGTCGATCGACGGACCCGCGATCTGCGCTCCGAAGGGCAACTGACCCACGCGCTGCAACATGGGGACCTTGTCCATCAGGTAGACGGTCGGCACCTGCGGGGCGAGTTCACGCATCCGACGCAGTGCGATCGCCGCGAACGACATGACCCGCACACCCTTGCCGTCACTCAACCCATGCCTCTCCAGAGTCCGGACGAGGACCTGCTCGGTGTATCCGCCGTATCGCGTGGGGTGTTTCGTCTCGATCGCTAGGTCGATGGGACGATCGGCTCCCGTGGTCAACTCCAGAAGATCATCCAGGGTGAGAATCTCCCCCTCACCAGGGTTCTGGGGATCCCACCACGATCCGAAGTTGTGTTCCTGCAACTGCTCCAGAGTCTGGTTGGACACCCTGCCGCGGCCGGTGCTCGTGCGATCGATCCGAGGGTCGTGCACCAGCACCAAGTGGCCGTCGGCGGTCAACCGGACATCGCACTCCAACGCCTCTGCGCCCGAATCGATCGCCGACTGGTAGGCCTCAGCCGTGTGCTCGGCGGCCACCGCGCTAGCCCCCCGGTGGGCGACCACCTGGGGGAAGACGAGCGCCTGGGCCATGGCACCAGGATTGCCCATCGTGGGGATCGACCGCGCGACCGGCGCACGAAGATTCCGCCAACAGTCGCTGACGCTCAGCCCGGTCGGCCCCGTCAGCCCGCCAGCCGATTGGCCTCAGCCCTGAGGAAGGATCACGCCGGGGTTGAACAACCCCGTGGGGTCAAGAGCGTGCTTCACGGCTGTCATGGCCGCGAGTTCGGCCGGGGAGCGGCGTAACGACAACATCTCGGCTTTGTCCCGCCCGACGCCGTGCTCCGCCGAGAGGGAACCCCCGAACTCCGAAACGATACTCAGCACCGTCCGGTCCAGTGTGAGGTCGGGCTCCGAGGTTGCCTGGAGATGGAGGCTGCCTTCGACGACGTGACCGAACACCCCCCAGCGGTCCACCCGGGTGCTGAGTTCCCGGCCGATGCGGCCGACAGCGGAGTCGAGGGCGGGCAAGGGCAGCGTGATGTCGTACTTGTGCAGGACACGCCCCCCGGCCCGAAGTGTTGTCCACCACTCCGCCTGACCCTCCCGAACCCGCCACAGCGCACGGCGCTCCGGCTCGTCGACGGCGACCACGACCTCGTCCACAGAGATCGCCCCCCTAGCGGAAGCGAGGGCGCTCTCAGCGGCATGGGTGAGGTCCGCAGCCAACGTGTCGACGGCTGATTCCGGGTCGGTTCGACCGATGTCCAGTTCCACGATCAGGATGTAGCCCGCGGCCACGTCGGCGATGGGGTCTCGCGCACCGAGCGACGGGGCGGAATCGCGCCAGGAGCGGCCATCCACCACCTCGCCGGCCAGGAGCCGGAATGACGTTGACGCGGCGTGGGCGATGTCGATCGCCGCCGCGAGAGAGTCGACGGGGAAGCCCAGAGTCAACGGGGGACCGGGAGGACGATGGAGTTTCAGGCATGCGGCGGTCACGATCCCGAGGGTTCCCTCCGAACCGCACAGCAAGTCCCGCAACGAATACCCGGTGTTGTCCTTGGGCAGTCCGCGCAGATCGTCGATGACGCTCCCGTCCGCGAGTACCGCCTGAATCCCCATCAACTGCGCTCGGGTGCTGCCGTAAGCGCAAACGTGCATTCCCCCCGCGTTGGTCGCGATCGTGCCGCCGACCGTGGCCGAGTCACGCGCGGCCAGATCGACACCGTAGTACCAGCCCGCCGCCACAGCCGACTGCTGCAGATCGGCCAGCGTCACACCGGAGCCGACGATCGCTGTGCCCGCCCGGGCGTCAACGACACAGTCCGTCAGCTCGGCGAGGCTTACCACCACGGTGGGCTGCGCGAGGTCGGCGATGGTGCTGCCGACCAGGCCCGTGTTGCCGCCCATGGGGATGATCGCCGCCCCGAAGTCGCGACAGATCGCAACTGTGCGGCTGACCTGCTCGACGGTCGTGGGTCTGACGAGGACGTCCGCGCTCCCGCGTCGGCCCAGCCAATCGGTCACGAATGCATCGGGAACCGGGGTAACGGCGCGGTGCGATCCGTGGGCAGCCTGCGACTCCCCGAGTGCGGCCTGCGGCTCCCCGGGCGCGGCCTGCGGCTCCCCGAGGGCTGCCTGCAACTCCCCGAGGGCTGCCTGCGGCTCCCCGAGGGCTGCCTGCAACTCCAAGAGCAGGGTCATGCCGCTCATCATGGCGGCTGAGGACCCGGGCAGCGACCTTGCCCCCGGATCCACGCCCAACCCCCAGGCCTGCCAAGCGCCCCGAGGGCCCACGAGAGCGTGTGGCCGCACC
>WBZT01003421.1_pt1 | contig 10402 bp, 9 predicted proteins | sample 5204241 | NCBI WGS metagenome assembly WBZT01 (sample SAMN12344358, study PRJNA552823) | activated sludge metagenome | biome: Activated sludge suspended growth; feature: Nitrification reactor; material: Wastewater; isolation source: activated sludge from nitrification reactor of wastewater treatment...
GCTGGCGGTGCCCGCCGCCGCCTGGGCGTGGTGGCACGCCGGGGTCCTGGCCGACGACCGCCAGGCCGTCGAGCCCTCGGTGGGTCGGTTGGAGCGGTGGCGGGCCACGCTGGCCGCCTGGGCCGGGCTGACGTTCCTCGCTGTGCTCGGCGGGCTGATCGGCGCCGCCGCCATCGGGGGCGGCTGGTGGCCGTGGTGGCAGGCCGGTCCGGTCGCGTGGGTCGCCGCCTGGGCGGCGCCCGCCGCCGCCCTGGTCGCCCACGTCGCGAAGACCGCGGAGCGCGAGACCCGGACCGAGATGCGGCCCGTGAACCCGTTGAAGGTCGAGCGGCGAGAGGCCCGCCGCCTGGCACGCCGCCGGAGCAAGGCGACTGTCGAGCTGGACCGGTCCGAGGACCGGCGCCGGGCGGCGCCCGTCCCGCTCAAGACCCAGGACGGCAGCCGAGGCATCGGCCGCTGGGTGGACGGTGACCGGGCCCTCAACGCCGCCGGGGTGGCGGTCCTGCCAGCCGCCTCGGTCGCACAGCACGGCCTGACGACCGGCCTCACCCGCTCGGGCAAGACGACGCTGGTCATGCGCCTGGCCCGAGCCGGCGCCGCATCCGGAAGCCCCACGATCTGGCTGGACTGCAAAGGCGACATCGCCGACGCCGCCCGCCTGGCCGTCGCCCTGAAGCACGACCCGACCCTGCCGCCCGGCTCGCTGTTCCGGCTGGTCGGCTGGGCCGGCGGGCACGTCCTGCCCGTCGAGGCCCAACTCGACGGACTGTCACCGCCGCCGCTGCCGGCAGGGCTGACCGGCATCGACCCCGGCATCCCGTGGGTCGATGAGATCGTGCAGCGCCTCGCCGCCGCCTCACCGGCCTGGCAGGAGTCGGCGTTCCACGCCGGGCAAAATCGGGCCGCCGTCCGGGACGCCCTGCTGTCCCGCACCGTCGAGGACTGGCTGGCCCAACCCAACTTCTGGACCGCCCTGGCTGACCGGGTGGCATCCGTCGAGGAAACTTGGGCGGGCATCTCGGACCTGGCCCGCAAGTCCGACGCCGCCGCCGACGCCGCACCCAAGTCGGTGCGGCTCCAGGTCGAGGCCGAGCTTCGCCGCTGGGCGTCCGGTGGCGGCCGGCTCGTCGCCGGCCCGCACCAGCTCGGCACCGAGCTGGTCCAGTGGGTCAGCCTGCCGGTGGCCGCCCAGAAGGAGGCCACCGGGTTCGGGGCCACGATGCTGCTCGCCGCCATCCGGGCTTGGGCGGTGAACCGCCCGCCCGGCTCGCCGCCCGTCACGGTCGTGGTGGACGAGATCCATTCCCTCGGGAAGCTCGGGATCGACTTCCTCGCTGAGGCCATCACCCAGGTCGCCGCCGCCGGGGTCCGCATCATCATCAGCACCCAGACACCGTCCAACCTGCGCGAGCTCGTGGAGAGCGCCCGATGGGACGGCATCGCCCAGAACCTCGGCTGGTGGATCACGGGCAAGATGGTCGAGACCGACGACTTCGTTGAGAGGCTCGGCACTCGCAAGCGGATGCACCACACCTTCCAGACCGACGCCGGCCAGGGCGCCACCGGCCTCGGGTCGGTGCGGATGGAGGAAGCCCTGCGGGTCGAGCACGACCGGATCGCCCGCCTCGAGCAGGGCCAGGTCATCATCTCCACCGCCGCCCGCCAGTGGGCCGAGGCCGTTGTGCCGCCGCCGCCGGAGCCGGGAAGCCCGCAGGGCATCGAGGCCGCCGCCCTGGCCGCCGGCTGGGCTGCCCACACGGCGCCGTGGACCGTGCCGCTGGGCGGGATCGCCCCGCCCGCCGAACTGACCCCAGGGGTGCCGCACCCCTAGCCTGCCCGGCGGTGAGGCGGGCAGCGAGGCGGGCGTGGGGATGCTGGGCGGTCGCCGCCGCCTGCCAGACCCCCGCGGTCCTGCTCAGGTGGTGGATCGGCACCCGCTGGCTCGCGCCCATCCCGTTCCGGATGGTTGGGGTGCAGGACATCGGCGGTCGCCAGGTGACCCCTACCACCACGGTTCACCCGGACCTGTGGGGCAGCGGCATCCGCATCGAGTGGATCGTCCTGGCGGTCGGGACCGCCTGGGCGCTGTGGCGGGTCGCCTGGTCGCTCGTCGCGATGCTCACCCGCCCGCCGATCCCGAGGGGGATCGCCAAAACGGTCGGCTGGCGCCGCCCGCTGCCGGCAGAGCGGCGGACCATCGACGAGACTCTGGCGCCGCTGCGTCAGGCCGCCGAGGAGCGGGGCCTGCCGTGGCGTGACCCCCGATGGTGGGTCATCGACCGGCACGGCTGGCCGGGAATCGAACGGGTCGGCGGAACGCTCATCGCTGAAGTGGACGCCCTCGACCCCGACCCGGCGGCGAGGGCGGCGAGGACGGCCCAGGTGGCCGCCGCCGCCGGGGCGCTGGCGTCGGCGCCGGTCGCCGGGCTGGACCCGGCGCTTCTGCGGCTCCTGGCCCGCCGCACGGCGCTGCGTGGCGCCGCTCTCGCCGGGCAGCCCATCGAGGCGCCGGGCCTCGATGCCGCCTGGCGGACCGACGACGGGCGGGCCGCCGCCCAGGTCGCCGCCGAAGGCGCCGAAGGGCTCATCCGCAAGACCGCCGGGTGGGTGCTGTTCATCGCCTCGGGCGGCTGGGGCCTCGGGCTGCTCGCTGACCTCGGCGCCGGCGAGGTCGCCGAGCAGGCCGCCGTCCTCGACGCCGACCGGTGGGCCGTCGAACTCGGCGCCGGTCCCGAGCTGCTCGAGTGGCTCCACCTGGCGGCGCCGGTCCTCGACCGGCCCGCACCCTGGCGGTGGGTGGCCCCACCGGGGACCGCCGAACGCCGCGAGGTCATCGAGGACGCCCTGCTCGGCGGCTGATCCGCCCGCACCCACACCCCCAGGCGGGTCGCTTGCGGGCCTCTCAGGCCCGCACAGCGGCCCGGTTTCAGGCCCGGCGGCTCACAGAACCCTAACTATGAGTTCCTGTAGTTAGGGTTCCGGACGGCGGGCGGTGGGTGCCGAGCCCGGTCATGCGGCCCGCTCGGCGGCGGGAGCGTCGTCGGCGGCCCCTGGACGCATGGAGCACACTGTCTCCATGCACCACCGACGCCTCAACATCCCGACCGAATCGACACGGGTCAGGACGCTCTCCAAGTCGGTGCTCATCTGCGGGAAGGCCGAGGACGCCCTAGACCTCCTACCCGTCCGCAGCGTCCGCACGGCTGTCACCTCGCCGCCCTACTGGTCGCTGCGGGACTACGACGTGGACGACCAGATCGGCCGCGACGACCAGCTCCAGGACTACATCAAGAGCATCGTCCGCACCTTCGACCGCCTGCGCCGGGTGCTCACCGACGACGGGACGGTGTGGCTCAACGTCGGGGACTCCTACACGTCCGGCAACCGCGGCTACCGGGCACCCGACAAGAAGAACCGGGCGCGGGCGATGGCGGTCCGGCCCCGGACCCCGGAAGGGTTGAAGCCCAAGGATCTGATCGGGGTCCCGTGGCGGCTCGCGTTCGCCTTGCAGGACGCCGGGTGGTGGGTCCGCTCCGAGGTCATCTGGTACAAGCCCAACGCACATCCCGAGTCGGTCAAGGATCGGCCGACAAAGGCCCATGAGACGGTGTTCCTGCTCTCCAAGAGCCAGGACTACTACTACGACGTTGGGGCCGTCGTCGGCCCCAACGGGCGGCGCCTGAGGACCGTGTGGGACATCTCCACCGAGCCACGCAAGCGCGAGGACGCCTCGGCCGACGACCACCCGGCCCCGATGCCGATGACCCTCGCCCGCCAGTGCATCGCGATCACCAGCAAGCCCGGCGACGTGGTGGCCGACCCCTACGCCGGTTCCGGCACGACTCTCCTAGCCGCGGAGCAGTTGGGGCGCCGGTGGGCCGGGGTCGAGTTAAGCCCGCAGTTCGCCGACCTGATCGAGCGCCGCCTGAGCGGGCAGTGACCGACCGGGAAGGGTTGAAGGGGCAGATCGACGCGCTGTCCCCGATGGGGGTCCGGTTCGTCGCCCGTCTGGTCGAGGCGTTGTCGTCCCCGGCGACGGCCGCACCGGGCTCCTCGTGGCTCACCGAGGACCCGGAGTGGGTCGAATACTTCGGCCTGGTGCTCACGGCGCACCACGGCAACAGCACCGAGCCGTTGGGCCTGAAGGGCTTTGAGGTTGCGTTCCGCAACGCGTGCGAGGCGGTCGGCTGGGAGGTCTCGCCTCCCGGTTCGGCCACCGAGCGGTTCGTAGACCTCACCGTCACCACCGGCGCCACGGTGCGGAAACTGTCGCTCAAGTCCACCGCGGCCAAGGACCTGTCAGCCACCAAGGCGCACATCTCCAAGCTCACCGAGGCGGCATGGATACAGGACCAGCGGTCGGCGACGACCCGCAAGGCCGCCACGCTCGCCCTGTTCCAGGCCTACCGGAAGGCGGTCGATGCGATCTTGATGCTCCGGGCCTTCCGGGTCGACGGATCGACCCCGACCCGGTACCAGCTAATCGAGATCCCGGCGGCCATCTTCGCCTCGTTGGAGAACGCACCGCTCTCCGCGTTCGCCGCCGACGGCCCGACCATCGACTGCGCCTACAAGGGAGTCGATCCCGCGGCACGGGTGTTGCTGGACCGATCAGACGCCAAGATCACCGTGAAGGCGATCCAACTGGCCTCGTGCGTCGTCCACGCCGAGTGGACCTTGCAACCCGACTAGCCGGTCGCCGCCCTACCGTCGGCCCCAACGGCGCCGACGAGGGCCCTCGACGGCGGCCGTGCCGGCGGTGAGCATGTGGAGCTGCTGCTGGAGCGCCTCGACCAGGAGGCCCCGCTCATCGAGTCGGCCTCGCAGGCCCTCGACCTCGGCCCGGAGGCGGGCGGCCTCGACCCGCAGCTCACCGACTTCGACACGCTCGGCGGTGACGGCCGCAGCGTCCGCTGGTGGGAGCGGTCCGGTCGTCTGCACCAGCAGACCCGAAGCCAGGAGGTCGGTCGCCGGGATCAGCCAAGGCGAGCGCGGGTCGCGCGGGTCCGCCTGCCGGGCGGCCGGAAACGCACCCGCTCTGAGCCGCCGCTTGATCGTGCTGTAGCTCCGGCCGGTCGCTTGCGCCGCCTCGTTCATCGTCAGCTCAGCCGGACCGGTCATCGGGTCCATCCTGTCCGGTCAGCCTGACCGGACAGTGGATGGCCGCCGCGACCATCCACCATTTGCAGCGGTGGGTGCGCGACCGTATACGCATGGAGCGCCAGGTGGTCGCCGTGCGGATGGAACCCGAGCTGGTAGCGAGGCTCGAACGGCTCGCCGCCGAGCGGGGCCAGCGGCGCAGCGACATCGTCCGCGACCTGGTGGCCGAGGCCGTCGAGCGGGAGGACACCGCCACGGCTGCCGCCTGACCCACAGCCGCCCCCTTCTGGGTGTCACCCCGAGGGCGGTCCCGAAAAAGACGGAAGCCCCCGCCAAAGCGGAGGCCACCGAGGACAAGACTTTTCGCCGGGTCTGTCTGAGGAAACGATAGCACCCCGCTGTGACAGGCGGGTGGTATCGGTCGCCGGACCCGTCCCGCCGCCAGCCCCCGCCGAAGCGGAGGCCCCCTCGCCCGAGGCCACGATGGCCGGGCCGGGGCCGAGGTCGAGGCCCGGAAGCCCGGAGCAGGGGAGCGGTTCACTCACCGCCAGCCACCGCCGTCAGAGGGCGCCCAGTCCTCGCGGGGATGGACTCCCGCGCTGGAGCAGGGTGGTCAGCCCTGCCCGAGCCGACGGCGGTGCCCGTTCCGGCTCGACCCAACCAGACGCACACGGTGCGCTGGTCCCGCTGAATCCGACGGTGGGCGAACGGGCCGAGCCGGGCGGGGATCGAGTCCCGCCGTCGGTGACGACGGGCAGGGCGTGGGTCACCGTCGGATCACTCGCGCTCGCCCACCGGGGGTTGGGTTTGGCGCGAGGTCGTCGCGGGGAGCGGGGCGCCTGCGGCGCACCGGCCCTGACGGGCCGGGTGGGGGGGAGGCTCCGCCTGACCCCCCGCACACCCCCCCTCGGGGCGGGCCGCTGGTCGAGGGCGGCGCCGGACTTCCGACGGCGGCGCCCGGCCAGGGCCACGCGAAAAAGACGCGTCGAAGAAGGGAGGGGGTCGGTGGGAGCGGGCGGGTGGCACCGGGGCGGCGGGGGCTGGCACTTCGCCCCCGCCGCTTGCATCGTCGCAGGGTCAAGGTTGGCGCAGCATCTTCTCCGGGAACGTCGCCGGTGCGGGCCAGGTTGAGCCGGGTCGAGGTCGCAGCAGCACGGCGCCCTCGAGCAGCCGCCGGCGGCGCCGAAGAGCTCGCCCCGGAGGGCCTGGAGGCAACGGCGGCGAAGCCGCCGGCGGCAGGGCAACCGAGCGAAGCGAGGGCGGCAGCTCGACCGTGGCGTCAACTCGCCGGCTGGGGGCACCGGGCCGGGCAGCGATCCGCTTCCTTCGGCGCACCGGACCGGACTTGACGCCGCCCAGGACGACCGTGGCGTCAACGGCGAAGCCGACCGTGCCGCCAACTCGACGCACGGCGCCCGCTGGCGGGTGGAGTCTGCCCACGGACCCCCCGAATCGGTGTCAGGGGGTCAACCTCCCCCCAGCTCTGCGGGCCAAGCACATTCACCACCTTCCGGCGTCCGTGACTCTCCCCCACTGCGTGTGAGAGAGTCACGGACTTAGAAGATGGTGAATGAGTGGGGGGAGGTTGGTGTATGTGGAAGGGGGGTATGGAATCACACAATTTAGGAGGGTAGGTAGGATGAAGAAATGAAGAAGGAAGAAGAAGAACAGATGGGCGGCGGGGCGGTCGGGTGGGCACAGGTCGAGGCCGACTTGGCGCCGGTCCTGGAGCCGTACCGGCTGCCGTCGGGTGAGGCCGCCGAGGCGGCGGTGCGGCTGGCGCTGGCGGTCGAGGTCGACGAGCGGGCCGGTCGCCTGCGGGTCGAGCCGGGGCCGTTGGCCGGGGCGTCCAGGGCCGGGAGGGGATCCGACGTGCGACGACTCGTCAGCCTGTGCGCCGTGGCCGGACTGCTGGCCGTGCTCTCGATCGTCGGCGGGAGCCCCGCCGGTGCCCGTTCCACTGAGGGGCCGGGTGCCCCGCCGCGACCTGCGCCGGCCGGCGCGCACTGGGAGTACCGGGCGGCCGGTCCTGATGCGACAGCACCTGAAGCGGGCGCACCCGAGGTGGTCGGCGGCACGCCGGCTGCCCCCGGCACGTTCGGCTACCAGGTCGCCCTGGTGTCCCCGGGCGTACCCGGTCTGAACATCCGGGGGCAGTTCTGCGGCGGCTCCCTGATCGCCCCGGACGCCGTGCTGACCGCCGCCCACTGCGTCGTGGCCGGCATCTGGGTGCTGGTCGGACCCGGCGACGAGATCATCGACGTCGAGGTCGACATGCTGCGCCCGTCCGACGTGGACGTGCTGGCCGGTGACGTGAACCTCGGGCGGGGGAGCGCCGCCGAGCGCCTCGACGTACGCCAGATCCGCCTGCACCCCGACTTCACGTTCGACCTCGACTCGTGGTTCGACCCCTTCGTGCCCGACGTCGCCGTCCTCCAGACGGCCACGCCGTCGACGACCGGGACCCCGGTGGCGCTGGCCACGCCTGCCCAGGCCGCCCTGTACCCGGCGGGCACGACGGCGACCGTCTCCGGGTGGGGCAACACCGGCAACCCGCTCGCGGCGGCTCCGACGGTCCTCCAGCATGCCGACCTGCCCATCTCGTCGGACGCGGACTGCACCATCGCCTACGGCACCGACGTGGACGTCGCCCGCCAACTGTGCGCCGGCGATCTCGTCGACGGCCTCCCCACGCCCTGCTTCGGTGACAGCGGGGGTCCCCTGGTAGTCGACAACGCGGGGAGTCCGCTCCAGGTCGGCATCGTCCTGGCCGGCGACGGCTGCCCGGCGCCCGAGCGGCCCGCGGTCTTCGCCCGGGTGGCGGCGGAGGCGGGCTTCGTCGGGCGCTACCTCGACCCCGACGAGGTCCCCGACCGGCCCCGCAACGTGACCATCACCCAGCGGGGGAGCCGGGTGCGGGTGTCCTGGCGCCCTCCGGAGTTCGACGGCGGCACCAAGATCACCGGGTACTCGGTCACCATCACCGGTGCGAACGTCGGGCTGTCGATGCTGGGTGGGGGTGGCAGCGCCCGCCACTTCGACGCAACCGTCCCGCCGCTGCGTCCGGGCGTCCGCTACACGGTGAAGGTGAAGGCCACGAACGCAGTCGGCACCGGGGCCGCTCGCGTGCGCACCTTCACGGTGCGACCCATCGCTCTGCCCTAGGGGTCGTCCGTCAGCGCCGCCGCAGTTCCTCGTTGACCCGGGCCGCCTGGCGGGTCTGATGGTCGCGCTCGGCCTGGTTGGGGGCGTTGCGGGCGGCCTCCGCGTAGAGGCGGGCGGCGAGGGCGAGGTCGCCGTTCCGTTCGTGGAGGTGGGCAGCCACGGCGTCCCGGCGGGGCACGCCGTCGGGGATCGCCTCCAGGGCGGCCAGCCCGGCCGGCGCCCCGTCGGCCTGGCCGACGGCCACCGCCCGGTTGAGGCGCACGATCGGGGTGTCGGCGAAGCGCAGGAGCTCGTCGTACCACTCGACGATCTGCACCCAGTCGGTCTCCTCGACCGAGGGCGCGTCGGCGTGGAGGGCGGCGATGGCCGCCTGCGCCTGGTACTCGCCGAGCCGGTCCCGGGCGAGCGCCGCCTGCACGAGGCCGGTGCCTTCGACGATGAGCGCGTCATCCCAGAGGGTGCGGTCCTGTTCGGCGAGGGGGACAAGGCGGCCGTCGGGGGCGATGCGGCTCGCCCGCCGGGCGTGGTGCAGGAGCATCAGGGCGAGCAGGCCCTGCACCTCGGGATCGTCGATCAGTTCGGCCAGCTGACGGGTGAGGCGGATGGCCTCGGCGGCGAGGTCGACGTCGCCGGAGTAGCCCTCGTTGAACACGAGGTAGAGCACCCGCATGACCGTGGCCACGTCGTCGGGAGCGTCGCCGGCCAGGCCGGCTTCCGCCACGGTGCGCTTGGCCCGGCTGATGCGCTGGGCCATGGTCGCCTCCGGCACGAGGTAGGCCTCGGCGATCTGGCGGGTGGTCAGGCCGCCGACCGCCCGGAGAGTCAAGGCCACGGCGGACGACGGGGTGACTGATGCCGAGCATCTACGAGGGGTGGGCGGTGGCGTGGAACACCCCGCCCGAGGACCTCGCTAAGTACGCACGGATGCCCGATAGGAGGGTGCGGTTGAGCGTGGCGGGCAACCCGAACACACCGCCCACGGTGCTCACCGTCCTGGCCGCCGACACCGACAAGAACGTGCGGGCGACAGCCGCCCGCAACCCGAACCTGCCCGCTGCCGGCAAAGCCGCCGCGGGACTGCTCGCAGACTGATGAGCACACCACGCCCGACGGATCGGGACCGCGAGTTGGTCGCCCAGCTCGTGGATGCTCCGTTGCCGGTCGGGCTGCTCCCGATCCGGCTCGGGCTCCTGTTGCCGGTCGAGGCCCACCAGGACCTCGGGCCGGTGTCCCGGCAGCAGGCCCACCACGCCCGCCGCCGCTTGGGCGGCGGGGGGCTGGGGTGGGTGCGCGAGGTCGAGGCAGGAGGCTGGGCGTGGCTGTCCGCCACCCCTGCTGGCGCCCGTGCGGTCGAGGCCGAGCGGCGCCCGTTGGGCATCAGCTGGCACGCGGCCCGGCACAGCCGGGCGGTGTGGGCGGTGCGCCTCGCTTCCGAGTGGCTGGCCCGAGCGTTCGACCCCGCCCTCGAATCGTGGCGGTGGGTCACCGACCGCGAGTTGGCGGTGGGGTCGAGGGCCGGGCAGCGGGACGCGGGGGGCCGGTGGGGTGACGGCGGCCGGGGCGCCGGGCGAGGGACCTGGCCCGATGGCGAGGTCATCGAGGGCGGTCATGCCGTCGCCCGGTTCGAGGTCGAACTGAGCCCGAAGGCGAGCGACCGGCTCAGGGAGAAGATCCTGGCGCTGCACCCCCGCCGGGGCGGCGGTGCGCCCGTCATGTGGGTGTGCGGGACGCCGGGCATCGAGGCCGCCGTGCGGCGCCGCCATGAGGCCCTGCGGATCGACCCGGCACGCTGGTCGGTCGAGCCGCTGCCGTTGGCGGCGGTCACCGACCGCTGGACCGCCGAGACTTGGCAGCAGCCCGCGGCATCTTCTGAGCCATGAGCGACTTCAACGATCTCCGCAACACCCAGCAGACGACCGACGCCGGCGAAGCGGTCGAGGTCGGGGTCGCCCTGGTCGCCACCGTCGCCGCCGTAGTCGCTTCCGGGCCGCTGGCGGTGCCCGCCGCGGTGTGGGCGTGGTGGCACGCCGGGGTCCTGGCCGACGACCGCCAGGCCGTCGAGCCCTCGGTGGGTCGGTTGGAGCGGTGGCGGGCCACGCTGGCCGCCTGGGCCGGGCTGACGTTCCTCGCTGTGCTC
>WBZT01002664.1_pt2 | contig 10400 bp, 11 predicted proteins | sample 5204241 | NCBI WGS metagenome assembly WBZT01 (sample SAMN12344358, study PRJNA552823) | activated sludge metagenome | biome: Activated sludge suspended growth; feature: Nitrification reactor; material: Wastewater; isolation source: activated sludge from nitrification reactor of wastewater...
CCTGCCGGTGGTGGCCGAGGGCAACGTGGGCGGCGGCACCGGGATGGTGTGCCACCAGTTCAAGGGCGGGATCGGCACGTCCTCCCGCCGCTTCACGGTGCTCGAGGGCGGGTACACGGTCGGCGTGCTGGTGCAGTGCAACTACGGCGGCCGGCGACGGCTCTCCATCGCGGGCGTGCCGGTGGGGCCGGAGATCCAGGGGTTCGAGCCCTGCCTCACCCTGCCCGACCCCGCGGAAGCCTGGCTGCGGGAGGTGCCGCGCTGTGGCGCGGAGCGGGGCGACGCCCCGGCCTCCACCGTCCGCGAGGAACTCGGGTCGATCATCGTGGTGCTGGCCACCGACGCGCCGCTGTTGCCGCACCAGCTCAAGCGGGTGGCGCGGCGGATCGCGCTCGGCATCGGCCGCATGGGCGGCATCGGCGGCGATTCCTCGGGCGACATCTTCATCGCCTTCTCCACGGCCAACGCGGACGCGGGCGGCGCCGACTCCCTGGCGACCGCCCGCTTCATCCCGAACGACGCCATCAATCCGGTCTTCGAGGCCGCGGTCGACGCCACGGAAGAGGCGATCGTCAACGCCATGGTGGCCGCCGAGACGATGACCGGGAGCGACGGGTTCCGGGTCTACGCCCTGCCCACCGACCAGGTGCTCGCGCTGCTGCGCCGCGCCGGGCGCCTCAAGTGACGGCGCCCGCCCCGACCCGTCCCGCCGCGCTCATCACCGGTGCCTCCGGCGGGATCGGGCTCGAGCTGGCACGGCTCTGCGCCAAGGATGGGCACGACGTGATCCTCGTGGCCCGGAGCGCCGAGAAGCTCGAGGAGGCCGCCAAGTACCTCGCCGGGATGTATGGCGTACGCGCCGAGGTCCTGGTGGCCGACCTGCGGGATCCCGAGGCGCCGGTCGCCATCATGGAAGAGGTGGGACGGCGGGGCCTGGTGGTGGACGTGCTGGTGAACAACGCCGGGGTGGGGCTGTGGGGCCTCTTCGGGCGGCAGGACATGCAGCGGGTGCTCGACCTGATCCAGCTCAACCTCACCAGCCTCACCCACCTCACCCGGCTGGCACTGCCCGGGATGGTGAGCCGCCATCGCGGGCGGGTCCTCAACGTGGCGTCGGCCGGCGGGTTCGCCCCGGGACCGCTCATGGCGGTGTACTTTGCCACCAAGGCGTACGTCATTCACTTCTCCGAGGCCATCAACAACGAGCTGCGGGGCACCGGGGTGACCGTCACCGCGCTCTGTCCCGGCCCCGTGGCCACGGGGTTCGGGGAGGCCGCCGGGATGCAGGGCGTCAACCTGCAGGCCCTGCCCGGCGCGCTCGACGCGGCCGCCGTGGCCCGCGCCGGATACCGCGCCATGCGGCGCGGGCGGCCGGTGGTGGTCCCCGGCCTGGTCATGAAGCTCACCATCCTCGCCGGCAGGGTCTCGCCGCGCGGGCTGGTCACCCACATCACCCGCTGGTTCCAGGAACGGAAGGGCACGTGACGCTGTCCGGCAGGAAGGTCCTCATCTTCGCGGCGAGCCACTACGAGGAGCTCGAGCTCTGGTATCCCAAGATCCGGCTGGAGGAAGAGGGGGTCACCACGGTGGTGGCCGGCATCGGCGAGAAGACCTGCCTGGGCAAGCGCGGCGCCTACCCGGTGACCGTGGACGCCCACGTGGACGAGCTGAGCAGCCGGGAATTCGACGGGCTCATCATTCCCGGCGGGTACGCCCCCGACCTGCTGCGCCGCCACGCCAAGGTGCTGAGCCTGACCCGGGAGATCTTCACCGCGGGTGAGCCCGTCGGCTTCATCTGCCACGCCGGCTGGGTGCCGATCTCGGCGGGCATCGTGCGGGGCCGCCGCGGCACCAGCGTGGGCGCCATCCGCGACGACCTGGTCAACGCCGGCATGGCGTGGGAGGATGCCCCCGTGGTGGTCGACGGCAACCTGATCTCCTCCCGCACCCCGGCCGACCTGGGCCACTTCATGCGCGCCTTCCTCACCGCCCTGCGCGCCCAGCACTGATCCCGCCCCACCCTCCGCCCCGGACCCCGATGCCGCTCACCGATCACCAGCGCCGCGTGGACGCCTGGATCAGCCAGTTCGAGGAGGGGTACTTCCATCCCCTCACCAACCTGTGCCGCCTGACGGAGGAGGTGGGCGAGCTCGCCCGTGAGGTGAACCACCGCTTCGGCCAGAAGACCAAGAAGGCCGACGAGGCGCCGGGCGACCTGGCGATGGAAATGGCCGACATCCTGTTCGTGCTGATCTGCATGGCCAACCGCGAGGGCATCGACCTCGAGGCCGCCTTCGGCCGGATGATGGCCAAGGTGGAGGCGCGCGACACCACCCGCTGGACCCGCAAGGGCGGCGGCGGCCGCCCCCCCGCCGAGTGACCCCCATGGATGACCTGCAGCAGCGCCTCGCGGCGGCCCTCGGGAGCCGCTACCGGATCGAGGGCCAGGCCGGCCAGGGCGGCATGGCCACCGTCTACCGCGCCCGCGACCTCAAGCACGACCGCACCGTGGCCATCAAGGTGCTGCGGGCCGAGCTCTCCGCCGCGATCGGCGGGCCGCGCTTCCTCCAGGAGATCGAGGTCTCCGCCCGGCTGCAGCACCCCCACATCGTGCCGCTGTACGACTCGGGCGAGGCCGACGGGATCCTCTACTACGTCATGCCCTTCATCGAGGGGGAATCGCTGCGCGACCGGCTCACCCGCGAGCGGCGCATCCCCTTCGCCGAGGCGGTGACCCTGGCGCGCGAGACGGCGAGCGCCCTGGCCTACGCCCACCAGCGGGGCATCGTCCACCGGGACATCAAGCCCGAGAACATCATGCTCTCGGGCGGGCACGCCGTGGTGGCCGACTTCGGCATCGCCCGGGCGCTGAGCGCCGCGCAGCAGGGCGGCGGCAGCAACCTGACCGGCATCGGCTTCGCCATCGGCACCCCCGCCTACATGAGCCCGGAGCAGGCCACCGCCAGCGAGGTGGACGGCCGCAGCGACCAGTACGCCCTCGCCTGCGTGTTCTACGAGATGGTGACCGGGGCCATGCCCTTCGCCGGCCAGACGGTGCAGGCCGTCCTCGCCAGGAGCCTCACCGGCCCCCGGCCGAAGCTCAGCAAGGTGAACCGCGAGGTTCCCGCCGACGCCGACGCCCCCGTGGCGCGGGCCCTCGACGCCGATCCCGCGCGGCGGTTCGACTCGGTGACCGCGTTCGCGGCGGCGCTCGAGCACGCGGCCGGCGGCGGCGCGGGCGGCCTGGCCGAACGGCGGCGGCTGCGCCGCCTGGTGGTGGGGCTGCCCCTGGCGGTCGCGGCAGTGGCCGCGCTCGCCTGGTTCGTGCTGCCACGGGGCGGCGGCGTGGTGGTCGAGGGTGCGGAGCGGATCGCGGTGCTGCCCTTCAACGCCACCGGGGCCGGGGTGGAACTACTGGGCGAGGGCATGGTCGACCTGCTCACCACGAACCTGAACGCGGTGGGTGGCATCCAGGCCGCCGAGCCGCGGGCGGTCCTCGCGGCCTGGAAGAAGCGCGGCGCCGACGCCGGCGACATCGAGGGAGCCCTGGCCGTCGGTCGCGGCGTGAAGGCCCAGGCCGTGATCCTGGGGAGCATCGTCGCCACCGGCGCGCAGGTGCGCCTCAGCGCCGACCTCTATGGCGCCGGCGGGAAGAGCCTGGCCCGCGCCCAGGTGGATGGCTCGAGCGACAGCGTCCTCGCCCTCGTCGACAGCCTGAGCCTCCGCCTGGTGCGCGAGATCTGGCGCTCCAAGGAACCCGTGCCCTCCGTGCGGGTCAGCGGGCTGACCACCGGCTCCCTGGCCGCCATGCGGGAGTACCTGGTCGGCGAGCAGCGCTACCGCCGCAGCGAGTGGGATTCCGCGTCGGCGGCCTTCGTCCGGGCCATCGAGCAGGACTCGACTTTCGCCCTCGCCCACCTCCGCCTGGCCTCGACGGTGGGCTGGTCCGGCGGGCTCGGCGCCGCGCGCGGCGTGGCCGCCAGCGACGCCGCCCTGCGGTTCTCCGACCGGCTGCCGCCGCGCGAGCGGGCCCTGGTGGTGGCCTACAACCTGTTCCAGCACCAGCGGCTCGCGGCCAACGACTCCGCCCGTGCCTACGTCACCCGCTTCCCCGACGACGCCGACGGCTGGTTCCTGCTGGGCGAGACCCAGTATCACACCCGCCAGCTCGTGGGCTACGATCCCGCCACGCTCCGCGCCCCGTTCGACAGCGTGCTCTCCCGGGACTCCTCACTGACGCCCGCCGCGATCCACCCCGCCGAGATCGCGCTGCAGACCCGGGATCGTCCCCGCTTCGAGGCCTACGCCCGGATCCTGGACCGCTCGGCCAATCCACTGGAGAACCTCGCCTACCGCGGCGCGGGCCATCTGGTCTTCGGCACCGGCACCCCGGACAGCGCCACCGTCCTGGCCATGGCGCGCTACACCGGCAGCCTGGGCGCCGCCCAAGGTGCCCTGGCCAGCGGCGAGGCCACCTCCGACTCCATGCTGCGCCGTCTCGATGCCTTCGCACCCTGGAGCGCCCAGCCGGGCTTCGGCCTGCAGCTGCTGCTGGGGCGGGGCATCGTGCTGGCGGGAGTCGGGCAGCTCGAGGCCTCGCGTGCCATCTACGACAGCGCCGTCAGGCTCAGCCCGGACCAGGCCGCGGGCGTCCTGATGTGGCCGCACATGGTGGGCGTCGCGCCCCGGGGCTACGCGGCCGATGTCCTCACCCGGATGTTGGCCGCGCCCCGCCGCAACCCGTTCCAGGTCTATTTCCAGGCGATGGTCCGGCTCAACCTCGGCGAGCGGCCCGAGGCCGCGCGGCTCATCGACAGCCTCCTGGCCCGGCCCGACTCCACCATGCCGCCGAAGCTCTATCACATGGCCCGGGCCGCGGCCGGCATGCTGGCGGTGACCCGGGGCGACACCACCCGGGGGCTCCAGCTGATGCAGGCGGAGCTGGAGGAGGTGGGAGCCGGCTGGAATGCGTTCATGACGCTGCCGATCCGGCTGCAGCTCGCCACGACGCTCGCCGCCCGCCCCGAGACCCGCGAGGCCGGGCGCCGGCTGCTGCAGTATGGGTTCGGGAGCGACATCGGCGCCGAGCCCCTGGCCCTCTACGCGCTCGGCCGCGCCGAGGAGGCGGCGGGCAACCGCGCCGCCGCCGCCCAGGCTTATGGCCGGTTCCTCAAGCTGTGGGACAAGGCCGACCCGGCGCTGCAGCCGCGGGTGGCAGAAGTGAAGGAGGCGCTGGGGCGCCTGACGGGCGAGCCCCGCTAGGCGGCCGCTACTCCCAGTCGGCCGGGGCGCCCTGGAGCTCGGCCAGCAAGGTGCGATAACTCTCGTGCCGGCCGGCGTCGATGGCGCCCGCCGCCACCGCCCCGAGCACCGCGCAGCCGGGCTCGTGGGTGTGGCTGCAGTCGGCGTACTTGCAGCCGTCCACCCGGGGGCGGAACTCGGGAAAGCAGTGCGCCAGGTCGCGCGGCGCGAGCCCCCACAGCCCCACCTCGCTGAACCCCGGCGTATCCACCAGGAACCCGCCCGCCGCGAGCGGCACCATCACGGCGCCCACGGTGGTGTTCTTGCCCCGGCGGATGCGCTCGCTGATCTCCCCGGTCCGCAGCCCGAGGCCCGGCTCGAGGGCATTGAGCAGGCTGGACTTTCCCGCCCCGCTCGGCCCCGTCACCACGCTCACCCGGCCCGCCAGCGCGGCGCGCAGTTCCTCCAGCCCGGCGCCGCTACGGGCGCTGGTGCCGAAGACCCGGTAGCCGGCACCGCGCACCCGCGCGGCGAGCCCGGCGCCCGGATCGAGGTCGGTCTTGTTGAGGATGAGGGCGGCGGGGAGGTCGTTGGATTCGGCCACCACGAGCAGGCGGTCAATGAGCTGCGGGATGGGCACCGGGTCGATGGTCGCCGTGACCACCAGCACCTGGTCGATGTTGGCGGCGACGGGCCGGGTGCCCCGTCCCTCGGGCACCCGCCGGGCCAGCAGGCTCCGCCGCTCCTCGACCTGGGCGATGCCCATCATGCCACCCTCGCCCTCGAGGTCGAGCCGCACCCGGTCGCCAACCACCACCCGCGGGGTGTCCCGCTTCACCTTGCCCCGCAGCACCGCGCGGACCTCGCCGTCCGCGGTGAGCACCCGGTAGGCGGCGCCGTCGCGCTCGAGCACCGTCCCGCCTACCACGTGCCGGGATCGCGACCGATGGCGTCGTCCAGGGCGGCCTTCACGTCGTAGAGGGAGAGGGCGCGGATCCGTTCCTCGGCCTCCTGGGCGGTGCGGCCCCAGGCCAGGATGCCGGTCTCGACATGCCCGGTGGGGCGGTCGCCGACCTCGGACCAGCGCACGAACAGGAGGGAGGCGCCGTGCCGGCCCATGTCATCCGGCGCGTCGTCCACGTAGATGCCGACCGAGTAGGGCTGGCCGTCGTGCCCGGTGAACGCGGCGGCCCGCCCATGCCGGTCCATGTAGCCCCCCAGGGTGGCCTCGGACATCGCTAGTGCCGCACCGCCTCCCGCATCACGTTGCCCAGGATGAACGCGATGTTCGCCGGCCGCTCGGCCAGGCGACGCATCAGGTAGGGATACCACTGCGTCCCGAACGGGACATAGACCCGCACGTTGAACCCGGCGGCCCGCAGCTCGTCCTGCAGGTCCCGGCGGACCCCGTAGAGCATCTGGAACTCGAACCGCGCCGGGTCGATCCCCTGCGCCTTCGCGAAGCTCCGCGCATGGGCGATGATCGCGGCGTCGTGGGTGGCGAGCCCCGGGTAGTTGCCGTGGAGCATCAGCTGCTCCATGAGCCGGACGTAGTGCCGGTCCACGTCGGCCTTGTCGGGGAACGCCACCTCCGGCGGCTCGAGGTAGGCGCCCTTGCAGAGCCGCACCCGGGCCTTCGCCTCGACCAGCTGCGCCACGTCGGCGGTCGAGCGCCGCAGGCACGACTGGATGACCACCCCGACGTGCGGGCCGAAGGCAGGATAGACCTTCCCGTAGAAGAAGTCGAGGGTCCGCTGGGTGTACGCCGAGCCCTCCATGTCCAGCCGGACGAAGCTCCCCCGCGCCTTGGCCCGCTCGAGGATTGCCGTCATATTGGCGAGGCAGGCGTCCTCGCTGATGTCGAAGCCCATCTGGGTCAGCTTGACCGAGACGTTGGAGTCGACCCCGGTCTCGCCGATCCGGTCGAGCATCTGGAGGTAGGTGTCGCGGGCCTGGGCAGCCTCCGACTCCCGGGTGATGCTCTCCCCCAGGAGGTCGAGCGTGGCGGTGATCTTCCGCCGGTTGAGCTCCCGGGCCGCCTCCACGGCGGTCTCGACGGTCTCGCCGGCCACGAACCGCGAGGCGAACTTCCGGGCCAGCGGGTTGCTGCGGACAAACCGGAACACCTGCGGCTGCTCCGAGAGCCAGAGTAGGCCGGTGCGCATCATGTCAGGACATCCTCGAGGGGGCATGCATTGGGGCAGAACGATATCCGGCGGCCGCGACGCCTACAAGCGATGAATAATCATGCGCGCTGACCCGGTCCGGATCGCGATGTGGTCCGGCCCGCGGAACATCTCCACCGCGATGATGCGGGCCTGGGAGAACCGGCCCGATGCCTGGGTGGTGGACGAGCCGCTCTATGCCCACTACCTGACGCAGGTGCCGGTGGCGCACCCGGGCGTGGACGAGGTGATCGCCCACCACGAGACCGACTGGCGCACGGTGGTGGCCGGTCTCACCGGCCCGATCCCCCACGGCCGGTCCATCTATTACCAGAAGCACATGGCCCACCACTGGCTGCCGCACCTGCAGGGCGACTGGCTGCTGCAGCTCCGGAACGCCTTCCTCATCCGTCACCCCGCCGAGATGCTGCCCTCCCTCAGCGCCAAGATGGGGCTCCCCATCCTGCGCGACACCGGGCTGCCGCAGCAGGTGGAGCTGTTCCGCTTCGTCCGGGCGCGCACCGGCCTCACGCCGCCGGTGCTCGACGCCGCGGACGTGCTGCGGGATCCGCGCGGGATGCTGGAGGGTTTCTGCGGGCGGGTGGGGGTGCCGTTCATGGAGCAGATGCTGTCGTGGCCGGCGGGGCGCCGCGCCACCGACGGCATCTGGGCGCGGCACTGGTACGAGGCGGTGGAACGCTCCACCGGATTCGAGCCCTGGCAGGCGCGGAGCTGGCAGGTGGCGCCGGAGCTGGAGCCGCTGCTGGCGGAGTGCCTGCCCCTCTACGAGGAGTTGGCCCGGCACCGGCTCGTGGCCGGCGCCTGAGTACGGGGGTGGGCGGCGCCGGTCAGACGGCGAACTGAGCCGCCACCTGGTCGGCGACGGCGCCGAGGTGCCCGAACATGGTCTGTGCGGCCGCCACAACCGCTTCCCGTTCCGGCGCGGCCAGTGCCAGTCCGTCCATGGCGCGCTTGTAGGCCGCCCACCGGTCGGGCTGGGCGGTCCCATACGGGTCCAGCGACTGCAGCCCGGCCCGGCTGCCCTCCGGGAGGCCGAGCCCCCGCGCCACCATCTTCACCAGGAACCGCCCGCCATTGGTGCTGCCTTCGGTCACGTAGAATGCGCCGAGCAGCGCTTCCGGCCGGGCCTGCGCCAGCCAGGCCTGGGTCACCACGGTCGCCGGGAGCGGTTCGGGCCGGAGCGAGCCGCCGAAATGAGCCAGGTCCGCCTCGAGATCCGGGACCCGCAGCCGGGACGCGACCTCCAGCGGAGCCCACGCCGGGCTGGTGGCCGCGGCACGCACCAGCGCCGCCTCGAGCACCCGATGTACGAGCAGCAGCTGCTCCAGGTTGGCGACGTACGGCGCCGGCTGGACGGTGCCCCGTGCGATCGAGCGCATCAGCGGCCGGGCTTCGGCGGCGCGGTGGGCGACGGCCGTGGTTTCCCGGAGCTGCTCCATGATGGTAACGGCGGCGGTGGTGGTCATCAGCGATTCCAGGCGAAGAGCGTGAGTCCCGTGCCGGCGGCGAGCCAGAGCAGCCCCTTGATCAGGAAGAAGAGGAACGCCGCGGTCATCCAGCGGCGCCCCTTCTTGGGGATGGGACATTGAGAATGGTTCTCAGGTGAATTCGTCACGGGTGCATCCTACGATTCAATGCCGAGGTTGTCAATCGGCTATGCCGCGTCCGCTACCCGGCCCAGCCACTTGCGCCCCGCTCCACCACGCGGGAACATCCTCCACCCTCCAGCCCCGAAGACCATGCAACAGCGCTTCGATCCCCGCAACCGCGACCTGATCGTCAACGTGAACGGCACCCTGGTGCACCGCGACCAGGCCGGCGTGAGCCCGTTCGACTCCGTGGTCCAGGGGGGAGATGCCGTGTGGGAGGGGCTGCGGCTGTACCGGGGGAGGATCTTCCGTCTCACCGAGCACCTCGAGCGGCTCCGCCACTCGGCCCTGGCGCTCGCGTTCACCCAGATCCCCTCCGCGGCCACCATCACCGAGGAGATCCGGAAGACGCTCGCCGCCAACGGCATGACCGATGGCGTCCACATCCGGCTGACCCTCACCCGCGGGGTCAAGGTGACCAGCGGCATGGACCCGCGGCTCAACCAGGCCGGGCCCACGCTCATCGTCCTGGCGGAGCACAAGCCGCCGGTCTACGCCACCTCGGGGCTCAGCCTGGTGACCGCCTCCATCCGGCGCTTCCCGCCCGACTGCCTCGACCCCAAGATCCACCACAACAACCTGCTGCAGTCCATCCTGGCCAAGATCGAGGCCAACGTCGCCGGGGCCGACGATGCCCTCATGCTGGACACCCGCGGGTTCATCGCGGAGACCAACGCCACCCACCTCTTCTTCGTTGAAGGGGGGCGGCTGCGCACCCCGCGGACGGTGGCGTGCCCCGAGGGGATCACCCGTGCCACGGTGATCGAGCTCTGCCAGGAGCACGGCATCCCGCTCGAGATCACCGACCTCTCGCTCACCGAGGCCTACCGTGCCGACGAGGCCTTCTGCTCCGGCACCATGGGGGAACTCGCGGCGGTGACGAAGATCGACGGCCGGGTGATCGGCGCGGGCACGGTGGGCCCCCTGACCGAGCGGCTCACCGCCCTGTTCCGGGAGCTGACCGGCCGCGAAGGCACGGTGGTGGCGGGCTGAGACCCGGGCCGGGTCCTAGGGCAGGAACCGCCCCCGCAGCTCCGGGGGCAGCATCGGGCAGGAACCCTCCGGCCGGGCAAAGAGCCGCCCGCGCACCCGGGCAATGCCATCGTAGCCCCAGTCGAGCAGCCAGGTCGGGAGCAGCCCCAGGATCCGGGCCAGCACCTGCCACCCCCCGCCCAGCCGGTCCGCGATATGGAGTGCCGCCTGCGACCGGACCAGGGTCCTTCCGTCGGCGGTGCGCACGATGACGCTGTCGGGGAGTTCGCCCCGCCGCGCCGGGTCGTAGGCCGCCTGGAAGGTGCTCCCCTGGAGCGGGGCGTACCGGAAC
>WBZT01003424.1_pt1 | contig 10396 bp, 7 predicted proteins | sample 5204241 | NCBI WGS metagenome assembly WBZT01 (sample SAMN12344358, study PRJNA552823) | activated sludge metagenome | biome: Activated sludge suspended growth; feature: Nitrification reactor; material: Wastewater; isolation source: activated sludge from nitrification reactor of wastewater treatment...
GTCAGACCAGCATAAATGTTACGTCCCATGCCCGGCAGCGGTATGCCGTAAGGAGCGCCGCTGCCATTCAGGGACATGGTGGCACCCTGACCAATGTACGCTCCGCCGAGAGGTTGGGCGTATTGCTTGTTGGTGGCATTTTCGACACCGAGGTCGAAGCGATAGTTTTTGCTGTCGTAGCTGCTGCGCAGGTTCAACAGGCTGTAGCCGCTGGTTTGCATTTCGTTGCGCACCTGCGAGACATGGCTTTTGGCGGCGACGAGCAGCAGTTCGACCGTGTTGCTCCAGTTTGCCAGGCGATGTTCGACGGCCAGTCGGGCATTGAGCGGCATGATGTTGTAAAGCCGATCGCCGCTGCCCGTTGTTTTGCCATTTACGTAAGCGAGCACGCCCTTACCGGTGAAACGGCCGATGCTGCCCACATTGCCGAGCGGCGCAACCGCGGACACGTCGATACCGTACAGATGCGCGTCGGCGTTAACCAGTTTCAGATAATTGAATTTATCGCCGAGGCAGGTCGTCAGGCAGCGGGCGTCGATGTAGTTGTCGACCCGGCTGTAATACGGGGTCAGTCTGATATGCCACGGTTGCGCTGCGCTGTTTTGCTCCGGGTTTTCCGCATGTAAATCGGCGGTGAAGCTCAAAGTATGCGCCACTTCCGGCTTGAGATCGATATCGCCGACGTAGCCGTTGCCGTCGTTGAGCCAGTTGTTCATGGTCATCGCCATACCGTTGGTCGACCAAGTGTAACGTTCGTACAGACTGGGGGAACGGGTTTTGCGCGCATAGCCGGCTTCGTATGTCTGGTTGGCGTTCGGTGAATAGCGGGCGAGAACCGTCAGATCGACGTTGTAATCCGTTTTTGAACGTTGGCTGCTATTGAAGCGGGCGGCGTCGTTGCCGTACATCATGGGCATGGTGTTGTACCCTTGCACATTGCCGGTTGCCATCTTGATACTGCCAACCCGCAGGCCAAGCAAAGTCAGCCACGGCGCAGACGGCCGTTGCTCCCATTCGGCGTATATGTCGAAACGGTCGCGCTGACCGTCGTTGATATTCTGGAATGTGTTCGGCGACATCATCGTCGAATTGGCGACGGGCGACCACCAGTCGTCCAGGCGATAACGTTGATATTCGCCGCCGACGCGCAGCGTGTCCTGCTTGCTCGGCTGAAGATCGGCATCAATGCGAACGCCGGTATTGCGCGACTTGGTCGCCATCGGCATGCCGGCGACATTGTGCGCGGAGCCGTACCAGTACAGCTTGTCGTCCGCAAAATCCATGTCGTGTCGCGTTTGCTCGTTATACAGGCGAGCCTGCAGATTGCCCCAGTCGAACGCGCGCTGATAGCCCAGATTGACCTGCGTGCTGCGGTTGCCGGTCATGTCCATGTGCTGGTTGGGAAAGCCCTGGTAGGGAATGCGTTGCCAGCCCAGCTTGAAATCGAACCGTTGATCGTTGTCGCGCATGGCAAGCGTCAGGGAATGGTTTTCCGTCTTGTAGGCGGACGAGCCGACTTCATCGCCAGCGATCCAATGCGTGCCGCTGCGGGTCCAGGTGGCGTTGCTGCCAGGTTTGAAATCGCCGGCCGCATGATAATTGCCGGCTTCGGCAGTCGAACCCTGATAGGCGATACTCAACGTTTCACTGGCCAGTGTTGCGGAAAGGTTACCGCCATGGGCGTGGCCGTTGGAGCGGTAGAAGGCGCCAACTTCTCCGCTGCTCAGTATGCCTTGCGCTGCACTGGCGAAGCGGGGAGCGCGCGAACTGACGATGATCGTGCTACCGATGCTGTCACCGCCGACGCTCACCGGGGTGATGCCGGCATAGACGCGGGCACTGCCGACATCGGTCGGATCGATATACGACAAAGGCGGGTTCATGTGGTTGCCGCAAGCCGAGATCAGTGGCATGCCATCAACCTGGATGCGGTTGCGGTCGTCTGCCAGACCGCGCAGCACGGGCAGGCTGGAAACACCGCCGGCCGCCGACAGGGCAACGCCAGGCAATTCCCGCAGCAATTGAGCCGTGTCGCTGAGAAAGGCGCGTCGCGCGGCGACCTCGTTTTGTCCCAGTTCGACACTGATCACAGTCGCTGGCGGCTGAATCTTGCGCGCGCTAACGACGACATCCGCCAATTCCTCGGTCGCATCAGCGGCGAAACTTTTCTGCCAGGAGGACAGTTGAAATACGGTGGCCAAAGCAAGCAGCATGGCCTTGCGGCGGAACATGGGCGCACACATCGAAGACTCCCGGATCGTTTGAGTGCGCGCATTTTCTTCTGCGGACGACGAGTCGGGAATGTGACATATTGCCGCATTGCGCTGCTTCGCCTGACCGCAATCAACTATTGATTTGTCACCTCTTGCGGGTTTCTATGCACACGCCTCTGCCGGCATCGGCGATGGCTGGAGCGAACTCGACGACGATCCGGGAGGATGGACATCCAGTCGTAATTGACCGTCGTGATGAGTGGCGCGTAAAGCGAAATTGAAACGGTCTGCTTGAGCGCACAGATCCAGGTCGGCCAGCGGCAGATTGACATTCGTCCCCGCCTGGAAGCGCCGGCCAAAATCGGAGTGGCGTACCCGATCGGCAAAAATCTGCGGATCGGGTTCTTCGCCGTTGAGCAGTGCTTCCAGGTAGTCGGCACAGGCGATGTCTTCATCGCCATCGCGATCGACCCATTCACCGGTGATGACGAAACAGACCTCCTGCGGTGCCAGTTCGAGCAGAGCCTGTGCCGTCGCCCGCCCGAGTACCAGGCTGCCAGCGAAGAGGGTGCGTGCCTTGCGAAAACGGTTGAGACCACAGACGCCGGCGGCGGTGGTCTGAATGATCGGCCGACCACTGAAATTGCTGCCCAGCAGCGCACACGGCGAATTACCGAAATCGAAGCCGGGAATCGGATCGCCGCCGCCAATGGCGCCGGTAGTGACCGCGTCCGGCAAATGACGCAGCAGGCGGAAAGCGCCGGCAATGGTGTCCACCGGATAGATCGTCGATGCACCCGCGGCGAAAGCATATGCAGCGGTAGTGAAGGAACGCAAAACGTCAATGACGACGACAGCATCCTCCGGGTCGTGCTCGGCGCCGAGGCGATTCAGGAATAGGCGACGGGTGCGCATGTAGCAAACACTCCTTGTTTGAAATTTGAAACGATTTGCCAACTGGCGGGAATGGAATGGGTCGCAGAACCTGAACGGAAATGCCGTTGTAGATGGAGGCGGCTTTTGTCGAGATTGTGATTTTCCGGCAGGGAGTTAACCGTTCCGGACGCCTGAAGTCAAGCCGAAATTCAGTCGATGTTTGCAGTGCGCCAGTGTTGTCAACTACAACGTTGAAGAGACCTTTTAAGAGCCATTTCATTCTCTGAAACGGAGCCATCGCGTCAGAATCAAGCTGAATGCTTGCCATGGAACAAAATAAAATAAAGCATCAAATCCGCCCGACGTATGAACGCTGGCCAAAGCACCGGAGACCGCCAGGGATTTGAGGGCCAAGCAGGAGCGGCATTTCTCAAGAAAAATGTTAATAAATTGATTAATAATGATAAATAGAGACAATTTTCTTCTCGATGTCTTGTGGCCGCAGGCCGATTACTTCGCTAACCATTTGCTCGAGCCGATTCGATACCGCAGGCAGCGCAATCCTGGTCAGGGGCCTATGAGGCGTCTTCGCGTACTAGGCGTCTCCTGCCCCCGCTTGCAACTCGGCTCGAGCTTTAGAACCAGGTGCTGACATGAAGCGTGACATGGAATTGATCCGAAAAATCCTGTTCTTCCTGGAGGCACGTTCATCCTTCGAGGCTGTTCTGGATCTCCCTATCCAAGGCTATGAGCAAGTGGTGATCCGGTATCACGTCCTTCTGTTAGCGCAAGCAGATCTTATCGATTTCGAACCCGAAAAAACCGATACCGGGCGAATCATCAAAGCTCACGTTCTTGGCCTAAATTGGGCTGGCCACGAGTTCCTTGATGCCGTGCGGTCTGAGAAGGTCTGGAAAAAACTACTGAAATACGCAATTGATAAAGGCGGCTCATTACCATTCGATTTGCTCAAATCACTTGGTGTTGAGCTTATCAAAGAGTCTTTGAAATCATGAGTTCTAACGCTGCACTCAAGTATGAGAGAGTAACTTGTCACTTGCGCTCACGTACTGGCCTGGGCAGCGCATTTGGCAGTCGTCACAATTTCAGAGCTATGTAAGCGTCAACGATTTAAGGCTATATAATCAATTATTCATAATGTTGTGTTCGCTATTTTTAGCTAATTCTAGGATAGAAGGTGTTGCTGATGGGAGTCGCCATAGTCGTTGAAAGGAAAGTTTCTCTTGAGTTCGCCGATCATATCGGCAAGTCCATCCGCTTCCTCGACGATCCGCCGTACCACAGTCAATACAATCCAGTGGAGGGTTGCTGGTGCCGATTCCCGGCTCGCACGTAACCCGTGCCTACCTTGATCCGACCCGCATCAGCGGTATGAGCTTGCGAAGAAATCACCTAAACGAGGAGAATCTATGTCTGCCAGCACCGGAACGCCTGCGGAAAACGCCGGTTTCGTCCTGACGCCACCGGAGCCATTGACTCTGGTCGGCGATCAGCAAGCCAGTCAGGCGATACCTTTGCCCGATCAGTTGATGTCGGCGGTCGATCAACAGGTGGAGCGCTTCATCAGCGCCCTGTTGCACGAGGATGTGCATAGCGATTCGTTCAAGTCGCGGCTCGATTCGGCGTTTCGACTCGGACGGGAAGAAATCTCCTTCGCGGCCAGCCTGATGAGCGGACGCTTCATGAGCCAGAATATGCGCGGTATCGAGGAGTCACCGGCGTTCAAGGCGGTGCAGGCGATGCGGCATCAGCTCGATCAACTGGACCCCGGCAAGGAAGGCGATCTGCTGACGCAGAACAAACTGCTCGGCCTCCTGCCCTTCGGCGACAAGTTGAAAGCATATTTCCGTCGTTTCCAGTCGGCGGCAGGACAGATGCAGGCGGTGCTGCAACAACTCTACGTCGCGCGCGACGACCTGCAGCGCGATGTGGTGGACATCGACGCCAGCCGGAGCAAACTCTGGGAAGCGCTGCAGAAGCTGAAAGCAGCGACCCGTTTCGCCGAACAACTCGACAGTCGACTGGGTGGGCAGGTAACGACGCTGCGCGCGCGCGACGAGCAGCGCGCCCGCGCACTCGAGCAGGAAGTGCTCTATTATGCGCGGCAGAATCTGCAGGACTTGCTGACGCAGCAGGCGGTGTGCGTCAACGGCTATCTGTCGCTGGAAGTGCTCAAGAAAACCTGCCGGGAAATGATTATCGGCTGCGAACGTGTGGCGACCACCGGCATGTCGGCGCTTGCCGTTGCTCAGACCGTCGCCCGGGCGACGGGCAACCAGCTCAAGGTGGCGAACATGCTCGGCAGCGTCAACCAGAGCATCGAAAACATGATCGTCGAGTCGGGACGGCAATTGGGCGCGCATGCCGAACGCAGCGTGCAGCTGACCAGTAATCCACTGCTTGGCGTGGAAAAGTTGAAGGAAATGTTCGATCTGACTTTCAAGGCCGTCGACATCATGGACAATTTCCGCAGCAAAGCGATCGAATCGATGAGCCAGACGAATACCTTGCTGCGCGAACAAGTGCAGCGTGCCGAGGCCCAGATGGATCGTTCCCGTCAGGAGCAGTTGCACGTTGATGCTGCGACGATGCTCGACGGACCGGTCAAGCTATGAAATTTTGTTTCCCGACCCGATACCTGCCATCCCAGGAGACCTTTACATGTCGCAAAAATACCTGATCCGCCGAGACACTGCTGCCTGGTCGTTGCAAGTCTGGATTTCCTTTGCGCTGGCCGTCATGGCTTGTTTCATCGGCGTCTGGCAGATGCCAAGTCAGGATCTTGACCGTGCCTTTCTCGCGCTCGGTTTCTTTTTCTGCCTGTTCACCTCTTTTACCCTGGCCAAGATGATCCGCGACAACCGCGATGAAAAAATCGATACGCCTGCCTGGGTACTCACCGTCTGGTCCGGCTTTGCGATTGCGATCTCCTTGACCGCCTGGGGCCTGTACCGCATGGCGGTTGGCGACTGGGAGAAAAATTATCTGATTGTTTCCTGGCTGTTTCTGATCAGCACGGTATTTACGCTGGCCAAATTGGTGCGCGACAAACAGGAGGCCGATCTGCTCGATGGCAGTCCCCACGACGGCAGCGCCGGCTGAAAGCAGGTGGGATACGACAATTACGTCTTTCATCTCGCACGAAAGATGGTTGTCGCCGGCACTAGCGGATTAAGTGGTTAGTGAGAGATCGATACTGATTACTGCCGCAGCTGGCTGACGATCAGGGTATCGACGAGACGCCGCTGCTGCTGATCAGGTGCGATTCTGTTTGCCGCTCAGAAACGCTTCATGACGCGACAGGGCTTGCGCATGCTGTTCGCTGAGCAGCCGCAGGGTTTTCTGCAGGCGCTCGTGCAGGGTGGTCAGTTGCCGGTTTAACGAGTCCGCAAGTGACTCGGACGTTTCATTGCGGGCGTGGATTGCACTACGTCGGGCGTCGAGATAATGGCGACAGGCGTCCGGCAGGTAGCGGGAGACCAGTTGATTGATGAAAAAAATCTCTTCTCCGGGCAGGTCGATCGGCGAGCCGTCCTCCGATGGCAAGAGGCTCATCAGCTGCCGCAATGTCTCTTTGATTTGCGCGACAACGCGCAATGCATCTGGCGGCAATTCACCGGAAACTTTCATCAGATAAGCGTCGAGCTGTTCGGCATCGTGCGACATCGCCCCACTCAGATCGATCCGTGATGACGGCAAGCTCGATTGCTGCCGATTCCATACCATCAGTGCCGCGAGAAGTGCGGCCAGTCCACCGCCGCCAACGGGCAGCGGCTGGGAGGAAAAAGCAGCCAGTACCAGCAACGCCACTCCGGCAACCGATAGCAGGATGATCATTGACGACAGTTGTCTGGCATTGGCGGTGCGGCGCAGATCGTCGGCGAGAGGGCGTCCGACCAGTGCCTGCTTGCGAACGCGCTGCATGCGTTCGGCGAGGATGCCATTCTCGGCAGGTCGCGTAGACGTTCGTCGATGCAAGGTCGGGCGGGCGGGTAGTTCGCCGCTTACCCATTGTCCGCGATTGTTCCGGTCACCCATTGCCTTGAAGAAGATCGTTCAGGCCAGCCGCCATTCCGCCAACGAGGCCACCGCTTGCGTATTGGCGATGTCCGGCGTCACGCTCAACTCGATCTGTGTGACGGCATCGAGTTCGACTTGCAGGTTCTCATTTTCGACGGGCGCTCCATCCGGGCTGAAATTCCATTGCTGGCGAACGACTTCGCGATACGTGCTGCCGCCATCGGCTGACCAGCGCAAAAGGAATTCCTGCGTCCGCGAGACGGCGGTTTCGACGAATCGCAGACGGATGCGACGGAGGACTTGTGGTTGCGCGAACAAGAGGCGGATGTATTGCGTACCCGGCGAACCGGCTCGCCAGCCGGTTCCACCGGGAAGCAGGGCGCCTTCGATCGGCTGTCCGGGATCTTCGGAGCTGATTTCGACTTCCGCCACGGCTTCGAGATCGAGCCACGTCTCGTGGTCTGGCAGCGGTGTTGTCGGTTCGTATTCGATCAGTCGCTTGCGCATGGACCGTCTCCTGAACAATTGAGGATTGAAGTGATGCCGGTCGATCAGGCGGCTGATGCAAGTAAATCGTCGCTCAAGCAACTTGTCCGGCAGGAGGTTTCACGCCTGTCAGCGCCCAGTGTAGCCTGAACGGCCATTGCTAGGCCAACTCCCTGCGGCTGACTGGCATTGAGGAGAGGCTGATTGAATGCGGCATGAGTGCAGTGTGCCGTTGCACAGTGTTCGTATCGACCGGATGTGTTTCGCTGGCTGCCCACTCACCCTGTGAATTTTTGAACAGTATTCGACTTGCGAAGGCTGTAGGCTGTGAAAGCGCCACAGTTTGGGGCCGATATATAACGAAGGACCGCCGGAAACACGATACCGCAACCGGCCGAGAATAGGCTGGGTACGCTGCCAACTGGAACATTGGCGTCTGATCTGTCATCATTTATTGATCAGGAACATCATTTTTGCGATTCGTCACCTTTACTTGGCCGAGATTCGATGTCTGGCACGGCCGTGAGCCGCTTGCTGCTCCATATTCCCGAATTGAATTGATTTTTTTCTAAGAAGACAGTGCATGACTACTGCCTCCACATCGCGCCCGGAATTGGCGCAAGCGCTTGCTTCGCTGCGCCAAGCATTCATCACCGTAGCCGTCTTCAGTTTTTTTCTCAATCTGCTGATGCTGACGCCTTCGGTCTATATGTTGCAGATTTATGACCGCGCATTGAACAGTCGCAACATGACGACGCTGATCATGCTGACACTGATCACTTTGGGACTCTTTGCCTTGATGTCGGCGATGGAATGGATCCGCTCGATGCTCCTGGTACGCATCGGCGCCCGTCTCGACCTGCAGATGAATCAGCGTGTTTTCGATGCTACCTTCGAGCGCAATCTGCGTCTGGCCGGCCAGAATCCGGCGCAGGCGCTGCACGATCTGACATCGATGCGTCAGACGTTGACCGGTGCGGGGGTGGTGGCGATCGCCGATGCGCCATGGATGCCGATCTACGTCCTGGTCGTCTTTCTCTTCCATTGGCAATTGGGTGTTTTCGCCCTGCTCGGCGTCCTGCTGCTCGTCGGACTGGCGATTGTCAACGAGCGCGTTTCGGCTGCGCCGCTGGCCGAAGCGCAGCGTTTGTCGATGGCCGCTGCGGCGCAGGCAAACAGCCACCTGCGCAACGCGGAAGTCATCGAAGCGATGGGCATGCTGCCGACGATTCGCGAGCGTTGGCTGCAACTGCATCGCAAGTTTCTTGTCCAGCAGGCGGTTGCCAGCGATCGGGCCGGGGTTCTCTCCGCTTTGACCCGTTTCGCCCGCATTTCCTTGCAGTCGTTGGCGCTCGGTTTTGGCGCTCTGCTGGCGATCAATGGCGAGGTGACCTCCGGTATGATGATCGCGGCGTCGATCCTGGTCGGTCGCGCATTGGCGCCGGTGGAAACTCTCATCGCCAACTGGAAACAACTCGTTTCGGCATATTCCGCCTATCGGCGTCTGTCCGAATTGCTGGCAGCCTTTCCTTCTCGTGTCGCGGGCATGAGTCTGCCACGTCCCAAAGGCGACCTGCTCGTCGAGGGGGCGGCGACGGCTGCGCCGGGCAGCAAGTCACTCATTCTGAAGAACGTCAATTTCAAGGTGCCAGCCGGCGAGGTGGTAGCAGTGATCGGTCCGAGCGCTTCCGGCAAATCGACCTTGGCTCGTCTGCTGGTTGGTGTCTGGCCATCGCTTGCCGGATCAGTGCGACTCGATGGTGCCGACATTTTCGCCTGGAGCAAGGACGAACTTGGACCCTATCTCGGCTATCTGCCGCAGGACATCGAACTGTTCAGCGGAAGCGTCGCCGAGAACATTGCCCGCTTCGGCGAGGTCGATTCGGAACAGGTGATTGCCGCTGCGCAGGCTGCCGGTGTGCACGAAATGGTCCTCCAACTGCCGAAAGGTTACGACACGCCGCTTGGCGAGGCGGGCAACGCTTTGTCCGGTGGACAGAAACAGCGCGTTGCATTGGCACGGGCGCTGTACGGTGACCCGGCGCTGGTCGTGCTTGATGAGCCGAATTCGAATCTCGACGATCAGGGAGAAGCGGCACTGGCGGCAACACTTCAGCGTCTGAAAACGCGAAAACGAACGGTGGTGATCATTACCCATCGCCTGACCACGCTGGCCGTTGCTGACAGCATCCTGGTGATGCATGAAGGAACGGTCAAAGCACATGGACCGCGCGACCAGATCATGGCTGCGATGCGCGGCTCGCCGCCGCCGACGCAGTCTGCCCCGGTTTCTCCGCCAACGAAAGCCTCGATTACCGTACCATCCTTGTCTTTGCCTTCGGTACCACCGACTCATTGATATCGTTCCTGTCCGACACATGCGCAATTTTTTCAAAATTCAATCCGACCGCGATATCGTCGATGTCAGCGAGATCACCAGCAAGGATCGTCGTCCGGTCCCCGTGACCATCGACATCAATCATGGCCGGGTTTCCCGGCTCGGTTGGCTGGTCCTCGCACTCGGCTTCGGCGGCTTCATGCTCTGGGCGAGTCTGGCACCGCTCGATCAAGGCGTTCCGGCCAGCGGACAGGTGGTGGTGACCGGCAACCGCAAAACCGTTCAGAATCTCGCCATTGGCATGGTCGAGGAGATTCATGTCAAGGATGGCGACGAGGTCAAAACCGGTGACATTCTGGTCCGCCTGAACCCGACCACGGCGCGTTCGCAGTATGAGACGGCGCGTAGCCAATGGTTTGTCGTTAAGGCAGCGAAGCCCGTT